>Ga0335073_10002820_pt1 | contig 23886 bp, 15 predicted proteins | sample Lox_Sample_22_FD_207093 | JGI IMG/M metagenome (GOLD analysis project Ga0335073, IMG submission 207093) | Soil microbial communities from Loxahatchee National Wildlife Refuge, Florida, United States - Lox_Sample_2.2 | ecosystem: Environmental > Terrestrial > Soil > Wetlands | place: USA... | reverse complement strand
CGAAGACCTCGCCCCCGTCATCGCGGGCGAGGAAGCCGAACCCCTTTTCGGCGTCATACCACTTGACCTTGCCGGTAGGCACGAGCAAGACCTCACGTCAGTAGAGACTTGGGCACCCCGGCAGGCGTAATCGTCGCCAGGATGTAGCGGGCGCTTTCTAGGCTATCGGTACCGCGAGGGTAATGGCAGCAAGGTTATTCTGCCGGCAGCGCAGCCGCGCCCGCTTGGGGGAGAAGGAGGGTCACGGCCTCGCACGTTCGGATGGTGCTGGGACGGGATCGCGTGCAAGGCCGTGAGTCCGGTGGCGGATCCAGATGAGCGCCGCCCACAGGATCGCACTAGGGCTATACCCAGGGATTATGTGCGAAAACCTGCCGCTTTCCCGTCATGGACTCGCGCCGTCATGGGCCGGTAGGTAGCGCGCTAGTGCGAAGACACGTGACCGCTGGCGCCGTAGACGATGGCCAGCACCACCACGACGACGACGATGATCCACGCCCAGTGCCTGCCAGTCACCGGAAGCTTCATCTTCTGCCGGCCCCTGGTCACCAGCCAGGCGACCAGCAAGCCGATGAGCACGAGCAGAATCAGTCCGCCCACCTGTTGGTCTCCACGTCATCCCGGCGGGCGTTGTCAGCCCGCAACCGAAGGTTTCGCTCCCAAAACCGAGAGTACGCTAAGTCGCTCGTTTCGTCTCGGGCCGTGGCCGCATCGGCGACGCGGCGCACCGCTATACGTGCCGCATCCACAGGTTGGTCTCCACATAGCTGCCGTGGTCACGCTCGGTGTCTATCTCCACCAGGTCGAGCGCGCCAGGCACGACGTACCGTCCCGTCTGCGGGAAGGCCATCCCCGCCCAGCCCTGCCACTCGGCGACGGTCCCTGTCACGATCATCGACCGCGGTGCCGGGCAGAGAATCGCGGCGCCGAGTCGCTGGTGGGTGCGGATCCACGGATCCAGGTGCAGGCCGTCACCGCGAGACCACCCGGCGAAGTCCGCCATCGAGGTCAGCGGGTACATGCTCTTCAGCGTCGGCCGGACAGGCACGACGACCCGGCGCAGCCCGGCCCGCGCCGCCCGGTCACGCAGCGCGGTGATGACCTTACCTGCCAGGCCCGCGCGCTGGCGGTCAGGGCGGACCGCCACGGCCATGACGCACATCGTGTCCGGCGCGGCCCTGGTGCGGTACCCGGCAAGCGCGCTGGTGAGCGCGCCGTCGTAGCCGTCCGGCAGTTCGCCGGCCACGCCGTTCCACCGCAGCGGCACCGCCCAGCCGCCAGCGCAGACCGCGCCGTCTTCGAGCAGGCGCACGTCGAACTCGGGGAAGTACTCCCACGCGCGGCCCATCAGCTCGGGGGCGCACCGGTCGTGGAGTATGAACTCCGGCCAGTCGGCGAGCAGCGCCGCGCTGCTCTGCCCGGCCAGGTCCGGCCGGTCCGACGTCGTGATGACGCGCTGGTTGGTCACTGACGGGGCGAGGAAATGGGCGCGGCTGAGGAGATCCCGTGGCGGGCCAGTTCCTCGGCCTCGGTCAGCGGCATCGGCATCGCGAGCAGGTAGCCCTGCCCGTAATGACAGCCCATCGAGGCGAGCAGGTCACGCTGTACCTCGGTTTCGATCCCCTCGGCGACCACGTCCAGGCTGAGGGTCTTCGCGATACGGACGATGCCCTCGGCAAGAGCCAGGCGCTGGTCGGAATCGGCGATTCCCTCGACGAACGACTTGTCCATCTTCACCACGTCGATTGGCAGGTCACGCAGGTAGCTGAGCGAGCTGTAACCAGTGCCGAAGTCGTCGATGGCCAGCTTCACCCCGATGTTCTTCAGCTCACCCAGCTCGGAGTGCAGCCGCTCATCCTTGCGCAGCAGGGCGCTTTCCGTGAGCTCAAGCATGATGGCCTGGGGTTCGAGTCCGGAATCGGCGATGGCCTGCCGCACGGTGCACGCGAAGCTTGTGTCGGAGAACTGGCGGGCCGACACGTTCACGCTGACCCACAGGTCGCGGCGCGGGGCCGGGCGGTCCTCGTCAAGCGGTCGTCCCCTGGGCGGACGACGCGGTTTGGGCGGTGCCGCCGCCGCCCGTCGCAGCCGGACGATGTCGACCACGGCCCGGCGCAGCACCCAGGCGCCGATGGCGATGATCTGCCCCGTCTCCTCGGCCAGTGAGATGAACTGGCCCGGCTGCATCATGCCCCACTCCGGGTGCGGCCAGCGGATCAGCGCCTCGAAACCAGACAGCTCCCAGGTATCGAGCGCCACGATCGGCTGGTAGGCGATGGAGAAGGCGGAGGTCGCGATCGCGTCCTCGAGCGCCTCCTGGATTTCCCGCCGCCGCAGCAGGCCGGCGCTGAGCACCGGCTGGTAGAGCCGCCACTGCCGCTTGCCCGCGGCCTTGGCCGCGTACAGTGCCAGGTCCGCGTGCCGCAGCAGCTCGTCTGTGTCCGTGCCGTCCATGGTGGTGGCGACGCCAACGGTAACGGTGGTGGTGACCAGCCCCGTGGGGAGCGGGAACGGCTCGCGGAACGCTTCGACGATCCGCTCCGCGGTCGTTTCCACGGCGGCGATGCTCTCCGCGTTGCCGACGAGCACCGCGAACTCGTCGCCGCCCAGGCGCGCCGCGGTGTCCGACTCGCGGACAAGGGTGTTGAGGCGCCCGGCGGCGGCCACGAGCAGTTCGTCGCCGACGCCGTGTCCCTTCGTATCGTTGACGACCTTGAAGTCGTCAAGGTCGACGAACAGCACGCCAGTGATCCTCCCGGTCCGCTTGGCCGTCGCGACCTGCTGCGCTATCCGGTCCTGGAACAGCAGCCGGTTGGGCAGCCCGGTCAGGGCATCGTGGAAGGCCCGGTGCTTCAGCTCCTCCTCAAGCTGGTGCTGTCCGGTCACGTCCCTGAGGGTGAAGACCAGGCCGGCCACGTTCGGCTCGGCGCGCAGGTCACTGCACCTGGCCTGGATGTGCACCATCCTGCCGTCGAGCCGCGTGATCCGCTCTTCGACGAGGCGCGGGCCGGACCGCGCGTGCTCCCGCAGCCGGATGAAGGTACGGGCAAGGTCATCGCGGTCCTGCTGCGCGACAAGATCCCAGAAGCGCTTGCCCACAGCGGCGACGTTACCGAAGATCGCGACCGTCGATGGCGTGGCGTACTTGACGGTACCGTCGTCGTCGACGATCACGATGGCGTCGGAGGCGTCCTGCACGAGCGCGCGGAAGTAGGCCTCGTTGCGCTGGCGGATCACCTCCTGGCGGAGCAGGACGCTCTCCAGCGTCAGCGCGACCTGGTGCGCCAGCAGGTCAAGCGTTCCCGTCAGGTCGGACAGGGCGCGCTGTTCGCCGAATACCGCTATCAGGCCGGTCGGCATGTCTCCCGACGGCCTGTCCTGCAGCGTCAGCGGGCAGAGCAGCATCGCGTCGGCACGCGGGCGGGCCGTCCGCGCCTGCTTAGGCAGCTGCCGCATCGGAGTGAGGACCGGCGCCGTCCCCGTCACCAGCGGAAGCCAGGTCTCGGCCAGTTGCTCAAGCTGCCCGCCATCGGCCGGCTCCGCGCCGTCGTTCACGGCGAGCAGCGTGCCGTCGATCTGCACTCCGAGCAGCGCGTCGCCCTGCGAGCGCTGGTGCAGCAGGGCGGCGACGGCGCCCTGCATGGCCGCGGCGACCTGCGGCACGTCGGTCGCGGTCACCAGGGACAGGCTCGCCTGTCGCAGCACCCGCTCCCTGTCGAGCGCGCGACGGTGGGACGCCGCCGCGTCCCACAGCCGGGTCAGCACCAGCAGGTAGAGCACGGCGGAGAAGACCGCGATCACGCCAACGGCCGATCCAGCTCCCCGTGGCACGACGGTGAGCAGCAAGACGGGGGCGATCAGCGAGGCGAGCATCAGCACGGCGAGCCTGACCGGCGGGACCTCAACCTGCTGCCTTGGTACCGGATCGGTCAGCCGCGTCATGGTCGGATGCAGCGCGGCGGCGCCCCACGCGAAGTAGAACAGGGCCCAGCCGAGGTCGACGACGGTGCCGTTGTGGAACATGGTGTGCAGCTGGATGGCGCCGTAGGCGGTGTCGGACACCAGGCAGGCGATGGCGCCAACGGTGAGGAACTGCACAGACCTCGCCCGCCCAGTCCCCGGTGCGAGCAGTCTCGCGAGCAGCGCGAGCAGCAGCACGTCACCGAGCGGGTAGGCGATCGCGACGGTCTTCTGCAGCCCGGTCAGCATCGGGTTGTTGACGTAAGGCCGAATCAGGAAGGTCCACGACAGCAGCCCCAGGCCCGCGGTGAGGGTCAGCGCGTCGATCAGGCTGCGCAGGTCGCCGCCGTCTGGGGTGCGCCAGTAGATGAAGATCAGCAGCCCGATCGCTTCCAGCGGGTAGCACGACAGGTAGAGCACGTCAGCGAACGACGGGAAGGGCAGCGTGACCTGGAGCTGCTTGGCGATCAGGAAGCTCAGCTGGCCTGCCGCGAAGCAGGCGAGTCCCGCGGCGAGCAGGATCCACGGCGCCTTGCGGGCGGGCCGGTTGAGTGCCAGGCCCGTCACGATCGCGGCGACGGCGCTGAGGCTGATCAGCCCCCATGATGCGATGCGCAGGCCGTCGAACACGTAGTAAATCGCGATGAGCAGTGCGACCCAGGCGGCGTAGCCGCTGAGAACATACCGCTTTTGGTCCACGGCAATCCTCCCGTGCTCGCCGGATTCCAGCGTAATGCCTGAACTCTCGTAAACGCACTGTACCCATCTTCCGCAACCCAAGTACCTGCGATTTTGTGTAATTTGCCGTGAAATTAGGCAATTGATGGGAGTGTTGCCAGGGAATGATGCGGGCAGGAAGCGAGAAGGTAATGATATTTGTCCGTATTCATTTCTGGACATTACAGTGGAAATCATCAGTGACTAGCTCGAATCAGGCCAGAGAGCCTGCGCCCGATGATTTTGTCGTCGTGGCCAACCGCCTTGGGCAGCACTCCTTGTGGCATCCGGCGCTCGCGGTGCCGCGAGGCTGGCGGCGACGGTCCGGCGTGATGTCAAAAGGCGACTGCCTGAAGGCCATCGAGGCAGCATGGCCGGATATCGCACCGGAGAGCGTGACCGCCCCGCACGGTAAGCGGCCGGCGCGCGGGCACTGTTTCGTCCACGAGTCCTTCGCCGACCAGGCCGCCACGCGGCCCGATGCGGTCGCCGTAGTCGCCGGCCGGGCGCGGGTGACCTACCGGGAGCTTGACGAGTCGGCCGGCCGGCTCGCGGGTCGGCTGCGGGATATCGGAGTGGGCCCTGAGGCAGCCGTCGGCGTCCACCTGGAGCGGGGCATCGACCTGGTACTGGCCATCCTCGCCATCATGAAGGCGGGCGGCGGCTACCTGCCGCTCGACCCTTCCCTGCCAGCGGAGCGGCTGAGCCGGATGTGCGCCCAGGTTGGCCCGGCCGCGGTGATCACCGCGGCGGCGGGTTCGTTCCCCGCCGCGCCGGCCAGGCTGCTGCCGCTCGACGGGCTCACGGCCGACCTGGCACACAAGCCCGCGGCGGCACCGGACAGCCGCCCGCACCCGGACAACCTGTGCTACGTCATCTATACCTCGGGCTCCACCGGCGATCCCAAGGCGGTCGCCGTCAGCTACGGCAGCCTGGCTAGCGTGATCGGTGCGCTGGCGGCCGACTACCAGATCAGCCCGGACGACCGGGTAGCGCAGCTGGCCGCCATCCCGTTTGACACGTCGGTCGAGCAGGTATTCGTCACGCTGACCAGCGGGGCCACGCTGACGTTGCCGCCGCCAGGCACCCTGGCGCCCTCTGAGCTGCTGCGCGGAATCGAGCGCAAGGGAGTCACCGTCATCGACCTGACGCCCGCCTACTGGCACCAGTTGCTCATCCTCACGAGGCCGGCCGACCAGCGGCTGCGCAGCGTCCGGCTGATGATCACCGGGGGCGAGGTGGCGGATCCGGCCGACTGCCTGGCCGCGCTAGGGGCGGCACCCTGGGCCCGGCTGCTGAACGCGTACGGGCTTACCGAGACGACCATCACCTCGGCCGTTTTCGACGTGAGCGGCTGGCGGCAAGCGGAACCGTGGTCCGCCGTGCCGGTCGGCCGTCCGGCAGGCCCGGCGCGGATCATGGTGCTGGACGGGCAGCTGAACCCGGTCTCGCCTGGGATGTCGGGCGAGGTCTACATCGGCGGCCCGGGCGTCGCCCGTGGTTACCTCGGTAGCCCCGGGCTCACCGCGGAGCGGTTCCTGCCCGACCCGTCCGGCGTTCCAGGCAGCCGGATGTACCGGACAGGTGACCTTGGCCGCTGGCTCACCGCGGGCAGCCTCGAGGTCGCGGGCCGGACTGACCGTCAGCTCAAGGTGCGCGGCTACCGCGTCGAGCCGGCCGAGATCGAGAGCGTACTGGCCGGGCACCCGGACATCGACCAGGTGTCGGTCGTGGCGTCGTCGCACCACCCGGGCGATGCCCGCCTTGTCGCCTACTACACGCCGACCCGCGCCGCGGCGCAAACACCCTTGCATCACCCGCGCGCCGCGAGCCTGCGGCGCTACCTGCTTGACCGGCTGCCCGGCTACATGGTCCCCGCGGCCTTCATCGTCCGTCATCCCCGGCAGGACCCGGCGGCCAGGCCTGGCAAGGAAGCCGGCGCCGCGCAGCGCCGTCGCGGGCTCGCGTCGCAGCTCACACCCACGGAGGCGGGACTGTCCGCGTTGTGGGGCAGGCTGCTCGGCCGCGACCACATCGGGCTTGACGATGAGTTCTTCGCGCTCGGCGGCGACTCGCTGCTCGCCGCTGAGATGCTGGTGCGCACTGATGCCCTCTTCGGCATCTCCGCGGACGCGGTGCGACCGCTTACCAGCTGCCTGCTGCGCGATCCGACGCTGCGCGGCTTCGCGGCCGCGGTGGAGGATGCCCGCGCCGGGTGCCTGAGCACGGACGAAGACCAGGCCGTGGTCGACTTCGGCCGTGAGACCAGGCTCAGCCTCAAGGTCCGCGCCCGCAGGGCTCCGGCCGCACGGGGACACGGCGACGCGGCCACCTCGCGTCACGGGCCAGACTGGCGCGACCCGGGCGAGGTGCTGCTCACCGGGGCGACCGGGTTCCTCGGTGCTCACCTGCTGAGCGAGTTGCTCGCCGCCACCAGTGCCCGGGTGCACTGCCTGGTCCGTGCGCGCGACGAGCATGCGGCGCTGGCCCGGCTCAGGCAAGCCGCCGACCGGTACGAGCTTCCTGTACCCAGGGGCGAGCGCGTCGTGCCGTTGCCTGGTGACCTCGCCCAGCCAGGGCTCGGGCTTTCCGAAGCGAGGTTCCGCGACCTGGCCAGGAGCGCCGACGCGATCTACCATGCGGGCGCGCAGGTCAACTTCATCTACCCGTACCAGGAGCTACGGGCGGCGAACGTCACGGGCACCAGGGAGGTGATCAGGCTCGCCGCCATGGACCGGGCCATCCCGGTGCATTACGTGTCGAGCACCGCGGTACTCGCGGGACTCGGCGTGGCAGGCGTGCGCGAGGTGACGGAGGAAACGCCGCTCGCGCATCCCGAGCTACTGCGGATGGGATACGTCGAGACGAAGTACGTGGCCGAGGAACTGCTGCGCGCCGCGGGCCGCGCGGGGCTTCCCGTGGCGGTCTACCGGCCGCTGGATATCGTCGGCAGCGTACGTACCGGCGCGTGGAGCACGTCGACCGAGATGGCCGCGCTGATCAGGTTCATCGCGGACACCGGTCTCGCGCCCGATATCGATCTTCCGCTGGATTTCGTGGCCGCCGACACCTGCGCCGCGGCGATCCGCCATATCTCCGTCACCGAAGGCGCGGCGGGCCGCACCTACCATCTGGCCAGCCCCGAGATGGCGCCGCTCGGCACCCTGGTCGGCCGGCTGAGGGACAAGGGGTACCAGATCGCGGAGGTACCGTTCGACGACTGGGTCGGGGAACTCGCGCGGCGGGCCGCCCGTGACCCGGCACACCCCATGGCGACCTTCCTGCCGCTCTTCGTGGGCCGCGTGGCGGGTGGCCTCACGATAGCCGAAATGTACCTTTCGCACATTTTCCCGGTCTATGGCCGGTCCAATACCGAGCATGCGCTGCTCTGCAGCGGCATCGCCTTCCCGCCCGTCAGTGGGGAACTGCTCGATCGCAATGTCGACCGGCTGATCCAGACCGGCTACCTTCCGGCGACCCAAGCCGGGCACCCGGCGGCGCATGTCCGCTGACCGCTACCCGGACTGGGAGTCATTCAGGTTCCGCGACAGCCTGGCCGGCCCAAATCAGCCCGTGGCCTTCTGCGCGGACCTGAGCCCGCCGAGCGTGCTCGGCGCGTACCGAAGGGGCGTCGTGCCGATACCCGCGGCAAGCGAGTTCTTCCGCACGGTCAACGAGGTCAAGTACGAGGACCAGGTGACGGCCGGGTCGATCCCGATCGTCGGCGCCGAGCGCGACGACCCGTACTGGGCGGCGTGGTGGTCGCCCGACCCCAGGCCGCTGATCGACGGTAACGGGGTGCACCTGGGCAGGAACGTCAGGAAGCGGCTGCGCGCAGACGGGCTCGTTACCACGGCGAACGCGGCGTTCCTCCTGGTCGCCGAGGGATGCCGGGCGGACCGTGAACCACGCTGGCTCACCGACACGCTGCTCGGCTCGCTCGCGGAACTGCACGCCGCGGGCTGGGCGCACAGCATCGAGGTGTGGCTCAACGGCGACCTGGTCGGCGGCGCGCTGGGCGTCGGCATCGGCGGCGTGCTGAGCGGCGATACGCTGTTCGGACGGCGGCCGGGGGCGGCGACGATCGCCGTCGCCGACATGTGGGCCCGGCTCGCGGTAGCCGGCGGTGTGGTCATCGACGCGCAGTGGGACACGCCGTTCCTCCGCTCGCTTGGCGCCGCGCCGGTAGCGCGGGCGGATTACCTGGCGCTGCTGCGCCGCTCGGCGGCGCCGGTGCGGCTGCCCGTTGAGTCACTGCCCGCGCGGCGGCTGCTGCCAGCAAGGCCCTGAGGGGGCCGGTGCCCGCTGGACCAGGGGACAGCGCCGGCCTACATGCGGTCGGGCAGCGGGACGCCGAGCAGGCCGAGGCCCGTCGTGAGGACGCGCAGCGTGGCGGCGCACAGGGCAAGCCTGGACCGCCTCGTCTCGTCGTCGTCGGCCTTGAGCACAGGGCACTGCTCGTAGAACGTGGTGAACAGGCTGGCGAGCTCGAAGAGGTAAGCGCAGAGCCGGTGCGGCTCCGCGGTGTCCGCGACCTGGGTGACGACCGCGCCGAACTCAAGCAGCTTGCGTGCGAGCTCCCGCTCGGCCGGCTCGGTCACCAGGATCGGGCCGTCCGCGCCCGCCTCGTCCATGCCCGCCCGGCGGAAGATCGACCTGATCCGTGTCGTCGCGTACTGGAGGTAGGGGCCGGTGTTCCCCTTGAAGGAGATCATCCGGTCCCAGTCGAAGATGTACGCGCTGTCCCGCGCGGTCGACAGGTCGGCGTACTTGATGGCGCCGATGCCGACGTCCTCCGCGATCGCGTCGAGATCGAGGCCATCGTCGTCCCGTTCGACCTCGTGGAGGATCGCGCGGGCCCGCTCGACCCCCTCGGTGAGCAGGTCGCTGAGCTTGACCAGATCGCCGGCCCGCGTCCGCAGCCGGTGGCCGTCCTTGCCCTGGACCATGCCGATCTGCGCGTGCTCGAACTCGTCGCTCAACGGCAGCCAGCCGGCCTCGCGCGCCACCGCGAACACCATCCTGAAGTGCAGTGCCTGGTCCGAGCCGACCACATAGACGGCGCGGTCGCAGTTGACCTTGTCCACCCGGTACCTGACGGTGGCGAGGTCGCTCGTCGAGTAGTTGTAGCCGCCGTCGCTCTTCCTGATGATCACCGGCAGCGCGGTACCGTCCCTGCTGGTGAAGCCCTCGGGGAAGGCGCAAAGCGCGCCGTCGCTGATCCTGGCGAGGCCCCTGGCGGCCAGGTCGTCGGCGATGCCGGGCAGCAGGTCGTTGTAGAACGACTCGCCCCTGATGTCGTCGTCGGTCAGCGTGACCCGCAGCCTCGCGTAGGTGTCCCGCAGGTAGGCCTTGGACAGCTCGACGAGATCCGCCCAGAGGTCCATCGTCGCCTGGTCCGTGCCGGACTGCAGCTTGACGACCCGTTCCCGCGCCCGGTCGGCGAACACCTGGTCGGAGTCGAACTTGACCCGTGCCGCCTGGTAGAAGGCGTTCGGGTCGGTGCGCAGCAGGCCGGCCTGCGGTGAGTCCTCGCCCACGTCGACCAGGTGCTCGATGAGCATGCCGAACGGCGTGCCCCAGTCACCGACGTGGTTGTCCCTGATCAGGTGGTGGCCCATGAAGTCGGTCACCCGCGCGATGGCATCACCGACGATCGTCGAGCGGAGGTGACCGACGTGCATCTCCTTGGCGATGTTCGGCGACGAGTACTCGACGATGACCGTCTTGGGGTACGCGGCGACCGGCACGCCGGCCCGCGGGTCCGTGAGAATCTCGGTCGCCGCCCGGGCGATCCAGTCGCTGCGCAGCGTGAGGTTCACGAAGCCTGGCCCGCTGACCGTGGGCGGCTCGGCGATGTCCGAGACGTCAAGCCGGGCGGCGATCTCGTCGGCGATGTCGCGCGGCGGCCTGCCGAGCCGCTTAGCGAGCGGCAGCGCGGCGTTGGACTGGAAGTCCGCGAAGGCGGACGGGCGGATCAGCGGGTCCGCGTCAGCGTAGTCCGCGCCGTACGCGGCTACGAGGGCGTCGCGCACCCGTGCGCTGAGAACCTGCTGTGGATCTGCCATGTAACAAGCCTATCGGCCCGCCTCCGCGTGACCGACCGGATTATAGGCCGGTGACGGCCCCGGCCGGCTGCCCGCGTCAGCGCTCCCGGTCACGGCGGAGGAAGTGCGTGCCGCGGCGCGGCTCGCCGGTGCCGATGCGCTCCTTGATCCGCTCGGTGATGTCGCCGCGGGTCAGGTTCGCCGCGAGCGCGCACGCCGCGGTGACGGCCCGCGCGGTTGACGCGCCATGGGCGATCACCACGGTGCCGCCGAGCCCGAGCAGCGCCGCGCCGCCGTAGCTGTCAGGCTCAAGCCGGTGGGAGAGCTCACGCAGGCTGCGGCGCTGCAGTAGGGCGCCGATCCTGGCCGACGCTGAGCTGGTCAGGGCGGTTCGAAGCTCGCCCGCGGCGAACCGGATGGCCCCCTCGAGTGTCTTGAGCGCCACGTTGCCTGTGAAGCCGTCGGTGACGATCACGTCGACCGCGCCGGCCATCAGGTCGCCGCCCTCGACGTTGCCGACGAAGTTCAGCGGCAGCGCGCCGTGCTGCGGCTCGGCCGCCAGCAACTCGTGCGCCTTCCTGATGAGGGCGTTTCCCTTGCCAGGCTCCGCGCCGATGGTGAGCAGCCCGACCTTGGGGCTTGCGATGCCGAGCGCGATCTGCGCGTACGCGACGCCGAGCTGACCGAACTGTACGAGCATCTCCGGCTTGGGGTCGGCGGTCGAGCCCGCGTCGATCAGCACGGTTGGCTTGGGATGAGTAGGCAGCACGACGGCCAGGCCCGGGCGGGGCACATTGGGGAGCGGCAGCAGCCGGTGCCTGGCACTGGCCACGATCGCGCCGGTGGAGCCGGCCGAGACCACGGCGTTCGCCTGGCCGCCGCGGACCAGCTGACAGGCGACGGCGATGCTCGATCGCGGGCGGCGGAAGCCGGCCAGGGCACCCTCGCCCATCCCCACCACGTCTTCGGCGGGCACCACCCGAAGCTCGGCTCCGCCGCCGAACCTGGCGATCACCGGGCGCAGCCGGGCCGGCGGCCCGGTGAGCAGCGTCGTGACGCCGTGCTCCCGCTGGGCGGCGAGCGCGCCCGCCACGATCTCATCCGGCGCGTAGTCACCGCCCATCGCGTCGACCGCGATCACCGGCTCGCGCGAGGCGCGCGGCCGCCCAGGCACGGTGACCGGTACCGCCGGCTGATCTCGCGCCGGGCTGTGCCGCGGCGGCGGTTCGTGTGCGTCCTCGCGGCCCGGCGGCACATGGCTCACGCCTGTCACCGTTGGCCTTTCCTAGATCCCTGGACCCTGATGCCGCCAAGAGTAAACGGCTTGCGTCGCCATTATCATCCAGCAGGCCAGCTGGGCCGGCGGCCGGGGGATGAACCCTTGTCATCGCGACCCCCGTGACTCGTTGGCTGATCCAGGACTGGCGGGACACACGTAGTTCACTATGCTCGCAGCCATGGAGCTGAATGGATCTTCCGCGATAGTCACTGGCGGAGCCAGTGGCCTTGGCGAGGCGACGGCGCGCGTGCTCGCGGCCGCTGGGACACATGTGGTAATCGCTGACCTCAACGAAGAGGCGGGCGAGCGGGTCGCCGGCGAGATCGGCGGGCAGTTCGCCAAGACCAACGTGACGGACACCGACGCCGTGCTCGCGGCCATGAGCCTCGCCGAGGGCTCGGGGCGGCCGCTGCGAGTGGCCGTGAACTGCGCGGGGATCGGCTTTGCCGCCCGCACCGTGAACCGCGACGGGTCGCCGCATGACCTGGCCGGCTTCACCAAGGTCATCGCGGTCAACCTGACCGGCACCTTCAACGTGCTTCGGCTGGCGGCCGCGGCGATGGCGAAGACCGAGCCGGTGGACGCGGACGGCCAGCGCGGCGTGATCATCAACACGTCCTCGGTGGCGGGCATCGAGGGCCAGACGGGGCAGATCGCCTACTCGGCGTCCAAGGGCGGGATCATCGGGATGACGCTGCCCGCCGCCCGCGACCTGTCGGTCATCGGCGTCCGTGTCAACACGATCTGCCCGGGCGTGATCCTCACGCCGATCTACAAGTCCATCGCCGGCGACGACCAGGCGGCGCGGGACTTCCTCGCGAAGCTGGCGGCGCCGGTGGTGTTCCCCAAGCGGCTCGGGCGGGCCGATGAGTTCGGGCATCTGGTGCGCTCGCTGATCGAGAACGACTATATGAATGCGGAGGTCGTGCGGTTCGACGGCGGCATCCGGTTCCAACCCAAGTGAAGCTGCCTTAGGGGTGGTATGACGGGGATCGCGGGGTGCCTCGCGCTGGCCGGGGGAAGCAGGCCGGACGCGGACTGGGTGCTCCACGCCGTCCGGCAGATGGCGCACCGGGGACCGGACGACGAGCAGGTGGCCGCTGACGGCCCGGTTGCGCTGGGTGCCCGGCGGCTGGCGGTCATTGACCTGTCGGCCGCCGGGCGCCAGCCCATGCGGTCCGCCGACGGCCGGTACACGATCGTCTACGACGGGGAGCTCTACAACTACGGTGAGCTCGCGCAGCGGCTGCACGCGCGCGGCGTGCTGCTGCGCGGGCGCTCCGACACCGAAGTGCTGCTCGAGACCTACGCGGCCGAGGGCAAGGACGCGCTGCGCAGGCTGCGCGGCATGTTCGCCTTCGCCGTCTGGGATGCCAGGACCGGAGAGCTGTTCTGCGCCCGCGACCCGTTCGGCGCCAAGCCGTTGTACTACATGCTCGCCGAGGGCGGCAGGCAGCTCCGGTTCGCGTCCGAGCGCAAGGCGCTGCTCGGCCCTGGCGAGGTGCGGGTGATCGACCCCGACGCGCTGCGCAGGTACCTCTCCTTCCAGTACGTTCCCGCGCCGTCGACGATGACGCCGCCCGTGGCCTGCCTGCCGCCAGGCTGCAGCCTGCTGGTGCGGCCTGGGGCGCCGATCGAGCGGCCGACGCGGTACTGGCGGCCGATGCTGCGGCCGGCCAAGTCGCCCTCACCCGACACGCCGGAGCGCGTGCTTGCCGCGCTGCGCGGCTCCGTCGAAGCCCACCTGCGCAGCGACGTGCCGGTGGGCGCGTTCCTGTCCGGCGGCGTGGACTCGGCGGCGATCTGCGCGATCGCCGCCGAGACCAAGCCAGGCATGCTGACGTTCACCGCCGGGTTCGCCAGGCCCGGCTACAGCGAGATCGAGGAGGCGCAGGAGACGGCGGCGGCGCTCGGGCTGCGCAACATCCCGTACGTGATCACCCCGCAGGAGTTCGCCGCCAGGCTGCCACGGATCATCTGGCAGCTTGACGACCCGCTCGCGGACGCGGCGGCCGTGGGCCTCTGGTTCGCCGCGCGGGAGGCGCGGCGGCACGTGAAGGTGGTGCTGTCCGGTGAGGGCGCGGACGAGCTGTTCGGCGGCTACGGCGTCTACTACCAGCCGGGGGTGGTCCGGGCGGCCACGAAGCTGCCGGGCTCTGGCCGGTCGCTCGCCCAGGCGATGGCCGACCGGATACCGCCGGGGCAGCGCGGCAAGGGACTACTCGAGCGGATCGCCGCGCCGCTGCGAACGAGGTACATCGGCAACGCCAGCATCTTCACCAGGGACGAGGTTGACGTGCTGACCAGGTACGGCGACGGCACCGTCTACGACGTGACCGGGCCTGTCTTCGACCAGGCGCAGGCCGCGGGGCTCGACGACGTGGCCACGATGCAGCTCGTCGACATCAACACGTGGCTGCCGGGCGACATCCTGGTGAAGGCGGACAGGGGCTCGATGGCGCACGGGCTCGAGCTGCGCATGCCGTTCCTCGACCGCGAGGTGATGAGCGTGGCCGGCCGGCTGGCACGGGCGGAGAAGACCGCCGCGGGCACGACCAAGTTCGTGCTGCGCGAGGCGGCGGGCACGCTGCTGCCGCGCGAGGCCGCGGAGCGCCGCAAGCTCGGGTTCCCTGTGCCGCTCGGGCCCTGGCTCCGCGGTGAGCTGTTCGGCTACGCGGAGCAAGTGATCCATGAGGCGCGCACCGACGAGTGGCTGGAGAGACGCGAGGTACTCGACGTGCTGAGCCGCTTCCGGGCAGGCGATCCCGAGATCCGGTGGCGCCAGGTCTGGACGCTGCTCGTCTTCTCCCTATGGCACCAGATTTACGTGGAGCGCGCCTTCGACGAGAGGTACCTGCGGGGAGACGACTTAGTGCCCCTCCGCCGTCTGGGGCGGGAACAGGCCGCTGTCCGCCAACTGCTCGCGGATCTTGCGGCGGCCGCGGTGCAGGCGGGACATGACCGTGCCGACCGGGGTGCCCATGATCTCCGCGATTTCCCGGTACGGGTAGCCCTCGATGTCGGCCAGGTAGACCGTGGTGCGGAACTCGTTCGGCAGGCCGCGCAGTGCGCGCAGCAGGTCGGAGTCCGTCATGTGGTCAAGCGCCTCGGTCTCGGCAGAGGGAACGGGCGGAGCGAGCCGGTCGGCGGACATCTGCCACTCCTGCAGGTCGCCGCCGAGCGCCTGCTGCGGCTCCCTGCGCCGCTTGCGGTAGACGTTGATGAACGTCGTGGTGAGGATGCGGTTGAGCCAGGCCCGCAGGTTGGTGCCGGGGCGGAACTGATGGAAGGCCGCGTACGCCTTGGCCGACGTCTCCTGAACCAGGTCCTCGGCGTCGGTCGGATTGCGCGTCATCCGCAGCGCCGCGGGGTAAAGCTGGCTGAGCTGCGGCACGACTTCGCGCTCGAACCTGGTGCGACTGTCGTCGTCGTCTTCGATCGGGCTCATCCCTGGCTCCGGGGTTAGTTGTTTCCCTGCTCACTCATATAGACGTACGAAAGGGCTCCGACGGTCCAATGTGTGACCAAGATCACCTCAAGATATGTCGCGTCATCGCGGATAGCCTTAACCTACCCTGAAAAAACCCTCATAAGCCGGAACGGCACGGGACGCGGTAAAGGTTCCTCGACGGGTGAACAGGTGAACGGGCGGACAGGTGAGGAGCTATATCCAGCCGCTATACCACATGTGGCTCAGCCAGTCCGAGTACGGGATGACCTTGCCCGCGAGTATCGGGTAGAAGTACCAGAAGACCAGCAGCACGGCGAGCACGTAGGCGCCCGCGATTACAGCGCCGATCAGCCTGCGCGACACCGCGGCGGTGGCCGGGCCGATGATCAGCCCGAGGCACAGCACGATGCAGATGATGAAGAACGGCTCGAACTCCAGCGCGTAGTAATAGAACTTGGTCCTGGAGACGAACGGCAGCCAGCTCACCCAGCCGGCGGCCACGCACAGCAGCGCGGACCCGGCTCGCCAGTCCCTGCGGGTCAGCCACCAGCCGAGGCAGAACGCCATCGCGGGCAGCGACATCCACCAGATCGCCGGGTTACCGATGGCGAGCACCTCTTGCACCCACGGCCCCGTGGTCCCCGCCTTGGCCACGTGCAGCCCGGCCTGGTCGGTGTAGCTGTTCCAGTAGAAGGCCACCGGGCGGGTGATCACGAACCAGTCCCACGGCTGGGACATGTAGGGGTGCCGCGCGTTGAGGCCCACCCCGAACTGGACCATCTCCCTGTGGTACACGAACAGCGAGTACAGCTGGGAGATGATCGGGATGTTCATACCGTTCTGCTGCGCGTAGTCCCGGTCGTACCCGGTGTTGGTGACCAGCCACCCCATCCAGGTGACGGTGTAGGTAACCAGCGGGATCACGCCGAGGGTGAGCGGTAGCCACTTGCCGTCCCGCACCAGCGCGCCCCGCACGTAAGCGCGCAGCCCGACGGTGCGGCGCGCGCCTATGTCCCAGGCGATGCACAGCGCGGCGAAGGCGGGGATGTACCAGACACCGTACTGCTTGGACGCGCAGGCGAGGCCGATGAGGATGCCCGCCGCGACGCGCCACTTCCTGATCCCGAGCAGCGGGCCCGCCTCGTCGCCTGGCTGGAGGATCATGGCCTCGGCCAGCCGCCCGCGCGAGACGTCCCTGTCGATCACGAGGGCGCCGAACGCGGCGAGTACGAAGAACATCAGGAAGATGTCGAGGATGCCGGTCCTGCTGAGCACGAACTCGAGGCCGTCAAGCGAGAGCAGCAGCCCGGCCGTGCAGCCGAGCACCGTGGACCGGGTGAGCCGCCGCGCTACCCGGCACATGACGAGGATGGCCAGGGTACCGAAGAGCGCGGGCGCCACCCGCCAGCCGAGCGTGGTGAGGCCGAAGAGCCACTCGCCGACCGCCATGAGCAGCTTGCCGACCGGCGGCTGGACCACGTACTCGCCATAGCCGCCGCCCGAGCACGCCTGGAAGATATTGAGATGCCCGTTCTGGGCGATGATCAGGTTGTTCAGGTAGTTGGAGTTGTTCGCGGGGTTAGGGACCGTGCACCACTCGACCCCGTGCTTGAGAATCGACCACGCGTCCTTCGCGTAGTACGTCTCGTCGAAGATGACCGCATCGGGAACCGCTAGCCTGTTGAAGCGCATGAAGGCGGCGAACGCCGTCACCAGGAGCGGGCCGATCCAGCCCCACAGCCCGTCGTCGGGCATGGGCGTCATCAGCCGGGCACGCAGTGCGGCGATCCGTTCCGCGGTCCCGCCGCCAGCCCGCTCGGCGTCGTCGTAAGTTAGCCGGGTCGGGTCGGCGCCGTGCTGTGCGATGCCGGCCTGCGCGGCATCGGTTGTAACAGTGCCATCGACGTCGGTCTCGCCGTTGGCGCCGTCGTCGGGGTCCTTGGCCGGCTGCCCGGCCTGTGTAGCGGTCATCGAACGCAATGCTATGTGGAGGGAAGCGCGCATGGGGACCAGAATTGTGCCCGATCGCGTACCCGATGAGGAACGCGCAGGTAACGGAGGACCCGGCGTCCTCACGCTGGCGGGCGTTCCCATCGGCCAGGCGGAGGATGCGCCGGCGCGGCTGGCGGAGGCGCTGGCCGGCGCGGACGTCATCGCGGCCGAGGACACCCGCCGGGTCCGTCAGCTCGCCGCCGCGCTCGGCGTGCGGCTGAACGGGCGGGTCGTCTCGTACTACGACGTGATCGAGGTGCGCCGCGCCGCGGAGCTGGTGACCGAGCTCACGGCGGGCAGGGACGTGCTCGTGGTCACCGACGCGGGCATGCCAGCCATCAGCGACCCCGGCTACCGCCTGGTCGCCGCGGCGGCGGCCGCGGGGATCCGGGTCACCGCGGTGCCCGGCCCGAGCGCGGTGACCACCGCGCTCGCTGTCTCCGGCCTGCCCACCGACCGGTTCTGCTTCGAGGGGTTCCCGCCGCGCAAGAGCGGGGAACGGGCGCGGCGGTTCGGCGAGCTCGCGGCCGACCCGCGCACGCACGTGCTCTTCGAGTCGCCCCGCCGGGTCGCGGCGACCCTCGAGGAGCTGCGGGCCTCGCACGGCGATGACCGGGCCGCGGTCGTCTGCCGCGAGCTGACGAAGACGCACGAGGAGATCGTGCGCGGCTCCCTCGCCGAGCTTGCCGCCTGGGCGGCAGGCCAGGAGGCCTCAGGCGGCGTCCGCGGTGAGATCACGCTTGTCGTGGCCGGCGTCGGCCAGGCGGCCGTCAGGGCCGCCGCCCGCGCCGCGGCGCGTGAGGCCCGCCGCGCCGAACGCCATCGCGGCGGCTAGGCAGGCGAACGGCACCGCGGTGGTGACGTAACGGTAGTCGAACTCCGCGGTCGCCGCCGGCGCCACGACCAGCGTCAGCGAGCACAGCCAGGGGAGCAGCGCCGCGCTCCCGGCCCGCCGCCACCGGCGCGCGATCCCGAACAGGCCGATGAGCATTATCAGCCCGTATACCGTGCCAGGCAGCCAGACGTACCGCTGGTAGCCCCTGATGACCTGGGCGAACGGGTTGACAACGACGGTCGCGGTGTTGCCGCGCACGTAGTACGCCGCGGCTGATGGGTACCCGCCGTACGGGCTGGCGGGGATGGCGAGCGACTGGTAGCCGAACAGGTAAGCGTCGTAGGTCTGCCCGTTGGGGAAGACGGAGCGGTTCCACTCGAAGGCGCGCACCGTGTCGTCCCACACCGCGCGCGCGTAGTCCAGCGGCTGCGCCTCGATGGCCCGGATGGCGAACCGCTCGGCGAGCTTGTCGACCGTGGGCGAGAACATCGGCTCGGGCAGCCGCAGCAGCGGGCTGGCGGACGTCCAGATGTAGGCCTGGTTGACCGGCCGCTGGTCCGGCGGCACCGATGTGCACAACGGCAGCAGGTCGGCCGGCAGCGACATGCGGGAGCAGTCGGCGAACGTCATGACCCGCGAGTAGAGGAAGACCCCGGTGGAGTCGGTCATCGCGTACTCGCCGTGCGCGGCGGAGTACCAGCCCTCGTACCCGGCCACCGGCACGGCGAACGCCAGCGCGCACGCCGCCACGGCGGCCGCCGCCCGGAGCAGTTGTCCCCGTACCGGGCCCGTGGACAGTAGCCTGACCAGCAGGTAAACGACGAACACGGCGAGCAGCGGCAGCCCGGTGGGCCGGACGGTCGAGGACAGGCCGAGCAGCAGGCCGGCCGCCAGGCAGGCCCGCGGTGACGGGCGCGGCGACCACAGCATGAGGGTGACCGCGGCCGTCGTCAGGAAGAGGAACAGCGTGTCCGCCATGATCAGGTGCTCAAGCTGGATCTCGAAGCCGTCGAAGAGCACAGGCAGCGTGGCGAGGACCGCGATCCAGGCGGGAGCGGCGAACCGGTGCCGGGCGAGCGCGTAAATCATCACCGCGACGAGCAGCCCCATCAGGTGCTGCGACGCCGTGACGAGCAGGTAACTGTGCGCCGGTGACAGCAGCCACAGGTAAACGGGGTAGCCGGAGGGCCGGGTGGTGCCCGGCGTCAGCGTCACCGCCGCGCGGACGTAGCTGAAGGAGTCGTTGAACCAGGACTGCCAGCGGTAGCCGAGCTCGGCGGTCACCCGCAGCGCGATCGCGGGCACGAGCGCGGCGGCGAACAGGCGGTTCCCGGCGATTAGCCGGGCGGTCGGCCGCCATATCACCGCAGGCATTACCCTCAAGCCCGTATCCTCCTACTTCTGGGGGGCGCCAGTCGGTGACCGGGCGCCCCGCGCCCGTGCAATCTACGGCAAATCAGGCGCTAAACGTTCAAGTGTCACCGTAATACGGCGAATGGAGTCCACGTGGAGTTGACCGTCGTCATTCCCTGCCTCAATGAGGCGGAGACCGTGGCAACCTGCGTGCGCAAGGCGCTTGCGTTCATCTCGGACAGCGGTGTCAGCGGCGAGGTCCTTGTGGCCGACAACGGCTCGACCGACGGCAGCCGCCAGCTCGCGGCCGACGCGGGCGCCCGGGTGGTGCCTATCCCCGAGCGCGGCTACGGCAACGCGCTGATGGGCGGCATCATCGCGGCCCGCGGCGAGTACGTGATCATGGGCGACGCCGACGACAGCTACGACTTCACGAGCCTGATGCCGTTCGTCGAGGAGCTACGCAAGGGCTACGACCTGGTGATGGGTAACCGCTTCAAGGGCGGCATCGCCCCTGGCGCGATGCCGCCGCTGCACCGCTACCTCGGCACCCCGGTGCTGTCCTTCATCGGCCGGCTGTTCTTCCGCAACAACATCGGCGACTTCAACTGCGGCCTGCGCGGCTTCCGGCGCGACAGCGCCATCGCGCTCGGACTGCAGGCCACCGGCATGGAGTTCGCCAGCGAGATGATCGTGAAAGCCGCCCTCGCCAAGCAGAAGATCTCCGAGGTGCCGACCACCCTCGACAAGGACGGCCGCAGCCGTCCGCCGCACCTGAACACCTGGCGCGACGGCTGGCGCCACCTGCGGTTCCTGCTGCTGTTCAGCCCGCGCTGGCTGTTCTTCTACCCCGGCATCGCGCTCCTGGTGATCGGGCTCGGCCTCGGGGCCGCGGTGGCCACCGGGCCGCTCACCATCGGCGGGGTCTCCTTCGACGTGGACACCCTGGTCGCCTGTGGCGCCTGCGTCGACATCGGCTTCCAGGCCGTACTGTTCTGGCTGTTCACCCAGGTGTACGCGGGCTCGGAAGGGTTCCTGCCGACCGAGCCCAAGGTGCAGACCCTGCTCGGCAAGCTGTCACTCGAGCGCGGCCTGCTGGCCGGCGCCGTGGTCGGTGCGGCCGGGCTTGTCGGGCTGATTTTCTCCCTCACCTACTGGCAGGCCCAGGCGTTCGGGCACCTCAACTACGAGCACGCGCTCCGCCTGATGGTGCCGTCGGTGACCGCGCTCGTGCTCAGCTGCCAGCTCATACTCGGCACGTTCTTCCTGTCGATCCTCGGCATCAAGCAGACACGGCACGTCCCGGTCGGCGCTAAGGCGGAACTCAATGTCGGCGCAGACCACGCCACAGCCCGTAGGCTTTAGCCATGTCACCCGCCAATCCGAAGCACATACTGACCGCGGCGGCCTGGCCTTACGCCAACGGCCCGCGGCACATCGGCCACGTCTCCGGCTTCGCCATCCCGAGCGACATGTTCAGCCGGTACCAGCGGATGGCGGGCAACAAGGTGCTGATGGTCTCTGGCACGGACGAGCACGGCACTCCGATCCAGGTCCAGGCGGACAGGGAGGGCGTCACCGCGCGGGAGCTCGTCGACCGGTACAACGGCGTCATCGGCAGGGACCTCGCCAACCTGGGCGTGAGCTACGACCTGTTCACCAGGACCACGACACGTAATCACTACGAGGTCACCCAGGAGATCTTCCGCACCCTGCTGAAGAACGGGTACATCTTCCCCAAGGTCACGCTCGGCGCCATCTCGCCGTCCACCGGGCGTACCCTCCCCGACCGCTACATCGAGGGCACCTGCCCGATCTGCGGTTACCCGAGCGCGCGCGGCGACCAGTGCGACAACTGCGGCAACCAGCTCGACCCGACCGACCTGATCAACCCGGTGTCGAAGATCAACGGTGAGACCCCGGTGTTCGTCGAGCAGGAGCATTACTTCCTCGACCTGCCCGCCTTCACCGACGCGCTCAGCGCGTACCTGAAGTCCAACGAAGGCCACTGGCGGCAGAACGTGCTGCGGTTCTCACTGAACCTGCTCGACGACCTGCAGCCGCGGGCCATCACCAGGGACCTCGACTGGGGCGTCCCCGTGCCGCTTGACGGCTGGCGGGACCGTAACGACAAGAAGATCTACGTCTGGTTCGACGCGGTGATCGGGTACCTGTCGGCGTCCATCGAATGGGCCCGCCGCACGGGTGACCCGGATGCCTGGCGGGCCTGGTGGAACGACGAGAGCGCCGAGTCCTACTACTTCATGGGCAAGGACAACATCGTCTTCCACTCCGAGATCTGGCCGGCGATGCTGCTCGGCTACGACGGTGAGGGCGCCAAGGGCGGCGCACCTGGCCCGCTCGGCCGACTCAACCTGCCGTCAGAAGTGGTCAGCAGCGAGTTCCTGACCATGGAGGGCAAGAAGTTCTCCTCCTCCCGCCAGGTGGTCATCTACGTCAAGGACTTCCTCGAGCGCTACGACGTCGACGCGCTGCGCTACTACGTCGCGGTGGCCGGGCCAGAGACGCACGACACCGACTTCACCTGGAGCGAGTTCGTCCGCAGGAACAACGACGAGCTGGTCGCGACCTGGGGCAACCTGGTCAACCGGTCGGTGTCGTTCGCGGCGAAGAACATCGGCTCCGTCCCGGCCGCCGGCGAGCTCACCGACGCTGACCGGTCGCTGCTCGCCACCACCTCGGCCGCGTTCGGCTCGGTCGGCGAGCACCTGGCCCACTCACGGTTCAAGGCCGCCGTCAACGACGCGATGCGGGCGGTCGGCGAGGCCAACAAGTACTTCTCAGAGCAGGCGCCGTGGAAGCTGCGCAATGAGGACCCGGAGCGGATGAAGACGGTGCTGCACGTCACGCTCCAGGCGGTGTCGGACGCGAAAACGCTGCTCACCCCGTTCCTGCCGCGCTCGTCCCAGGCCGTGCACGAGATGCTCGGCGGCACGGGCGAGTGGTCGGAGATGCCGCGGATCGAGCGGGTGGACGAGGACGGCGGCCCGTCCTACCCGGTGATCACCGGCGACTACGACTCGACGTTCCGCTGGGAGTCACGACCGGTCGCGCCTGGCACGCCGCTGGCCGTGCCCGCCCCGCTGTTCACGAAGCTGGACCAGTCGGTGGTCGACGAGGAGATCGCCCGGCTGGGCAATGAGTAATGAGCAGAACGAAGGCGTAGCCACGCCCTCGTTCGGCGCTGATCCCCACCGCTTGTTGCCGGATCCTGGTGGCTTCGACGCGCACACCCATATGGACATACTCGGGCTGCCGGTCGACGGGGTGCTCGGCGCCGCCCGCGCCGCTGGCATCACCCGGGTGGTCAACGTCGGCTGTGACCTGCCCTCGTCGCGCTGGTCGGTGTCGCGCGCCGAGGAGTACCAGGACGTGTACGCGGCGGTGGCGATCCATCCCAACGAGACGGGAGCGGTGTACCGGGAGCGTGAGCCGGTCCTCGCCACCATCGCGGCGCTGGCGGAGTCCCCGCGGGTCGTTGCGATCGGCGAGACGGGGCTCGACTACTACCGTGACTACTCGGCACGGGACGTGCAGCAGGCATGGTTCCGCGCGCACATCGAGCTCGCGCGGCGCACCGGCAAGGCGCTGATGATCCACGACAGGGACGCGCACGAGGACGTGCTGTCGATACTGGAGGAGTACGCCCCGTGGCCGCCGTACTCGGTGATCTTCCACTGCTTCTCCGGCGACGCCGAGATGGCGGAGCGCTGCGCGGCGGCCGGCTACCTGATGAGCTTCGCGGGGAACGTGACGTTCAAGAACGCGGACGCGCTGCGCGAGGCCGCACTGGCCGCACCGGCAGAGCTGATGCTCGCGGAGACCGACGCGCCGTACCTCACCCCGGCCCCGCACCGCGGCAAGCAGAACTCCCCGGCGATGACCGCCTACACGATCCGCTACCTGGCGGCGCTCAAGAGCCTGGACGTGGCGGGCTTCTGCACGACCTTGCAGGCGACGGGAAGCCGTGCCTTCGGCTGGTAACTGGCGCCGGGCCCCTGTCTGGCGCGCTCAATTCAAGATGGTGGATGTTTGGGCACACCCGGGTGTGCCCAAACATCCAGTATCTTGCGGCGCCCGGGCGGGCCGGGCATGAGCGGGGCGGTGCGACTGCTCGGCGCTGGGGACATTCGGGACATAGCGGGCAGGCTCGGGGTGCACCCGACGAAGAAGCTCGGCCAGAACTTCGTCGTCGAGCCGGGCACCGTACGGCAGATCGCCGCGCTCGCCG
>Ga0335073_10002818_pt1 | contig 23893 bp, 30 predicted proteins | sample Lox_Sample_22_FD_207093 | JGI IMG/M metagenome (GOLD analysis project Ga0335073, IMG submission 207093) | Soil microbial communities from Loxahatchee National Wildlife Refuge, Florida, United States - Lox_Sample_2.2 | ecosystem: Environmental > Terrestrial > Soil > Wetlands | place: USA... | reverse complement strand
AAACTCACTCTATCCGCACTACGCTTACTTGCTATGCATACGAAAGAAAGTCGTGAACGACAAAGAACATTTTCGAACACAATTGACAGTAGCACTCAAAGAGCTTACACATGCGGTTGTAGATGCTAAAACAAAGATCAACTGAAGTAAATGTGCAACTTGATATCTCGGTCAAATGCTTGGTTTCACGGCCAAAAGCAGGGTAATAGAGACTCACCCTCTGGGGAAGGGTGCGATGCGCTGGTATCCAAGTTTTGCGCCTTTGAGACAGTATTCGTATCAGGAGGCGAATAATCTTATTTCCGAACGAACCAGAACTTGCTTAATCGCCATTAGACATCAAATACAAGAATCAGCTCCATGTGCTCGAAAGGTACCGAACGTTCGTTCTTTCCTTTGTCCCGATCATATGCGAATCTAGCAGGTCGCATTAAACTTTTTCGTTCGCTAAACTGGCGTAGGCGAAATGAAGGTGGGTTGGTCCAAATTTCTCCACGGCCGGAAATGCGGTCCGGACCGAGGGCAAATCAGCACCAACATAAAAAAATCTCACATGTCAGAATTCTCCTCGCTAGGATTCGGCACTTTAGCTGGCCAACGTGACCACTCCACATATTTTCCAGATTCCTCGATTCGTCTCAAAACCTCCATCCCTCCGTTACCTCCCTCCACCCCCTCTTTGAACTAAAAACCCCGACTTTGAATTGGTTGATTTCCTCTTCGTTATCGTGAAAACATTTCTGCAAGTATGGCTAAAGTCATTGTTGGTATGAATCTTCTTGTTTTGATGAGGGAAAATGCTGACATGACACGCTAGTTGGCGGCGGTTTGTCCGGATTAAGCGCGGCCCATTCGGTTCTCCAAGCTGGAGGCAATGTCCTCGTTCTCGATAAAAATCCCTTCTTTGGTACTTTTTCTTACTTCCTTCTGCCATTAGGATATAGTATGCTGATACCATTGAAGGTGGAAACTCAACGAAAGCTACTTCTGGTATCAACGGTGCTCTAACTCGTACCCAAGTTACCCTCGGCATCCAAGACTCTGCGCAACAATTTTACGATGACACTTTGAAATCTGCTCGAGAGCTCGCTAGGCCTGAACTCATCAAGGTCCTTACTTATAAATCTGCAAGTGCTGTAGAGTGGCTCCAGGACGTGTTCAAATTGGATTTGTCACTTGTCTCGCGATTGGGTGGTCATTCGCAGCCGCGTACTCACCGAGGGAAAGAAATGTTCCCTGGCATGGTTATTACATATGCTCTCATGGAAGCCCTTGAGCAGATTGCGGAGGATACTCCCGATCGAGCAACAATCTTGAAGAAGGCTAGAGTTACAAAGGTCCTGAGAGAAGGTGATAAGGCTATTGGCGTCGAGTATGAGCATGAAGGAAAGAGTTATAAGGAATATGGTCCTGTTGTTCTTGCTACGGGTGGTTATGCAGCCGATTTTGCTAAGGGTGGTTTATTGGAGAAATATCGTCCTGATTTACTCGATCTGAGTACCACAAACGGTGATCACTGTACCGGTGATGGTCAAAAGATGGTATTCTCGCTACGTACAACGCGACTAACATCAGGTTATGGCAGTGGGTGGAAAAGGAATCGACATGGACAAAGTCCAAGTGCATCCTACCGGTCTCGTCGACCCCAAAGATCCCCATGCTAAAGTCAAATTCCTTGCTGCCGAAGCTCTTCGCGGTGTCGGCGGTCTTCTTCTCGATTCTGGAGGAGAACGATTCATCGACGAACTTGAAAAACGTGATGTTGTCTCCAATGCGATGTGGAAACGCGATAAGTTCCCCGTTCGACTCGTTCTCAACACCAAGGCTGCCAAGGAAATTCAATGGCACGTCAAGCACTACGAAGGTCGTGGTTTAATGCGTCATTTCAAATCTGGTGCCGATCTCGCCAAAGAAATCGGCATTCCCGTCTCTAGACTTGAACAAACATTCAAAGAATATAATGACTACGCCTCAGGAAAGAAGAAAGATCCATTTGGCAAGAAGTTCTTCCAAAACTATCCTTTTGAAATCAACGACGAATTCCATGTTGCCTTGATGGAGCCAGTTCTCCATTACACAATGGGCGGTGTTGAAATTGATGATCAATCTAGAGTTCTTATTGACGATGGAAAGAGGCCTCTTGACGGACTTTGGGCATGTGGTGAACTTGGAGGTGGTGTTCACGGAACCAACCGTCTCGGTGGTTCTGCATTGTTGGGTTGTGTTGTTTATGGTCGTGTTGCTGGATCTGGTGCTGCCAATTACTTACTCCAAAACCTTCTCAAAGGAGGTGCTGGTTCTCCTCAATCCCGTTTGCAACAAATCAGCTTGCATATTGATCCTTCTCGACCTGGCAGAATCACGGTTGATTGGAACTCCGGAGCCTCGTCTTCCTCAAAACAGCCCGAGGGTCAAGTTGCTACTTCGGCGGTACAGAATGAATCCGCTGCACCATCCGATGCTGGGAAAGTTAAGAAACCAGCGAAGAAATTGGAAGTACCTGACAAGGAATTCTCATTGCAAGACATTGCCAAACACAATTCCAAGGACGATTGTTGGGTTGCTGTAAATGGAATGGCTCTCAATGTTACAGATTTCCTTGAGAATCATCCGGGTGGACCAAAAGCTATCCTATTGTACGCTGGAAAGGATGCAACTGAAGAATTCAACATGCTACATGACAAGAACGTCATCGAGGTATATATCCTATCTGACGATAACGCTAATCTCTAGAAATATGCCCCAGAGACAGTACTTGGCAGAGTCAAGGAGTAAAAATGTGTTTTGTATGCAGGCTTGAATAGAGTTTTCAATATCAATATCATATTTGGGCATCTATTTTCGTCTCTAGGGCGGTGTACTTGAGGACAGTCTATAAATAAGGCATACTCCGTTCGATATCAACTAAGTCGCCCAGCAAGCGAGCCACTGAAATCCCGGATTTCTTTGCATACTCCGCTCGTCGCTGTCCCGAGAGATGTGTGAATTGCCTCAAAATCTCCCCGTCCAAGATGCCTCTTGCTGGATTTGCCGTCTTTGCTTCATGAGTTGAGAGTCTTTTGTCAGTAAGAATGAGAACGCTAAAAAACCTGTAAGAACGTGGGTTTAAGGCAGCGGGTTGCTCTTCATTATTAATGATTTGACCCTGCAGAATGTTGAGCCGTCGATATACACGTTCATTTATCGCAGTGATGAACCCAAGGTGACCATCCCGAGAAGTTGTCAATCCCAGGAATGACGTCGGTTCATGTTCAGATTCACCAGGCACTATTTTTCGCGCTCTCATTATCTTCGTGACGAAATGTCCGACGTGAAAATCTGCCTTGCGAATTAGACGATTCCCAGAAAGCGATTGAGGATCTAGTGTTAATGAATGTCAGATGAGATACGAACTTTCTGGATCATATTGGAAAATATGAATGTTTCGTTCTCCATCTGCTACAGCAAAGAACAGAGTCTCTCCTTCGACAACAAAATCACCACAACTAATCTCTAACTTTTCATGATCCCTTCCGAGTAACGTCATCCTATACGGTTGCTCCTACACAATGAGCATAATTTCAAGAAGGCGAAACCTGGAATCCAATAAAACAAATGCTATGCATTATATCGCCAAACAAAACAAAATCACGAATGCTCTGTGCAATAGTAACAACCATACTCAAATCATAGAATGCAACAGGCAAGAATTCTTTATCTTCCTCTCCATAAGAGCGAACCATGATTTTTTGTCCCTGGCTTGAGAGTAAGTACCCTCGGAGCTCATTGACCACTGTAACTGCTCCACGAACTTCTTCCGACCAAGCAAGACGCAATTTGCGATTGGTTTCTGGTCGTCCGGGTTGAGGAACGACTTGGGATATGTCGAAGACGTAGAGCGTCCCCCGTAATCCAGCATCTTCACCTCGTAGAACAGCTGTCCCGACTGCGAGAAATGGGCGGCGACGTTTAGATTCTTCAGATATTTGAAGATCAACTTGTTTCATGCTGACTATAGTCTCATATTTACTCAACGGAAAACTATGGTTAGTATAGTTGCGAAGGTTCGTACATGTCGACAGTCTTCCACGACACAGGGTGGACTAGTTCAAGAGAACTGGTAGATGTAGTCGGTAGAATCTCGAGAGGATCTAGATCTGAGCCCGGTAAACTTGAGAAGACATACCCTCAGGCACTTCCTTAGGCTGACCTTCATCATCTACTAGGAGAAATTCTTCGGGTGTATTCACTGACATCGCAAACAATCCATGGCTTTCGAAGTACTCGAGATGACTGAGATCTTTGCCTCTTTGAATCCGTCGAACGGACCAATTTCCATGAAATGTGAATTCGGTAGGCAGTTTGCAGATTCGTATGACGCCCTACTGTGAGATGCACAATTCAAACTCCAGTACCGTAGAGTCATAGTAGAGAAACCCATCTTGGACACCATCCATCACATTGAGAGGACATACACTTCGAATCGACTTTCCGACAACGTTATGGAAATGAGCTACAGATTGTGAAGTTTTAAGAACAAAGCCGGGATATGGGCCACATAGGAAGACAACCGAGAAGCCGGAGACGTTGGGAAGAGCAAACATTCGGGTAGGAGACAAAGAGAGGTCTTCATCTGCTTTAACGTCCCCAATAGGGTCTCGAGTGAGATGGGGATTGAAGACTTTACAAAAGCGCAGTGTACTAGTTGCTGCTCCAGGTTCAGTGTACTGGTATGGCTTGTAGATTATGAGATCGTTGAGCTCGGTTCGGACCTAATCATCAGGTTGAGCAGGAGGGACAGTACCAGTAAATGAGGTTCAACATGGGTATCCCCCAGATTAGCCAGAAGGATCTCTTCAATTGTATTTGCAATCCTTCTCCCACTCTCTGTATCTTCTCCATTGCATAATATATCCGGAAAAGCCGCAAAGTCGTCGCACCGGAAAAGAAGTTCAAAGTCAACAAGCCGTCTTACTTCTAATACGCCAGCCTGGCTAACGAGACAAAATAGCCAGTCTAATTCCACCTTTAATGCGTGGGCAGTTGCATTCTGCTTGTCCGTTTCAAAACGAAAGCCATTTTCTTGGACAACTTCGGCCCCCTTGCTCGAACGAGGCCTCTTGTCTGACACCTCGGATTCCCCGTACAGATCAGCGTCTTCATCCATCTCACGTTTCCGTTTGAGTGAGGCCTTGGTGTTTGCAGTTGGCTCCATCCGACGAACCACATCGTTAGGAAGGAAATCTGCTTTTCTCCCTTGAAATATGCATCCACATATGAATTCGCCCTGGAAGTTAGATACGAAACCAGTAGCCCGAACCTCCAGCAAGGACATTTTTGCGTGGACCTCCATATCCTGTGTCTTGAGATTAATTTCATACACAACAACCCTGCCACTTTCCAAGACAAGCAATACCCAAGGATCCATCACACTTGCGCTTCTGATTTTGGAATTTGGTCCAAACTCTTCATCTGTAATAGGTATCCATTGGTGTACCCCCAACTCTAGAGATTAGAAATGAAAATAGAGTAAGGAGAGACCATTGTTATATATCCTGATCACTCCGCTCACAACTTGAGCCCATAAAGCTCCATCAAGCAGGGTTCCCGAGGCTATTGTTGCCCCACTTGTATTGAATTCGGATCCTCTGACTTCTTCAAAAACCTCAGCAACCTTATAGAGAACAACCTTATAGAGAACAGTCTCTCTCCCTCTAGATGCTAACAGGTATTGATCGAAATCCGCTGTCAGAGGCGCTAAATCCATGCCTTGTACGACAGGCTTGGTTCGAAGAGTCGCAAAGGAGATAAAGTTGGGAGCCGGAAGACGCGCAACCACTGACGGGATAATGGACTTCCGGAATATGCTAATCGCGCCGGCAGTATCACAATTCGTAGTACAAACTAATTCTCTCTCGGAAATCACGTCCTTTTGAAGAAATGTTGCAGTTTCTGAGAAGGAAGGAGGTGCAAACACTGCATCTCGAATCGGCGCCGTACTAAATAGATAATCATGAATCAGCAGTCTCATCTTTCCTTTCCCTTTGACACCGCTGGGCGCCTCATTGTTTTCGTCATCTCCATAAATATCGTCGAGATCATCGACAGTGTCATTCATCCCAACGGTTACAGCTCCAGCTTCCTGACATTTTGCACCTGAGGTGTAGCCAACAAGAATACTGTCGCCCGTAGTACTTCCCAGAAACACTCTTTCAGATTGAAGGAGCACAGCACAACCAAAACCTGCGATACCGACTTCCGGAATTCTTGAGATCTCGAGAGTTTCAAGTTGTATATCCGTTACATTTCGTCCATCCCTGTTAAAGCGCAATTGAACAAATGTTGAATTACGTAGAGCAAGTAAAACATCTCCATCTTCGTTTTCAAGTGAGACTGGAATGGCACCTTCAAGTGCGAGTTGCAGTTCAGGACGTTCATTCATGTGAAAAGCAGTGGACTTTTCTGCGAAACTGTTCACACCGACCGCCACGCGTCGACCAGCCTCATCAACATGTATAACTTGGTTGATTCCCAGGACCAGAAGTCCTCCGACAGGTGGAGGGAGAGGAATGACAGCGAAACAGTCGTAGGGAAGTCCTTGGATAGAGAAGATTGTCGTTGATGCACGTTGTTGAAGATCTAGCGTGACAGCTACTAGAGACACCGTGTCTTTTCGGTGTTCAAGAAGGCCGGTTGAGGTCCGGATGCCCGCATACAATATTGCAAGAGTAGGTTCTCGGTATTCGTAAAGAAACGCTTCATCAATCACATGTGCTATTGACTCTTCCAGTTGAGATGCGTTTACGACGAAAGAAGGGTAATACGGCCTTGCCATGTCTGGTTCTACAGCATCGTCAATATCGTCGTCAGGCTGTCGAATGGGAAGGATAGCGTAGACATCGGTATAGGCCCGTAGGATGAGACATCGGGAATGGTAATCTTTGAATAAGTGGGGTGGGATAGAATCGGAAAAGGGCGATTTGTGTGATTCTCTTTCGTAGAAATGTATTGACAAAGTTGTAAGGGAGTGGACTTCCTGTTCCCAGAATAGAACAGAAACCTATGGGTAAGCTGGTGCAACGTGCGTGTGATACCTTGGCATCTTCAAAGGATATTGCTATACAATCTGCATCCGTTGCAACATTCTGCATCCTTCCTGTGTTGACGATGCCCGTAACAGTCCCACTGAGCTTGATCTCGTGCACAAGAATGAGTTGGCCGACATTCTCATGAAGAAGCAGTTGGACTTGACTATCGTCTCCCATGAAGTCTTCTCCTCCATCTTCGCTTAACAACATCTCAGCTACTGCATCACCAACGACATTCCTCCCAGATTCGGAATGGCGCAATCGAGTTTCTCTGACCGACGTTTGAATTCGAAATATTTGCAGCAAATTCGATTTGGCCAAGATCAAATTCTCTTCATCGGGGACGATGAGACATGCCTTAATGGCATGTATAACCGCTGTTGGAGAAGTTAATTCTCCATACAGCATTGACATGGTCCCCTGAATTCAGCTGCACTTTGTCCTTTCAACAAGTCTTGACCGATCAGATCGACATGGATGCTTCAAGGCTAAGATCCGAGCAAAATTCCAGGGGCCGATTTTGAAATTGGCCTCCGCGAAGATCAGCAAAAAAGTGCGTCTACATCCTCAATTGCCTCGATTTCAAGCTTGGCTCACCCCCATCTCCCTCCTCAATTGCATGCTCCATTCCGGAGTCCGTAGCTTCAACAGAAGCATCATATATCGATGTCACCGTTCCTACGCTGCTCGAGCCGTTCATTTCACTCGTTTTCGATCAATTGATGACAAAAACGTCGGTCCGAAAAATACAGAATCTACAGTCGACGAGGCGTCGTCCACCACAAGCCAAGAAAGTGCAGCTCCTCCCGAAGCAAACGAAGATAGCCCGTCTCCTCCGATAAGAGAGCCAGTCGAATTCATCTACAAACTTCGAGACTTACTGCAAAAGGATCAAGATTTCCCAGAATCTCATTCGTCCTTCGTTCGTCCGCCTTCTCCTGCAGACGATGAGCATTCCACGGAATCTGCAGGGGCGCATCAAACTTTGACGGATGAAGAACGACTTGCATTGAGAAGAACAAGGATAGAAGAATATCGAAAATGGTTTGGTATTTCCGATGAATCTCTCGACGACAAATATCGGCAAAATATTCGGCGAAGGAAAAAGGAAGACGAGGACGCCAAAGCTGCAGCAAATCGCGAAGGGTTGCGCATTTTCGAAGAAATCAATCGGCGACGGAAGGAACAAGGTAAAAGGCCACTGTTTTATTTAGAGTCTCCAGAGGAGATACGACGAGGGTCGAGGGAAATGTCTGCGAGACGCAAGTCATCGACATACGAGTCTCGAACAGAAGAAGACGAGGACGTTTCGGAGGACAATTCTATGACCATGAGACAAGCTTTGGAATTTGAGTATCTTTATCCGTCAAAGTTTGATCCTTCAAAAGCTATATTTCAAGGTCTTGACGAAGTTGACGTCGAATTGGGCTATGAATTTACCAGTTTTCCGTCGGGTCGGCGGCGGACGACGAGGAGAGTCAATCCAGATGGCACCATTATACGTGATAAGAAAAATGTTCCGCCAGATGATGCCGCATTCTATATTGAAGTGAACGAGTTGGGACCGACAGGAGATACTTTCTATAAGCCAGACCTGCTTCAAAGACTGATGGTGCACCCAGAGGTCATGGAAGAGGAAATCGAGAATAGAATTCGGAAAGAGACATTCCCTGAAACAACAGAACAAGACTTGGATGAGTTGCTTAATATATACGAAGACTTTGAGGAAGGATATGGGCCAAGAAAACGACTCACATTAAGGCGTGAGAGAGAAGTTCAGAAGGAAATGCGAAAAATTGTCGAAATGAAGCGACAAGGAGTCAATTTAGGCCTTTGGGGCCAGAAAGTGCCTATGCCTAAAGCATATTTACCCGAGACAGAACATCTGGATGATTATGTTCCACCAACCTTCAGCACAGAATCATTCCGGGATTCGGTTCCTGAGCTTCCTGTTGGAGTTCAAGGTCGACGTCTTGCCGCCTTTTCAGCAGGCCTTGACGATACGTTTTCACTACATCTACCGCACTTCACGGATCCGCTACCACCTGAATTACAAGAACAATTAAACTCAAAATCGCCGGAAGAAATTGAACAGGCACTAGGAGAGCTGGAAAAACTGGTCGAAGATTCTGCTGTCTCTGATTCCGTGCTACCATTTTTGGGCAATCCTAAAACTTCAAGTCAGGCTAACGACATCTTCGAACCTATAGCAGAGGAAGATCCACCCGAGTTTGATCCTCGCTATAAGGGAGGATATCCTCCGGAGAGACCTCCTTTGGCACGACCACCAACAGAAGATGATTCACATCGACCAAGTATTATAGAACATCTGTACAGCGATGAGCAAATGGCTGTGTGGAAGGAGATGCACAAAGATTTCTTCGTGCCACCGATAGACGACCCAGATCCAGAGTTCAAGAGAGATGGCCAGGAACTTTCTGAGGGCGAATTTTTGCAAATTGCCAATGCTCGGGCTCTAATGGATGACTACATGCGCCAAATGGACAAGGCTCTTCTCACAAAATTCAGGCGACAAGATGAAATGGACATTCGTGACATCCGACGTCGACTAGGATTACCTATTATTAGGGATGAGAATAGGCCTGAGCACTATTACGACTTAAAGCATGTGCCAATTAAGCAAACACCTGGTATTACATTGTCCAAACATGAGCTAATTTAGAATCATTACCAGACCCAGGCGCGAAAGGCGATGAACCTACGGTGTTGAAGGGTGAGATAGCGGATATTGAGACTCCACCGGCGGAAGACACAACGACCATCGAACGCCTAAACTTCTGGCGCGATTGCAAAGAATACCTCGCCTCGCTAACTGCCCGAATTAATCAGATGCGCAGAATCAGCCACGAGACAAGTGACCGAGTTCGTCGCCATGGTGTTGCCGAAGTCGTTACTGCAGAGGGGAGCGGAATCACTACGGAAGTATTAGAGGGAAGTCGCACCGATGACCTTATGCACACCCTCAAGAAGCAATACGACAACCTCCGAAAAGCCCTCCGGAACCTGCAAATCGTCATCACAGCAGTTCAACTTGGTCCCGAGGGCCCTCTTGATCCCGAATATTCGGCGAGATGGATCGAGCACCACCTCCACGAAGACGAAAAAGCCGAATTCGAAAGAACAGCTGTTGCAATGGGCTATGCACCCAACTCACTTCCTATGGAACCTCAACAGACACCAGAGTTAAAACAACAATGGGAAGACTTGTCCAACTCTTGCTTTGATCATCTTGTTCGGATAGGTCTGGCTGGAGAATATGAGGAGAATGGATTTACTGTTGGTGAAAATATGCAATATCCTGTAACACTTGCTGCGAATTACGCCCGGAAGGCCGGAGCGAACCATATTCAGCAAGAATTTTTGGTTTCGGTTATGGGAAGGGTTTTCCACGAAAGGGAGCTTGAAATGACGGATCCGGAGCAGAGGAGATGGGACAGGGTTCATAGATCTAGGAAAAGGAAATGTAGGTTGGAAGCATATGCAAATGAGGCGGATATAGACGAAGGGGAGGATGAAGAGGATGGGATTGACAATGAACTTGAAGAAGATGAGAACGAAGATGAAGGAAATGAGGAAGATGAGGCAGCAAAGGATGAAGAGAGCAAGGAGAAGGACAAAAGAAATGTATCGAAGACTGAAGAGGAAATATCGGAGCCCGAGACTTTAACAGCTGAAGAGGAGAGGGGATTGCAAAAGAGATCTGCCGGGATACAACTTTCCGAAACCGTGGATGATTCAACTTCACCTGTGGCCGTAGGAGACCGACAAATTGGGTATTCCAAGCTTGTGCAGCGACTAAGGGAGTCAATGGGGGAGATGGACAGGAAAATCTCGGAGTTGGAGGAAACTTATGATGCGTTTTTGCGTCGTCAGTCGAACATGTCACCGAGTGTATCAACTAAAAGCACCACTCAAGAACTCAGGCGATAGATGAAATATGATATCAGCTGATAAATTTCAATGATAGATTGCTATGCCTCCATGATATCTATTTTTATCTGCTCTCCGATTTTATCAAGCTCCTCTAATGTCGACTTGATCTCCTTGTCTACATCTTTCTCTGCCTTTGTTACAGCGTCCTTTCCAAGGCTTGGATCCTCTTTAAAAGCAGTTTTGATCAATCTAAGATGATCATGCCGAATATTCCGTACTGTAGTCTTCTTATTTTCCACCAGTTCCTTCACTTTTCTTTGATTTTCTAGTCTGCTCTCTCTTGTCACTGGAGGCAATGCGATCAGCAACTGCATGTCATTCTTCGGTGCGGGTTGTGGATTGAGATTGGGATGATTCTGGGCAATGGCTCGTATAATATGCTTTGTATACTACTGTAAGCTTGGTGCAAAGCTTTTCAAACCTCAGTATCAAACACCGTAATCTGCAGTGACCTCGCGTCACCCGGCTTCAACCCGATAGTAGCAATATCTGTAAATCGCACCTTCCCTCCGAGATCCTCCGGCAACTCCACATGTAACCCTCTTATCAAGTCTGGATCTGAGCGATTCTGTTTAATAGCCGCACCTTCTTTCCGAAACTTATCCAGAGCCTCCTTTAACTTTTCAGACAGGAGATCCAATTCGAAAGGATCCACTTCTTCAAGGAGACTAGCTCGGGTGCCCATGATCGTTCCGGGCCTTGATGAATCATGCTTTTCGATCCATTCTTCGGCAGCCTCCACTCGGGAATTTAGTTCGTTCTTTCTGGACTCCTTTTCATCCTTATATATCTTTTTCTCCTTATTCTTGGTTTTAAATCGGAATTGTGTCGTAGTGAAGCTTTTCGCTGCAGAATTTCGCGGTAGCGGTACAATCATAGTCTGAGGAGCCAATTGGGCCCTGAGAAGCTGCTTCCCAACGAATCTTCGCATTTCTGACAAGAAAAGCGAGATATCGCAGGTTGCGCTTCACGAATCGAAGTTTCTCTGCTCTGCGAAAAGCTTTTGCGCTGAAAAGGAGAAAGTTCGCTTTGCGGGCGATCCATACAAAATCAAGACCGTGTGTGAATCAAAGACCGAATGGGCCAATCAGACTTCCAAGTCAAATGACCTACCTCTTCGGCTATAATAAAGGATTCCATTCCTTCTCTTGTCTCAAGGAAACATGTTTGGCGTAATCGCCCTTTTTGTTGTCTCTCAAATCCGAATCAACGAGCGTTTTCCTCACGGCCTTTTAGATCCGTCTCTTCAACCTTCAGACTCAGAACTAAGCAGCCCAGAGCTAATGGAATTGTTTACCCGTCGAAAGAGAGCAAAATACATTCTGGCGATTATGTGCATACTCTTTGATCTTTTGCTCCTCCTTCCTGTGCTATTGGTGGGCATTCAGGAGTGTCGATTCTATCCTATAAGAAAAGCTGAACAGTTTGCGCCCGGGAGAGGACCCGAGTTGCATGTATCTGAACTTGGATTGTATGATAATTCTCGAATAGCAAGTGAGATTGGCCGACTATACTGCGCCGATAATCCAATCTATTGCGGTGAACCTCATTTGCTTTTGATTCATGACTACTAACTCGTCAGGTCGACGAAATAATACACAGCACCTTTATGCTTTGGCAATCCAAAACATAGGCAAGTGGAAGCCAAATTGGGTCGACGTATTTATTCATCCCTTTGAGGATTACGGAATATCAGGAGTTACTAGGCATGAAAGAATAGATCAAGAGAGCTTGAGATGCTTGGGGATAAAGGTGTGAGGTGCTAGTAGCTCATTCAACTTTGTCATGAATCTGCTATCCAGTCCATCTGACATCGATTTTTTGAAGTTAGCCATATTGAACACAAACCCTTGAAGCACTGATTGTCCAGCATCTTCAGCAATCGCCCAAGGGAAGTTTTCGAGGCGTCTCAGGGCCCGGATCGAGCGGGTAATACCTCGATTTAACAAGTTGAGATCTGTTCAGGAGATCGGTAGCAATTACCGTAAATATTTATTTTAAGAAAACGGAGTCCCAACTTTTCGCAATACCGTCAACATCAGCAAAACAAGGGGATGGCGTCTCCAGAAGAAACAAATCTAGTATCTAGATCAGCAATCGACCGAGAGAAAACAACACCCTTTTTATTGAGACTCTTTGTTCGAACAGGAGGGTTTCACAGGTAGTCTATCTACGGAAGGAACTATAACTAATGTCAGACTTGAGGACTTTGAGATCCCGGAGCGTCTTCCAGTTGAGGATGAAGTTCAAATATATACATGGTACTTTCATTAATAGACTCAAGCTAAATGTACAGGAAAGACACTACTCTAGCTGAGTTAGGACGGCTACTGGCGTCTGCCGTTCCTAGTCTCTCACGACCAAATGCGCGGCTCTCCTTCCGTTTATTGTTCACAGATTCCTACCGTCCTCGAGTGATTCTCAGAGATGTAGGAACGGTATTCATGTCACCGGACCAAGGAGAGCCAGACGCTGGTGCAAAAACGTTGGAGGATATAAAGTATGTTATAGGTGATTGGATTGATGTTGCTGTATTCACTCAGTCGAGTGGTGGACCTCCATCACGGTCATTTGATGGGCAACGAGGAGGAAGTTTTGGTCGTGACTCTGGACGGGAACGAGGACGGGGAGATTCATATAGAGGAGGAACGGGAAGAGGGCGTGAGGGACGGAATGGATTTGATGCTGACAGGGACAGAGATCGGGATAGAGATATACCAAGTGGTCCTAGAAGAGACCGGGATCGAGATCGTGGAGGACGATGGTAGTATCATCAATCGCAAGGACGTCAGGGAAGGGAGGAAATGTGCCAAAGTATCTCATAGGAAGACAAATCATTCTTATTGCTGTTCAATATTGGATATCCTTGTACCATTCACCCAATCCCCACTTTTCCCACCTCGTTTCTCGATTACTTTGACACCGTCAATTCTCATCCCCTTATCGACACTTTTACACATATCGTATACGCATAATCCAGCCCCCATCACTCCACATAAAGCCTCCATCTCTACTCCTGTACTTCCTGTAGTCTCCACTGAGCACTTGATTTCTACACTGCCTTCTGCTATCTCGAGATCCACTTGGACAGATGACAAAAGGATGATATGACAAAGGGGGATCAGCGTTGAAGTCTGCTTCGCTGCCTGGATTCCGGCAACGCGAGCAACTGCTAGGACGTCGCCTTTCTTTAAAGATGCTTTTGAAAGCAATTCGGATGTACTTCGAGTCCCCGGAGAGAAATGCACAGTTCCTACAGCGATCGCCAGCCGAGTCGTAGGTGCTTTTGAAGCTATTGATACCATTCTCGCTTCCCCAGAAGAAGAAAGATGGGTAAACTTGTCGAAAGTAGAATCCTCACCTTTCTGACATTGTATTCTGGCGGTGGAAAACTTCCGACGGTCCAATTTCTTTGCAATCTTTAAACAGGCTTGTCGACTTGCCAAACAATAACATCGAGACATACATTGCCTTAACATGGGTTCGACTGAAGCCCGAACGGTCCATACAAACTTTTACGTATTTTTCGCAGCTTTACAATTTTTACGTTTTTCCGATTAAATATTTAAATATGAAGGGGTCTTTATCTCAGCATCCCGTGTTTTGGCTTCACCTGCCGTCACGACCACGCGCGACTCAAGACGCCAATACTCGTCGTCATCATCAAGACCACAATCAACGATGACTGTCGAAGAAGAAGAAGAGTCAGGAGTTCATCTTCTTGAAGATGATATTGAAGATCAAGAAAATGAACCTCCAAACAAACGCAGGAGAACTAGTCATGAATCGTATGCTCCACCCACCCGCCTATCTAATTAACCTTATCATGACATGCTGATATCCAACTTGTAGGTTCTATGTCGGCTCCATCATACGCGTGAGTCTCAAGAATTTCGTGACCTACACGTCTGCTGAATTCTTTCCTGGTCCTAAAATGAATTTCGTCATTGGTCCCAATGGCTCTGGAAAGTCTACCATCGTGTGCGCGATTTGCCTTGGTCTTGGATTCCCTCCGACTGTTCTCGGTCGCGCTACTGCTGTCGGCGATTTCGTTCAGCATGGACACGGCCAGGCAGAAATTGAAATAGAACTTGCAAAGGAAAACAACGAATCTGTTGTGATCAAGAGACGAATCAAACGCGAAAAGAATGCAAGCAACTATTTAATAGACGGTAAGACAACTCAAAATACTCAAGCCTGATTTCAGGGAAATCCGCTACACTTGCCGGAGTTCAAGAGCTTATGAAAAGTTTCAACATCCAAGTGGACAACTTATGGTATACCCTCTGTGACATTTCTCTAATTGATAGTCAATTTCTTCCTCAGGACAAGGTTGCGACCTTTGCTCAACTTTCGCCTGTACAGCTCCTCCATGAAACTCAACGTGCCGTGGGAGGTGATGAAATGGTTCGTCACTGGGAACATCTCTGTGCCCTACGTGCAGAGGAACGTACTCTTCAACAAGTACACCTCGTCACACCTTCCTATCTAACTCATAGGGTGTCCAAAATGACACTAAAACCTTGACTAATTTGAATCAACGTCAAAACGCGGCAAGAGTAGAAGTCGAACGAGTCGAAAGACGTAAAGAAGTTGCAAATCGCATCGATGATCTCAAAATCCGAATCCCCATTGCGAAATATATTGCCGCACGAAGAGACGTGACTAACATCAAACGTCAAAGGGAGACAGCCAAAGCGGAAGTCAATCGACTTCAAACCGAAAACTTACCCATGAAGGCAAGGGCCGATGCATATCAAGCCAGATTCAATCAAGCCAAAAGTAACCACGAAACTCTTGAAAAGCACGACTATCAGCGACTTTTAGAGAAGATCAGGGTACAGTGTGAACGAACTCCTGACTTTGATGACAAGGCGAACGAATTTCAAACCGAGATCCAGAATATCAAGAAAGCTCGAACTACTCGCAATAAAACGATCGAGTCGATGAAGGCTGAAATTGGAAAACTTGAGCGGTCAGTTCAGAAAGCTCAATCCGTTGTGGACAATATTTCCCCAGAAGCCGTAGAACAGATGAACGTATAACAAACCTTTGAATGATTCACTAATTTCAGGCCAGGATCGGCGAACTAAATAAAAGGAGAAACCAGTTACGCCAACAGCTCACGACACTTGATATTCAAAATCAAGATCTGGCAGCGGAGCAAGACGCAATTAAGGAGAGGGGTCAGGAACGGGAAAACGCGTAAGACTTCAGTTCTTCCAACTCTAATATAGTCTCAAATCCATTACTTCGATACGAAACCGTCGACTTGCAAAATGGCAAAAGAGCGATGATATCATCGAAAAACAGGCCGCCCGAGTGGTAGAATGGCTTCGATACGAAGGTGGTCAAGAGAGGTTCCAGCAGCATATTTTTGATCCACCAGGTTTATTAATTGGAGTATCTGATAAATCTGTCGCTGCCCAAGTTGAGACTTGTCTCCGAAAGGGCGACTTGATGGTAACTCTGCTGTTCTTCTAAAACTAATGAGACATTCACATGCCTTTGCCAGAGCGACTGGAAGTTGTTCAATAAGTTGATTATCGACAACGGTGCTCGCTTGTTCGATAAGCGTCCGTTCATATATGGAGTGGAGATCTCTCAGGTTCCGATTCCTGCCAGTCCGTGTTCAACAGAAAAATTGAAGAGCCTTGGATTTGATTACTGGGTCAGCGATGTCCTTACTGGACCTCAAGAGGTCATTACAACGTTGATACATAAAGCTCAAATTCATGCCATTGGCTTAGCTCGGAAAGACCTTACAAATGACCAGAAGAGGGACGTTGCTGAATTCACCCTGGACACACCCAAAGGGAAGGTTAACGCGATTGATAAATACGTCAGTGGCAGGACGCACTATGCTTTCTCAAGAAGTCGATATGGAAATAGACGTCTCAACACTACGACGAACGCCGTCAAACAGGCAACGTTCCTGGCTGATACAGGTTTATTCCCGCTCTTGACAATTCCCTGACTTTTCTAGTTGACACGACAAGACAGAAGCAACTGGAAGACGAGGTTGACGAACTGAAAAAAGCATGGGCGAATCTCGCTAGACAAATCAAAGCCAACGAGCAAGAAAAAGAGCAGATTGAAAAGGAACGGAACGAACTAGATGAGCAAAAGGTATTCCCTACTCGTGGACCGAGCTTACATAGACACACATCGAAGCCCAACGCAAAGAAATGATCAAGGCCCAGCAAAATCTGAGCAAGACAAAGACAACCTTGGCCAGCAAGAAGAGAGAACTAGAAACTGAGCTATCTAAGCCTGATACCACCGATTCCGATCTCGCTCGAGTTGCAGAGGAACAGAAGCGACATGTCACTGAACGTGTTAAGTATGCAATTGCTCTTGAGGTATTAGATAGAGTCAATTTCACTGATTTTTAGTCATACGCTCAGGACGCTCTTGAGCTCGCAGATAAAGTGGCCATTGCGAAATTGAAATGTATTCAAGCCGAGGCAGATCACCTGCAGTTGCAAGCCGAAGCTGGTGCAGCAACTCTGGAGTATCAGAATGCTAGTGCTGAATACGGACGTTTGGATGAGGAACTCAACAATATGAAGAAAGTTGCTGCCGATCTTTATAAAATCACGATACAAGTTTTCGAGGCGGCTGGTAAAACTTCAGACGAAGGCTCGGAATTGTTCAGAGTACGATGGCTCCTATGTTATTACTGACTGTCACAGCAAACCACCGAAAGCAACGAATCAGTCCAAGATCTCGAGACTCAACTCGAGGAAGAGAACAGTGCCCTCCGCCTTCTTCAACAGCAAAGTGGGGTCGGTATCATTGAGGCATATGAAAAAAGAGCCAAAGAAATTAAGGAGATTGAACAGAGAATGAGTGATCGACAAGCTCAGATTGACGAGATCGCTGGTCAGATCAAGCACCACCGTTCAGTGTGGGAGCCACGTCTCACCATTATGATCCAACGTGTTTCTAAGGCCTTTGGCGAAGCATTTAAATCAATCAGCTGTGTTGGTGAAGTCCTTCTGTCGAAAACCGGTTCCAGCCATAATAATCATGAGGACGATTTCGAAAAATGGGAGATTCAGATCATGGTCCAGTTCCGCGAAACGGAAAAAATGCAGCTGTTGACGGGAAATAGACAGTCTGGCGGAGAGCGTAGTGTCAGTACTATTTTCTACCTCATGGCATTGCAAGAAATGGCCAGGGCGCCTTTCCGCGTTGTTGATGAAATCAATCAGGGCATGGATCCCAAGAACGAGAGATTCGTCCATAAACGTATGGTCGAAACTGCTTGTAAGACTGGAAGGTCACAGTAAGAATCTAATGCTGTCATAGCTAATCCTAGATACTTCTTAATCACTCCCAAGTTGCTACCTAATCTGGAATATGATAGAGATATGAAAATACTGACTATCAACAATGGCAAATTCGTTCCTCAGGCATTGGATGTGGATGGAATTATTCAACTGGCGCGTGCGAAGCAACAAGTTTCTTAGTGTTTTAGTTTAATAATAGTTCCACTTAGTTACGATTTACAAGTTTAATATACACGTCTATCGAGCCATAGCAAACCCTCTCACGACTTAACTTTCTTAGCTTCATTGCCGCCTCCAAACCGTTCTGCACGTTTCTTAGCCTTTTCTGCTTCAACAGGATCGTCGAGGACCTTTTTTTCTGGTGACTTGGGTGTCTTTTGTTGAGCTTGAGCAGGTTTTTTATTTTCCCCATTTTTCTTCCATACTTGGTTTGCGAATGGCTGACCAGGGACCTTCTTTTTTGATTCCTGGCTAAGTGCAGTATCTGTTGTTCCGAATCGTTTTGCACGTTCAAGAGCTTTTACACTATCTCCAACAGGGATTCCAAATCTTTCAGCTCGACGTTTACGTTTCTCTAATTCCACGGCAAGAGCATCTGCAGGATCGACTACAGCCTCAGCCGGAGCTGGTTGGTCGGTAGTTGTCGATGAAGGTTTTGGGGCGTCAAGTGGCCGCTTTGGCGCGACTGTTGAGTCAATGGAGGCAGAAACCGCGGCCGGGGGAGGCACTGTGGGCTTAGAGTCCTGTTTCGCGGGTCTACAAGTCAATTCAATCACAAAATAATGGCGTACGCTTTCGTTGATGGTGTGTCCCAATCGTATTCTTCATCTGGAGGAGCCAGATCTCCCAGATCGTCGTCTGCAGCAGCAGGTTTGTTGGAATCACTCTCGGTGAGCCGAGCGATTAGTTCTTCTTTCTTCCCTGACACTGGAAGATTGCGAGACGATAAAAGGTCTTTCAGCTCCGTCACTTTTAACTTCGAGTAATCCATCTTGAACGAATAGAGAGGCGACTGGGAGGCGGAGTTGGTGACGATGAAGAGCGAATTGGGGGCAAAACAAGGGCGAAATTCCAATCACGCCCACGATCGGCACGTCATGTGATTCGCCCTGTCGACTCTAGCCGAGACGAGCTATTATGACTCCAGAACTACATCTACCCGGTCTTCTCCAATATTATACAAGTGCCGATTTATACTGCTGTACTATACATTCAAGTCGAAAAATTGTCGAGCAGCTTCATCTCTAGCCGACACATCACCAAGTTTGTCATGAACAAAAGCCAATTTTGCCAAGCATTTCAGTTGATTTTGGCGATGTTCAATCGCTTCAAAGCCTGTGCGTTAGACCTAAATAATCATCCTAGATACCTGTTCGGGCATTCAAAAGATAGATATGAGCCTGTTTGAGATTCGATTGAGTAGTATCGTCATCGACCATCCCGAGCAAACTCTCAGCAAGCGTCAGATATGAGAATGCCATCAAATCGCAATCCTCTGTTTCGATCACCTGCATCTGGTTAGAGACAGCAACATTTTGAAATACATAAGGCATCACGGCAGTAAGCACTTCGTATCCTTCAGTATACTGGGCGATCTGATTCATTACATTGGCAAGCAGACTTACGGCTTGCAAGTAGACGAATCGACAGTAGTGTTTCTCAGCGAGATTTGCGCAGCGGAGGAGAAGCGAAAGAGCTTTCGTCGGCTTTCCAAGTTTCTTCTCTTCAGTGACAATTATCGGAAGTACAGCTTACCACAAGAATTTGACCATGTAAAAACATGATGTATAATCTCTCTGCTACGTCACCTTCCCTCTCATTCAATGTTTTGAATCTTTCCCGAACAATTTGTAGCGCCTTCAAAAGTCAGATGAGGGGAGAATGGACGAAGACCTGCTCCCCATTCCCTCTCAGCAATTGTACAAGACTCTCGCTTACCGCGAGAGACGTTGCAGCAGTGTCTTCGGTGTAGTGCAGAGCCTTCAGTCTCACGAGTTTCACATTAGCATCATCCACATTTTGCCTACAAATCAGATGCAATCTCAAGAGAGATGGAACCGATTCACACAAAGATTTAGTTCGATCAATGTCCTATAAAATTGAACCATGTTCTGCCATAAAAACGGTTGAGCTTCCGGCGCTGAAGACAGTGCATCAAGCAGCTCGAAAGCCTCTGAGATTCGACCTTGTCGGAAAAGCTGCAGGTTACTAAAGAACTACGCAGAGAGCATACTATCTGTGCCTTCAAACATTGCGCGCGTACGACCCTGTCTTCCAAGGTATCTGGTAAATTCAATTGGAGAGCTGTCTCAACATAGAGCGAGGATAAGTGTTGAACACCTGTTTCAATCAATTTGGCAAAAACTACGGCGCCTACCTAGTCGGCTCCAGAGCGTGCATTTGAATGCCAGTTGCGGCAGGGTTTCTTCACTAAGTCCAATGTTGAGATGAGATGCTCGAAGGAGATGCTCAAAAACAGGTATCAAAGAACCACCCTAACTATTCAGAACATCAACGGAAAGAGCATACATTGAAGAGTAAACTGCGTACATCCAGGAAATTGAGGGCCGCCAAGAGACCCGGCAAATGGGGTTCTTTCGCATTCATCTTCATATATTGTGAACTTTGTTCGTGAGGCAATATTATTCCACGACGTGACGCAAGTTTCTTTGAGAATTGGCCAAACCATGCCAGGCAGCTTAAGCACTGTGATTCATCTTTTAGCTCGCGGGCCGATACAATTGCTTCATTGCTTGCCTTGTATCAGATCAACATTGAAAAGCATTTGAAAACCAATATTGCTTCCGAGTAATTCTCAAATTGTTCGTGAAGCGTAGCTAAATTGAACAAAGCGGTCTGGTATGTCGTACTGGTCGTCAGAACTAGCAACGTTGAAGGTTATTACGGAAGTTCTCCAAATCGGTTTTCCGTTGCCGTTACATTATCGAAGCAAGAATGTATATGTCCAACGGCCTTCGAATAGTCTCCGGAATCTATTGCATCTTGGGCTCTAAAAATCAGACTGGGCACGATGTGGCACAATCTACTTGAGTAAATGAGTATCTGGCGTGGTGATAGACGATCCGATGAAATCCACCATTAGTAACTTCCTACTCGCAAAAATTGATTGAGGTTTATATTCTAATAATCAGATCATGTTTGAACTTGAAAGTACTCCCAAACTCTTCACTTTCCCTCTTGAGGAGGCTCTCGATGTCACGTTTTGCCATGCTCACTATTTATCAGTCGCAACTAGGCAATCGAGTACCGAAATTTGCAGGTTTTGATGGATTGTAATGAGTTGTAAACATTTCGCCGAAAGAGTCAAAGAGTTCTGCTGCCCGCTCCGAAGTTATATCGTTGACAGCTTGCATTCGGTGTTGTTTAAAGACGGTCCAAAGCAACCCCGCGTCCTCGAAATCCAGTTTGATATACTCAATTCGACATCTGCGTACGTACCTACCGAGCATTGATGATGAGAGTAATGGTCTGGTGACTCTCCATTCTTCTTTCGGGGACTGTCGCGAAACAACGTAGTCGTCAGTCATCATGATGAATGTGTGAAATTGGTCGAACGACTCGAGACTCCAGACCTACAGAAGAAGTTAGCACTTCGAAGAGATGAGAATGGTAATACCATGTCTAATAGAACCTCGTATACATTTTGATACAGCCTAGTTACAGAGATGTTGGACAGTTCCCTTCGAAAATCATCAAGTGGAGGATCTTGAGTTTTCGGTTTCTGTAGAATCTGTTAGAGTGATGTGAAGTTAGGGCATACCCCGATATGTTGTAATAGAACTTTGAAGAATGTTGCGTTGAACTTTGGCGGAATCCAACCTGAGCAATATATGTGAATGAGAACAAGAAGAACGACTTTATGCGGTGTAAGGACTGGGAAGAGATATCGCGACATGGCACTTTTGTCCTTTTGAGTTCCAGGAACACGAGATGACGATGGGAACGACATTTTCTCCAAGTCAATCACAGCGCTGCAATCTTGAACAGATCAGTCTGTCGTCATGAAAGTGTTCTGGTCATATCCCTGTCTAAATGATGAATGAAGTGCATTGTTGTCTCCGTGTTGCGCGTCGTAGAACCGCAGCCCAAGCGCTGATCCGACTTTTTGCCTGTGGTGGCCGATCGGTGGATTCTTCCACGGCTTCTCCTCCTCCACTCGGTTGATTGACTGATTTGATCCATCAATCCACAACGACTGACATCTGCATTCCCTTGATACCCTCCTGTCGATAGCTTGGAAAGATGGAGCGAGTAAGCATGAGACAACAAGCTCTCGATGAGCTATATCAAACTCCAGAGAACACATTAGAAAGTATCTCCTTTGCTTTTAAAGCGATTTACTAACTTCCTTTGTAGTTGAGGTACATTCCCCTCCGGAACCTGCTAGTCGGAACATTTCTAACCACTATGCTGCAGGTCATAAATCCACAAACGCACGGTAATACTCAACTACATTATCAATATTGACGTTACAGGTGTCGGACGGAAGATGTACACAGATTACGAGATCGTCTGCCGAGTACCCGCAACCTACTTGCGATGCGCTAACCATGCAGACCAATATTCCGGCTTTCAAGTTGAAATCTTCGTCTGTTCGTAGACGATATAGCGATTTTGAGCATTTCCGTGATATCCTAGAGAGAGAGTCTTCCCGTGTTTCCATCCCTCCTCTTCCTGGAAAGGTGTTTACAAATCGCTTCTCCGACGACGTTATTGAGCACAGAAGGGAAGGTCTAGAAAGATTTCTTCAGATGTACATACTCCTTATGATTATTGAGAACTAAGGCGTAGTGTTGCTGGACATCCGTTGCTCCAGACGGGCTCCAAAGTTTTGTGTGCATTCATTCAGGATCCGCAATGGGACAAGGTACTTGCTCCTCACTATTCTGATCTCATCGACCTTGTAGAATCAATGGACTTAAACCATTTGTGAGTCTGTTTGTATTTCCATTATGTCACTAAAGTGAAACCTTATGGAGCGGGTTTGGAGTTTTATGGATTTCAAATATTATTAGTTGTTAGTAGGGAACCCAATATATTGTTACAGAATCCAACGCTTCCTCAAGAATGCTTCATTTTGTACAACGCCATCAAGCTAATTACCATCGTCAAGAATGACAAGACGCCAACCGGAACAACCGTGAAAACAAAAATTTCATAACTAGCAATCAGTCAATGGGGGAGACAGTGGATACAGATGTATGTGTCGAGGTTGCTTTTGTCCGTTTTTGTCGAGTGCCAAGTTGCTTGTTACAAAATCTTGAACTACGCAAGCGATTGAAAGAATCTGATGTTAATCTCGCTCTTGAAGATTAAAGATACACTTGCAATGATAATCCAGGACAGCAGATAAAGTTCTGGATTGTATTCCGTGAATGAAATGATGAACATAGTAAGCCATAAGTTGATGCAATTGAGAGAAATCAAACGAATCACCGCCGCTAAAGGATTGTAATGAACCAGCCTGATAACGGTCAGCAACGCAACATACTCATCTTTTGTCAGTAGTTCTTTAGAAAGGATGATTACCTTACCACCGCAACATCAGACCATCTG
>Ga0335073_10002815_pt1 | contig 23897 bp, 20 predicted proteins | sample Lox_Sample_22_FD_207093 | JGI IMG/M metagenome (GOLD analysis project Ga0335073, IMG submission 207093) | Soil microbial communities from Loxahatchee National Wildlife Refuge, Florida, United States - Lox_Sample_2.2 | ecosystem: Environmental > Terrestrial > Soil > Wetlands | place: USA... | reverse complement strand
CGGTGCTCACCGCCGCCGCGTTCGCGGCCGAGGGCGCGGCGAAGGTGGCCGAACGGTACGCGGTCGGCCCCGCCCGGGTCCAGTTCCAGAACAAGAACCCGCGCGGCTGGGCCGAGTTCGCCGCCGCGCTGGCCGGGCATTCCTCGCTGGGCAGCGCGCTGACCATGCGCGGCGTCCAGGCCGCCCGGCCCTCCCTGTACGCACTCACCGCCGAACTGGCCCGGATCACCGTCCCGGTCCTCGTCCTGGTCGGCGACGAGGACGAGGGCTGCCTGGAACCCGCGCTGATGCTCAAGCGCACCATCCCCACCTCCGGCCTGGTCGTCCTGCCGCGCACCGGCCATACCGCCAACCTGGAAGAACCCGGCGCCTTCAACCGCGCCGTGGACGCCTTCCTGGCCAGCGTGGCCCGCGGCGCCTGGCGCCCGCGCGACCCCAGATCCCGCTCCGCCTCCGCGACCGGCATGAGCCGCCACGACGACGTGACATCGTAACGGCCAGAACCGTGACGATGTAACATCGTGGCGACCGGGAACCGGTGGACTTCTGGTCACATTTCGTGGTCTTGGTTGAACAGAGGCCGATCCTGTGCTGCGCTATACCGTGCGAATCGCTCAGGGAGCTTAGACCGGCATGGGAGACGAAGACCGCGGCGGCCCGTTGCCCCGCCGAAACGTCACCGCCGAGCCCGAGCGCACCGAGCCCGAGCGCCCGGTCCAGCCCGAGCGTCCCGAGCCAGAGCGTCCCGAGCGTCCCGAGCCCGAGCGTCCCGAGCCCGAGCGCCGCGTCGGGCCCCGGCCACCGGTGCTGCCCGCGCGGATCGCCTACCTGGAGCGGCTCGCCAACTCCGGGCCCGCCGCCGAGGATGAGGTCACCGAATGGTTCGAGGGCGGGCCCCGCGCGTCCCGGCCCGGCCAGCCGGGGGCGCCCGGCCCGGCCTCGGACGGGTCGGGCGATGCCATGCCGGCGGGCCGGTACCTGGCCCTGCTGGCCGTCCTGGTGGTAGCCGCCTTCGTCATCGGGTCGCTGGCCGTCCTGACGGTCAGGCATTTCACCGCCCCGCCGGCCAGCGGCGCGGCCCCAGGCGGCCCGGCCCCGGCCGCCGCCCCGCCCGGCCAGGCGGCCGCGGTCCGCGGCGACGCGGCCGCCTGGGTCGCCCAGCAGGTCAGCCACGGCGTCGTCGTGGGCTGCGACCGGGTGATGTGCGCCGCACTCACGGCGCACGGTTTCCCCGCCCGCGACCTGCTGACGCTCAGCCCGATCTCACCCGGCCCGGTGAACGTGGCCGTGGTCGTGGAGACGGCCGCCGTCCGCGGCCTGTTCGGCACCAGCCTCGGCCTGGCCTGGGCGCCCGCGGTCCTGGCGTCGTTCGGCTCCGGGCCGGCGGTCATCACCGTCCGGGTGACCGCCCCGCACGGGGCCGCCGCCTACCAGACCGCGCTCACCGCCGACCTGGCCGCCAGGATGACGGCCGGGGCCGCGCTGCTGAAGGACCGGCGGATCGCCGTCCCGGCGCCCGCCGCCGCGCAGCTTTCCTCGGGCCAGGTCGACTCGCGGCTGCTGCAGGCGCTCACCGCAGTGGCCAGGCACCAGCCGGTCCGCGTCTTGGACTTCGGGAACATCGGCTCGGGCGCCAGCGCCGGCGTCCCGCTGCGCTTCGCCGACCTGGCCGAGGCCGATCAGGCCGCCCGCCTGTCCGGCGCCGCGTACGTGCGGTCGGTGCGCGCCGAGCTGAGCGCGGTGAACGCCAGGTTCCGCCCGGCCAGGACGACGACCGTGGTGCTGCCGGACGGCCAGGCCGTGCTGCGCGTCGAGTTCACCGCGCCCAGCCCGCTCGCCGGGTCCAGCCCCTAGCGGGCCTCCAGCCCCTAGCGGGCCTCCAGCCCCTAGCGGGCCTCAGATCGCGGCGAAGGCGTCCTCGAGGATGGACAGGCCCTCCTCCAACAGGTCCTCGCCGATCACCAGCGGCGGCAGGAAGCGGATCACGTTGCCGAACGTCCCGCAGGTCAGCGTGACCAGCCCGGCCCGGTGGCAGGCCTTGGCGACGGCTGTGGTGGTGGCCGGGTCGGGCTCCAGCGTGCCCGGCCTAGTCAGCTCGATGGCCAGCATCGCGCCGCGGCCGCGCACGTCGGCGATGACCGGGTACTTCTCCGCCAGCCCGTGCAGCCGCGGCAGCATGATCTCGCCGATCCGGCGGGCCCGCCCGGCCAGGTCCTCCGCCGCCATGGTCTCGATCGCGCCGAGCGCCGCCGCGCAGGCCACCGGGTTGCCGCCGTACGTCCCGCCCAGGCCGCCCGCGTGCACCGAGTCCATGATCTCGGCGCGCCCGGTCACCCCGGCCAGCGGCAGCCCGCCTGCGATGCCCTTGGCCGTGGTGACCATGTCGGGCACCACGCCCTCGTGCTCGCAGGCGAACCAGTCGCCGGTGCGGCAGAACCCGGTCTGGATCTCGTCGGCGATGAACACGATGCCGTGCTCGGCGCAGAACTCGGCGAGCCCGGGCAAGAACCCGTCCGGCGGCACCACGAACCCGCCCTCGCCCTGGATCGGCTCGATGATCACGGCGGCCACGTTGTCCTCGCCCACCTGGGTGTGGATCAGGCTCTTGACCATGGGCAGGGCCTCGGCCGCGGCCGCCTCGCGGCCGCCGGGCCAGCGCAGCGGATAAGCCATCGGCATCCGGTAGATCTCGCCGGCGAACGGGCCGAACTTGTCCTTGTAGGGCATGTTCTTCGCGGTCAGCGCCATGGTGAGGTTGGTGCGCCCGTGGTAAGCGTGGTCGAACGCCACGACGGCCTGCCGCCCGGTGGCGTGCCTGGCGATCTTCACCGCGTTCTCCACGGCCTCCGCGCCCGAGTTGAACAGCGCGGAGCGCTTGTCGTACGTTCCAGGTGTCCGCCGGCCGAGTTCCTCGCAGACCTCGACGTAGCCTTCGTATGGGGTCACCATGAAGCAGGTGTGGGTGAACCTCGCCGCCTGCTCCGCCACCCGCGCGGCCACCCGGGGCGCCGCATTGCCTACCGACACCACGGCGATCCCGGACCCGAAGTCGATCAGGGAATTGCCGTCGGCGTCCACGATCACGCCGCCGCCCGCGTCGGTGACGAACACCGGCAGCACGTGGCTGACCCCGCGGGCCACCGTGCGCTCGCGCCGGGCGAAGAGCTCGCGCGAGACGGGACCAGGGATCTCGGTGACAAGGTTCCTGCGCTGCGGCAGGCGGGCGTCATCGCCCGGAGCATGCTCGGTCATGCTCTGACGATAAAACATGAGACCTAACGGCTAAAGCCGAGGTAGCTGTACACGAGGGGCTGGACCTCTATCGTGGTGAGCCGGATACGGGAGAGGACGGATCTCGGACATGCCTGACCATCAGGAGCCGAACGCCCGAGGGCTGTTCGGCGGGGTTTTCGCCAGGGGTGGCGTCGAGGCGGACGACACCGCGTGGCTGCAGGCGATGCTGGACACCGAGGCCGCGCTGGCCCGGGCGCTCGAGCGGGCCGGCCTGGCGCCGGCGGGCTCGGGCGAGGCGGTCACCGCGACGGCCAGAGCAGATAATTTTGAACCTAACGAACTGGGCGAACTCGCGGCGCTGACCGGGAACCCGGTTCCCGGGCTGGCGCGGGCGCTGGCCCGGCGGGTACCGCAGACCGCGGTCAGCGCGGTGCACCGCGGGGCCACCAGCCAGGACATCCTGGACACCGCCGCGATGCTGCTCGCCAAGCGGGCCATCGAGGTCATGCGGGCCGACCTGGCCCAGGCAGCCGAGACCACCGCCGGGCTGGCCGAGGCGCACCGGGCCTCGATCATGATCGGGCGCACGCTGCTCCAGCAGGCCGTGCCCGTGACCTTCGGCCTGATCGCGGCGGGCTGGCTGACCAGCGTGGACGAGGCTCGCGAGGGCCTGACCGCGGTGCGCTCGCGGCGGCTGGCGGTGCAGTTCGGCGGCGCGGCGGGCACGCTCGCCTCGCTGGGCGAGGCCGGGCCGCGGGTCGCGGCCCTGCTCGCCGGGGAACTCGGCCTGGCGCTGCCCGTGCTGCCCTGGCACACGGACCGGCTGCGGATCGTCGACCTCGGGGCCGCGCTGGCCCGGGTCGCGGCGGCGCTCGGCAAGATCGCCAGGGACGTCACCCTGCTGGCCCAGTCGGAGATCGGCGAGGTCAGCGAGGGTGCCGGGACACCCGGAGCCCGCCCCGCCGATCAGCGCCCTGCCGATCAGCGTCCTGCCGATCAGCGTCCTGCCGATCAGCGCGGGGCCGACCCGCAGGCCCCCGCGGCGTCGCCGCGGCGCGGCGGCTCCTCGGCGATGCCGCACAAGCACAACCCGGTCGCGTCGATCGCCATCCTCGGCTGCACCAAGCAGGTCCCGGGGCTGCTCGCCACCCTGACCATGGCCACCGAGCAGGAGCTCCAGCGCGCGGCCGGAGCCTGGCACGCCGAATGGGAACCGCTGACCGCCCTGCTCCGGCTGATCGGCTCGGCCTCCAGCTGGTCGGTCGAGCTGCTGTCCGGGCTCGTCGTGGACACCTCGCGGATGGCCGCCAACCTGAACGCGACCAAGGGCCTGCCGCTGGCGGAGCACGTCGCCTCGCTGCTGGCCGGGGTCCTCGGCCCGGCCCAGGCGCACGACCTGGTGGCCGAGGCGGGCGCGCGGGCGGTGAGCGCGGGCCTGCCGCTGCAGGACGTGCTGCTGGCCGTGCCCAGGCTCGAGGAGCGGCTCTCGGCGGCCGGCGTCACCGCCGAGCAGATCGAGTCGGCGCTCGAGCCGTCCGGCTACCTGGGCTCCGCCGATGCCTTCATCACCGCCGCGCTGGAGGCGCACCAGCTGCTTGAGGCGGCCGAGGCCAAGGAGGCGGGCCATGGATGACGCCGAGCGTGCCCGGCGTGGCATGACGGTCCGGCGCGAGGTGCTCGGGGACGAGCACGTCGACCGCGCGGTGGCCGGGACCACCCCGTTCACCGCGCCGTTCCAGGACTTCATCACGCGCTACGCCTGGGGTGAGATCTGGTCCCGCCCGGGGCTGTCGCGGGCCGAGCGCAGCCTGGTCACCCTGGCCGTCCTGGCGGCCATGCAGCATGAGCACGAGCTGGCCATGCACGTCAAGGCCGCGCTGCGCAACGGCCTCACGCCGGAGCAGATCCAGGAGGTCCTGCTCCAGGTCGCGGTGTACGCGGGCGTGCCGGTGGCCAACCGGGCCTTCCCGATCGCGCAGCGCGCGCTCGAGCAGGCCCGGGCCGCGGATGACGAACCGTAGCTAGCCTGGCCGAAACGGCCTCATCCGTTTACGCTCTTGTCGGGGGCCCCAGTGCTGCGAGCTGGGCAGTTGTCCGCTCGCCACACATGTGCGTCCGACATGCGAACGGCTGTACTTATGGCGACCGCTGACGAGTTATCGTTAGCGTAAGCAAACTACCGTGGAGGAACATGGCGGAGATCGTCTCACTCGATGAGGCCGTGGAGCGGGCGATCCATGACGGTGACGCCGTGGCGATGGAGGGCTTCACGCACCTGATCCCATTCGCCGCCGGGCACGAGGTGATCAGGCAGCGGCGTCGTGACCTGACCCTGATCAGGATGACGCCGGACCTCATCTACGATCAGCTGATCGGCGCCGGCTGCGCGCGCAAGCTGATCTTCTCCTGGGGCGGCAACCCCGGTGTCGGCTCGCTGCACCGGTTCCGCGACGCGGTCGAGCATGCCTGGCCGGTCCCGCTGGAGATCGAGGAGCACAGCCACGCGGGGATGGCCAACCGCTATGTGGCCGGGGCGTCGGGCCTGCCGTTCGCCGTGCTGCGCGGCTACAACGGCACCGGCCTGGAGACGCTCAACGGCGGTCAGGAATCCGCGCCGACCATCAAGCCGATTACCTGCCCGTTCACCGGCGAGACGCTCACCGCGGTCTCGGCCATCCGGCCCGACGTGGCGGTCATCCACGCCCAGCGCGCCGACCGGTCGGGGAACGTCCAGCTGTGGGGGATCACCGGCGTGCAGAAGGAGGCCGTGCTGGCGTCCCAGCGTTCGGTGGTCACGGTGGAGGAGATCGTCGACGATCTCGACCCCCGTCCCGGGGCGGTCGTCCTGCCCGCCTGGACGGTGAGCTTCGTGGCGGTGGCGCCCGGCGGTTCGCACCCTTCGTACGCGATGGGCTACTCGACCCGGGACAACGACTACTACGTGGCGTGGGATGCCATCGCCCGAGACCGCGGCACGTTCACCCGGTGGCTGGACGAGCAGGTTTACCGGGTTCCTGCGGGGCAGCTATGACGGCACCTCAGGTGAGAGAGGTGAGTGAGGTCACCTACACGGCCGATGAGATGATGACCGTGTCCGCAGCCCGGGCGCTGCGCGACGGCATGACCTGCTTCGTCGGGATCGGGCTGCCCAGCGCCGCCGCCAACCTGGCCCGGGCCACGCACGCGCCGGACCTGGTGCTGATCTACGAGTCGGGCACGATCGGGGCCAAGCCGACCCAGTTGCCGCTGTCGATCGGCGACGGCATCCTGGCCGAGACCGCGGACGCGGTGATCAGCGTGCCCGAGATCTTCAACTACTGGCTGCAGCCCGGCCGCATCGACGTCGGCTTCCTGGGCGCCGCCCAGATCGACAAGTTCGGCAACATCAACACCACCGTGATCGGCGGGGATTACGGTAAGCCGAAGGTGCGGCTGCCCGGCGCGGGCGGCGCGCCGGAGATCGCCGCCTCCTGCCGTGAGGTGATCGTCGTGGTCAGGCAGAGCACACGGTCCTTCGTCGAGCGGGTGGACTTCGTCACCTCGGTCGGCTACGGGTCGGGCCCGGGTGACCGGGAACGGCTCGGGCTCACCGGCGCAGGGCCGCAGAAGATCATCACCGACCTGGGCGTCCTGGAGCCCGATCCGCGGACGTTCGAGTTCACCCTGACCGGTTTGTACCCTGGTGTTTCCGCCGCGGCCGCGAAGGAACGCACCGGCTGGGACCTGGCCGTGGCCGCCGAGCCGGAGATCATCGCCGCGCCCAGCCCGGTCGAGCTGGACGCACTGCGCAGCTTTTCGAGGGAGTCACAATGACCGCCGACGTATCGACGTCCCTGGTCACGCCGGAGGCCGGCAAGCTGGTCCTGCCGTCGTACGAGCGCCCGGCGGGGCTGCACCCGCCGCTCGGCTTCGAGGGATACCGCTCGACCGCGCTGCGTCACCCCCGGCAGCCGCTGGTGCTGCTGCCGCACCGGCTCACCGAGGTGACCGGGCCGCTGCTCGGCGACGAGCTCATCACGCCGACCGACGCCGACCTGACCACCCAGCACGACGGCGAGCCGCAGGGCCAGCGGATCATCTTGACCGGGCGGGTGCTCGACTCGGACGGGCGGCCGGTACCCGACACGCTGATCGAGATCTGGCAGACCAACGCGGCCGGCCGTTACCGGCACTCGCGCGAGCACCACCCCGCGCCCCTCGACCCGAACTTCGACGGGCTCGGCCGGGCCATCACCGACTCGGCCGGGCGGTACCGGTTCATCACCATCCAGCCCGGCTCCTACCCGTGGGGCAACCACTACAACGCCTGGCGCCCGGCGCACATCCACTTCTCGCTGTTCGGCCGGGCGTTCACCCAGCGGCTGGTCACCCAGATGTACTTCCCCGGCGACCCGCTGCTGCCGCTCGACCCGATCTTCAACTCGGTGCCCGACGAGAAGGCCAGGCAGCGGATGATCGCCCGCTTCGACATCGAGCTCACCCAGCCGGAATGGGCTCTCGGCTACGACTGGGACATCGTCCTGCGCGGCCGCACCGCGACCGTCTTCGAGTGAAGGGGCGGAACGACAAAGTGCCAGGGATGACCCCTTCCCAGACGGTGGGCCCGTACTTCGCGATGCGGCTGCCGTGGCCCGACGGCCCGTTCGTGGTGCCCGAGGGCACCCCCGGTGCGGTCACCATCCTCGGGCGGCTCTACGACGGCGCCGGGAACATCATCCTGGACGGGCTGATCGAGACCTGGCAGGCCGGGCCCGACGGGCGGTTCGCCCACCCGGACGACCCGCGCGGGCCCGCCCCGGGCGGTTACCAGGGCTTCCGCGGCTTCGGCCGGTGCCCGACCGCGCCGGACGGCTCCTACCGGATCGTCACGCTCAAGCCCGGGCCGCTGCCTACCCCCGACGGCAGCATCGAGGCGCCGCACCTGGACGTGTCGGTGTTCGCCCGCGGCCTGCTGGACCGCGTGGTCACCCGGATGTACTTCCCCGACGAGATAGCCGCCAACGCCGCGGACCCGGTGCTGTGCTCCATCGCCGAGCCGCGCCGGCGGGCCACGCTCATCGCGTTGCCCGAGCCGGAAGGCCAGCTCAGGTTCGACATCCACCTGCAGGGCGACCGCGAGACCGTCTTCTTCGATGTCTGAAGTTAGGCTGGGGCTCCTACGCCGAGGAGGAGAGCCATGCTGCCCTGGTCCGCGGATCTGGCCGGTCGCATCGACGAGCAGGTCATCAGCAGCGAGTTGCTGCGCGGCAACCCGCTCGGCGACCCGCACGAGCGGCCGCTGCCCGTGTACCTCCCGCCGGGGTACGACGACGAGCCGGACCGCAGGTACCCGGCGGTGTACGTCATCCAGGGCTACACCGGGCACGTGGCCATGTGGCGGAACCGGTCCGCCTTCCGGCAGCCGTTCCCCGAGGCAGCCGACGCGGTGTTCGCCCGCGGCGAGGCACCGCCGGCCATCGTGGTGTACGTCGACGCCTGGACCAGCTACGGCGGCAGCCAGTTCGTCGACTCGCCGGGCACCGGGCGGTACCACTCCTACCTGTGCGACGAGGTCGTGCCCTGGGTGGATGCGCGGTACCGCACGCTGCCCGAGGCCGCGCACCGGGCCATCATGGGCAAGTCGAGCGGCGGATTCGGCTCGATGATCACCCCGATGCTCCGGCCGGACCTGTTCGGCGCGCTGGCCACGCACGCGGGCGACGCGCTGTACGAGTACTGCTACATCCCCGAGTTCGCCACCGCCGTCCGGCACCTGCGGCGCTACGACGGCGACATCTGGCGCTGGTGGCAGGATTTCGGCTCCCGGGTGTCCTTCACCAAGGAAGAGGACATGTCGCTGCTCACGGTGCTCGGCGTGGGGGCGTGCTTCTCCGCGAACGAGGACGGCACCGTGGACCTGCCGTTCGACCCGGCGACCGGGGTGCTCCGGCCCGCCGTGTGGCAGCGGTGGCTGGACTGGGACCCGGTTCGGATGGCGCCGGCCTACGCGGACGCGCTGCGGCGGCTGCGGGCCATCTGGATCGACGCGGGCACCAGGGACGAATTCCACCTCGACCTCGGCGCCGAGGCGTTCCGTGCCGCGCTCAGGGACATCGGAGTGGCCGATGACCTGGTACATTTCGAGCTTTTCGAGGCCGGGCACATGGGCATCGACTACCGCTACCCGGCGTCTCTTGCCTGGCTCTGCGGCCGGATTAGCACAGATCGCTTATTAGCGACTAAGACGCCGCCGGCCGGCCTGGCAGTTTGGTACGTTTCCGGCGTATTGGGAACGGGGTCCCCGTTCAAATGGGCCCCGGGGCTTGTCCCAAGGAACCACTGAACCTCGAATGGAGAGTCGCTATGCGCAAGAGCGGGTGGGCAGCAGCTGCCGGACTCGGTTTGCTACTCCTGCTGCTAACCGCGTGCGGGGGATCGTCGGGATCGTCGAGCACCTCGACCTCGACGCCGACCAATTCCGCTACGGCCGCCGCCGGCCAGGCGACCAGCGGCGCGCTGAACGTGCCCCCGAAGGGGTCCGTCGTCCTGATCGTGCAGAAGTCCGCCCTCGGCTACGTGCTCGCCGAGGCCAACGGGCAGGTCCTCTACACGTACGCCAAGGACACCAAGGACGGCCCGGCGACCTGCACCGGCTCCTGCGCCGAGATCTGGCTGCCGCTGACCGGCAGCCCCGTGGCGAGCCCGGCGGTGAGCGGGCTGGGCACGCTCGGCACGGTGGCGGGCGCCAGCGGTGCCAAGCAGGTCACCTACGACGGCATGCCGCTGTACTCGTACAAGGGCGCCAAGCCGCTCGCCACCAAGGGCAACGGCCTCGGCGGCGTGTGGCACGTGATCAAGCTCTCTCGGAGCAACGTCACGGGCGGCTGAGGCTAACTCGGCCTAGGCTCCACCGTTCCCGGGCCGGTCACCTCGACGGCCCGGGAACGTTCTTCAGATTTCGGGCTCGGACCTGGACGGGCTTGATTGGGAACGAGTCATCGCTGTGAATGGGAGAGGTTTATGCGTAAAAGCGGGTGGGCCGCAGCTACCGGGCTCGGAGCACTGGTGCTGCTACTAACCGCGTGCGGGGGATCATCGGGTTCGACCTCGGCGGCGGGCTCCGCCGCCGGCGCCGCCTCGGCCACGGCCCCGGCGGCCAGCGGGTCGTCGGGCGGGGCGCCGGCCTCATCGGTGTCGGCGGCGTCCACGGCCACCAAGAACGGCGCCTCGTCGTCAGCCTCGGCGTCCCCCACGAAGGTTCACAAGTCGGTCGGGCCACTGCCAAGCAGCGGCACGGTGACGTTCCCCGCGGTGGGCACCACCATCATGGTCATCGAGCACACCAACCTAGGGTTCGTGCTCGCCGAGGCCAACGGCCAGGTGGTCTACACGTACGCCAAGGACAAGAAGGGCGGCGCGCCGACCTGCACCGGCTCCTGCGCGACGGCCTGGCCGCCGGTCACCGGCGTACCCCAGGCCGGGCCCGCCGACCACTTCCCCGGCACGTTCGCCGTGGTCAAGGGCGCGGGCGGCGTCGAGCAGATCACCTACAACGGCATGCCGCTTTACGCCTTCAAGGGCGCCAAGCCGTACACCACGGCGGGTAACGGCGCCGGCGGCGAGTGGCACGTGGTCCCGATGTCCGCGAGCTACATCGGCTGATCACCTTCAGAGGTTCCCGGGCCGGCTCCCCGCGACCGGCCCGGTAACGCTCTCATTCCGTAACACTAAGCCCCCTTGTCATCTCCTCGTGGCCGGGGGCGTGACGCTCGCCGCCCCCGCGGCCTCGGCCTCCCGAGCTCCTATTAGGGGCGCGCGATGCCGTAGGCGGCGCGCAGGCGGGCGGCGGCGGACGGCGGCGCGTCCACGTGGTCCAGGCCGAGCAGGGCCGCGCCCGCTACCGGCGGGACGTCGATCACGCGGACCTCGGCCGCCGGGGCGGCCTCGGCCAGCTGCCGGGTGATGCCGGCCATCAGCAGCGGGTTCCTCGCCGTGATGACGCCGCCGCCCAGTACCACGGGGGTGGCCAGCCCGGTGAGATCCAGGCGCCGCATGGCAGTCAGGGCCATGACCGAGATCTCGTCGGCGAGGCGGCTGACCACGGTCCTGGCCACCGGATCGCCTTCGTCCGCGGCCCGCAGCAGCATGGGCGCCAGGCCGATCAGGTCGTCGTCGGGGATCTTGCCCTTGTGGATCCCGATCGTGACCTCCTCGACCCGCTCCACGCCGAAGTGGCTGGTCAGGTAGCTGGTCAGCACGGTGTCCCGGCCGCGCCCGTCCTCCGCGCGGATCGCGTGCCAGAGCACCTCGAGGCCCAGGCCGTAGCCCCCGCCCCAGTCGCCGGAGATCGTGCCCAGGGCCAGGTACCTGGTCACCCGGCCGTCCGGCGCGACGCCGACGCAGTTGATGCCGGCGCCGCAGACCACGGCGACGCCCCAGTGCGGGTCGATCCCGTCCGGCAGGCCCGCGCGCAGGATGGCGAAGGTGTCGTTGACCACCGTGGCGGTGGCGCTCCACCCCTGGGCCTGCACCGCGGTGGCGTGCTCCGCCTCCTCTTCCGGCAGGTCGGCGTTGGCCAGGCAGGCCACCGTGTGCTGCGCGACCCAGCCCGCGCGGAACCGGTGGCGCCGGCCCAGCTGGGCCACGGCCTGCTTGACCACCGCGTCGAGGATCAGCACCGTCTGGTCGACGCCGACCTCGTGGGCGTTGATTCCGGGGCCGCGGGCCGAGGCCAGCAGCGAGCCGTCGGCGGCCACCAGAGCCACGTCGGTCTTGCTGTTGCCCCCGTCGATGGCCAGCACGGCGGGCCTGAGGGCCCGGGGCGCCGGCCGGGGCAGCAGCGGGCTGTCAGCCAAGGCCGGACCCCAAACCCCCGCCCAGGGCGAACGCCAGCAGGGAGTTGGCGGTGTAGTCGTCGGCGGGCTCGACCGAGGGCCAGGAGACCACGTTGTCCTCATAGGCGGCGGTCTTGGTGTTGTACGGCCCGAAGCTGCCCGCGCCGCAGGCCCGCATCCCGGAGACCGTGCCGAGCCCGACGAAGTTCCCCGGGTCGCTCGGCCCGTCGGTGGTCGCGCCCAGCTGGATGTCCCCGGTGCCGGTGAGCGACCCGGCCAGGTTGGCGATCTCGCTCTGCATGCAGTGCGGGAAGACCGTGCCCGCGCCGACCACGAACGAGCTGCCCCAGCCGTTCGCGCCGAGCGCGAAGTTCAGCTGCTGCTGCGCGAACGAGGCGAACTGGGTCCCGCCGCCGTACTCCTGGTACAGCGCGTCGGTGATGAACAGGCCGAACGCGTGCGGCGTGGCATCGGACTGGCCCAGCTGCGTGCCGAGCGCGAACGGGTCGCCCTTGGCCTGGCCCTCGCCCACCCGCAGCTGCGCGGCGAGGTCGGACAGCAGCGTGCCGGGCGAGATCGGGAAGATCCCGGACTGCCGCATGGCCTGCAGCAGCTCGGCCTCGGCCACCGCGCCGTTGTCGTACAGGTTGAAGGTGTCGGCGTGGCCCTGGGCGATGTAGGCCCGGGCCCAGCCGGCCGCGGTGGCCAGGTCGGCCTGCAGCCGGGCCGCCGGGGCGCCGGTGGCCAGGTCGGCCAGCGCGATCTCGGCCGCCCCCCAGAGCATGTCGCTCTTCCACTCGGTGCCCGGGTAGTAGTCGTGCGGGAACGCCGTGACGAGCTGCCCCACGCCGGTGGTCTTGGCCATCGCGTAGACGCCCCGGGCCAGGCTCAGCAGGTGCCGGGCCTGCGCCGGGTCATCGCCCGCCGCGAGCTGCGCGCCGAGGGCGAAGTCGGCGGCGAACCGCCCGGCCAGGTCCGGGCTGACCGGCTTGCCGGGCGGGGCCGCCTCGAACACCGGCCGGTACTTGACGTAGTACGCGGTCGGGCCGGGGTTCCCGCCGGGCGAGACGTTCATCCGGTCCTCCTGCTGCGGCAGGAACCAGAAGTTGTAGTCGCCCTGGATCGTGTTGCTGGCGTTGCCGTTGCCGATCCCGACCTGCGCGTACAGCACCTTGCGCGCCGGGTTCCACAGCTTGGTGATCCACTGCAGGCCGAACGTCGCCTCCGGCTGCAGCATGTCGTAGGACCCCGGGAAGTCCCGCGCGGCGATCAGCATGAGCGCGTCGGCGTAGCTGGCGGTGTACGCGAACTTCTCGTAACCGCCGCCGGCGTCGAACCAGCCGCCGGAGACGTCGACCGGACCGGCGATCTTGTGCAGCGAGCCGAGCAGGTTGTCGTTGCTGTCGTAGGCCGGATCGGCGTAGACGTAGGCCTTCTCGTCGGTCAGGTTGGCGGGCTGGCGGTCCAGGACCGAGGAAACCACGTCGGGCCCGTCCCGTTCGGACGTGAAGTACCGAACGGAATTGTCCACCAGCTGGCGGTAGAGCTGCGTGCCGTCCCCGATGATGAACTCCGGGGAGGCGGCGGCCGCGGGAGTGAGGACCTTGACCTGGTAGCGTCCCGGCGTGCGCACCCCGGAGAAGGTGAGCCGGTACACCGCGCGGTAGCTCGAGTTCCACGATCCGACGTCGTCAGCGGACGTGCCGCGGTACGCGACGCCCCACGGCGTGGTGACCTCGAAACGCACCGCGGCGACCGGCCGCGGCAGCATCACGAAGGCGACCTTCGGGCCCGACGCCGGGTAGCCCACCTGGTTGACCCGGACCTGCGGGGGAGCCAGCGTGGCCGCGGCGGCCGTGGGCGTGACCGCGGGAACGATCGCGGCCACCGTGATGCCCGCCGCGGTCAAGATGGCCGTCCACGTGCGTCTCATCAGCGATCTCCTAAGCCCAGGGCAGGTAAGCCGCGTTCTCCGCGAGCAGGCGGTCGGTCAGGCACTGCGCCCGGTCGGCCTGGCCCACCAGCGGATGCGCGAGCAGCGCGTCGTACACCCGGTCCCGGCCGCCGTGCAGCGCGGCGTCCAGGGCGAGTTCCTCGTACGCGTACGCGTGCGCGATCAGCCCGCGCAGCAGGGGTTCAACCGGGTCGACGGGGACCGGCTCGGCGCCTGGCGAGCCGATCACGGCCGGCACCTCGATCACCGCGTCGTCGGGCAGGAACGGCAGCGTCCCGCGGTTGAACGTGTTCACCACCTGCACGTCGCGCCGGTCGCCGGCCAGCGAGACGAGCAGGTCCACCGCCGCCTCGGAGTACCACGCGCCGCCGCGCTGGGCCAGCTGGGGCGGCTTGACCTTCAGCTCCGGGTCCGCGTACAGCTCCAGGAGCTCGGCCTCGAGCCGGGCCACTTCCTCGGCGCGGGTCGTAGCGCCGCGCGAGGCGGCCACCACCTCATCGTGCGCGTAGTAGTAGCGCAGGTAGTACGACGGCACCATGCCCAGGTGCCGGACGAAGTCCGCGGGCAGCCCGGTGTGCGGCGCGATCTGCTCGGCGTGCTTTTCCAGCAGCCCGGGCAGCGCGTCCACGCCGTCCACGAAAACCGAGCGCTCCCAGGTCAGGTGGTTCAGGCCGACGTGGCCGAGGGACACCAGGTCCGGGGTGACGCCGAGGATCCCGGCGAAGCCGCGTTGGAAGCCGATGGCCACGTTGCACAGGCCGACCGCACGGTGGCCCGCGGTCAGCAGAGCCCGGGTGACGATCCCCACCGGATTGGTGAAGTCGATGATGAAGGCGGAGGGCGAAGCCCGTCGGCTGATCCGTTCGGCCAGATCAAGAACTATGGGCACGGTCCTGAGCGCCTTGGCAAAGCCGCCCGCCCCGGTGGTCTCCTGCCCGACGCAGCCGCAGTCAAGCGGCCAGGTCTCGTCGCGGTGGCGGGCGGCCTGGCCGCCGACCCGGAGCTGGAACAAGACCGCGTCGGCGCCGTCGGCGCCCTCGTCCACGCGGCTGGTCCAGCGCACCCGGCCGGGGTGGCCGTGGGCGGCCATGATCCGGGCCGACACCGGCCCGACCGCGGCCAGCCGTTCCGCGTCGGGATCCACCAGGACCAGCTCCTCGACTCCGGGGAGCAGTCGGCCGATCCCGTCCGCGAGTTCCGGCGTGTAGGTGGATCCGCCGCCGATCACTGCGAGCTTCATAGGAATGCCTTCACCTCTTCGGCACTGGTCTGGGCCACGTGGCAGGCCGCGTCGTGACCGGGACGCAGCTCCGCGAGCTGCGGCGTGACCTGCTCGCAGGTGTCGATGGCCAGCGGGCACCGCCAGCGGAACCGGCAGCCGGGGGCCGGGTCGACGACCTTGGGCGGCTCGCCGCGGTCGGTCTCCGCCGCCACCGACAGGGGAGCGCGCGGGTCGGGCACCGCGGAAAGCAGCAGCTGGGTGTAGGGGTGCCTGGGGTGGGTGAGCACGTCGTCGATCGGCCCGGTCTCGGCGATCTGGCCGGCGTACATCACGATCAGCCGGTCCGCCACGTACCGCGCGCTGGCGATGTCGTGGGTGATGTAGAGGATGGAGACGCCTTCCTCGTCGCGCAGCTTGGCCATCAGGTTGAGCAGGCCGATCCTGATCGACACGTCCAGCATCGAGACCGGCTCGTCGGCCAGGATCAGCTTCGGCCGCATGGCCAGCGCCTGGGCGAAGCCGACCCGCTGCCGCTGCCCGCCGCTCAGCTCGTAGGGGAAGCGCCCCAGCATGTCGGGGTTCAGCCCGACCACCTCGAAGACCCGCGCGGCCTCGGCCAGCCGCTGCGAAGCGGGCAGCTCCGGGCGGTGCAGCTTGAGGCAGCGGAGCATGCCGTGCTGGATCCGGAAGACCGGGTTGATCGACGCGAACGGGTCCTGGAACACCATCGGCACCAGGCCGCTGTAGCGCAGCGCGTCCCGGCGCGAGCGGATTCCCGACAGCGGCTTCCCCTCGAAGTAGGCCTCACCGCTGGTCGGCTTGTAGATCCTGGCCAGCACCCGGGCGATGGTGGACTTGCCGCTGCCGCTCTCCCCGGCCAGCGCCACGATCTCCCGCTCGCTGATGGCGAAGCTGACGTCGTCCACGGCGTGCAATGTCCGCCGGGACAGCGCGCCGCCGATCTTGAAGTGCCTGGTCAGGTGCTCGGTCCTGAGCAGCTCGGCCTTCGGGGGCGGGCTCGCGTTCGCACCGGGCTCGGTCATCGGGACGGGCTCCCGTTCTCGTGCAGCAGGCAGCGGACCAGCGTTTCGCCGACCGGGTACAGGTCGGGGGCGACGGCGGGACAGCGGTCGAAGGCGGACGGGCACCGCGGGTGGAACCGGCAGCCGGACGGCGGCGAGGCCAGCGACGGCGGGTTGCCGGGGATCCCCTTGAGCGGCACGCGCGGCCCGTGGATGGACGGGAACGCCTCGAGCAGGCCCTGGGTGTACGGGTGCAGCGGCTTGTCGAAGATCTGCCGCGTGACCCCGAGCTCGTCCACCTGGCCGGCGTACATCACCATCAGCCGGTCGGAGAAGTGGCTGATCAGCGACATGTCGTGGGTGACGAAGATGACCGCGAAGCCGAACGCCTGCTGCAGCTCCTTGATCTGCACCATCAGCGAGCGCTGCGCCACCACGTCGAGCGCGGAGGTCGGCTCGTCCATGATGACCAGGTCCGGGGTGAACAGCAGCGCCATCGCGATCATCGCGCGCTGCCGCATCCCGCCGGACAGCTGGTGCGAGAAGCTCCGCAGGTGCACCGGGTCGATGCCGACCATCCGGAGCACCTCGGCAGACCTGGCCGTGATCTCCTCGGCCGAGTACTTGCCGTGGGCCCGCATCGCGTCCTTGAACTGCGCCCCGATCGACGTGACCGGGTTCAGCGCGTTCATCGCGCTCTGCATGACCACCGACATGTCCCGCCAGCGGACCGCGGACAGCTGATCGTCGGTCAGCCCCACCAGGTTCGTCCCCTGGAACAGCACGCTGCCGCCCGCGACGACCGCGGGCGGGCTGAGCAGCTGGGCCACGGCGAACAGCAAGGTGGACTTGCCGCAGCCGGACTCGCCGACGATGCCGAGGAACTCGCCCCGGCCGACGGTGAACGACACGTCGTCCACCGCCCGGACGTTGCCCCGGTCCAGGACATAGTCGACCGACAGGCCGCTGACCTCAAGCATCGGCGACTCAGGCACGCTTGCTCCGTGGTTTCCTCACCGGCCGCAGCGCCGGGTTGCCGATCTCGTCGAAGGCGTAGTTCAGCAGGGCGAAGGCGGAGCCGAGCACGGCGATGCAGGCACCCGGCGCGATGGCCCACAGCGGCTCGCCGGTCTGCAGCGCGGCGTTGTTCTCCGCCCAGTACAGCGTGGTGCCCCAGCTGACCGTGTTCGGGTCGCCGAGGCCGATGAACTGCAGGCTGGACGCGAACAGCACCGCGTACAGCGCGTTGGTCAGGAAGCACGCCACGATCAGCGAGGTCATGGTGGGGATGACCTCCACCATGATGATGTACAGTTGCCGCTCGCCGCGGACCCGCGCCGCCGCCAGGAAGTCCCGGCTGCGCAGCGTGAGCGCCTGCGCGCGGAGCTGCCGCGCGGTATAGGACCAGCCGGTCAGGGTGATCGCCGCGATCAGCACCAGCGTGCTCCCGCCGTGCGCGTAGGCGGCGATGATGATCAGCAGCGGGAACAGCGGGATGACCAGGAGCACGTCGGTCAGCACGTTGAGGCTGCCGTCCCATCCTCCGCCCAGGTAGGCGGCGGCCACGCCGATCAGCACCGCGATCCCGGTCGTGGCCAGCCCGACCACGAACGCGATGATCAGCACGTTCCTGGTGCCGTACACCAGCTGGGAGAACAGGTCCTGCCCGTAGTGGTTGGTGCCGAGCAGGTGGGCGGTGGAGATCCCCAGCCCCGGGGCGTAGGCGTCCTGCGTCGGGCTGTCGTGGGCGATGACGCCGGGGAACAGCGCGATCAGGATGAAGATCAGCAGCAGGATGGTGCCGATGGTGGCCTTGCGGTTGGACCGGATGGCGCGGCCGATGCGGGCCAGCGCGTGGCCTGCGGGCAACTGCGCGGCGGGGGTGTCCGTGGCGACCCCGGAGACGGGCATGGCCATGGCTAACGCGCCGCCCTGGTCCGCGGGTCGAGTATCGCGGTGAGGATGTCGGCGAGCAGGATCGCGAACAGCACCGTCACGGTAATCAGCAGGAACAGGCCCTGCATGAGCGGGTAGTCCTCGCCGGACACGGCCTGCAGCAGCATGTAGCCCACTCCGGGGTAGTTGAACACGTACTCGATCAGGATCGCGCCGCTGACCACGAAGCCCAGGGACATCGCGAAGCCGGTCAGGTTCGGCAGGATCGCGTTGCGGGCCGCGTAGTCGAGCATGATGCGCCAGGACGGCAGCCCCTTGGCCCGCGCCATCCGCACGTAGTCCTCGGCCAGCGTGGTGATCATCGTGTTCCGCATGGTCAGGATCCAGGTGCCGATCGTGGTGATCAGCAGGGCGATGGCCGGCAGGAACGCGTGGTTGAGCACGTCCTGGAAGAAGGTGAGGTTGAGGCCGGGGCTGTCAGTGGTCACGTAGTAGCCGCCCTGGGCGGGGAACCAGTGCAGGGTCAGGGCGAAGACCAGGATCAGCACCATGGCCATCCAGAAGTACGGGATGGCCGAGGTGATCACGAACGTCGGCGGCACGACGCTGTCCAGCTTGCCGCCGCGGCGCCAGGCGGACACGATGCCCAGGCCGGTGCCGAGGATGAAGGCCAGGACCGTGGTGATGCCGACCAGGCCGACCGTCCACCAGATCGCGCTGCCGATGACGGACGTGACGGACGCCGGGTACTCGTCGAGCGAGGTGCCGAAGTTGAGCGTCACGATCTGGTGCAGGTAGCCGAAGTACTGCCCGAGCAGGCTCTGGTGCGAGTTGACCCCAAACAGGATCTCCAGGGTGTGCAGGGTCTGCGGGGTCGCGTTCTGGTTGTGGAACTTGGCCATCATGGCCAGCGCGGGGTTTCCCGGCATCAGCCGGGGCAGCAGGAAGTTGAGGGTAATCGCCACCCACAGCGTGAGGACGAAGAAACCTAGGCGGCGGAGCGCGTATCTCAAGCTCGTTCGGCTCCTGGTTCAGCGGGGGGTTTCCGGTCCGCGGGTTCTCCGCGGGTCTGCGGGGTTTTCCGCGGGTCCGCGGGCCAGGGCTCTTGCCGGAGAGCCCTGGCCCGCGGCGTCTTTAGTTATCCGGGTTACTTCGGGTTAGTTCGGAGCCAGGTGCAGCAGCACCTGCTCGTTGTCCGGGTAGGCGTACGCGGAGGGCTGAGCGTACGGGTCGCCGGGCGTGGGCCAGCCGGAGAACGAGCCGGTGTCGTACTGATACCAGTCCACCGCCTCCACCACCGGGATGATAGGCACGTCCCGCAGCATGGCCTCCTGGATCTGGTTCATGATCGCCTGCTGCTGCGCCGGGTCGGCGGTGGCCGCGTACTGGTCAAGCAGGGCGTCGGTGGACTTGTTGCTGTAGCGCTCGTAGTTGCTGGCCGCCGACTTGCCGACCGGCGCCGTGTTGGCGGAGTTCAGCCAGTTGTTCAGCTCGTAGTACGCGCTGGGGCCGAACGTCTGCTGGTCGTAGTACGCCAGCTGGTACTTGCCGTAGAACAGGTCGGCGTCGAAGTCGGTGTTGGACAGGTTGTTGGGCGTGATCTGGATGCCGACCGCCTTGAGATCCTGCTGGATCACCTGCATCGAGGCCACCCAGTCGGAGTAGTCGCCGATGTTGATGACGGTGAACGACAGCTTCTGCCCGGCCGAGTTCGCCATGACGCCGTCCGAGCCCATGTGGTAGCCCGCCGATTCCAGCAGCGCCTTGGCCTTGGTGGGGTCATAACCGGTGCCCCAGCTGGTCAGGGCCGACTTGTTCAGCTGGGCGTTGAACGTCGGCGTGACGATGCCGGTCTGGTTCGCGGGCGGCTCGTAGCCGGACTCCCCGATGCCGGACACCTGGCTCCGGTTGATCGCGTACGACATGGCCTCGCGGACCTTGACGTTGCTCAGCAGCGGGTTGGTCAGGTTCGGCACCAGCGAGACGTTGACCGTGGGCGGGAACCAGTAGTGGTAGTCCGGGCTCTTGGACGTATAGAAGGTCTGGATGCTCGGGATGTACTGGGCGCCCCACTGCGCGCTGCCGTTGGCCAGGTCGTCGTTGGCCGTGTTGTTGCTGGTGTACGCCGGGTACTGGATCTTGGCGACCTTCGGCTCGCCCGGCTGCCAGTAGTGCGGGTTGGCAGTGTAGGTGATGTTCTGCGGGCTGCACTTGCTCATCAGGTACGGGCCCGTGCCGACCGGGTTCTTGTTGGGGTCGGTCTGCGGGTTGGACATCTTCGACCAGATGTGCTCGGGCACGATGGGCGTCTGGTCCGCGATGTAGTAGAAGTACGGCACGGCGGGGGCGCTGAAGTTCATCGTCACGGTGTCGCCGCTGGCGGTGACGCTGGACAGCACCGACCAGACGCCGGTCAGGTCCAGGGCCGGGTACTTCTTGATCAGGTCGAACGTGTACGCCACGTCAGCCGCGGTCTCCGGCGTGCCGTCGCTCCACTTGACTCCCTGGCGGATCGTGAAGGTGAGCGACTTGTTGCCTGACCCCCACTTCCACGCGGTGGCGAGCATGGGAGTGGTCTTGCCGTTCTGCAGCGGGTTCACGTAGATCAGCGGCTCGTAGATGAAGCCGACCGACAGCAGCGTGTCGGAGGTGTTGAGCGGACTGAAGCCGCAGGTCCAGAGCGCACCGTTCTCGTTGGAGATCGTCAGAGTGCTGTTCGTGGCCGCCTTGGCCGAACTGGTGCCTGAGCCGGAACTGGAAGTGGTGCCTGAACCGGCGGTACAGCCGGCCGTGAGCATGCCGGCCGCGACGATGACCCCGATTACCCCGTATCTGGTGAGGCGTCTCATGCCGTTTCGTCCTTACTGCCGTTTTGGTACTGCCGTTTGGTCTGACCGGGCGCGGAGCCGACAGCTGCGCGCGGAGCCGTCGAACGCCCCACGCAGAGCCGGTGCCTGCGACCTGCGCGCGGAGCGGCCTCCGGGCTTATCTGGCGTATGGTTCTCAGCGGGGGTTAACGGGGGTTAACCCCTTCCGCGAATTTTGTTAGGACAGTATCCTAACTATCTGTCCGGGACAAGGGTCCCGGCGAACTGACGCAAGACCTTAACTTCCGGGTGCCTGAGGTCGTAACTTTCGGGCATCCGGGTGTCCGGAGCACGCCCCGCCAGCGCGCTCCCGGACGCCGGGCCCAGTGGCGGAGGAGGTCCCCGTGACAGCCGTGTCGGCAGGTACCGCGTCGGCCGCTGCGACGCCGGCCGCTGCTGCTGTGGCGTCGGCTGCCGCGCCGGCCTCGGCGCTGCCGCCGCCCGAGAACTCCGTGGCGGCGCTGTTTGCGGCGCGGCCCTCGCTGATCCGGGCGATGAACGAGCAGCTCCTGCTGGAGCACATCCGCCAGCGCGGCCCCTGCTCGCGGGCCGAGCTCGCCCGGGTCTCCGGCCTGTCCAAGCCGACCGTGTCGCTGGCCCTGGACAACGTCGAGCGCGCGGGCCTGGTCCGGATCGCCGGCCAGCGGACCGGGGTGCCCGGGCGCTCGGCCCGGCTCTACGAGATCAGGCCGGACGCGGGCCTGGTGCTCGGGCTCGACATCGGGCACGAGTACGTCCGCGGCGCGATCGCCGACCTGTCCGGGGAGATCCGGACCAGGGAGTCGCTGCGAGCCCGCGCCACCAGCGTCCGCGGCCGGGTGGCCGAGCTGGTCGGGCTGGCCGACCTGCTGTGCGAGAACGCGGGCGTGTCCCGTTCGGCCATCACCCAGACCGTGATCGGCAGCCCGGGCGTGTACGATCCCCGGCGCAACGCGATGAAGCTGACCGGCGGCCTGCGCGGCTGGGACCGCCCGGCGGCGCTGGCCGGCCTGCGGGAGGCGTTCGGGCCGTCGCTGGTGATGGAGAACGACGTGGACGCCGCCGCCCTGGCCGAGCGAGCCCTCGGCCACGGCCGCGTGGTCGACCACTTCGCCTTCGTGCACATCGGCACCGGCATCGGCATGGGGCTGGTCCTCGGCGGCCAACTGCTGCGCGGCGCGCACGGCGTCGCGGGGGAGATCGCGTTCCTGCCGTTGTCCGGCGGGACCGGCGCGGACGAGCACGAGGCCCGCAAGCGCGGGACGCTCGAGGCGGCCGCGTCCGCCTCGGGGGTGGTGCGGGCCGCCCGCCGCGGCGGCATGCGCGGCCCGGTGTCGGCCCGGCGCGTCTTCGAGGCCGCGGCCGGCGGTGACCGGCTCGCGGTAACCGTGGTCGCCGAGGAAGCGCGGCTGATCGCCAAGACCATCTGCGCCGTCGTCACGGTGGTCGACCCCGACCTGATCGTGCTCGGCGGCGGGATCGGCCGGGCCCCCGGCTTCGCCGAGGCCGTCACCTCCGAACTCGAGGGGATCACGCCGGTCATGCCGGACATCAAGGTCAGCGCCCTCGGCACCGACGCCGTGGTCGACGGCTGCCTGGCGGCCGGCACCGAGCTGGCCTGGGGCCAGGTGATGACCGTCTTGCCCATCGCCCCGTCAGCCGACGGCGCCCGCCAGCCCTAGCCCCGCCCGCCTGGTGCCCGTGAGCGCCGTGGTGCCCGTGAGCGCCGTGATGCGCCCGCCCGCGCCGCCGCCGCCCCGGCCGTCCGGGGTGGGTGGCACATCGGCCCCAAGGAACGGGGCTAAGGGCCCACTCACCCCGTAACGTATCCGGCCGCTGCCGCGGTCCGCCCAGCGCTAGGCCTGTCCGCTCGCCTGCCGGGGAGTCTGGCGCGCTGGCCTGTCCGCCTGTTCCGGGAGCGCCTGGTTAATCGGATGACAGGCCTGCGATGGCGAGGCCATCATGGCCCGGTGGACCTAGACGGGTTCGTGCTGGACGGCTCCGATCCCTCGCCGGTGGCCCAGGCTATCGTCAAGGGCCTGGCGATGGCGGGTTCGCCGTACCGTGGGGCCTCGTGAGAGACCGGCCCGCGGGAATCACCGAACCAGACCTGGAGCGCGCCCTGGCCGACGGCTGGGGCCTGCGTGCCGCGGCGTTCCGGTACGTCCCCGTGGGCGCCGGAAGCTACCACTGGGCGGTCCGCGGCGAGCAGGGGCAGCGGCGGTTCGTGACCGTCGACGACCTCGACGCCAAGGCCTGGCTGGGACGGACCAGGCCCGCGGTCTTCGCGGGCCTGCGGGCGGCCATGGACGCCGCCGTGACCCTGCGCCGCGAGGCCGCCCTCGGGTTCGTGGTGGCGCCGGTGCCCGCGCTGGACGGCGAAACGGTCCGGCCGCTCGGCGCCCGGCATGCGGTCACCGTGTTCCCGTTCCTGCGCGGGGCCGCGGGCCGGTGGGGCGAGGCGCTGCCCGCGCCGGGCCGGGACGAGCTGGCGGCCATGCTGGCCGCGCTGCACCGGGCGGACCCGGCGGCGATCCGGCTTCCGCGGTGCGAGACGGCGCTGCCCAGGCGCGATGACCTGGAGACGGCCCTGCGCGAGCTCGGCCAGCCCTGGTACGGCGGCCCGTTCGCCGAGCCGGCCCGGCAGCTCCTCGCCGGCGCCGCCGGACAGATAAGGCGGCACCTGGAAACGCTGGACCGCTGGGCCAGCGGCGGGGCGGCCCCGGGAGAGGCCGTGATCACCCACGGCGAACCCCATCCCGGCAACATCATGCGGGTGCCCTCCACCGGGACGGCCGCGACGGCGACGACGGCGACGACCGGGACGAACGCCACAACCGGGATGATGCTGATCGACTGGGACACCGCGGGCCTGGCCCCGCCCGAGCGCGACCTGTGGATGCTGGCCAG
>Ga0335073_10002814_pt1 | contig 23902 bp, 20 predicted proteins | sample Lox_Sample_22_FD_207093 | JGI IMG/M metagenome (GOLD analysis project Ga0335073, IMG submission 207093) | Soil microbial communities from Loxahatchee National Wildlife Refuge, Florida, United States - Lox_Sample_2.2 | ecosystem: Environmental > Terrestrial > Soil > Wetlands | place: USA... | reverse complement strand
GAGGAGTCCGGAGGCGCCGGGATCCAGTGGCAGCTCGCGCATGCCCCGGAGACGCTCGACGCGGAGATCGCCCTGAACGAGGGCGGCGGCCCGGTCTTCGGAGACGATGGTCGCGTGAAGCTCGTGGATCTGGAGACGGCCGAGAAGACCTACCAGGACGTCACGCTCCGGACGACCGGGCGCACCGGCCATGCTTCGGCGCCGCTGGGAGACAACGCCATCGTGCGCCTCGCGCACGCGCTGGAGCGCGTGGCCGCGCATCCGTTCCCGCCTCACCTCCTGCCGGTGACGCGGGCCTACTTCGCCGGCCTCGCGAAGATCGAGAAGGGAGAGCTGGGCCACGCGATGCGCCAGCTCGCCGATTCGGCCGGCCCTCCGCCGCCCGACGCGCTCGCCGTGGTGGACCGCGACCCCTCGCTCGCGGCGCTGCTGCGCACGACCTGCGAACCGACCCTGCTGTCCGCCGGCACGCGGGTGAACGCCCTCCCCGGCACCGCCGAGGCGAACCTCAACTGCCGCATCCTGCCGGACCAGACCCCGGCCGACGTGCGGGCCGCGCTCGTCGCCGCGATCGCGGACCCCAAGGTCGAGGTGGAGCTCGGCCCCGACGCCGGCCGCTCCGGTCCCTCGCCGCTCACCGGCGCCGCTCCCGGCGCCATTCGCGCGGTGGCCGCGAAGCTATGGCCCGGAGCGCCCGTCATCCCCAGCCTCTGCGCGGGCGCGGACGACTCCCGGTTCCTCCGGCCCCGGGGAGTCGCCGCCTACGGCTTGATCCCCTTCCCGCTCACCGAGGCCGACGACCGGCGCGCCCACGGCATCGACGAGCGCATTCCGGACGACTCGATCTCGGTGGGCCTCCGCTTCTTCCGCCGGTTGGTCCTCGACCTGGCGGCGAAGTGATCGCCAAGCCAGCCGCGGAATTTCACTCGCTTTCTTCGAGCGCGGGGTGTATGAGGCAACGCTTCCCACGCGAAGCCCCGGGAACCCGAAAGGATCCGAGATGACGATGCGACGTTCGACGATTTTGAGCACCCTGGGCGCGCTCGCGTTCGCTGCCGCGTGCAACCAGAGCGGCGCCGGCGGCGGTTCCGTGACGCCGGAGACCGAGGATCAGAAGACCTACTACGCCCTCGGCCTCATGATGGGACGTAACCTGAAGCAGCTCAACATCGACCCGCGCGACCTCGAGTACGTGAAGCAGGGCCTCGAGGATCAGGCGCTCGGCCGCAACGCGCAGGTCGATCTGCAGACGTACGGTCCCAAGGTCCAGAAGATGATGATGGGCCGGCAGAGCGCCGCGGACGCCACCAACGCGGCGGCGCAGAAGGCCAAGGACAAGCCCTTCGAGGAGAACGCCGCGAAGGAGCCCGGGGCCGAGACGCTCGCCAACGGGCTCATCTTCAAGTCGCTGACCCCCGGCAAGGGCGACAGCCCGAAGGCCACCGACGTCGTCAAGGTGAACTACGAGGGCAAGCTGACCGACGGCACGATCTTCGACAGCTCGTACGAGCGCCACCAGCCCGCGCAGTTCCCGCTGAACGGCGTGATCCCCTGCTGGACCGAGGGTGTGCAGAAGATGAAGGTCGGCGAGACGGCCCAGCTCGTCTGCCCGTCGGCCATCGCCTACGGCGACCGCGGCCGTCCGCCGAAGATCCCCGGCGGCGCCACGCTCGTCTTCAAGGTCGAGCTGCTCGACATCGTGAAGAACGCGACGCCCCCCGGCATGCCGCCCGGAATGGCGGGCATGGGCGGCCACCCGTTCCAGATCCACTCCATGGGCCACCCGATGCCGGGCCGGCCGATGGGAACCGCGCCCGCGCGCGCGAACTAGCGGCCCTTCAGCGCTGCCAGGAACTCGGCTCCGTAGCGGGCCAGGCGCGCCGGTCCGACGCCCGAAACGAGCAGCAGCTCGTCGGGGGTCGTGGGCCGGCGCGCTGTCATTTCGAGCAGCGTGGCGTCAGTGAACACCATGTAGGCGGGCACGCCGCGCGCGTCGGCGATGCGGCGCCGCAGCGCCTTGAGCTGCAGGAAGAGCTCGCCGTCGGGGCTCTGGGCGACGGGGCGGGGCCGCTCTTCGGCGGCCAGGGCCTTCTTGCCGCGCTTGCGGACCGGCGCCGGGGCCTGCGCGATCAGGTCGCTGCCCGAGCAAGCGTCGCAGGAGCTGCCGCAGGGCTCGAGGGGCTCGCCCAGGTAGCCCACCAGGGCCTGGTGGCGGCAGCCTTTCCGGTCGGCGAAGCGGTACATCTCGCGCACCCGCCGGCGGTGCCACTCGGCCACTTCGCCGTCGCCCTGCTCGGCGAAGCGGTCGTAGCTCATGACGTCGGCCCACGAATAGAAGAGCACGCAGTCGCTGGGCGCACCGTCGCGGCCGGCCCGGCCTATCTCCTGGTAGTACCCCTCGAGCGAGCGCGGCATGTCGCGGTGGAAGACGAAGCGCACGTTGGACTTGTCGATGCCCATCCCGAAGGCGATGGTCGCCACCACGACGTCGACGTCGTCGCGGCGAAAGGCCTCCTGCGTGCGGGAGCGCGTCTCGGAGTCGAGGCCGGCGTGGTACGGAAGCGCGCGCACTCCCTGGTCGCGCAGGAACTCGGCGGTCGACTCGGCGGTCTTGCGCGAGAGGCAGTAGATGATCCCGCTCTGCCCCGCCCGCTCCAGCACCAGGCGCAGCAGCGCCTCCCGGATCTGCGGCACGCCGCCCTCGCCCTTCTTGAACGCGTGCAGCCGGAGGTTCGGGCGAAAGAACGAGCCGCGGACCTCCAGGGGTTCGTGCATGCCCAGCTGCGCGACGATGTCGCCGGTGACCTCCCGGGTGGCCGTCGCCGTGAGCGCGAGCACCGGGACGCCGCCGAAGCGCTCCTTGAGGCCCGCGAGGTTCCGGTAGGCGGGGCGGAAGTCGTGGCCCCACTGGCTGATGCAGTGCGCCTCGTCGATGGCGATCATCGAGAGCTTGAGGCTGCCGAGCGCCCAGCCGACGGAGGCTTCGAGCCCCTCGGGGGCGGCGTACACGAGCTCGTACTCCCCGCGGCGCAACGCCTCGACCCGCTCGCGCCGCTCCTCGGGCTCCAGGCTGGAGTTCAGGAAGGTGGCGCGGATGCCCACCTCCTGCATCGCGTCGACCTGGTCCTTCATGAGCGCGATCAGCGGCGACACCACGAGCGCGGTCCCGCCCAGGAGCCGGGCCGGAATCTGGAAAGTGATCGACTTGCCCGCGCCCGTCGGCATCACGCCGACGCAGTCGCGCCCCGCCAGCACGGCCTCGATGATCTCGGCCTGCCCGGGGCGGAAGCTCGGGTAACCGAAGACCTTCTCGAGCACGCCCTGCGGCGTGTCGGTGCCCTGGCGCGCCGGCCGGCGCAGCTCGGCGGCGAGCGCCTGCAGCTCGGCGATGGCGTCGGCCGAGAAGAGCGAAGCGTCCGACCGCCAGAGGTCCCGCAGGCGTGCCAGCCCCGCGGCGCAGCTCCGCCGCAGCACGGGGTCCGACGCGTCGCCGCAGCGCCACGCCGACATGAGCGCCGCGACCTCCTCGGCGGCTCTGGCCTGCTGCGCCCCTTCGCCGGCCGCCAGCGGCAGGTCGAGTGAAGACTCCTCTCCCATCGGAGTCGGTCATGATACGCCGCGGGTCCGACATCCGAATTGCCGCACCGCGGCGGGGCAGCTACCCTTCTCGCCGTGCCCGAGCTCCCCGACGTGACGATCTACGTGGAGCAGCTCGCCCGGCGCGCCGCCGGCCACGTGCTGCTCGGCCTGCGCATCGCCAGCCCCTTCCTCGTCCGCTCCTTCGATCCGCCCCTGTCGAGCGTGGCCGGCCGGCGCGTGCTGGGGGTGCGGCGCATGGGCAAGCGAATCGTGCTCGAGCTCGAGGGCGGGCTCTTCCTGGCCATCCATCTGATGATCTCGGGGCGGCTGCACTGGAAGGACGAGCGCGAGGCGCGCATCCCCGGCAAGGTGGGCCTGGCCGCCTTCGACTTCGACGTGGGCACGCTCGTCCTCACCGAGGCCAGCCGCAAGCGGCGCGCCGCCCTGCACCTGCTCGGCGGGGAAGCGGCGCTGCGCGAGCTCGACGCGGGGGGCCGCGAGCCGCTCGCCGCCTCGGCCGCCGAGTTCCGCGAGGCGCTGCGGCGCGAGAACCACACCCTCAAGCGCGCGCTCACCGACCCGCGCCTCTTCTCGGGCATCGGCAACGCCTACTCCGACGAGATCCTCTGGGCGGCGCGCCTCTCGCCGGTGCAGCTCACCGGTAACCTCGACGACGGCGAGATCGAGCGGCTGCGCCAGGCGACGCGCGAGGTGCTCACCGACTGGACGGACCGCCTGCGCGCAGAGGCTGGCGATGCCTTCCCCGAGAAGGTCACGGCGTTCCGGGAGGGCATGGCCGTACACGGCCGCTACAAGCAACCGTGCCCGCGCTGCGGCTCGCCGGTGCAGCGCATCGTGCGCGCCGAGAACGAGGTCGATTACTGCGCCACCTGCCAGACCGGCGGCCGCCTCCTGGCCGACCGTGCGCTCTCGAAGCTGCTCGGCAAGGACTGGCCGAAGACGCTCGAGGAGATGGAGGAGTGGAAGCGCGCCTCCCGCGAGGGGCACGTTTGAAGGGCCCTGCTCCTCGACGGTTTGGCGTGCCGTGGGGCGCCAGCCCCGGTGTATAGTCCGCCGCCATGAGCCAGGACCTCGGCCGCCTGCTGCTCCGCCTGGGCGTCGGCGGCATGCTCTTCCTCCACGGGCTCTTCAAGATCGAGCATGGCGTCGCGTTCATCGAGGGGATGGTGCGCGGCCACGGCCTGCCGGGTTTCCTGGCGTGGGCGGTCTACCTGGGGGAGGTCGCGGCGCCCATCTGCCTCGTGCTCGGGTTGTGGACCCGCCTCGCTGGACTCGCGATCGCGGTCGACATGCTCGTGGCCCTCGCGCTGGTGCACGCGCACGAGCTGGGCCACCTGGGCATGGCCGGCGGCTGGGCGGTCGAGCTGCCCGCGCTCTACCTCGTGGGCGGTCTCGTCGCGGCGCTGCTCGGGGGCGGCCGCTACGCGGTCGGCAAGGGCCGCTGGTCGTGACCCTCGCCGAGGACGTCCAGGAGCTCCGGCTCGAGGCGAACGGCCTGCAGTTCCACGCGCTCGCGGCGGGTCCCTCCGCCGGCCCGCTCGTGCTGCTCCTCCACGGCTTCCCCGAGCTGGCGCTCTCCTGGGCGCCGCAGGTGGCCGCGCTCGGCGCCGCCGGCTTCCGGGCCGTGGCGCCCGACCTGCGCGGCTACGGCGGAACGAGCAAGCAGGGGCCCTTCGACGCGGAGACGCTCGCGCAGGACGTCGCCGCCCTCGTGCGCACGCTGGGGCGCCAGAAGGCCGTCGTCGTCGGCCACGACTGGGGTGGCGGCGTGGCCTGGGCCGTCTCGGCCTTCGCGCCGGAGGTCCTCGAGCGGCTCATCGTCCTCGACTGCCCCCACCCGGCGATCCTGCTGCGCGAGATCCTCACGAACCCGCGGCAGCTCATGCGCTCCTGGTACATGTTCTTCTTCCAGATCCCGTGGCTGCCCGAGTGGATCATCACGCGCGACGGCGCCTCCGCCGTGGGGCGTTCCCTGCGCGGGGGCTCGTCGATCCGGGACGCGTGGACGCGCGAGAAGACCAAGCCCTACCAGGACAACTTCCTGCAGCCGGGCGCGGCCTCGGCGGCCCTCGGCTACTACCGCGCCGCCTTCCGCTCGGGCGGGGTCGCGCTCCGCCGCGCCGCGAAGGCTCACCCCATCGCCGTGCCCACGCTGATCCTCTGGGGCGGCGAGGACCGGTTCCTCGGCCAGGAGCTGCTCGAGGAGAAGAAGCTCCGCCCGTTCTTCGCCCCGGGCAACCTGCCGAAGGTTCAGATCCTCGAGGGCGTCGGGCACTTCGTGCAGGTCGAGGCGCCCGAGCGCGTCACCCGGGCGCTGCTCGACTGGCTGCCGAAGCCTTAACCCTTCTCCGGCTCCTCGGCCTCGATGGTGAGGTGGCCGTCCTTCACCGCGACGGTGGCGAGCCCGCCCTTCTTGAGCTTCCCGAAGAGGATCGCGTCGGCCAGCGGCCGCTTGATCTCGTCCTGGATGAGCCGCGCCATGGGGCGCGCGCCGAAGTGCTTGTCGTAGCCCTTCTCGGCGAGCCACTGCCGCGCCTCGGGCGACAGCTCGAGGTCGACCTCCTTGTCCTGGAGCTGCTTCCCGAGCTCGGCCACGAACTTGTCCACCACGCGCAGGATGACCTGCGGCGTGAGCTGGTCGAACGAGATCCAGGCGTCGAGCCGGTTGCGGAACTCGGGGCTGAAGGTCTTCTCGATGGCGCTCTTGCCGTGCTGCGCCGTGGAGGGCCCGGACGTGCCGAAGCCCAGCGTCTCCCGCGCCATCTCGTGCGCGCCGGCGTTCGTCGTGAGGATCACGACCACGTGCCGGAAGTCCGCCTTGCGGCCGTAGTTGTCGGTGAGGGTCGCGTGGTCCATGACCTGGAGCAGGATGTTGAAGACGTCGGGGTGCGCCTTCTCGATCTCGTCGAGCACCAGCACCGCGTGCGGCGTCTTGCGGATCGCGTCGGTCAGCAGGCCGCCCTGGTCGAAGCCCACGTAGCCGGGAGGCGCGCCGATGAGGCGCGAGACCGTGTGCTTCTCCATGTACTCGGTCATGTCGAAGCGCAGGAACTCGACGCCCAGGATGCGCGCGAGCTGCTTCGCCAGCTCGGTCTTGCCGACGCCCGTCGGGCCCGAGAACAGGAAGGAGCCGATGGGCCGATCGACCGGTCCGAGCCCTGACCGGGACAGCTTGATGGCCGAGACGAGCGACTGGATGGCGCGATCCTGGCCGAAGATCACCTTCTTCAGCTCGCCGTCGAGCTCGCCGAGCGCCTGCTCGTCGTCGCGTGAGACGGTCTTCGGTGGGATCTTCGCCATGCGCGCGATGACCGTCTCCACCTCGGTGGTCCCGATGCTGGCGTGGCGCTGGTCGGGCGGAAGGAGCCGCTCCGCCGAGCCGGCCTCGTCGAGCACGTCGATGGCCTTGTCGGGCAGGTGGCGATCGTTCAGGTACTTCGACGAGAGCTCGGCGGCCGCCCGCAGCGCCTCGTCGGTGTACTTCACGCCGTGGTGCTCCTCGTAGCGGGACTTGAGCCCTGCCAGGATCATCACGGTCTCCTCGACGCTGGGCTCGAGGATGTCGATGCGCTGGAAGCGGCGCTCCAGCGCGCGGTCGCGCTCGAACGAGCCCTTGTACTCCTTGAAAGTGGTCGACCCGATGCAGCGGATCTTTCCCGACGCGAGCGCAGGCTTGAGCAGGTTGCTCGCGTCCATGGAGCCGCCGGAGGTGGCGCCGGCGCCCACGACCATGTGGATCTCGTCGATGAAGAGGATCGAGCCCGGCTGCTCCTCGAGCGCGCCGATGACGCCCTTGAGCCGCTCCTCGAACTGGCCGCGGAACTTGGTGCCCGCGAGCAGCGCGCCCAGATCCAGGGAGTAGACGATGGCGTTCGCGAGCACCTCGGGCACGCGCTTCTCGTGGATGGCGAGCGCGAGCCCCTCGGCGACGGCGGTCTTGCCCACGCCCGGCTCACCCACGTACAGGGGGTTGTTGCGGCGGCGGCGGCAGAGGATCTGCACGGTGCGCTGCAGCTCGGCGGCGCGGCCGATCAACGGATCGATCTCGCCCTTGGCCGCGCGCTCGTTCAGGTTGGCGGTGAAGGCCGCGAGCGGGTCGCTCTCGGCGCCGTCCTCGTCCTCGTCGCCGACCGGCGCGCCGTCCGGCAGCTGCCGCCCCCGGCTGCTCTTGCCGATGCCGTGCGAGATGTAGGTGAGCACGTCGAGCCGCGTGACGCCCTGCTGGTCGAGCAGGTAGGCCGCGTGCGAATCGCTCTCGCGCGTGAGCGCGGCGAGCACGTCTCCGAGGTCGATGCGCTGGCGTCCGGACGACTGCACGTGCGCCGCCGCTCGCGCCATCACCCGCCGGAACGCCATCGTCTGCTCCGGCTCGCGGCGCAGCCCCTGCGGCTCTTCCGGCAGCTGCTCGAGCTCGCCGAGGTGGGCGTCGAGATCGTTGCGCAGGGCCTTGGGATCGGCGCCCACCCCGAGGAGCAGGCGGATGCCGTTGCGCTCGCCGGTCATCGAGTACAGCAGGTGCTCGAGGGTCACGTACTCGTGGCGGCGCTCGCGCGCCTCCTGGAACGCGCCGAGGATGGTGCTCTCGAGGTCCTTGGCGATCGCGACGGGCGGCATCTAGTCGGGCTCCATGGTGCACAAGAGGGGAAACTGCGCCTCGCGCGCCAGCGCCGAGACCCGGTTGACCTTCTCCTCGGCTATCTCGTGCGCGTAGACGCCTGCCACGGCAAAGCCTTGCGTGTGCGCGTGCAGCATGATGGCCGTCGCGTCGCTCTCGGTCTTGTGGAAGATCTGGCGCAGGAGCAGGACCACGAATTCCATGGGGGTGAAGTCGTCGTTGTGAAGGATAACCTTGTACATCGGCGGGCGCTTGAGCTTTTTCTTCGGCTCGGCCTCGGCGACCGCCGCTCCCCCTTCCCGCTGCCGCTCCTGCTTCGGGCTCACGCGGCCCCCCGCGCGCGCAGGATGGGCGATTCGCGATGCCAGGCGGCGAGCGCCTCGGAGCGCTCCCGCGTCTCCTCGTCCAGGTGCGCGCGGAAGGCGGCATCGAGCCGGGCGTCGGCGAAGACGTGGGCGCTGTGCGTCTCGGCGGGCAGAAAACCGCGGGCCAGCTTGTGGTCGCCCCCGGCGCCGCCCTCGAAGACCTGCACGCCGCGCCGGATGCACTCGTCGACCGAGTGGTAGTAGCAGACGTTGAAGTGCAGGAACGGGTGGTCCTCGAAGCAGCCCCAGTAGCGGCCGTAGAGGTGGGTGGGCGTCGCCACGTTGAAGGCGCCGGCGATGAGCTTTCCGCCGCGCGTGGCCGCAACGACCTCGAGGGGCTCGGGCATGACCTCGAAGATTCTGTCGTAGAAGCCGCGGTCGAGCCAGCCCCGCCCCCACATGAGCTTCTCCACGGTGGAGGCGTGCAGGGCGTGGGCCGCGCGGCCCCAGTCCTTGCGGGCAGATGCCAGCTCCTCGCCGCGCACGGTGCGGATCTCGATCCCTTGCTTTTCGGGAGCCGCGCGCTCGCGTCGCACCATGTGGCGCCGCTTCGAGGAGAAGCGCGCGAGGAAGTCGTCCGGCGTGCGGTACCCTTCGTTGTGCCAGTGAAACTGGTGCGAGACGCGCCGGGCGAACCCCTGTTCGGCGAGCGCCTCGGCCTCCTCGGCCTGGGGAAACAGAACCTGCGCGGTGCCACAGCCCTCGGACTTCACGAGATCTCGAAGCGCGTCGCCCAGCGCCCGCAGGACCGGCAGAGGCTCCTCGTCCGGCGAGAAGAGCAGCCGCCGGCCCGTGACCGGGGTGAACGGCACGCCGACCACGAGCTTCGGGTAGTAGCGGCGCCGCGCCCGGATGGCGGCCGAAGCCAGGTCGAAATCTCGCGAGAAATCGCCGTCGCTGTCCATCTTGAGGTACGCCGGCGCCGCCGCGACCAGCCGCTCCCCACGCCAGAGCGTGACGTGCCGCGCCACCCAGCCCGCCCGCGGCGAAGCGCACCCCGAATCCTCGAGCGCCCAGAGCCACCGCCAGTCGACGAAAGGCGTGGCCCCAGATCCGAGGAGCCGGTTCCAGTCGTCCCGAGCCACCTCGGCGATCCCCCCCAGCACCCGGACCCGCAGACCCGCCATAGCCCATTTGTTTACGGCCCAGCGCCCCCCAGCGCAACGAAGAGGCAGGCCGAGCGCAGCGAGGCACGCTCATCGGCGGCCGAAAATAAACAGCCGCCTCGCTGTCGTGGGGGGGGACGACGCGCGAGACGGCCGGGACGCCGGTCGCCCAGCATCCGGGCGGTTACCTAACACCCGGGCAGATGTTCAACAAGCAACCCTGCGTGCTGTCGAATTTTACTGCGCGATCCACGTCCCCCGAGCGCTCGCCGCCTCGGGCAAGAACAGGAGAGGATTGCGAGGCTGGGCGTGCTCGCGCACCTCGAAATGCAGGTGCGGCCCGGTGGCGCGCCCCGTCCGGCCCACCCGCGCGATGATCTGCCCCGCCTTCACCGCGTCCCCCACGCTCACGAGCACCTTCTCGCAGTGGGCGTACACCGTGGCCTCGCCCCCCCCGTGGTCGACGATGGCCAGGTTCCCGTAGCCGCGCTCGACTCCCGCGAAGATGACCCTCCCCGCGGCCGCCGCGGCGATGGGCGTCCCCTCGGGCGCCGCGATGTCGATGCCGTCGTGGTGCTCCCCCCCGCGCCGGCCGAAGCGCGAGACCAGCACGCCCTGGACCGGCCAGGCGAAGCGCGCATGCCGGGCGGTCGGCTCCGGCCCCGGCATGGCGGGGACGCCGGGCACGACCGGCACATCCAGGAGCCGGGTGGCGCCGGGCACGTACAGCGCCTGCCCCACGCGCAGCTCGGCGGGGTCGCGAATGTCGTTGAGCCTCGCCAGCTCGCGCGGGTCCACCCCGTACGTCCGCGCGATCCGCCAGAGTGTCTGCCCCGGCTTGACCACGTGGAAGACGCCCACGAGGTCCGGCTCCTCATGAGGCTCCCCCACCCCGAGCGGGAACGGCGGCACGGTGCTCTGGCGCGGGTGGCAGGCGGCGAGGAGCAGCAGCCAGAGCCAGCTAGCCCTTCGCATAGCCGGGAAGCTGCCAGTTGGAGAGCGCCTCCAGGCCCGCGGGGCTCGTCCAGTCGAGGTGCAGGGGCGTCACCGAGATGACCCGGCGGTCCAGCACGGCCACGCAGTCCGACCCGGGGATGTCCTGGTGCGCCTGCTCGGGGCCGCCGATCCAGTAGTACTTGCGGCCGCGCGGGTCGACCTTCTCGGTGACCGCCGCGCTGTAGCCGCGGCGACCGAGGCGGGTCACCTCGAAGCGCCGGTCGGCGAGCTCGGCGGGCACGTTGACGTTCAACAGCAGGGGCCGGTCGGGTCGCCGCTCGTGCACCGCGCCCAATAGCGCGCGCGCGAAGTCGGCCGCGGCGGCGAAGCGATCGGCCCCGCCCTTCCCCACCAGCGAGAAGGCCGCGCAGAACGGCACGCCGAGGATCGCGCCCTCCACGGCCCCCGCGACGGTGCCGGAGTAGGTGACGTCGTCGGCCAGGTTCGGCCCGTGGTTGATGCCCGAGAAGAGCACGTCCGGCAGCCGATCCTTGAGCAGGTGGTTGATGGCGAGGTAGACGCAGTCGGTGGGCGTGCCGTCGACGGCGTAGCGCCGCTCCTCGATGCGGTGCAGGCGCAGCGGCCGCGCGAGCGAGATGGCGTGGCTCGCGGCCGACTGCTCGCGGTCCGGGGCGACGACCCACAGCTCGGCGTGGGGCTCGAGCGCGGCGGTGAGCGCCCGCAAGCCTTCCGACCAGAAACCATCGTCATTGGTCAGCAGGACGCGCATGGCGGAGCTTGCATACTACCGCATCGCGCGGCGGCGCCAGATGGAAGTGGGGCGGGTGTATCATGGAGGCATGCGGCTCGAGCTCTGGCTGGGGATGCTTGCGCTGATGGGGAGCGGTTGCTTCTCGCCGAGCAGCGAGCTGGGGAACGGGGGGTCGGGGTCGGGGTTAGGGTCGGGTTCGGGTTCGGGTTCGGGTTCGGGGTCGGGGTCGGGTTCGGGGTCGGGGTCGGGGTCGGGTTCCGGTTCCGGTTCGGGGTCGGGGTCGGGGTCGGGGTCCGGGTCGGCCGGCAGCACGGGGACCTCGGGGGCTGCCCCCAAGCCTGTCTACGTGATGCTCGTCCAGGACATGTCGGGCGAGATGTGCGAGCCCATCCAGCCCGCGGACGCTGCCGGCAACTCGTGCCTGGCGACCGCCGGGTCAACCCCGGGTTACTGCTCGTTCTGCCAGCCGGGGAACTCCAGCCCAGGCGCGCCCCCGGGGGACTGCGCTTTCGGCGCCGCGGGCGTGCCCGCCTGCGCGACGAGGCTGCAGCTCTCGGCCTACCTGGTGCCGCGGATCCTGGCGCAGGTCGTCCCCGCGAACCTGTTCCTCGGGCTGACCACCTTTCCGGCCCCCGCTTCGGGTGGCGCCGCCTGTGCCGCGGGCGGCGTCGTGGTTCCCGTCAGCGACGCGACCTCGACCCTGGAGCCGATCGCGGCGTCCTACCAGAGCGTCGCGGGCGCGGCGGCCGGCGGCGGGCCGCTCGCGGCGACGCTCGAGGCGATCACCGCAGATCCGGTGATGGGGGACCCGTCGCTGCAGCGCAAGTACGTCGTGCTCATCACGGGCGGTCTGCCGAACTGCGACGCGGCCAACCCTTGCGCCACCGAGCCGTGGTCGGATGGCGTGGTCCGCGGCTGCGAGTCGCAGAGCGTCGTCGCCAGCCAGGGCATTCAGGCGTCGCCCGCCGCGGGCTGCCTCTGCTCGTTCGGCGCCTGTCTCGACCCGCAGCAGACGAACGACTGCTGCCCCGCCCCGGCTGCCGGCGGCTCCTCGTCCGGCGACTTCTGCCTGGACGGGGCCGCCTCCGTGGCAGCCGTGTCGCAGCTCTACTCCGCCTACGGCATCCAGACATCCATCGTTGCCATGGGGATGGATTGGGCCGCCCAGAGCGCCCTCCTCCAGCAACTGGCCGCGGCTGGGCATGGAAGCTCCGCGCTCGCGACCAGCCCGGAGCAGCTCCAGGCCGCCCTGCAGGCGCTCTTCACGCAGCTCTCGGGCGGCTGAGCCTCAGCGGGCCAGCTCTTCCGCGAGCGCCCACGGGTCTGCCTCCCGCGCCGCGATGCGCGAGGCGATCTCGTCGAGCTTGCCCCTCGTCGACTCCAGCCGCGCCAGCGCCGAGGCCAGCAATCGCTCGCGCAGGATCGCGAGAAACTCCACGCGCGCCCGCTGCACCTCGCGCGCGGCGCGCTGGCCGGTGCGCGCCAGGAAGTCGAGCTGTGAGCTCACGGCCGCCGCCAGCTCGGCGACGCCCTGCGACGAGGTCGCGATGGTCTTCACGATGGGCGGTTCCCACAGCTCCGGAGCTCCAGGGGCCGCCGGCGGCAGCGTCGCGTGCCGCAGCTCGAGCATCGCGTGCAGCTCGCGCACGGTGCGGTCGGCCCCCTCGCGGTCGGCCTTGTTCACCGCGAACACGTCCGCCACTTCCAGGATGCCGGCCTTGATGGCCTGGATGTCGTCGCCCATCCCGGGCACGACCACGACGATCACGCAGTGCGCGAGCCCCGCGACGTCGATCTCGTCCTGGCCCACGCCCACGGTCTCGACGATCACGAGCTCCTTACCCATCGCGTCCATGATGCGCACGCAGTCGGCGGCCGCGCGCGAGAGCCCGCCAAGGTGGCCGCGCGTCGCCAGGGAGCGGATGAACACGCCCGGGTCCGTCGCGTGCGCCTGCATGCGGATGCGGTCGCCGAGGATGGCGCCGCCCGAGAACGGGCTCGTGGGGTCCACCGCCACGACGCCCACCTGCTTGCCCTCCTTGCGGTAGAGCCCGACGAGCTGATCGACGAGCGAGCTCTTGCCGGCGCCTGGCGAGCCGGTGAGGCCGATCACCGTCGCCTTGCCGGTGTGGGGGAAGAGCGCCTGCAACTCGGCCACGGCCGACGGAAGATCGTCGTCGACGTCCCGCATCAACCGGGAGGCGGCCCGCACGTCGCCCTTCAGGATCTTCGGCGCCAGCTCCACGCGGGCGTCGGCGCGGCCGCGGCTCAAGTGCGCAGCACCTCGCGCGAGATCACCAGGCGCTGGATCTCGCTCGTCCCCTCGCCGATCTCGCAGAGCTTCGCGTCCCGCAGGTAGCGCTCCACCGGGAACTCGTCGGTGTAGCCGTAGCCGCCGTGGATCTGCACCGCCTTGGAGCAGGCCCGCATCGCCGCCTCGGAGGCGAAGAGCTTCGCCATCGACGCCTCGCGCGTGAACGGCCGCTGGTGGTCGAGGAGCCAGGCCGCGCGCCAGACCAGCAGCCGGGCCGCCGACAGCTCGGTCTGCATGTCGGCCATCATGAAGCGCAGCGCCTGGAACTCGGCGATGGGGTGGCCGAACGCCCTGCGGTCCTTGGCGTAGCGCGCCGCCTCTTCCAGCGCGCCGCGTCCCAGCCCGAGCGCCAGCGCACCGATGGAGATGCGGCCTCGGTCGAGGATGGAGAGCGTGTTCACGAAACCCTGATCGACCTCACCCACCCGCGCCTCGTCGGGCACCTCCACGTCCTCGAGCACCAGCTCGGCCGTGTCCGACGAACGCATGCCGAGCTTGCCGTGCAGGGCCCGCTGCGAGAAGCCTCGCAGTCCCTTTTCGAGCACGAACGCGGTGATGCCGTGCTGCTTCTTCTCGGGAGCGGTCGAGGCGAGCACCACGAACACGTCGCCGACGGTGCCTTGCGTGATGAAGGTCTTGGTACCGCGGAGCACCCAGGCCGCCCCCTTGCGGACGGCAGTCGTGCGCAGACCGGCGGCGTCCGAGCCCGAGCCAGGCTCGGTCAGCGCCCAGGCGCCCAGCTTGTCGCCGGTCGCCAGCGCGGGCAGGTAACGCCGCTTCTGCGCCTCGCGGCCGAAGAGCCGGAGGTGCGTCGAGCAGAGCCCGTTGTGGGAGGCGACCGTGAGCGCGAGCGAGCCGTCGTAGCGCGCGACCTCCTCGACGACCGTGGCCACCGAGATCGCGTCGAGCCCCGCCCCGCCATACTCCTCGGACGTCGCGAGCCCCAGCAGCCCGAGGTCGCCCAGCTTCTTGACCGTCTCCAGGGGAAAGCGGCCGCTGCGGTCCCAGTCCCGGGCGCGGGGCTTCACCTCTGCCTCGCAGAACTCTCGAACGGTGCGCTGCAGCTGGGCGGCGTGCTCGGGAAGCGTGAAATCCATGGCCGGCGAGCCTACCACCTAGACCGGGGTCACGCCGCGCTTCTTGCGACGGGGCGGCGCCTGGCGCTCGCAATAGGCGCCGAGCCGCGCCACCAGCTCGTCCCGCAGCCGCGCGCCGGGCACGATGGCGTCCACGACCAGCTCGCTCCCGAGCTTCAGGATGTCGATGTCGGCGCGGTACTCCTCGCGCAGCTGGGCCACGTACGCCGGCCGCTCGGCCTCGGGCTTCTCCTGGATCTTGTTGAAGAACACCGCGTTGACGGCGGCCTCCGGTCCCATCACCGCGATCATCGCCTGCGGCAGCGCCAGCGTGCAGTCGGGCTCGAAGCCCGGGCCGCTCATCGCGTAGAGGCCCGCGCCGTAGGCCTTGCGAACGACCACGCTGATCTTCGGCACGCTCGCCTCGGACACCGCGTGGATCATCTTGGCGCCGGCCCGGATGATGCCCGCCCGCTCGACCTTCGTGCCGATCATGAAGCCCGGCACGTCCGCGAGGTACACGAGCGGCAGGTTGAAGGCGTCGCAGAGCCAGATGAAGCGCGCCGCCTTGTCGGCGGAATCCACGAAGAGCACCCCACCCTTCACCTTGGGCTGGTTCGCGAGGATGCCCACCGGCCGGCCGTCGATGCGCGCGAGCAGCGTGAGGATCTCGCCCGCGAAGAGCTGCTTCACCTCCACGAGGCTCCCCTCGTCCACGATCTCGCGCACCAGCGCCAGCATGTCGAAGGGCTTGTTCTGGTCGGGCGGCAGGATCTCGTCGATGGTCTTGCCCGAGCGCGCCGGTGCCTTCGGCGCGGCGCGGGGCGGCAGCTCGGCGAAGCTCGAGGGGAAGTAGGAGAGCCAGCGGCGCCCCAGCGCGAGCGCCTCGTCCTCCGTCTTCACCAGGAAGTCGCCGCAGCCCGAGACCGAGCAGTGCATGCGCGCCCCGCCCATCTCCTCGAGCGTCACCTTCTCGCCGATCACCATCTCGGCCATGCGGGGCGACCCCAGGTACATCGAGGCGTTGCCCTCCACCATGACCACGATGTCGCAGAAGGCCGGGATGTAGGCGCCCCCGGCGGCGGACGGCCCGAACAGCAGGCAGATCTGCGGCACCAGCCCCGAAAGGTGGACCTCGTTGTAGAAGATGCGCCCCGCGCCGCGACGGCCCGGGAACATCTCCACCTGGTCGGTGATGCGCGCCCCCGCCGAGTCCACGAGGTAATAGAGCGGCACGCGCAGCCGGCGCGCCGTCTCCTGGATGCGCACGATCTTCTCCACGGTGCGCTTGCCCCACGAGCCCGCCTTCACGGTGGAGTCGTTGGCCATCACGGCCACCGTGCGTCCCTCGATGCGCCCGAGGCCGGTGATCACCCCGTCGGCGGGCAGTTCCGGGTCGAGCGCATTCGCGGCGAGCGCGTCCTCCACGAAGCTGCCGGCATCGAGGAGCTTCTCGAGGCGCACGCGGGCGAACAGCTTGCCCGCCTCGCGGTTCTTCTGGTGGTAGCGCTCGGCGCCGCCCTTGCGGACGCGCGCCTCGACCTCGCGGTACGCCTCGTCGGCCGTCGGCTTTCGGTCCATCGGAGCGGCGTCGTAGCGCGCCGCCGTGCGGCGGTCAACTCACTGCACGGTCGTCGAGACCTGCACCTGGTTCTCGGCGGACACGCCCACCGAGGCGTTCGCGACGGTCGGACTGACCTGGTTCGCGACGGTGAGCAGCAGCGAGGCGTGGTCCCCGCTCTGGAAGTTGCCCAGGAGCGCCGCCGCGACGTCGAGGCTGCCCGAACCGCCCGGAGCCGAACAGATGATCTCGCCGTCCGATCCCGAGGTCGAGACCGCGTCGAGGTTCAGCGTCACGGTGCCGGGCGGCGACCCGGTCCACGAGAGCGTGAAGTCGCTCGTGCGCGAAAGGCTCGCGAGCGTTGCGAGGGTGGGTGAGACGCCGGCCAGCGGCGCAGGCGCCGTCACCGTCGCGGAGAATGCCGCCACGCCGCTCGGGTCTCCGGCGACGGTTACGCCCAGGCTGTCGCCGGGGTTCCAGGTGATGGTGTTGCTCTGCGTCGAGCTGGCCGGTGAGTAGCCCGTCCCCGAGACGAAGTGCAGGTTCGCGAGGGTGGCGGTACCGTCGAGCAGGGTCACCGCGCCCGCCGGAACGCTCGGAGCAGGCACCGTCTTCCCGAACGCCTGGGCCGCCGCGGCCGTCTCGTAGCAGCAGCTGCCCTGCTGCGTGCCACCGGCGCAGGAGAAAGGCGGGTAGGTCGCGTAGAAGCCCGCCTGCCCCGAGTAGACGGCCACGCCCGCCTCGTTGAGGACGCCGAAGATGACGAAGCCACCGTAGGGCTGCGCGCCGCCCGTGGTGCCGCCCCCGCTCGTGCCCCCGCCACTCCCGCCGCCGGTCGAGCCGCCGCCAGTCGACCCGCCGCTCCCGCCCCCGCATCCGCCCCCGCTGCCACCGCACAGCGCGGCCGCGCAGGCCAGGCCTCCGAGCACCGACACCCATTTCATGGCTTTTCCTCCCGCCGGCAAGCTCCCACGCGTTTCACCTCGCGTCAAGGCGCGACGGCGGACAGCGCATCGGCGAGCTCCGCCTGGGCGTCGGGCGACCCCGGCGCGTAGAGCGCGCGCGACCGCGCCCGGGTCAGGAAGGCCGGCTCGCGCACGGCCAGCCCCGCCTCGATCTTGGAAAAGACGCGCTGGTACTGCGGGAGGTCCTGCGGCCAGATGGCCTCGAGCTCGTAGCACAGCCGGCCACGCCGCAGCAGCAAGGCCTCGAGGCGCAGCGACAGCCCGCCGCGGCGGAACGTCGCGTCGATGCGCTTGCCCTCCAGCCCGGCCGCCTGGGCCGGGGTGACCGGCCCCACCTCCAGCGCCGAGATGCGTCCGGAGGCCGCCGGCGTGCGCAGCTCCCCCTCGATGAAGTTCGTCGCCACCTGGGTCATGTCGAGCGGCCCGTCGGAGAGGAAACCGCCCGCCGAGAGCTGCGCGTGCCCGTACCCCGAGAGGCCGTCGTAAAAGGCCATCGGCCCCAGCCGATCGGCCCCCCGCTCCCACTCCACCGGCACCGGCACGGCGAAGCCCAGGTCGCGGTCCGTCTGCACGACGAGCGGCGGCAGGAAGGGCGGCGCCAGCGCGGAGGCCACCACCGGCCCACCGAGGATCACGGCGAGCGGCAGCAGCCGCGTGGTGACGAGCCGGAGCCCCTTCGGCGGATCCGTGAGCATGCGCGGCTTCAGGAGTGCCACCGTGGCCGATCCGGCGGCGAGGCCGCCCAGGTGTCCCCAGTTGTCCACGCCGCTCGACGTCCAGCCGATGAAGAGGAAGACCAGCACGGTGGGCACCACCGCGCCCCCGAGCACCATGCGGTAGCGCGCCGGCAGGATGTCGCGGTACTTGAAGCCGAAGACCACCGCGCCGCCCAGCGCGCCATAGGCCACCCCGGAGGCGCCCGCAGACACGGGGTCGGTGGCCGCGAACGAGCACAGCGTGGTCCCGAGCCCCGAGGCGGCGAGGATCAGCGCCATGTCGAGCGGCCGGAAGGCGTTCTCCAGGGCCCCCGCGAAGTTGAAGATCACGAACAGATTCACCGCGATGTGCAGCGCGTCCTTGTGGACGACGTTGGCGGTGAGGAGCCGCCAGAACTGGCCCAGGTCGAGCATGAGGGGCCCCGCCTTGGCCCCGAAGCGCAGCAACGTGTCCGAGGGATCCGGCGACGGCCAGATCTGCGCCGCCACGAACCAGAGCACGTTGGCCGCGAGGAAGGCGAAGGTCACGCGCGGCACGCCCCCCAGCGAGAAGGCGCGCGAGAAGTGCAGCCGCCGCGGCGAGTAGAGCTGCTTGAAAATCTCCAGCGATCCCGCCGCCACCCAGGCGTCGCCGGTCACCGCCGGGAACAGCACCGGGCACTGCGGGGCGATCTCGCCCCGCACCACCTTGGCCTCGAACTCCTCGAGATCGAGCCGCTCCTCGCCCCGATCCGTCCGGACCCGCAACACGGCAGCGGCCATGGCTGCGAATGATACGCCGGTGAACGCCGGCTTGTCTCCGGGCTGGCCGTGTGTGGTATAAGATCCCGAATGCAGGGGACGCCATGAAGCTCATCATCGAGGACGAGGAAGGACGCAAGACCGTCGTTCCCTTCGTCCGCGAAGAGATCTCCATCGGACGCCAGGAGGGCAACACCATCCGGCTGACCGAGCGGAACGTCTCGCGCAAGCACGCCCGCCTCCTGCGCAAGAACGGCAGCGTCCTCGTGGAAGACCTCGGCAGCTTCAACGGCGTCCGGGTGAACGGCGACCGGATCGAAGGCAAGCTACCGGTCCAGGAAGGCGATCTCATCGAGATCGGCGACTACGACCTCGCCATCGAGAACGACGCCGCCGACTCCACCGCGACGCCGGCGCCCGAGCGCGCCGATGGCCGCTCGCGCACCGAGCCCATGGGCGGCGGCCACGCCGCGGCCACGCCGGTCTCCGGCCGCGCGGCCACCCTGCCCGATCCGGCCCTGCAGGAGGAGCCTGCCGACGGCCCCGCCCGGCACCAGTCCACCGCGGTCATCCGCCCCGAGGCGCTCGCCGATCAGGCGCGCGAGGTCCGCGATCTCGCCCCTGGCGAGCGGCCGAAGGTGGTCATCGTCTCGGGGGACCAGGCGGGCCAGTCCACCGAGATCGAGCGGAGCGAGTTCCGCATCGGCCGGACCAGCGGCGACAACGACCTCGCCATCAACCACCGGTCGATCTCGCGCAACCACGCGAAGCTCGTCGCCGACGCGGATGGGAGCTGGCGGGTGCTCGATCTTCAGTCGGCCAACGGCGTCCGCGTGAACGGCGAGGACTACGCCGACGCGCCCATCTCGCCCGGCGACATCCTCGAGCTGGGCCACGTCCGCCTGCGGTTCGTCGGGCCCGGCGAGAGCTACCGGTACGTCCCGGAGGAGGACCGGACCCCCACGCCGATCGCGAAGCCGCGGCAGATGCCCCGGGCGGGGCGTCCCCTCGGCCTCTACCTGGGCGCCGGCGGCGGCCTCCTCGCGGTCCTCGCCGTGGGCAGCTACTTCGTGTTCGGCGGCAAGCCGGCGACCACCACCCCTGCCCGCCTCCCGGACACCGAACGGCCGCTGGCCGCCGCCCCGTCGCCCCCCCACCCGGCCCTGCCCACGGCGCCGCCCAAGATCGCGGTCGCGCCCTCGCCCCTTCCCGCCGCGGCCGCCCCGGTCGAGGCCCCAGCCCCGAGAAACAGCCGCCACGAGGTGCTGGAGCTCGTCGCGCAGGGCAAGGCCGCCCTCAAGGCGCACGAGCTCGACGTCGCCGAGAGCAAGCTGCAAGCGGCGCAGGAGGCCTCCCCGGACGATCCCGCCGTGAACCGGCTGGCCAAGGAGATCGAAGCCGTCCGCAAGCGGGAAGCCAAGCACCACAAGGTCGCCCAGGCCGCCCCCGCCGAGGAAGCAGCGACGCCCGAGGCCGCCGCGCCCTCGAAGGCCGATCGCCACGCCCGCGCGCTTTCCGGCTACCAGGACGCCGTCGGGCTCATGGGCGGCGGAGACTACCCCGGCGCCGTGGTCAAGCTGCAGAAGGTGCTGGGGATCGAGCCTGGCATGGCCGAAGCCCACAAGGCCCTCGGCATCTGCTTCGCCAAGCTGCGCGAGTTCGACAAGGGCGCCGCCCATTACGAACAGTATCTCAAGCTGAAGCCCAACGCGGCCGACGCGCCCCAGGTGCGCAAGATGCTGCAGGATTATTACAAGACCAAGGGCGAGCAGTAGCGCAGCACCATCCGGCTCCAGGAGGGGGTTCCATGTTCCGCAAGATCTGTCTGTCCGTGGCCACGGCTGCGTTCGTCGCCGGCTGCTCCGGCACCCCGCCGGCCGGCCCGGACGCTGGTAGCTCGACCTCCGCGGGATCCGCGTCGACCACGGGAGCCTCCTCCGGCACCGGGTCCACCGGGGCCGCGGGCACGGGTGGGGCGAGCACGGGTGCCGCGACGGCGGGCAGCTCTGGCGGCTCCAGCGGTGGCATCTCGGCCGCCACCGCCTGCGCGGACTACGCCAGCGGCTTCTGCACCCTCTGGAACAGCTGCTCCAATGGCACCTACATCACGGAGACCTACGGCACGGTCTCGGCGTGCGTGACCGCGTACGAGGCGCAATGCGCTGCCCGCCTGGCCATCGGCGGCGGCAGCGCCCTCACGCCCACGCAGGTCGAATCGTGCGCCCAGGCCGTCCCCGGCGAAGCCTGCGCCGATCTCTACGACGGCAACGACACCTCCCCGTGCCTGGCCGCCCAGGGCCAGGAGGCCACCGGCAGCGGCTGCGGCCTCTCCGCCCAGTGCCAGACCGCCTACTGCGCCCTCCCGAACGACGGAATCTGCGGCACCTGTGCCGCCAAGCCCGGCGCTGGCTCCGACTGCTCGGTGGACCAGTGCGGGCCGGGTTACAACTGCGTGGCCGCGACCAAGACCTGCGAGGTGCCCGAGCCGGACGGCGGCGCCTGCAGCGTGCAGGACGATTGCCTCTTTGGGTTCTCGTGCATCGGCGCCGCCACGGGCACCGGTTTCTGCGCCCCGAGCGCCGCCCTGGGCGGCGCGTGCAGCGACAAGCTCGGCCCACGGGGCTGCGACGGCCGGCTCGGCCTCGTGTGCACGGGAGGCGACGGCGGGGTCTGCGCGGCGGCCCCCTTCGCGTCCGCCAACCAGCCCTGCGGCGACGTGCCCGGCGCGGTCGGCACCGACTGCACCGACTCCGTCTGCTTCAAGCCGGACGGAGGCAAGGAGGGGACCTGCCTCGCCGACGCCCCGGACGGCCAGCCGTGCGACCCCGTCAACGGCCCGAAGTGCCTGCCCTTCTCGCGGTGCGTCGGGGGCACGTGCGAGGCGCTGTACGCTTCGAGCTGCAACGGCGCTGGCACCACGAGCGGCGGCACGACGGGAGGCGGCTCCACCGGAGGCGGGACGACCGGCGGAAGCACGGGCGCGACGACCGGAGGGAACGCGACGCTCCTGGTCGACAACGCGCAGAACTCGACCCAGGATCCGGTCGCCTTCTTCGAAGGCTTCCTGAGCGGCGCCGGCCTGGCGTACGACCTGGCCCAGGTCGCTGCCGATGGCAGCAACTCCGGCGCGAGCGGCACCGTGCCCAGCGCGTCCCAGCTCGCGAGCCACGCCAACGTCATCTGGTTCACGGGGGACGACGCGAGCACCGACGTCGGGACCGACCAGCCGCTCTCGGGCGCCCAGGAGTCGCTGCTGCTCAGCTGGCTCGACAGCGGTAACAAGACGCTCGTGATCTTCTCCGAGGAGCTCATGCTGCAGCTCGCCGGGAGCTCCTTCACGTCCTACACCATCCCGCCCACCGATCCGCTGTTCTCGACCTACCTACCGTTGCAGGGCGGCGAGGAGGACCTTTCGATCTGCGAGGGGTCGCCCTGCTCCGACGACGGCGTCGAGGGCCTGACGAGCTACGCGGTCACCGGCGGCGACGCCTTCGTGGTCGGCACGTGGAGCGTGACCAACAGTCCGGTCACCCTCGACGCCAGCGCGGTGAACCCGGCAGTGGGCGTCGACACGCTTCTCACCATGCAGGCGGATCCCAACTTCGACCAGGCCAACATCACGACCGCCGTGGGGGTGGGCATCAAGGGCGTGGGCGCCGCCCACGCGTCCACCGTGGTCTACGTCGGCATCCCCATCGAGAACGTCCAGATCAACCAGCAGGCGTTGTTCAACGACGTCGTGCTCGACTACGCCGGGCTGTAGCCCGGCTAGCCGATCACCACGAGGATCTGCCCCTCCTGCACGGGGTCGGTCTCCTTGGTGCGGATCTCGATGACCGTGCCGGCGCCCGGCGCCTCCACCGGCATCTCCATCTTCATCGACTCGAGGATGATCAGCACGTCGCCCACGGCGACGTTCTCGCCGACCTTCTTCTCGATCTTCCAGACGGTCCCGGTGATGTGCGCGGCCACTTCGATGGGCATGCGGGGCTCCTACTTCAGGCGTTCGAGGAAGTGCGTGTCCAGCTCGCCCCGGCGGAAGGCGTCCGAGGCGACGATGCGGCGGTGCAGCTCGAGGTTGCTCTTGAGCCCCTCGATCCGGAAGGCGGCCAGCGCGGCGGCGGCGCGATCGATCGCCGCGGCCCGGCTCGGCCCCGACACCACGAGCTTCGCGATGAGCGGATCGTAGTAAGGGGTCACCGTGTCGCCGGCGCGGTAGCCCGCGTCGCAGCGCACGCCCTCCCCCGCCGGCGGCTCGAACGCCGTGAGCGTGCCCGGCGAGGGGAAGAAGCGGACGGGGTCCTCGGCGTAGACGCGGAACTCGAGGGCGTGGCCGCTGCGGTGAACGTCTTTCTGCTCGAGATCGAGCTTCTCGCCCGAGGCGATGCGCAGCTGCCAGCCGATGAGATCCGCGCCGGTGGTGGCCTCGGTGATCGGGTGTTCCACTTGAAGTCGCGCGTTCATCTCCATGAAGAAGAACTGCCCCTCGGCCACCAGGAACTCCACGGTGCCGGCGTTCGCGTAGCCGAAGGCCTGCGCCGCGGCGATCGCCGCGCGGTACATCTTCTCCGGCATGTCGCCCGCGCCCGCGAGGAACAGCGGCGACGGCGTCTCCTCGACCACCTTCTGATAGCGGCGCTGGATGGAGCACTCGCGCTCGAAGAAGTGCAGGAGCTTCTGGCCGTCGCCCAGCACCTGCACCTCGATGTGGCGCGGCAACGGGTAGTAACGCTCGAGGTAGACCGCGGCGCGGCCGAAGGCCGACTTGGCCCGGTCGGCGCAGCTCTTCATGGCCTTCTCGAGCCCCGCCTCGTCCTGCGCCACCTGCATGCCGATGCCGCCGCCGCCGTTCGCGGCCTTCACGAGCAGGGGGTAGCCCAGCCGGCGCCCCACCGCGCGCGCCGCCTCGGGATCCTCGAGGGTGCCGTCGCTGCCCGGCACCACCGGGACGCCCGCGCCCACCGCGAGCTGGCGCGCCTGCGCCTTGTCCTTCATGCGCGTCATCGCCTCGGGGGGCGGGCCCACGAAAGTGATTCCCGCGGCCTGGGTGCGCGAGGCGAACTCCGCGTTCTCCGAGAGGAAGCCGTAGCCCGGGTGGATGGCCTCCGCGCCGGTCTTCTTCGCCGCCTCCAGGA
>Ga0335073_10002813_pt1 | contig 23912 bp, 18 predicted proteins | sample Lox_Sample_22_FD_207093 | JGI IMG/M metagenome (GOLD analysis project Ga0335073, IMG submission 207093) | Soil microbial communities from Loxahatchee National Wildlife Refuge, Florida, United States - Lox_Sample_2.2 | ecosystem: Environmental > Terrestrial > Soil > Wetlands | place: USA... | reverse complement strand
ACGCGGGCAGACGGACCGGCACTTGGCAGGTTGTCGCGTTTGCAGCGAGTTCGTAGCCGCGCAGCAGACGGTGTGGAGGGCTTTGGACGATTGGGAACCGGCGGACGTCTCGATGGATTTCGACCGCCGCCTGTACGCTCGCATCGAACAGGATGTTCCCTGGTGGAAGCGCCTTATGCGCCCGTTGAATCCAGTATTTCGCCACTCGTTGCCGATCGGCGCGGCGGCGGGCGTCATTATTGCGGCGGGGCTGATGCTATACTGGCCAGCGGCGATCGTCCCGGCGCAGGAGCAGCGATCCGCGCAGGTGGAAAGCCTCCAGCCCGATCAGTTGCAGAGCGCCCTCGAAGACATGGAAATGCTCCATCAGTTCAATCAACTGGTGCCCGACGATTCCGGTCCCAAAATGTAAAATGCCATGAATCGCATTCTCCAGATCGGCAGCATTCTGCTGCTGGCGGGGGCAGGAGCGACTTATGGCAGCGATTCGCAGGCGAAAGAAGCCCCGCCGCCGAAGGCTGCTCCCGCCAAGCCGGGCAGGGGTGGCGTGCCCAAGCAGCCGATTCCCAAAGGCGCCGCGAGGCTGGTAAATCCCGCGAATGTCGCCGCCCGTTTGTTTCGCATGAGCCCCGAAGAGCGCGAGAGGGCCATCGCCAGTCTGCCGAGGGAACAGCAGCGGGACAGAGCCCGCAAGCTACTGGAATGGTTCGACAGCTTGCCCAAGGCGCAGCAGGACATGCAACTTCGCCGGATGGACCGTTTCGCGCAACTCCCTCCGGAGAAACGGGCCGAAGTCATGGGGTTCATGGTGGAGGTGAATAACTTCCCACGGCCGCGGGCGAACGCGGTGCGGCAGGCGCTTTACCGCCTCCAGCAGATGAATGACGAGGAACGCGAACGGACGATGGCCCGGCCCGCTTTCCAGGCCCGTTTCTCGCCGGAAGAGTTGCGAGTCATCCGCGGCCTGGCCGATGCGTGGATGGGGCCGGTTCAGTAATCGATAAACGCATCAGGCGCTGGCGAAAGGCATCGACCGACCCGCTGGGTCCGGGCAGGCGATCGAGGTAACTCAGCGCCCGCTCCCGCTGCCGGTGAAACTCGACTTCGCGCCCATCGGCGAATGCGGCAGCGGCCATCGCGGAGGCGTCCCAGTCCTTGTGCGCTACCACCCCCTTGACGGTGCGGGCGTCGGCCAGCCAGGCGCGGGCCAGTTCGGCGCTGCGGTTGTACACGCCCTGAAAGAACGCCGCCTCGCTGAAGTATGCCAGCCGCTGGCTGCCACTCATTTCGGCGGAAACGGCGAGCGCCTTTTCCAACGCGGAGGCTGCGTCGGCGGGCGAAGCGGTCTCGCGGAGGTAGATGTGCAGCAGCATCCGCGCGGAGGCTCGAAAATCGCGGCTCTCACATGGCGCGGACAGCTTCGCCACCGCTTCAGCCGGCCAATCCCGGGGCTGTATGCCCTGACCGTCGAGCGTCACCAAATACAGGATGGTGGCCAGTCGCTCGGCCTCGGGCCTCCGGCGCATGAGAACCAGGATGGCTTTGGCATCTGTGTAATGACCCCGGCACACCATCGGGACCCAACTGCCCAGGGCCAAGATCACATTGGAGAAGAACAGTGCCTGCGCCCCCGGTCCCCACGGCAGAACAGCGGCCGGGAGGAATAGCAACAGCGTGACCGTGGGCCCTCCCGCCAGAAAAAGGCAATACCGTCGGCGAAGCTGTTCGGGCGAGCGCGGCAACATCAGGGTTTGGCCGCCGGCGATGAAACGGCGTCCTAAAAAGCGCAATCGCAGACCCTGTCTTTCCCTGGAAAAGGTCCACGGACCTACCAGCAGGCGGCGGAATTCGAACCCGGCGAGCAGGCCGGTGAAGACGTGCCCGAGTTCGTGGAGCAGTATCCCCATGAACAGCGCGGGAGCCATCAGAGCGAACGTCGCTAAGGAAATAGTTGGCAGAAACCGGAGGGGCACGAATACGGGCGCCGCAGCGACTGCCGCGCCGACCGCGAGCCACAAGAGCCGCCGCGGCGGCTTCGGCGCGGGCGGCGCCTTTTGGCGATCCAGGATCGGCGTCGGCGACATGCGGCGTCAGGACGATTGTCGCACAACGCTCCACGCCGACTTTTCGTTACACTGGTCTTCTTCCGTGAACGCCGTTGAATTTCAAGGAGTCTCCAAGACTTACGCCATCTACGAATCGCCGGGCGACCGGTTGAGGGAGTTGCTCACCCTGAACCGCCTCCGGCGCCATCGCGATTTCCTGGCACTCGAGGACCTGACCTTCGAGGTCAAGCGCGGCGAGACCTTCTGCATCGTCGGGGAGAATGGTTCGGGCAAAAGCACCTTGTTGCAGATGGTGGCCGGCATCCTCCCACCCACCACCGGGACGGTCGCCGTCAACGGGCGCGTTTCGGCGCTGCTGGAACTTGGAGCCGGATTCAACCCCGAGTTTAGCGGGCACGATAACGTTTATCTGAACGGTTCGATTCTCGGTCTCAACACCCGGCAGATCGACGAGCGGTATGCCGATATCGCCGCGTTTGCCGAGATCGGCGATTTCATCGATCAACCGGTGAAAACCTATTCGAGCGGCATGGTGGTCCGGCTGGCCTTTGCCGTGGCGATCAACGTCGATCCCGAAATCCTGCTCGTGGATGAAGCGCTGGCAGTCGGCGACATCTATTTTCGGCAGCGCTGCATGCGCAAAGTTCACGAACTCCGCGCGCGCGGCGTGACCATCCTGTTCGTCTCGCACGCCACGGCCGATGTGAAAGCCGTGGGCGACCGCGCGCTGTGGCTGGATAAGGGCCGGCTGGTGGAGATCGGCAATCCCGACCGCGTGATTGCGAAATACCTGGCCGCCATGGTGCAGAAAGATTCGCGCTACCTGCGCCACCAGGCGCTTGAGGTGCAGGACCGCACCCGTGGCGGGCGTGTGCGCGCGCCGGAGATCGTGGAGACCATCCCCAATATCGACCACCGCTACGGCGATGGCCGCGCGCGCGTGATCGGCATCGCGATTCTCGACGAGCAGGGCGCGCTGCTTCACCAGATCGAGCCGGCGAGCCGCATAGTGGTGCGCATCAGTGTGCGGGCGGAAGATCGCGTCGCGGTGCCGAACGTGGGGTTCATGCTGCGCAATCAACTGGGCGTGGATTTTTCAGGCACCAACACCATTCGCGAGGGGCACCAGCTCGACCCGATGGAAGCCGGCGATATCTACACCGTCGATTTTCATCTGGATCTGCCCGAACTGTATCCGGCGTCGTTCTCATTTTCACCGGCGGTTGCCGACGGAGACCTGACGGGATACCGGATGTGCGATTGGATCGATAATGCCCTGGTGGTGCAGATGTCTCGGACGGAGAATGAAATTTATGGATATATCCATATGCCTTGCCGGGTGGAAGTGAACGCGCGGCTGGGCGAAGCCCGGCCGGCGGTGGAGAACAAACTTGGCTGAATTCACCGGCGAACGCGTCATCCCCGGCGAAGTGGACGTCGATCTGCTTAACGAGCACATGGCGCGCTACACTTTCGCCGCGCGGCTGGCGCGCGGAAAGCGCGTGCTTGACGCCGGCTGCGGGGCGGGGTACGGGTCGGCTGAACTGGCGCGCGCGGCGGAAAGCGTGGTAGGCATGGACCGCGCGCCCGCGGCCATCGAATTCGCCCGCGCGCATTACACCGCGCACAACGTGAGATTCGAAGAGGGAACCTGCGAGGCGCTCCCGCACTCCAATGCCAGCTTCGAGCTGGTGGTGGCGTTCGAGGTGATCGAGCATCTCGACGATTGGCGCGGCTTTTTGCGCGAAGCGCACCGCGTGCTCGTGCCCAACGGGCAGTTGGTGATCTCCACGCCCAATAAACTCTACTACACCGAATCGCGCGGCCGGGATGGCGCCAATCCGTTTCACGTGCACGAATTCGACTTCGCGGAGTTCCGCGCGGAACTGACGGCGGTTTTTCCGCACGTTTCGCTGTTTCTCGAAAATCACGTGGAAGGCTTCACGTTCCAACCCCACGAAAGCGGATCGACCGCCGAAGTTCGCGTGGATGCCGGCGAGGCGGCGCCCGACGAATCGCATTTCTTTGTGGCGGTGTGCGCCAACCGGCCGCAGATCGGAAACCCGACGTACGTCTACGTGCCGCGCGCCGCCAACGTACTGCGCGAGCGCGAACGGCATATCGCGCTTCTCGAAAAAGAGCTGGAGGACAAGAACCAGTGGCTGGCGGAGGCGCAGCGCGACCTCGCCGGGATGACGCGGCAGTACGCCAAGATCGAAGGCGAGCTGGAGGCAAGCAATCGGTGGGCGGCCGGACTGAACAGCCAGTTGGAAGAGCGGCGGGCGCGAGTCGATGCATTGCAGGCGGAACTCGCCGAGGAACAGGAACGCGCGCGGCAAACCGTGTCGGAGTACGAGGCCAAAGTCCAGGAACTGGAGGCCGACATCCAGTCGAAGATCAGGTGGGCCCGCGACGTGGAAGCCGCGCTCACCGCCGATATCGAGAAACAGACCGCCGCGCTGGCGAAGGCGGTGGACCAGCTCCATCAGACCGAGGCAGTGCTTCAGAACACGGAGAAGGAGCTCGCGGAGCGCACCGAGTGGGCCTTGCGGTTGGACAAGGAATCGACGGAACTGGCGCGGCAGGTGGCGCTCTACCGGGCGTCGCGTTGGGTGAGGCTGGGCCGCAAGGTGGGGTTAGGTCCGGAAATTCCGGCGAGCTGACATGGCCTTTCTGAAACGCCTGCTGCGAGCGCTGCCGCTCCTGTTGCTTTCGCCCGCGCTGATGGCGGTCAGCTTTCTAATGCTTGCCCTGACCGACTTCTTCTGGAAGCTTTTCGGACGAAGGCTTCCGTCGCGCCATGCGGCCGCGCTGGCGCGGTCAGCATCGGTGGTGATTCCCAACTGGAACGGAAAAGAGCTTCTGGCCAAATATTTGCCGTCGGTAGTCGCCGCGCTGGCCGGCGATCCGGCGAACGAGATCGTCGTCGTCGATAATGGATCGGCCGACGGAAGCGCGGAGTTCGTCCGGACCGCGTTCCCGGAAGTGAAACTGGTGGCGCTCAAAGAGAATCTTGGCTTCGGCGGCGGCTCGAATGCTGGATTTCGGGCGGCGGCGAACGACATCGTGGTGCTGCTGAACAGCGATATGCGGGTCGAGCCGGATTTTCTCGCGCCGCTTCTGGAGGGTTTCGCCGATCCGGCGGTTTTCGCCGTCTCCTGCCAGATTTTCTTCAGCGATCCGAAAAAACTGCGCGAAGAGACGGGCCTCACGCAAGGCTGGTGGCAGGATGGCGGATTGCGTGTGCGGCACCGCATCGATCCGGCGGTCGATTGCCTCTTCCCGTGTTTCTACGGCGGCGGCGGGTCGTGCGCCTTCGACCGCCATAAGTTTCTCGAACTCGGCGGATTCGATCACCTGCTCGCTCCCTTCTATCTGGAAGACACCGACCTCGGCTATCTTGCTTGGAAGCGCGGATGGAAGGTGCTCTACCAACCCCGCAGCGTGGTCTACCATGAGCATCGCGGCACCATCGGCAAGCGCTTCAGCGAAGAGCGCATTCAGACCGTGCTGAAGAAGAATTTCCTGCTGTTCGCGTGGAAAAACATTCACGAGTGGCCGCGGCTCGCGTCGAACTTCTTCTTTGCCTGGGCAGGCTCGCTGCTGAGCGTGATCTTTGGCGAGATTCCCGGCCGTCCGACGCCCTACTCGCTCTGGCGCGCGTTTGTGCAACTGCCGCAAGCGACGCGATCGCGATGGCGCGCGCGATCGCTGGCGCAAATCGACGATACCGAAGCGTTCCGGCGCCCGCTCGGCGGCTATTACCGCGACCGTTTTGCCCGAATGGAGCGTGCGCCCGAGCGGCTACGCGTCCTGTTCGTATCTCCCTACCCCATCTACCCGCCTACGCACGGAGGCGGAGTATTCATGTATCAGACCCTGCGCGCCATGACGGGTCTCGCGGAAGTCCACGTCGTTGAAATGCTCGATTGGCCATGGCAGGACGAGGCCAACGCAGAGCTGCGGACATTTTGCGCTTCGGCGGAGTGGATCGTGCGCCCGAACGGGCTTCCCAAAGGAAGCGGTTCGCTGCTCCCGTTCGCCGTGCGCGAGTTCGCCAACGAGGATTTCGAGTGGCTCATCCATCGCCAGCTCTGTCTGAAACAAATCGACGTGCTGCAGCTGGAATACACCACCATGGCGCAGTATCGCGGTGCATTCCGGCGGATTGCCGTGGCGCTGTTCGAGCACGATGTGTACTTCCAGTCGGTCGGCCGCGGGCTCGGCCATATGATCGGGATCACCAGCGAGGCGAAGGCGCGGGTCGAGTACCTGCGCGCGCTGCGGTACGAACTGCGCGCCCTTCCGCAATTCGACCAGGTGCAGGTGTGCACGCCGCAGAACCGCCGGTATCTGCTCGAATTCTTGCCGCGGCTCGCGCCGAAACTGCGCGATGGCCTGCGCGCGGGAGTCGATTCGTGGCGCTATGAATTCCGTCCCGCCGGCCGTGAGCCGGCGACCATGCTCTTCCTCGGCAGCTTCCGCCACGATCCCAATCGCGTGGCGGTGGATTGGTTCGTCCGTGAGGTGCTCCCGCTGGTTCGGCTGCGCGTTCCCGGTGCTCGCCTGGTGATTGCGGGCTCTGAGCCACCGCCCGCGCACACTTATGCCGATGCCGAAGGTCACCTGGAAATGCTCGGATTCGTGGACGATATCCGCCAGCCGCTGGCCCGGTACGCGGTCTTTGTTTGCCCCGTGCTGAGCGGGTCGGGGGTGCGCGTGAAACTGCTCGAGGCATTCGCCGCCGGAATCCCGGTGGTCTCCACGACGATAGGCGCCGAGGGACTCGCCGGAAAGGACGGGGAATTCTGCGCGCTCGCCGACACGGCCGCCGGTTTCGCGGAACGCGTGGTGAAACTGCTTGGAGATCCTGAAATGGCCGCGGCGATGGCAGTCCGCGCTCGCGCCGAGGTGGAAGCGCGCTGGGACATGGCAACGATCACGCGCAAGCTGGTCGAGGGGTACGCGGAGTTGGTGCGGGAGAAGCGCGGCAAGGATTAGAGGCGCGGTGGCGGAACGAATAGACCCGGTGGCTATCCGCCGATGGAATACATGGGGCGTGGCGGCGGCACGAATTTCGACGAGTTGATTTCATGTCCGAGCCACTTGCCCGCGACGTTGTGCCGGATCAGCGCGGCGATCTGGTCATCGGGCGCACCCGAGCGCATGAGCCGCTTCACGTCGTCCTCCTCGATGGCGAACAGGCAGTAGCGAATTTTGCCATCGGCCGTCAGGCGCAGGCGATTGCAGTTCAGGCAGAAGGGCTTGCTGACCGAGGCGATGAATCCGACCGTTCCGCCGCCATCGGCGAACCTGTATTCGGTGGCCGGTGCGCGCGGATCGGGATCCGGGACCGGAACCAGCGGCGCAATTTCGCGCGAGAGCATCGCGATGATTTCATCGGCCAGCAGCACCTTGGAGCGGTCCCAGATTCCCTGGGCATCGAGCGGCATGAATTCGATATAGCGCACCTCGAATCCGTGCTCGCGCGCGAAGCGCGCCAGCGGAACGATGTCGGGTTCCACCAGGTTCTTCACCGCGACCGCGTTCAGCTTGACGCGGTAGCCGAGTTCTTTGACGCGTGCTAAGCCGGTCAGTACTTTGGGGAGATCGTCACGACGCGTGATGTGCTCGAAGCGGCCGCGGTCGAGCGTATCGAGATGAATGTTGATGCGCCGCAAACCGGCCTCGTACAGGGGCGCCGCGAGTTCCGGCAGCAGCACGCCGTTGGTGGTGAGCGCCAGGTCGCGGACGCCGGGAATTGCCGCCAGGTTGCGGATCAGGACGGGCAGGTCGCGGCGCACCAGCGGCTCCCCGCCGGTGACGCGCAGTTTTGTGATCCCCAGGCCGACCGCGATGCGCGCGAAGCGTTCGATCTCCTCGAAATCGAGAATCTCGCTGCGCTTCTCGTAACGCACTTCGCTTTCGGGCATGCAGTAGAAGCAGCGGACGTTGCAGCGGTCTGTGACGCTGAGGCGGAGGCTGTCGTGCACGCGTCCGAAGGAATCGATGAGCGGCTGCAGGCGCATTACCTCACGGCGAGCATGCGCTCGAGCGGGACGAGCGCACGCTCCATCAGCCCGGCAGGCAATTCGACGCGCGGCTCCAGGCGGAGCAGGCAATCGCGCAGCTTTTCGAGCGTGTTCAGCTTCATGTAGGGGCACTCGCTGCAATTACAGTTCTCGTTGGCCACGAAATAGAATCGCTTGTGTGGCGCAATCTTGGCGAGAGAGTGCTGGATGCCGCTCTCGGTCATCACGATGAATTCGCCAGCGCTGGATGCGGCGACGCGCTGGATAATGGCCGAGGTGGAACCGACAAAATGCGCCATTGCGAGCACCGATTCCGGGCATTCCGGGTGCGCCACGACTTCGGCGGCCGGATGTTCGGTTATCGCCTCCGCCAGTCGGCGCGCCGGGAAGGTGGCGTGTACGATGCAGGATCCCTGCCAGATCTGCATGTTTTCGCGCCCGGTCTCTTTGCGCACGTAGTTGCCGAGGTTGACATCCGGCAGGAAAAGCACCGGCTTCTCGCGCGGGATGGAATTGACGATTTGGACGGCGTTGCGCGAAGTGCAGAGAATGTCGCTTTCGGCCTTCACCTCGATCGAGGTATTGATGTAGCTGACGATGACGTGATCGGGATTGCGCCGGCGGAATTCGCGCACCGGTTCCACCGGGCAAGCCTCTACCAGGCTGCAACTGGCCTCGCGATCGGGCACGACTACGATGCGGTCGGGATTGAGCACCTTGGCCGTCTCGGCCATGAACCAGACCCCGCAGAATGCGATGGCGTCGCCCGAAAACTCGCGGGCTTTGCGCGCCAGTTCGAGGCTGTCCCCGATGACATCGGCGAGTTCCTGGATCTCCGGCGCCTGATAGTGGTGCGCCAGCAGGATACCTCTCCGCTGCTTTTTGAGGTCGATAATTTCCTCGGCAATGGTCGGTGCTGAAATCATAGGGGAGGCCGGAACGATCTGGTTTTATTCTAACAATGCCAAGCGCTTCGAGTGGGGACGATAATGGATGCAGTGCGCGCGGTACTGATTTCGACATATGAACTGGGGCGCCAGCCGTTCGGCCTGGCTTCGCCCGCGGCATGGCTTCGGGCCGACGGCCACGAAGTCACGATGGCCGATCTTTCGTGCAGTCCGCTGCCAGCCCGCGCTGTGACGGAGGCGGACCTGATTGCGTTTTTTCTGCCCATGCACACGGCGACGCGGCTGTTCCAGCAGATGGTGGATCGCGTCCGGGACCTGAACCCGCGGGCGCATCTTTGTGGCTACGGTCTCTACGCGCCGCTGAACGATGCGCTGCTGCGGCGCGCCGGCGTCTCCACGGTGATCGGAGGGGAATTCGAGCAAGGGTTACGCGACCTGGCCCGGCGACTGAGCGTGACGCGCGACGGGGAGCGCCCCTACCGCCAGCCGGAGCCGCTGATTTCGATGGCGCGGCAGCAGTTCCTGGTGCCCGACCGCGAGGGCCTTCCGCCGCTCGGAGCATACGCGCAATTGCGCGCCGGGGACGCCACGCGCCGCGTGGGATACACCGAGGCCTCGCGGGGCTGCAAGCATCTCTGCCGCCATTGCCCCGTAGTGCCTGTTTACCGTGGGTTGTTCCGCATCGTGCAGGCCGATGTGGTGCTCGAGGATATCCGGCGGCAGGTGGCCGCGGGCGCGGAACACATTACGTTCGGCGATCCGGATTTCTTGAACGGACCGGGCCACGCGATGGCGATCGTGGAGGCGCTCCACGGGGAATGGCCGCGGCTGACCTATGACGTTACAGTCAAGGTGGAGCATCTCCTGCGACATCGCGACTTGTTGCCCGCGCTGCGGAGGACGGGCTGCCTGTTTGTGACGAGCGCGGTGGAATCGCTGGACGATGCGGTGCTCGATAAACTCGCCAAGGGGCACACGCGCGCCAGTTTCGAGGAGGTCCTCGCGGCAATGCGTGCCGCCGGTCTGGCCTTTGCGCCGACATTCATCCCGTTCACGCCGTGGACGACTCTCGCGAGCTATCGCGAATTCCTTCGGGCGATTCTCGCGCTCGACCTCGTCGAGCAGACGGCGCCGGTACAATTAGCCATCCGCCTGCTGTTACCGGAGGGATCGCTGTTGCTGGAATTGCCGGAAGTGCGGGCAATGATCGAGCCGTTCGACCCCCGGAGTCTGTGCTATCGCTGGCGGAACGCCGACGCGCGGGTGGATACGTTGTGGGCGTCGATTCAGGAGGCGGTGAAGCGATCGGACCGGCGGGGACAATCCCGGTGGGAAATATTCCGGAAGGTCTGGGATTTGGCGGAGGCCGGTGAATTTCCGGATGTGCCGATGGCGTCGCGGGCGACGATTCCGTACTTGACGGAGCCCTGGTATTGTTGAGCGGAGCCCACCGAAGAGCAGGTTGCTCTTGTATAAACCCGGATGGCAGTCTCAGTATAGTCCTTTTCTATTAGTGCATTTAAGATCTCATAGACTTAAACTGCATTTTGCGGATTAGACTGATCAGGGCCACGGCGAGTCTCGCCGCCGTCGCCTGCATTTTACGAGGGGCTGAAATGCCTGCCGGGTCATTCGTGTACACCGCCGCGCCGCGGTATGACCGCGCGCTGGAGGCGAACCGCTTCCCGAAGGGAGCCGCCGTCATACTTGTCTCGCCGGCCGGCAGGCAGCGGATCGCGGCCGCGTTCTACGCCTCCGCGGATGCCACCGTCTCGTTCGACGGCGCGCGAATTTTGTTCGCCGGCAAAACTTCGGCGGCCGGCCCGTGGCAGATCTGGGAGGTTCCGGCGGCCGGCGGTGGTCCGCGGCAGATCTCGGCGTGCCAGACCGATTGCACCCATCCTCTCTACATTCCCGATGGACGCATTGCATACACCCAATCCACCGCCGATGGTTCGGACATCGAAATCGTGGACGCGAAAGGCGGGCCGGCGCAACGGCTGACCTTCGCGCCGGGGCGGCATGTGACGCAGGACGTGCTTCGTGACGGGCGCATCCTTTTTGAGAGCAGCGGCGAGCTTTACACGGTGTACCCGGATGGAACGGGCGTGGAATCGCTGCGCTGCGACCATGGTCCGCGCCGCGCGGACGCGCGGCAGATCGAATCGGGCGATGTGATCTTCAGCGCCGGGCCCCGGCTGGCCAGGTTCACTCCCGCACTGGCAGTCCAGACCGAAGTAGCCCAGCCGGACGGCGAAATGTCCGGTCCTCCCGCGGAGATCGCGCCAGGCAGATGGCTGGTCTCCCTGCGCAAATCGAAAGGACCGTTCGGGCTGTTCATTTGGACACGCGATGGCGGCCGGTTGGAGCCGGTGGAAACCCCGGCTGGAACCGACGCAATCCAGCCCGCGCTCCTGCGCCGCCGCGCCGCGCCCAAACAATTCCCCTCGGGCCTGGTGGAAACCAGGACGAACGGCAACCTGTTGTGCCTGGACGCACGCACCACTAAGGATCGACCTATCGCCGAACCTGTGACTGCCGTGCAGGTGTACACTCGCGACGCCGCGGGCGCCGCGGTGCTGCTCGGGCGGCAGAATCTCGCGGGAGACAGCTCGTTCTACGTGCAAGTGCCGGCCGACCGGCCCTTACGCATCGAACTGCTGAATGCCGCCGGCGCCGCGGTGCGCGCCGAAAAGGGTTGGTTCTGGATGCGTCCCAGCGAGCAGCGGATTTGCGTGGGGTGCCATGCCGGTCCGGAGCGGTCACCGGAAAACAAGGTGCCGGAGGTTCTGCTGCGGAGTATTGTGCCGGAAAAATTGCTGGGGGCGACGAAATGAGACAAGAACGAAGAAGCCGGGAACCAGAAGCCCGAAGAAAGGCTGTGCCTCGACCGCTCGGAATCCTGACGGTGTGCATGGCGGCCAGCGCGCTGGCGGGAAGTGGGCCGGCGCCCATCGAGTTCGCCGACGCCACGGCGCAGGCCGGCATTCAGTTCAAGCACTCTTTCGGCGCGGAAAAGCTGGGGTCGCTGCTCGAGAGCACCGGCGCGGGATGCGTCTGGTTCGATTACAACAACGATGGCAAGCCGGATCTGTTCGTGGTGAGCGGGCGGCCGTTGGGCAACGAAATGCACCCATATCCTCTGCGCAAAGCTCCCGATCCGCTGCCCACCAATCACCTCTATCGCAACGACGGGGATGGAAAATTCACGGACGTCACGGCTGCGGCCGGCGTGGCAGGCGACAGCTTCAACTTCAGCGCCGAGGCGGCCGATTTCGACAACGACGGGTTCACCGATCTGATCGTCACCAGCTACGGCAAGGTCACACTCTACCGCAATAAGGGCAACGGGACGTTCGAAGACGTCACCGCGAAGGCTGGCCTGGATGTCAAGGGTTGGGCCATCAACGCCACATGGCTCGACTACGATCGCGATGGCTGCCTCGACCTGTTCATTGGCCGGTACGTGAAGTTCGACCCCAAATACCGCTCCTATTACGCGGCCGACAACTATCCCGGGCCGCTGGATTACCCCGGCGATTCGAACCTGCTGTATCACAACACCTGCAAGGGGACCTTCGTCGACGTGAGCGAGAAGTCGGGCATCGCGGCGTATAAGGCCCGGGCGATGGGTGTCACGGCGGCCGATTTCGACGGCGACGGTTATCCCGATATTTACGTGGCTAACGATAAGACCGAGAACTTCCTGTTCCACAACAAGCGCAACGGCACCTTCGAGGAGATCGCCACCGCGGCGGGCGCGGCGTTCGGACAGAACGGCGAATCGACTTCGGCGATGGGTCCGATTTTCTTCGACGCGGAGAATCGAGGCGCGATGGATCTCTGGGTGAGCGATTCCAAATACAACCGCATGCTGCGGAACATGGGTTCGCTCCAGTTCAACGATGTCACCCAGCCTGCCGGAATCGCACAACTCACCGCCCAGTACACCAGCTGGGGCTCCGGCGCCTACGATTTCGACAACGACGGGTGGCGCGACCTGGCGATTTTCCACGGCGGATTGATTCATATGATCCCCCAGGAACATTCGCTGTTCCGCAACCTTGGGGGCGGCAAGTTTCAAGACGTTTCGAGCACGGCGGGCCCGGTGTTTCAGAACAAGACCGTCGCCCGCGGAGCTTGCTTCGCCGACTACGACACCGACGGCAAGGTAGATGCGTTCGTGGTCAATCTGGGCAGCGCCGGGGAACTGCTTCATAACGTCACCAAATCGACGGGCCACTGGATCAAGGTCAATCTGGTAGGCGTGAAGAGCAATCGCGACGGCATCGGAGCGCTGGTGGAGGTGTCGGCCGGCGCGCTCAAGCAGCGAGCCGAGCGCGTCGCGGCTTCCGGCTATTTGAGCCAGGACGACTGGCGTTTGCATTTCGGATTGGGATCGAATGCGCGCGTCGACCGCATTACCGTCAGCTGGCCCAGCGGCGTCCGGCAGGTGGTGGAGAACGTACCCGCGGACCAGGTAGTCACGATTAAGGAAAAGCAATGATCCGGCCTCTTGCCATCGCCCTCGCGCTGCTCGCCGCCGCCATATTGCACGGCGCCACCGCCGGCAAAACCACGCGTTATCCAAGCCCCGACGATATGGTCCTTTCGGGTGACGGTAGCCGGCTCTACGTGGTTTGCGGCGGCAGCGACGAGATGGTAGTGGTCGATCGAGCCACCGGAACGGTAGCCGCGCGCATCCCCGTGGGCCGATTGCCGCGCGGTATCGCGATCAGCCCGGATGGATCGCACATTTACGTGGCGAATTCGTGGTCGGACAACATCAGCGAAATCGATGCGGCGAACATGAAAGTGGTCCGCAAACTGCCGGCAGGATTTGAGCCCACGGGAGTGGCGTTGGATGGCCAAGGCAAGTTTCTCTATGCTGCCAATCGTATCGGCGGCGATGTTTCCGTGATCGAGCTTGCCTCCGGGATCGAGGAACGGCGCCTGGTAGCAGGCCGGGGCGCGAGCTGGCTCACGAGTTCCGCGGATGGCTCGCGGATTTACGTGACGCATATCTATCCCAACATCCGCAATTTTCGGACACAACCGGAGTCGGAGATTACGGAGATCGATACGGCGTCGCGCCGGGTGGTTTCGCGCCTGCCGCTGCACAATGTCGGCGGGGTGTTTCACATCTCCCTTACCAGGGATGGGCGGCTGGGGCTGGCCGGGCAAATGCGGCCTAAGAACCTGATCCCGCTGGCTCACGTGGAGCACGGCTGGGCATTCGGGAATTCGCTGGCGGTGTTCGGCGATGACATTGGCGGTGTGGTACAACTTCCGCTGGATGCCATTGAGGATTACTTCTCGCTCCCGTTTGGAGTGGCGATCGCCCCGGACAGGGCGAAGGCTTACATCTCGGCGTCGGGTTCGAATGAAGTTGCCATTCTCGATCTACACAAGCTGGTAGCCGCCGCAAAATCGCCCGATTCCACGAATCTGGCCAACGACCTCTCGGCCGCTTCGCGCTACCTTCTGGCGCGCGTCCCGGTGGGCCGCAATCCGCGAAGCGTCGTGCTCTCCCGCGATGGCGGCACGCTCTATGTCGCCAATCGCCTGGATGACACGATTTCGGTCCTCGACACGGCGCGAGGCGAGGTCACGGCGACGATCCCGCTCGGCGGGCCGGCGGAACTCACCCCCGAACGGCGCGGCGAGCGCCTCTTTTATTCCTCGCAATACGCATTCGGCAATCAGTTCGGCTGCGCCAATTGCCATCTCGACGCCACCATCGACGGCCTTTCGTGGGATCTCGAACCGGATGGCTTCGGCGTGGACATCGTCGATAACCGATCGCTCGAGGAAGTCGCCGACACCGCTCCATTTAAGTGGAACGGCCAAAATCCCGACCTCCAGACGGAATGCGGCCCGCGCACGGAGCGCTTCTTTTTCCGGTCGGCCGGGTTCCGCGGAGACGATCTGGAAGACCTTGTGAGTTTCATTAAGTCGATCCCGCTGCGGCCGAATCGCTACCGCCTGCCGGATGGCCAATTGACCCCCGCGCAGGAACGCGGCAAGGCGATTTTCAACCGCACCGTGCGCAAGAACGGCACTCCGATTCCGGACGAGTTGCAGTGCTTCGTCTGCCATGCCGGACCGCATTTCACCAGTCAGGCACTGGCCGACGTGGGGACCGGAAAGCCGACCGACCGCTCGCCCGAAATCGATATTCCGCACCTCACCAACGTCGCGTACAGCGCGCCCTATCTGCACGATGGATCGGCCCGTTCGCTGGAAGAAATCTGGACCGTGTTCAACCCCAACGACAAGCACGGTGTGACCAACGATCTTAGCAAGGATGAGTTGAACGACCTCATCGAATACCTGAAAACGATATGACCAAAAGTTTCCTTTGCGCTTTGCTGGCGGCTTCCAGCCTCCTGGCTCAGGACATGCCGCAATTTCGCTGGGAGAACTTCACCACCGCGCAGGGTCTCCCGGACAACCGGGTCTACAGTGTTTGCGTGGACGGCGACCGCGTCTGGGCGGGGACCGATAATGGTCTCGCGCTCTATGAGAATGGGAAATGGAAAACCTTCACCACAGCCGATGGCCTGGCGCACCGAGCCGTGCTTTCACTCGCGCTCGACAAGCAGACGCACGACCTGTGGATTGCCACCATGGGCGGGCTGAGCCGCTATTCGGCTGGGCGAATCGACTCGTTCACGCAGCTGAATAGCGGGCTTCCCAACGACGTAGTTTACGGCGTGGCGGTGCAGGGCGATTACGTGTGGGTGGCTACGGCCGCGGGCGGAGGGCGGCGCAACCTGCGCACCGGTGAGTGGAGTCTTTACAACGAGCGCAATACGCCCATGTACGAAATCTGGACGTATGGCGTCTCGGCCGCGCCGGACAAGGTTTACTACGCCGTTTGGGGCGGCGGCGTTCTGGAATACGACGTCAAGAACGACCGCTGGAAGGATTACAACGATCCCGACGGCGAAAACGAAATCGTGTTGTATAAAGACCAGGGGCTGATTCATGAGATCACCACCTCGGTCAGCTACGCCGGTGGAATTTTGTGGGCCGCCACTTACTTCGGTGCCAGCCGCTACGATGGCCGTAACTGGCGCAACTTCCTCGACAAAGACAGCGGATTGCCCAGCAATTTCCTCAACCAGGTGAAAACCCTCGATGGCAATCACGTCTGGTTTTCGACCGATAAGGGCCTGGCGTATTTCGATGGCGAGCGATGGGCGGTGTGGCGCCCCGCACTGGATACACACGCGCCCGAGATGTTGGTGCGCGACCCACAGGGCGCGATTTCGCATGTCGCGGTCGAGACGGCGCCCGCCTACCACTACATTTTCGGTATCGATTTTCAAGGGGCCGATCTTTGGGTCGCGACGGCCAAGGGCGTCAGCCATGGAGCTTTGATCAAGACGAAAGGACAATCGCAATGACGATAACAGATGCACTCGAACAGATCGCCGATATCCGCCATGTCGCGAAGAAGGCCATCTGCGAGCCGCGCGTGCTGAACGAAGCCGGCGAATACGGCAGTTCCTTCTCGCGGGGACTAAGAATCGATCTGAACGGCCTCACCATCCTGCTGATTTCCGGCACGGCCAGCATCGACGAAAACGGCAAAACGGTACATGTGGGCGACTTTCGGGCCCAGTGCCGGCGCACTTACCAGAACATCACTGGCCTTCTCGAATCGGAAGGTGCGACGTGGAAAGATATCGTGCGCACGAGCTGTTACCTGCGTGACATCGAGCGCGATTACGCTGCGTTCAACGACGAGCGCACGTGTTTTTTCCGCGAGCAGGGGCTCGATCCCATGCCGGCCTCGACCGGCATCCAAGCGATTCTCTGCCGCCCGGAACTGCTGATCGAGATTGAAGCCATCGCGATGTTCATTCCCGCCAAGGAGGAATAATGCGTCACCGGTTGGGTTTGCTGATTGCCGTGCTCGCGAGCGCCGCCGGGGCGTTCGCCCAAACCTGCGCCTGCGGAGCGAACCCGCCGGGTCCGCCGCCGGTGCGCACGCTCACGCCTTACGCCAACGAGCCGGAGGACATGCAGGCGTTCTCGCACTTCACCGTTCCGTATTACGAGCACTACACGAAGACACCCGAGTATAACGGCGCCGCGCAGGATGTGACCACCGTTCCCGCGGCGAGCGTGAGTTCAGTAGACATCGGGTTCCTGGGGCCGATCGAAAATCACAAGGACATCGCGCTGGGAACGGCGATGCTGCGCGGGGCGCAAATGGCCATCGCAGAGGCCAACGCTCGCGGCGGGTACGGCGGCAAGCCATTCCGCCTGATGGTGCACAATGACGCCGCCACCTGGGGCGCGTCCAGCAATGAAATTGTGAAGATGGTCTACGACGAGAAGGTCTGGGCCATGTTCGGCTCGATTAACTCGGATTCGACACATATCGCGCTACGGGTTTCCCTGCGCGCCGAATTGCCCATCGTCAACAGCGCATCGACCGATCCCACCATTCCGGAAACCATCATCCCCTGGATTCTCATGTCGCTTCAGGACGATCGCGTGCAGGGATACACGCTCGCCCGCCGCATCTACACCGACCTCGGACTGAAGCGCATCGGACTCCTGCGCGTGAACGAGCGCTACGGCCGCTTCGGGGTATTGAAATTCCGGGATGCGTCGCGCCGGCTGGGGCACCCGGTGGTGATCGAGCAGAAATTCGATCCGATGGATAACAGTTTCACGCGGGAATTGCAGGTGATTAACGACTCCCGCGTCGATGGCATCGTCCTCTGGACGGACGCAGCCGCGGCCGGCACGATCCTCAAGGAAATGCGGGCAATGGGCATGAAACAACCGGTTTTCGGCAGCTTCCGGGTGCTGGGAGACGACCTCTTCCGCATTGCTGGAGACGCCGCCGAAGGGCTGGAGATCGTCTACCCGTTCGATCCCACGCGCGACGATCCGGTGTGGCTGGACTTCCAGAAACGATTCACGGCGGCTTACCGGGCCAAGGTGGATGCGTTTTCGGCGCTTGGGTTTGATGCCATGAACATTCTGCTCGGCGCCGTCTGCCGCGGCGGTTTGAACCGCGGGCTCATCCGCAATGCGCTCTACTCGCTCGAGAGCTACCGCGGGGTGACGGGTGAAATGACCTTCGATCCCAACGCCAAGAACATCGCGCCGATGTACTTGGGGAAGGTGAAAGACGGGAAGGTAACTTACCGCCGCTACACCATGGAGAAACCGTACGCCAGAGTGGGCGAAAATGGTGTCCGCTATGTGGGGCCCGAAATTCCGGATGCCACCGGTCCGGTGCGGAAAATCGGAGTTTTCGGCCCGGGTGCGGACAAGCTTGCGGCGGCGATTGCGCCCGGCGGCTACCAGGCCGTCGGTATCGCGTCGGATGTTCCGTGGGGGAAAGCATCGACTGAGTTGGTCAAACTGGTTTACGATCCTTCGGTGATTGGTTTGGTCGCCGTGGGGCGGGACGCGTCCCACCTCGCGGAACAGATCGCAGTAAAGACGTTCCTGCCCGTGGTAGCGATTTCGGCCGATCGTGCGCTCACGTCGACAAATGTGCCGTGGATTTTCCGGATCGGCGCGGACGTGGCGGTCGCGGATGCCGTCCGCTGTCTCGCCGCGGCGGCGGGCCAAGCCGGGCCGAATCGGGTTCGTATCCGGGATTTTCTGGCGTCGGGTTCGCCGGCGGGAGAATTTGCCTTTCTGTCGAATGGCGAACCGTCCCAGCGCTGAGCCTCGAAATCAGGCGGGGTAGTCCCGATGGCGGACGGTGCGTTTAGTTTCCGGCCTGTATCGTCCCGGCAACCGTCAAATCTGCCATCGCCTCGGAGGTCCCGACATAGACCGTGTATGTCCCCGGCGCCACCTGCCACGCTCCCGGTGTGGGATTCCACCACGACATCGGGTGAGACGAATCGTTCTCATCCACCTCAATCGTCACATGCTGCTTCGCGCCAGGTTGAAGGGCGACCTTCTGCCAGCCGACCAGGCGCCGCGGCGGTTCGCCGAGGTTCGCGGGCATGCCGAGATACACCTGCACAACCTCCGCGCCGGCCACCGTGCCGGTATTGGTCACATCGCAGGTGATCTGAAAGTTCGGATTGGCCGCCGGCAGATTGTTCGTGAGCGCGGCGTTGGCAATCGAAAAAGTAGTGTAGGAGAGGCCGAACCCGAACGGGAAGACGGGCGTGATGTTGTTGGCGTCGTACCATTTGTATCCAACCAGTAGTCCCTCGCTGTAGTTCACCGGGAAGGGTGCCGAAGACGACGGCGGGTCCGGTGCCGCGATTGTGGGGTGCGGCAGATCGTTCACGCTGGCGGGAAACGTCACCGGGAGTTTGCCCGAAGGATTGACGGCACCGAAAAGAATGTTGGCGATCGCCTGGCCGCCGCGCTGGCCGGGAAACCACGCTTCCAGCACCGCACTCACGTTCGAAAGCCACGGCATCACCTGCGCTCCGCCATTCTCCATTACCACAATGGTGTGCGGATTGGCGGCCGCCACCGCGTTCACAAGACCATCCTGATCGATGGGAGTGGTGTGGATGACATCGGTGAAATTGAGGCTCGGCATATCCATGCCTTCGCTGGTCCACTGGCTCACGAAGACGATCGCGACCGTCGAAGAGGCGGCCAGCGTCGCCGCCGCGCTGGCAGAGCTTCCGCTGTTGAACTGCACTTTGGCGTTGGGCGCCATGGCCTGGATGGCCTGCATCGGCGAGGACGGATCCCAAATCACGGGCGCCCATCCGGGCACCGCGGGATAGCCCTCGTTCAACGCCGCGCCTCCGGTGGGATAGACCTGGGCAGATCCGCCGCCGGAAAGCACCCCGATATCGGCGTGCGATCCGATTAAGGCGATCGACGTGATGCTCGCGGGATTCAGCGGAAGCTGGTTGCCGGCGTTTTTCAGCAGCACGGCGCCTTGCTCCTCCACTTGCTGCGCAATCGCCTGGTCGGCCGCGGTGTTGATGGGCATGACAGCGCCGGTGGAATTGATCGCTCCCGTCGCATACAGCGCCCGCAGAATACGTTCCACCATGTTGTCCAGCCGGGACTGGGCCACCTGGCCGGATTGGATGGCCGATTCCAAGCCCGAGAAATATTGGTTGTCGGGCTGCTCCTGGTCCAGACCGGCGTTGGCCGCGGCGACGGTGCTGTGGGTCGCCCACCAGTCCGACATCACGAACCCGGGAAAGCTCCAATCGCCTTTCAGGATGTCATCGAGGAGGTGCGAGTTCTCGCAGGCGTACGTGCCGTTCAGCAGGTTGTAGGAACACATCACCGATTGCACATTCGAATCGCGCATGCTGATCTCGAACGCCAGCAGATCGGTCTCGCGCGCCGCGCGCTCGTCGATGATCGCATTGGCCGTGGTGCGCCCGGTCTCCTGGTCGTTTAGGGCATAGTGCTTGATGCAGCCCACTACCTGTTGATCTTGAATCGCCTTGACATGCGCGGCATTGATCTTACCGGCCAGAATGGGGTCCTCGCCTTTCGCTTCGAACGTGCGCCCGTCGCGCGGCTCGCGGTTGAGATTGACGTTGCCGCCGAGGTTGACATTCATGCCCCACGCCTTCATCTCCGCTCCGATCACCTGGCCGTAGCTGTAGGCCAGGTTCGTGTCCCAACTGGCAGCGCTGGCGATGGCCGATGGCAGTGCCGTCGAAGGCGCTTGCGAATCGTTAGCCACGCCGACGCTGCCATCGTTGAAGTAGAGATTTGGGATTCCCAGGCGCGGGATGCCGGGGATGTATCCGCCCGCGCCTTTCGGCAGCGGAATGATATTGGTTACCGGACCGCCCGCGCCCTCTACCAACTGGAGTTTTTCGTCCTGAGTCAGGAGCGCCAGGGTCTGCTCCGCCAGGGCATCCGGGGCCGCGGGCGCGGGAACACGGAAATTGCCGGTAACGCTGCCGATGGTCAGGGCGGCGTCAATGCCGGCTATGTTGAAAGGAATCGAAACGCCGGAGGGATAGACGAAATTGACCTGATCGATGATTTCGCCCGGCGCGGCGCCGCAATATTGCACCGTCGCGGTTTGCCCGCCGATGGTGAGCTGACAACTTGCCGGACTTCCCGGCACTTCGAGCGGTGTCAACGATCCGCTATAAACCGCTGGCATGCCGTCCTGCAACGGAGCGTTCTTGGGTCCGAGCCCGTTTGCCCACAGGGTGTAAGTCTCTCCTGTTTGGATAGCGCATTCGGTTTGCGCGCATTGCGCGCCGGTGACCCAGGCGATTCCGTTGGTATAGTCGTTCAGAAACATCGCCGGAGCTTCGGCCGCGGCAAGTGTGATTGTTACCGCCGCGCTCGGGATCTGGTCCCTTGTGACCACTACCGGGACCGGAGTTTCCACCGGAGTCTCCCACGGAACCTGGAAGTTGATCTGGGTTGGCGAGACGTACGTCAGGGGAGCGTTTACATTGTTAACCGACACTGTTACGCCCCCGGCGGTCGCCGGAAAACCGTTGGCCGTTTGGATGGTGGGTGTGCCATCCGCCAACTGGCTTCCATAAAGTGTCGCCAGAGCGCCAGGCGCCAGATTTATGAGGTAGGAAGCAGCGTTCACGATGCTTCCCGGCGTAATGACAGGGGTGGTGGTTTGGGCCCGGCCGGCACCCACCAGAGTGGCTAAGAATAGAATGAGTCTGACGCGCATTTTCAAGCCTTACTAATAAGATTTTCGCAAAACGGGCCTGAAATTGCGATGCGTATCTGTTAACATCGGCGCGGGAGATCCCACCCCGAGAATACCCCCGCGTTAACATCGCCAGTTAACGTCAGGAAAATGCTTTGGCGAAAAGGAGTTTCACATTGTATACTCTGTTTTAGCGTGGGGCCACAAGGAGAGTTTGAACGCGAGCGCTTGGAACTCGAGAACCTGTTGAAATCGGGCGTGTTCCATCGCGCTCCGAATCTGGCGCTACTGCTCGGTTACGTCTGTACCAAGTACTTCGAGCGCGCCACGGACCAGATCAAAGAGTACAATATCGCGGTCGAGGCGCTGGGCCGGTCGCCGGATTTCGAGCCCAAAACGGATGCCATTGTTCGCGTCGAGGCGCACCGCCTGCGCAAGCGGCTGAAGGAATTCTACCGGACTACGGGCGCCGGGCACGCGATCCACATTGAGATTCCGCCGGGACAGTACGCGCCTCGTTTCGCGAGACTGGAGAAACCGCCGGAGGCGGCCGTGCCGTTGCAGGAAATTGCGCCTCAGCCAGAGAAAGAGCCGCCGCTGGCGCGAACCGGGGCGCAACATCAACTCAGGCGTTGGATCGCTCTGGCGGCGGTACTCGTACTGAGTGTGATGGCTCCCAATGTCCGGCTCAATGGCGGCCGTTCGCGGATGCCTTTGCCCGAACCGCTGGCAGTCGCGCCGGGAGCCGGTATTCGCATCGCCTGCGGCCTGGAAAGTGGCGTCTACATCGATCAGTTCAGCAACGTCTGGAGTAAGGACGCCTTTTTCCAGGGCGGAATCGCGGTACACCAGAGCCCGCATTTCATCCGCGGCACCCGGGACCAGAACCTCTACAGCCGCCGGCGCGAAGGCGCATTCCGCTACGATATTCCTCTCAACCCGGGCGTCTATGAACTGCGCCTGCATTTCGCGGAGACGGTTTACGGCCCGGACAATCCCGGCGGCGGCGGCGAGTCGAGCCGGGTTTTCGCAGTCGCCATGAACGGCCGCCCAGTGCTTCCCTGGTTCGACGTGGTTGCCGATAGCGAAGCCAGCACGGCGGACATCCGGGTTTTCAAGGACGTCTCGCCCGCCTCCGATGGCCATCTGCACCTCCAGTTTTCGCCGCTCTCCAACATGCCCATGCTGAGCGGAATCGAACTCACCCCCGGCGTGGCCGGACGAATGCGTCCCATCCGCATGGTGGCGCAGGGCCACGGCTACACGGACAAGCAGGGCCGGTACTGGGAACCCGACCGCTACGCCTCCGGCGGGCAGTTGATCACGCGCAATGAGCCCGTGTCCGGAACTTCCGATCCCGATCTCTATCGTGGTGAGCGATTCGGCAACGTCTCTTATGTAGTGCCTGTGGCGGAAGGACGATATCGCGTCACACTGCATTTCGCGGAGACGTGGTTCGGGCCGGGGAAGGGTGGCCGCGGCCCCGGGATCGGGGCCCGCGTGTTCGACATTCTCTGCAACGGAGTGGCGGTGCGCCGGAACTTCGACATCTTTAAGGAAGCGGGCGGCTCCAACCGCGCCATGACGCTGGAGATACCCGACGTTGTGCCCGATCACCAGGGGAAGATCGTGATTGCGCTGCCTCCGGCGCATAATTACGCCTGCATAAATGCCGTGGAAGTGGTGGACGAATCCCGGTAAACGGCGCTCTCATTGTGAATAATTACTTTCCCATGAACAAGTTCCAGATATTTTTCCTGGTTTCGAAAGGCGTCGCCCTGGCGGCAGTTTTCGCGGGTAAAGGCTGAAGCCTGCATCCCATTGACAACCACTATCATCTTCAGTAAGAATACCGGCGGTTTTGGTCGATTACCTGCCCTCCCGGCGCGCGCCATTTGACCCGGGCAAAATAGGAGGGGGACGCCTATGTTATTTGCATTACGGATTCCACAGACTATTGCGGCTCTTGGGTTTAAATACGAAGTCCAGGGCTTTCAGATCCCGGTTCCGGAACCATCCAGCGCGGTTCTTCTGATCAGTGCGGCCGGGATTGCCGCGGCGCTATTCCGCCGGAAACTTCTTGGAGTATAGTGGGCAGCCTCGCTCAGTCGGGCCTGTGTGCTTCGTGTATCCACGCGAAGACCATCATGTCCGATCGCGGCTCGACCTTCGTGCTGTGCGAGTTGTCGCATAGCGATCCGCAATTTCCCAAATATCCCCGGCTGCCGGTGCTGGTCTGCGACGGATGGAAAATGCGGGAGTAGCTGTGGCTTTGTAAAATTGGAGCCATGAA
>Ga0335073_10002812_pt1 | contig 23917 bp, 23 predicted proteins | sample Lox_Sample_22_FD_207093 | JGI IMG/M metagenome (GOLD analysis project Ga0335073, IMG submission 207093) | Soil microbial communities from Loxahatchee National Wildlife Refuge, Florida, United States - Lox_Sample_2.2 | ecosystem: Environmental > Terrestrial > Soil > Wetlands | place: USA... | reverse complement strand
CTCTGGCGTCGATCGTCTTTTCGTCCACACAGGAAGCGTAGTAGTCGCCGATTTTCTGAGTGACGGGATTGCGGCTGGAACTCGGTGTGGAAGCGGCTTCCAGAATTCCGCGCAGCTGGCCGAAGTTCTCATCCTGCATCTTGGAATAAGTGTCCCAGGAGGACTGGTCGGGCGGGATGGGATTGTTCTTGATCCAATTGCCGCAGGAATATTGGAAAAAGTCGACACAAGGATCGGCGTTGCGATCCATCGAGGTGACGTCGAGGACCGGCTCAGTCTTGGCGGCGCCGGGTTGTTGCGCATTGGCGGGAAGCAAGAAGAGAGCGATCAGAAGCAGGACAAGCCGCAGGCGTGGAATTGTCATGGATAAGTCCCCATCGGGAATGAGATTGAACACTCAAGACCAAGAGTATAAGCCCGGGCGTCGATGCGAGTGTCGCGAGGTGAGCCGCCGGGAGTCCGGTGCGGGGGGCAGGACCGCGGGGTGGCTCAACGCGGTTTTCGTCAGTCAAGTCTTCATCCATCAGATATTCATCGACCAGATCTTTTCAATCAGATCTTCATCAGGTGGATTGATCCGTCTCCGGTGTGGATGGACAGCAGGCCTCCGCCGCCGTTGAGCTTGCCGTGGATTTCGTTTTCGCGAATCTCGCCGTCGGTGGTCACCGGGATGTCGAGATCGATATGGCCGTCGCTGGTATGCAGGTTGACGTCGGCCGCGAGGTCGTGCGGGACTTGCAGGGTCACATTGCCGTCACCGGTTTCGAGCCGCCAGTTCGAGCCGAGGGCCGATCCGGAGTTGGCGCGGACTTCGATGTGGCCGTCCCCGGTCTTGAGGTCGAGTTGATCGAAGCGCCCATTGGCGCGGATGTGCCCGTCGCCTGTGCTGGCGTGCAAGGCACCGTCGACGGAATCGAGGGTTTCGGTTCCGTCGCCGCTATGCAGGGTCATGTCGCCCTTGAATCCGGCAAGATCGATGTGGCCGTCGCCCGTACGCAGGTTGACCTTGCCTTCCCGCGGCATCTGGATGTTGATGTCGACGCGATGCTGGCCCCAGTCGACGGTGAAATTGTGATGCGGGTAGCGGACTTCAATATCGACGGAGTCGCCGTTCTGGTGCTCGTCGATCTGGATGCCGCCTTCGCCGATCTTATAGCGAGTGGTGGTCACGCGGGCCTCGATGGAGTGCTGATCCCAGGTGGAGACGTGGATATTGGCATCGGAGGTATCGATGCGCAGATCCGGCTTGCCGGTGAGGTTGTAGGTTTTCGTCCAGTCGTCGGCGTAGGCCGGCAGAACCGCAATTATGGTAAGAGCGAGCATGCAGAGCGCGAGGCGTTTCGCAGCAGGTTTCATAAAGTTCCTCGGGCGGGCGAGCACACCAACCCTGCCTCTTAGACGGGGATACGGGAGAATGGTGAGGTTGGTTCCACGAAAGTGAGTGCGGTTCAATCGACGCGTTACCGGGCGGACGGTTTGAGATAAGCCATACGGATGAGGGTTCGCTCGGAAAATGGCAGGTACAGCAGGGCGGCACTGGCGGCAAACGCCGCGCCCAAGCCAATCTTTTGCATGAGCAGAAAGGGCGCGATCGCCCACAGTTGATCGAGCGCCAGGATGAAGGGAAACAGTTGCCGGAACTTTTCGCCGAGGCGCTGGTAATCGAAGCCGACTGCCGAAAGCAGATAGCAGCGCAGCGGGATGCCGATGCCTGCCGTCACCATAACGGCGACGGTCAGGACTGTGGCGCCCCACAGGGGAAGAAACGAATCGGCGACGGCTTGGACATCATGGAGGTGAAAGAGGGCAGCGAGATAGAAACAAAGATACATCACCTGAATGAGTGCGAAGAGTCCGCGGGTGAGGGCACGATGCGGGATTGGAACCTCGAGCTCAGGATGGAGAGAGCCGAGCGAAGGATCGCGTTGGGTCAGGGCGCTTGGATTCGCGGCAGAGTTCGGGACGGCCGAGGCAGGCATCAGCGCAGCGGTGCTCTCGGATATTTCGTTTTGAACGGGCGCGATGAACCGGTATCCGCGGCGGGCCAACGTTTCGACATAGCGTGGGCTGGAAGCCGAATCTCCGAGTGCCTCGCGAACCTTGTTGATTGCGGTGTTGAGGCTGTGATCGAAGTCGACGAAGGTGTCGGAGGGCCAGAGCTTCTGCTGCAATTCTTCGCGAGTGACGACGTCGCCGGCCCGCTCTAAAAGGAGCGCCAGCACCTGGAACGGCTGCCCCTGCAAGCGCAGCTTTACCCCGCTCTTGCGGAGTTCGCCAGCGCGAAGGTCAAGCTCAAAGACTCCAAAGCGCGCGACTCTGCTGTTATTTTGCGGCACAGGCATGGACGACGCCGTAGTGTAGCACCGGGCTGCGGGTGTCTGGTCTGCGCCCGCTTTCCCGCGGCGCTACAATATGCGCGTGCGCTCCCCGCAAATGCCGGACGAAGCTTCGCAGAAGCAGCATCGCCATGCGGTGTATGCCTCGGAAACGGCGGGGCTGCTGCTGATCGCATTTCTCTTGCTGGCGCTCACCGTGATCCGCTACTGGCACGACATCCATTGGAGCCTGCGCTGAGCGTGGACTCGGAACCGCGCGAGATCGCAGGTCATGAGCCGCTGCTGGTCGTCGTGCTCGGCCCGACTGCCAGCGGAAAGACAGCGTTGTCGCTGGAGCTGGCGGAAAAGTTCCACGGCGAGATCGTAAACTGCGATTCGGTGGCGATGTACCGGGAGTTCGATATCGGCACGGCAAAGCCCAGTGCCGCCGAGCGTGCCAGCGTGCCGCACCATCTTTTCGATTGCGTCGAGGCGACGGGAACGATGACCGCCGGCGAATATGCCCGCCAGGCGCGACAGGTGCTGGCAGAGATCAAGGGCCGCCGGCGTCTGCCGGTGGTAGTGGGTGGAACGGGATTGTATTTGCGCGCGTTGCTGGACGGACTGTTTCCAGGACCGCAGCGCTCGGAAGAATTGCGCGAGCGTCTGCGCGAGCGGGCGCAGAGTGGGCCAGAGTATCTGCATGGAATTCTTCGTCGTCTTGACCGCGCCGCGGCTGAAAAAATTCATGCCAACGACACGCCCAAGCTGATTCGCGCCATTGAGGTCTGCCTGGGATCCGGGGAAAGCGGCTCGCGGCAGAAAATGACCGAGCTCTGGCAACAAGGCCGCGATGCCCTGCAGGGCTTCCGGATACTTCGCCTGGGCCTCGATCCTGATCGCGCCAGGCTCTATGAGCGCATCAACGGGCGGGCGCGGGAAATGTTTGACCAAGGATTAATCGAGGAGACGCAGAACTTGCTGCAAAAGTATGGGGCGTCGGCAGGCCCTCTGGCTTCGTTGGGATACAAGCAGGCCGTGCAGTTGATTCGCGGTGAAATCACGCGCGAGCAAGCCATGCAGGCGGCACAGCAAGCGCATCGCAAGTACGCCAAGCGGCAGATGACGTGGTTTCGCCGTGAGCCGGACGTGACTTGGCTGCAAGGATTTGGAGACGATCCGCCGGTGCAGCGGGAAGCGCTGCGATCGGTGGCGAGCGTTGAAGTGCGGGGCCGCAGACCTGAGATTTGACGCTTGAGACCCGAGACCTGGTCTTCTGCTATCGTTCCTGCATGGCGCGAATCTTTCTTGCCGCAGTCCTCATCCTGACGCTTGTCTTGCCGAGTTTCGCCAAGGAAAAACACGCGCGACCGGGGCCCATTCACCTCACGCACGACGGAGAGAGGTGGGCGGAGAAGACGCTTCACAAACTCACGCTGGAGGAGAAGATCGGGCAGGTCTTCATGATCTGGTGCCGGGCCAGCTTCCTCAACATAGAAAATCCTGAGTACCTGCAGTGGCGCGATGCCATGCAGAAATATCACGTGGGGTCATTCGCCATGACCGTACATGTGGATGGACCGTTCCTGTTGCGCAGCGAGCCATACGAAGCGGCTGAGTTGTTGAACCGCTTGCAGCGCGACTCCAAACTGCCGTTGCTGATCGCGGCAGATTTCGAGCGCGGAGTTTCCATGCGCCTACTGGGAACGACGGTCTTTCCGCACGCGATGGCCTTCGGTGCGGATGGGAATCCGGAAGACGCCGAAAATTTCGGCCGCATCACGGCGCAGGAGTCGCGGGCGATTGGCGTGCATTGGAATTTCTTTCCCGACGCTGATGTCAATTCGAATCCCGCCAATCCCATCATCAACACGCGGTCGTTTGGAGAAGATCCGAAAGAGGTCGGCGACCTGGTGACGGCCTATATTAAAGGCGCGCACGAGGCGGGGATGTTGACTACGGTTAAGCATTTTCCCGGCCACGGGGATACCGCGACCGACTCGCATTTGGGAGTGTCCAGCGTGAATGGCGACCGCGCCCATCTCGATTCGATCGAGCTGCCGCCTTTCCGGCAGGCGATCTCGGCGGGGGTGGATGCGGTGATGGTCGCACACGTTACGGTGCCAGCGCTTGATCCTGATCCCAATCATGTGGCCAGCATTTCGCCGGAGGTCGTCTCCGAGCTGCTGGAGAAGCAGCTCAAATTCAAGGGCCTGATTGTGACCGATGCCCTCGATATGGCCGGGCTGACGCATCTTTTCGCGAACGATATTGGCCGCGCGGCCGTCGAGGCATTCAAGGCCGGCAATGACCTGCTGATCATCCCCGCCGATCTTGGCGCTTCTTACGAAGCCATGCTGAAGGCCGTGCAGTCTGGGGAAATCTCTCGGCAGCGGCTGGATCGTTCCGTTCTCAAGATTCTGAAAACAAAGGCATCACTAGGCCTGCAGGATTCGCGAACGGTCGATGTGAAAGCGATTGCCACGGCGGTCGGAAAGCCGGAAAACATCGCGTTTGGACAACAGGTTGCCGATGCCGCCATCACCCTGGTGCGCGACAATGGCAAGGTGCTGCCGCTGAAATCAAAGGGAACCGGGAAGGCCGGGCTTCCGTATATGACGAAGGAAGAGACGCACAACCAGGTTGTGGCCGTGATCTTTTCCGACGACGTGCGACTGGAGTCCGGCAGGGTGTTCGGACGCGAGTTTCGCGCCCGGGTTCCCGACGCGCGCGTGATCTATGTTGACCCGCGGGTCGCCGGCGGCATGAGCGACGACGTTTTGAAAGCGGTCGACGAGGCGCAGAGTGTGGTTGCGGCTGTGTATGTGATTCCGACCGCGGGAAAGATCAGCAACTCGGTGGCGATGGCGGACGCGACGGGAACGTTGTTGCAGCAGATTCTCGATCATGCCGGGCCGAAGACGGCGGTGGTTGCCGTGGGGAATCCGTACCTGGCGAGCGATTTTCCCAAGATCGAAACGTACATGTGCACGTTCTCCAACGCGACGGTTTCGGAAGCGGGAGCGGTAAAAGCCCTGTTCGGGGAAATTCCGGTTCGCGGGCATCTCCCGGTCACGATTCCGAACGTCGCCCAACGGGGCGCCGGCATCGAGCGGCCGGTGCAAGTCGCCAATGGAGGGTCTCCTCATGCGCAGAACTAAATGGCAAGGTGCTTCCTTATCCGTGTTAGCGTTCGGAATTCTTGGCGTATTGTTCTTGTCCGCCTGCAGTGTGAACGTCAAGAAAGAAAGTAATGGGGAAGATAAACAGGTCGATATCAACACCCCGGTGGGCGGCATTCACGTGAGCAAGGGCGCTGACGTGGCTGAAGTGGGAATGGCGGTGTATCCGGGAGCGCGTCTGAAACAGAAAGATTCCAATGGCGAAGACAAAAGCGCGAATGTGGACATTTCGAGTTTCGGATATGGATTGAAAGTCGTCGTTCTCGAATATCAGTCGGACGATGCGCCGGAGAAGCTGATCGCCTTCTACAAAGACCAGCTCAAGAAATATGGCGACGTTCTCGTGTGCCACACTTCCGGGCATCGCGACTTCAACGCGAGTTTCGGAGATTCGGACAAGGACTCGCGGCTGACCTGTGACAGCACCAGCGGCAGCAACGTTGAATTGAAGGTCGGCACGAAAGAAAACCAGCACATCGTAGCGGTCGAGCAGGAGGGAAAGGGATCGAGCTTTTCACTGGTGTATGTACGCACGCGCGGCAAGGACGCCGACATTTAGCCGCGTCGCTTTGTTCGTACTGCAAAGGAGAGCACCTATGTTTCGCATTTTCACGCTCGCCCTCGCTTTGTTGGTTCTAGGCTTGCCAGCACTCGGGCAGGATTCCGACAGCCGCGACAAGAATCTCGATATCCGCAGCTCCGTAGGGGATCTGCACATTGGGAGCGACGCCGATGCACGGAAGGCCGGCTTGCCACTTTATCCAGGTGCGCGTCTGAAGCGGGACGGCGACAACGACGGCCACGCGAACTTCAGCGTTCTGACCGACGCCTTCGGGGTGAAGCTGGTGGTGGCCAGTTATGAATCCGACGATGTGCCCGCGAAGATCATCGATTTCTATCGCGACAAGCTGAAGAAATACGGCAAGGTTCTCGAATGCCACTCGCAGAAACACGGCGGCGATGTTGACCTGAACAGTGACGGCAAGGACTCAAAAGGGTCGAAGGAATTGAAGTGCGATGAGAATTCCGGCCCGGTCACTGAATTGAAGGTTGGCACCGAGGACGATCAGCACATTGTGGCTGTCGAACCCCGCGATGCGGATAAGGGGTCGAAGTTCGCAGTCGTCTACCTGCACTCCCGAGGAAAGCGCGGCGAAATCTAAAGTAGCCGCGGGCGGGCGGCTGTGGATTACGAGCCGCACAGAAGCAAGCGCGGCTGGAGGCTGACCTGCTTCTGGTCGGTCTTTTCAGGCCTTACCTTCGGGGCCGCTGCCTTGCTTCTCGTCCGCGCTGTGAGGTACTTTCAAGAGAGCTCCTCCTTGACCCCGTGCGCTAACCAACGATGGAACAATCCTGTTACAAGTGCGGACAAACGGTAGAAGAAGGAATTCCGTTCTGCCCGCATTGCGCGGCGCCGCAGATTCGGGTAGTCGTGGCGGAGCCGGTTACGGTCCCAGCGATGGCAGCCGATGCAGCGGTGACGGCGGGGGGCTCTGCCAGCCTTCCAGCCTCGGAGACCGTTCCTGTGCTGGCGCTGCCGATGACCTGGTCGGGGGCGCTGAGGCCCTGCGCGCTGGCCGCGTTGGTCGCCACCTTGCTGATGTCTCTTGGCTTGAATCCCTTCGTGGCCATGATCAGCGTCGGGTTTCTCGCAGTCGTTTTCTATCGGCAACGCCAGCCAGGGAGCATCATCAGGCCCAGCGCGGGGGCGCGGATTGGCGCGCTGAGCGGACTGCTGTGGTTCGCCATGTCGTCCATTCTCGAGGCGCTGCTCGTGCTCTTTCTGCATAAGGGGCCGGAGATCCGAAAGGGACTGATGACCGTGATTGAGCAGGCGGCGGCGCGAACCAGCGACCCGCAGACTCTGGCGGTCTTTGAACGCCTGAAAACTCCGGACGGGCTGGACTTTCTGATGATCTTCGGGCTGATTTCCGGATTCTTCGCGGCGATCATTCTGGCGGCGATCGGGGGCGCTTTGAGCGGAACGATCTTCGGCCGCCGTCCGAAAGGCTGATTTTCCGCGCCAAACGGGCCGGCAAGTGCCGCCCTTGCAGCCTGCGGCACCTACCGCGTATCATGCACCGTTTGTCCTTTCTCCGATGAATAGGCCTGCACGCGGTTCGCTGCTGGGGATCGAAGACCTGGAGGCGAAGGAAATCCTGAGCCTGCTGAAGCTGGCCCGCCGCATGAATCCGCTGAAGGCGCGTCCGCTGCTGCGCGGAAAGCGGGTCGTGCTTCTGTTTTACGAAGCCTCGACACGTACTCGCTCCTCGTTTGAATTCGCGGCAAAATCGCTGGGCGCGATGACCACGCTGGTGCAATCCTCCGGATCGAGCATCGAAAAAGGAGAATCGATACTCGATACCGGATACACGCTGCGAGCCGTGGGAGCCGATTGCATCGTGATGCGGCATCCCGCTGCGGGAGCGCCGCACTTGATGGCACGGCACCTCGACATCCCGGTAATTAACGCTGGGGATGGGATGCACGAGCATCCGTCGCAGGCGCTGCTGGATGCGTTCACGATTCTCAAGCACAAGAAGTCGTTCAAAGGACTGCAGGGCGCGATCATCGGAGACATTTACCATAGCCGTGTCGCGCGCAGCGCCTGCCACCTGCTGTCCAAGTTTGGAGTGAAGATCACGCTCTGCGGACCGCCGGAGTTCGTGCCGGAGGTGGCGGCGACGCTGGCGCCGGGCCTTCGCGTGACGCGCCACATTGAAGACGCGTTGCGCGGTACGGACGTGATTATGCTGCTGCGGGTGCAGAAAGAACGCCTTGCCGGGCAGAAAATCCGCTTGCAGGACTACATCGCGCGCTACCAGATGACGACGGCAAGGCTGAAGCTGGCGAAGCGCGACGCGATGGTGATGCATCCCGGGCCGATCATCCGCGGACTGGAACTGACGGCGGAAGTCGCTGACGGGCCGCAGTCCGTGATCGTGGATGAAGTCCACAACGGCGTGCCGACGCGGATGGCGATTTTGGCGCGAGCGATGGGGAAGGCGAAGTGAGCGATACACTTTGTCATCCTGGGCGAAGTGAAGGGCCTCTGTGCCTGGCTTGGGTCGTGGCGCTGTCGTCAAATTGCGTAGGTGACACGTGGAATTACGCGGGGGCATGCCGATGACGCGACCGAGCGGGAGCTTGCTGATCAAGGGCGGACACTTGATCGATCCGGCGGCGAAGATGAACGCGCCCATGGATGTGCTGCTGCGCGATGGCCGGATTGCCGAGGTCGCTCCGCCGAATAAAGTCCGCGGGAGCGCCGACGAAAAAATCGACGCACGCGGGCTGATCGTTGCCCCGGGCTTCATCGACTTGCATGTGCATCTGCGCGAGCCGGGGCAGAGCTATAAAGAGACGATTGCGACCGGTACGGTGGCCGCTGCCGCGGGCGGTTTCACGTCTGTCTGCACGATGCCCAACACGGCGCCGGTGGTCGATACACCGGAATGGGTCGGCTGGCTGCGAAGCCCGGAGCGGGAGGGGGTGGTCAACGTTTTTCCGATCGCGGCGGCGACGCGTGGCAGTCGCGGAGCAACACTCACCGATTTCAGCGCCCTGCAGCGTGCAGGAGCAGTCGCTGTGACCGACGACGGCAAGCCCATTCTCGACGACAACGTGATGCGCATGGCGCTGCGTCTGGGCGCAGAGTTGAACTTTCCGGTCGTCCAGCACGCCGAAGATACGCGCCTGACGGAAAACTGCTCGATGCACGCGGGAGCAACGAGTTTTCGTCTCGGCCTGCGGGCGATGCCGGCGTCGGCCGAAGCGGCCATCGTGGACCGCGACGTCACGCTGGCGCAGCAGATTCGCGAATCGCGGCTGCATGTGGCGCATCTCTCTACTTCCGACGCGCTGAAGGCCGTGCGCCGCGGGAAGCGGGCGAAAGTCCGCGTGACCTGCGAAGTCACGCCGCACCACTTCACCTTGATCGATGAAGATGTCGGGGAATACGACACCAACTTCAAGATGAATCCGCCGCTGAGGTCCGCCAGCGATCGCGAGGCGATCCTGGTCGCGCTGGCTGATGGTACGGTCGATGCCATCGCCACCGATCATGCCCCGCACGCGGCCCACGAAAAGCAAGTCGAATTCGAGCGCGCATCGTTTGGAGTTACCGGTCTTGAAACAGCGCTGGCGCTGGCGATCACGAAACTTTACCGCGAGCACAGGATTCCTCTCACCCGAATCGTCGAGTTGTTTACTTCTGGCCCAGCTCGCGTCTTTGATCTTCCCGGCCGCGGGTCGCTGGCGAAGGGCAGCCATGCCGACGTCACGATCTTCGATCCCAAGAAGCGTTGGACCTTCGAAGCCGCGAAGTCGCGTTCGTTGTCGCACAACAGCCCATTCGACGGCTGGCAATTCACGGGCAAAGTTGTCGCGACGATTGTCGCTGGAAAGATGACGTACCGGACGGAATAGGCGCAGCCGCAAGCCAGTCTCACACCCCACAGGCGGTCTATCCGCGGCGTATACTGCTCCCGAAAAATCATTCGGAGGGCTGCGATGATTCGAGCATTCCGGTTTCTTCTGCCAGCGGTCTTGCTGTTCTGCGTCCTGGCAAGCGCGCAGACAACCAGTTCGGCACCTTCGGCCGCAGCGCCTTCGGCGAATTCTGCGGGAGTGACGCAACCGTTCGACGTGAACGCAGCAGTGAATGCCTATCTTGCCAAGATGCCACCTGCCGAACGCGCGCGATCGAACGCTTATTTTGAGGGCGGCTACTGGCTACTACTGTGGGACTTTCTAATCTCGGCCATTGTGATGTGGATTCTGTTGCGTTTTCGCTGGTCGTCGGCAATGCGCAACCTGGCCGAGCGCATCACTCGCTTTCGGCCCCTACAGACCGCGATCTATTGGATTGAATTTCTTATCGTGACCTCGGTGATCACTTTTCCCTCGACGATGTACGAGGGCTATTTCCGCGAACACAAATACAACCTTCTGAACCAGACGTTCGGCGGATGGATGCGCGATCAGTTGGTGGGACTGGCGGTGGGCGTGGTGCTGGGCGCGGTCCTCATCGTGCCTCTGTTTGGACTGGTGCGACGACTGGGCCGAAGCTGGTGGGTGTGGGGCTCGGTTGTGATGATTGTATTCGCCGCGTTTGTGAGCCTGATTGCGCCAGTCTATATTTCTCCTCTTTTCAACAAGTACACGAAGCTGGAGGATCCGCGCGTGAAGGATCCCATCCTGAGCATGGCACGCGCCAACGGAATTCCGGCGACGGATGTCTACGAGTTCGACGCGTCCCGGCAATCGAATCGTGTAAGCGCCAACGTGAGCGGCTTCGCCAACACGCTGCGAATTTCGCTGAATGACAATCTGCTGAAACGTTGCACCCTGCCCGAGATTGAAACCACGATGGGGCACGAGATGGGCCACTACGTTCTCAACCACGAATACAAGGGGTTGGTGATGATCGGCGTGGTGATCGTGATCGGGTTCGCATTCCTGAACTGGGGGATTTCTTTCGGTCTCGCAAGATGGGGAGAGAAGTGGGAGATCCGAGGGATTACGGACGTTGCCGTGCTGCCGCTCGCGGTGATTGTGTTCTCTCTCTACCTTTTTCTAATGACGCCGGTGACCAATACGATTTCTCGCACGATGGAGTACGAGGCGGACATGTATGGGCTGAACGCGGCCCGGCAACCCGACGGCGAGGCGAATGTGGATTTGTTGCTGGGAGAGTATCGCAAGATGGAGCCCGGGCCGGTCGAAGAATTCATCTTTTTTGATCATCCCAGCGGCCGAACGCGCATCACGGCTGCGATGAGGTGGAAAGCAGAGCATCCGGAGACCGCGTTGCCGGAGGAGATGACGAGGCCGGTGTTCGGTGCGCAGTGATAACACCTGTGCGAGTCAGAATTGTCGGCGTGCAATCGCGGAATGATCGGGAGCCATTCGACTTGCGATTGGCGCGGAGGGATGGTCTCCGCCAGGCTTCCCCTCCACCCGGCGCGGAGGAGAAGCCCCGAAGAGTCTGAACTACTTCGGAATGGGCGGAGGCACAACCTCTTGCAGTTTCGGGTTGGTCCGCATCTGGCTGAACTCTTCATCTTTGTACACATTGGCCAGATTGCGATAGCCGTCTTCTTTTGCCTTCCTCAGGCACTGCAGGCAGTTATCCACGTCGCCGAGCTTGGCATAGACCTTCGCCAGCAGATATGAGTACTGGGCGCGCTCTTCGGGGCTCGAGATCTGGGCGGTGACGCCGGCTCTCGCGTCTTGCCGTAATGCGTCCGGATCAAGTTCCATGGCGCGGGTGTACTCCGCGATGGCCTGGGTGAGCTTTTTCTGGCTGAACCAGGCGGCTCCCAAGTTGACGTGAAATGTTGCCCGCGTCTCATCGAGGGCAACGGCTTTCTTGAAGTACTTTGCGGCCGAGCTGTAGTTTTTGTTCATGAAATCCACGGCGCCGATGTTGTTGACGGCATCGGAATTCCTGGAGTTGCGCTTGGCGGCTTTCTCGAAATCGCCCCGAGCCGCCTTGAAGTCGTTATTCCTCAACTCGGCGAGGCCCAGCTTGTTGTACAGCGACGAATTCTTGCGATCTTTGCGCAGTGCCGCCTGAAAATACAGGATTGCCATCGCGTAGTCTTTTTGGGCTCGCGCCTGGTCCCCGGCCTTCTCCAGTTCGGCCACTGTCATGGCATCCATTTTGCTGCCCTGCTGCGGAGCAGGCTTCGCGGTGCTGAATGTGCAAAGAGTGATCAGCATCGCCAGCAACACGATTTTGACCGTGATATTTCGCATATCGAACCTCTTTCTCTCCGGAGTTGCTTCTGTTCCGGTCTGGACTTTGCCCTTGCCCCGGCGATTTGCCCTCCGCGACTGCCCCAGTTATGACGCGGATTTCCGCGGCCCACAACGCTATATCCGCTACGCAGGGGTTATGCCTGGGAAGTTGTTCGCACGCGGGAAGCTATCTACCGAGCGGGCAAGGATTTGCGGAAGCGTTGCATCGAATGCTGTTTTGTGCGCGGGAGAGAAGTCCGAGGGGTTACATGAGGTTACGTAACCGTTTGCATCTACCAGACGCCGCCGGCAGGTGTATAAAGAGGGCAGAAGGCGCGCAGGGGTCAGTGCCGGGAGGTATCGGGTGCCTTCTACAACGTCAGAATCCGTTGCTTGGGAAGAGGAACGCGCCGAATTGCAGAGGGTGTTGCAGTCGGCTCGCTTTTCCCGCTCCCCGACGCTCAGTCACCTGCTTACCTACCTGTGCGAGAAAACTTTTGCCGGGGAAAGAGACCAGATCAAGGAATATTCGGTGGCGCTCGACGTGTTCGACCGCCGCGACTCCTTCGATCAGGACACCGATTCGATCGTACGGGTGCAGGCCAACCGGCTGCGCAAACGCTTGAGCGAGTATTACGCGGCCGAGGGCGCAGATCATCGACTTCACATCACCGTCCCGGTGGGTCAGTACGTGCCGGTGTTTCAGAAAGTCGGGGAGCGAGACGCTGCAGCCTCGTCCGTCCACACAGCCTCCGAGACACACGCTCTGGTGGTGGATAATCCACCCGCTTCGCGTCGCACATCGCCATTCGCCTGGTACGTGGGCGCCGCGGTCGTGGTGATGGCCGGACTCATGGTTGCGAGTCTTCTCACCCGCCAGAGAGCCGCCCCGCAGCCACTGATTTCGTCTTATTCGCAGCAGCCCGCAGAGTCCCGGCAAATCACGGAACCGTCCGTGGGTCTTCCGGTGGGGGAAGAAATACGCATCCTGGCGGGCGCCGGCCGCAAGTATGTCGATCACGCCGGCAAGTTGTGGAGTCCGGACGCATGTTTCTCCGGCGGCGTGGCGGTTCCCAGCACGGTGCAGCATATCTGGCGCACGCAAGACCCCATCATTTATCGCAGCAGCCGACAGGGAGACTTCGCTTACAAGATTCCTTTGAAGCCCGGCACGTACGAGCTACATCTGCATTTCGCCGAGACGCTCTATGGCCCGGAGAACACGGCCGGAGGCGGCGAAGGCAGCCGCACCATGACGATTGTGGCGAATGGCCAGCCCTTACTTCGTGATTTCGATGTGCTCGCCGATGCCGGCGATGGGCGCACGGCCGAAGTGAGAGTCTTTTCCGGCATTTCTCCTGCCGCGGATGGCCATCTGCACCTCAGTTTTTCAGGCAAGAGCGGCAGCGCGATGCTTTCGGCGATTGAGATATTGCCTGGAATCCGCGGACACCTGCGTCCGGTGCGCATTGTGGCTCGCGACGTTCCGTATTACTCGAACGACAGCCGCTGGTGGAGTCCAGACACCTATTTCAAAGGAGGTCAACTCAGCACCACGCAGGAGGCTGCGAGTGGCACCGACGATCCCGAGCTCTACGAAACCGCACGCTGGGGCAACTTCTCGTATGCCATTCCCGTCGCGCCGGGACGATACACGGTGACGCTGCACTTCATCGAACACCACGGGGGTCCGGAGAGCGCCGGCACGCAGACGACAGGCCCGGCCTCCGCGGCGGTGCAGAGCCGAGTATTCAACGTCTTCTGCAACGGGAAAACAATTCTCGCGAACCTGAACATCTTCGAAGAGGCGGGAGAGAATCATCCGGTGGTGCGCAAGATTAGAGGCTTGCAGCCTAACGCACAGGGCAAGCTGCTTCTGGAGTTTGTCCCGGTGACAGGCTACGCGACGGTGACGGCGATCGAGGTGGTAGAGGAGTAAGGACGACGCGGCCGCGGGGCCTTATACGGCGGTTGGGGGCCCCGATCGGCGGCAGTCGTTTAATTGCTCAGAATTCTCATGCGTTTGCCGACGGTCTTGAGCACGCCGAGCGCCTGATCCAACTCTTCTTTCGTGTGCGTGGCCGTCATGATGGTGCGGATGCGCGCCTTGCCTTCCGGCACGGTGGGAAAGGCGATGCCGGTGCCGAGCACGCCTTCGTTGAACAGTTCGCGCGAGAAGTCCATGGTCAGTTTGCCATCGCCGATGATGATCGGAGTGATCGGCGTCTCGCTCGCGGGAGTCGTGCGCCCGCCGATATCGAATCCGAGCAGGCCAAGTTCTTTTTTCCAGAAACGAGTGTTCTCCCAGAGTTTTTCCATGCGCTCGGGTTCGTTTTCGAGAACATCGAACGCGGCGATGCAGGTCGCCGCCACTGAGGGGGGATGGGACGTGGAAAACAGAAACGGCCGTGCCCGGTGATAAAGAAAGTCGATCAGATCTCGCGTGCCGCAAACATATCCGCCGAGGGCGCCGATGGCCTTCGACAAAGTGCCGACCTGAATATCGACTCGCCCGTGCATTTTGAAGTGATCGATGGTGCCGCGGCCATTGCGTCCGAGGACGCCGGAAGCGTGCGCGTCGTCGACCATCATAATGGCGCCGTATTTTTCGGCGAGATCGCAGAGCGCGGGCAGCGGACCGATGTCGCCGTCCATGGAGAAGACACCGTCGGTGATCAGGAGTTTCTTGCCCGGCTCGTTCTTAATGGTGGTTAACTGTTCTTCCGCGTGTGCGATGTCTTTGTGGCGAAAGACGAGAATCTTCGCCTTCGAGAGGCGCGCGCCGTCAATGATCGAAGCGTGATTCAGCGCATCGGAGACGATGAAGTCATCTTTGCCGAGAACAGCTGAGACCGTCCCGGCGTTTGCGGCGAAGCCCGATTGAAAGACCACGCACGCTTCAACATTTTTGAAGCGCGCGATCTTCTCTTCGAGTTCCATGTGGATCTTCATGGTCCCGGCGATGGTGCGCACCGCACCCGATCCCACGCCGAATTTGCGAGTCGCCTCCAGGGCGGCCTCGCGCAGTTTAGGGTGGGTCGTTAGCCCGAGATAATTGTTCGAGGCCAAGTTGATGACTTTTTTCCCGTCGAAGGTGCAGACGGGCGCCTGCTCGTCATCCAATACGCGCAACTTGAAGTGCGTGCCCTTGTTCTTGAGTTCGTCGAGCTGGTCGGTGAGATAGGAAAGAGGATTGGTGCGGATTGCGGTAGTCATGGGGGAACCTCGCCACGGATCAACACGGAATTACACGGATGAAACGCATACAAGTCTAATACCAGGGCGGCGGCGAAAGACAGCAGGCGCAGCATTCGACCGCTTCTATTGTTCAATCTGCCCGCCCAGTCGGCGCACCTGCGGGGCAGAGGCTCCGGGGTTTCAGAACGTGACGGGATTGCCGGTCGCGATACTGGCCTCGCACAGGCGCTTCATGCTGTCGAAAAACTCTTTCTCGCCCTGCGTCAAGATGTCGCGCGAGCCCAGTACGAGTTCTACTTCTTTCAACAGCGCGGGCGTCTGGTTTATGGGAACCCAATCGCCGGTGTGCGTGCCATCGTAGACAACCTTTTTCAGAAGGATCGGAAACTTGGGGCCGGGGTTGCCTTGCAGGCCGCGAAGGAAATCGCGAACGTTCTTTACGCGCGTGATGTTGCCCAGAAACTCGGAAACCAGAAAACCTTCGTGCTCGCACGACGCCTGCACCCAACGGTCGTGAGCCTCCCATTCTTCATCGGTGGGATCGCCCTTGAGCGAGGGCGCGCCCGACTCATCCCACATGAACTTTTCAGGAAACGGATGAGGCTTGGCCCGCCCATCGCGAATGCAGGTGCAACGGACGTAGCCATCAAGACTCATTGATTCGATCCAGCGGGCGGTGAATCATGATTCAGTCCGGACGCCGCCGGCAGAAGCGCTCCAGCGAGGAACAGGCGCAAGACGTTCGATTCTAGCACCGTAGCGATTTCGGCCTTGGCGTGGATGGCATTAACTCGCAGGTGTGTACGATTTCGGCGGGAGAATTTTGTATTCTTCCGACTTGCCGCGCGGAATGCTCAGCGTCCGCCACTCGCTGGAGCGCAGATGCTTGGCGAGAAACACAATCTGGCCCAGGTGCTGGGCGTAGTGCGCGATCTGGCGATTGATCGCCTGCAACACGGTATGCGGCTCGCCGCGAATGGCCACCCCGCGCATCACATCTTCCGCCTTGAGCGGGTCAATCGCGTGGAAGACGCATGCCCATCCTTCTTCCCACCAGCGCATCACGTCGGCGCGCGTGCTGGCTGCCGTCACTTCAAACTCGCGGTCGCGAAAGCGGTCCGGCTTTTCGCCGTCGCTGGTGAGGAAATCGGTGAAGCGCGAGCGCATATTGCCGGCGAGGTGCTTCACGATGACGGCGACGGAATTCGACTCGGGATCGAGCGCGACGAAAAAATCTGCATCCCGGAGTTGGGCCATCGCACTTTCGCCCATCCGCTTGTGGCCGCGCAACTGGCGGCGCGCTTCCTCGAGATAATGAGATGCTGCGTCTGTCATGGGTGAACCCCCTCGCGTAGTTCTTCCACGAACTTCGTGGCGTCGGCCAGATCGCCGCCGTAGAGTCTCCTCGCCATATAGACGGCCGCGATCGTCTGGCCGCGCTGGTCCAGTTGCCGCAAGCGCTTTAGCTGCTCTTCACGGTTCAAGCCCTGGAGATGCGAAAAGTCTTCAGTGAGCGCGACCATGGGCGCGATTTCTACGCGCGGCCGCAACGCGTCGAGAAAAACGGAAGCTCTGGGCACAACCTGCCATTTTACCCGGAGGATCGATGGAGGTTGCATCAGCACGGGATAGTCCAGGTATAGCGTTGACGACTCGCCGTGCCAGTGTTTTTCCATTGCGGCCGGCCGCGAGCGCTCGGTGTCCAAAGCGGCCGCCAACGGTGCTGGGTCAATCGCGAGGTCGAACTCAACCCAGTGGAGTATTTGCGTCTCGGCGGTGTTGTGCCGCGACGGATCTGGAGTTTCGACCTTTTCCCGCACCAGCCGTGCAGAGCGAATGTCGTGGAAGGGAAGAAAAACCACGGTTGGATCATCGGCGGAGAGGTGCTCGTTCAAATAAGAACGGTAGTGAAGGAAAAGGCCTTCGTCTCCCATCCGGACCAGCCAATTCGAAGCATGAAAGCGGGCGGTAATGAAGCGGCGCATGAGGAGCAGAAGAAGAATGATTGCGGCGCTGATGTAGTAGGCGGGGCGCGGCCGCGGCCAGTGATAGAAAATCATGGCCACGCATGCCGCGAGGCACACGAACACCAATAGTGCCGCGTGCCATCGGGACGCGCGGAAGAGGAGGTCACGCGACGTGGTGGGAACTTCTGTAGCGCGCATCAGTTGCATGGCAATGGTCGCCCGAGTTTGAATTTGCACTTCCACCGCTTACCGTTCGCACACCCGAGTTCGAACAACCCCGACGGTCACGGAGCTGGACTGGCTGGAGGCACGATCGGATAGGGAGCTACCGGCCCGGAGGGCCGCAACTCCAGCTCCACTTCAAATCCACCAACCCATTGGGCGAACAGGTTGTAGAGCAGCGCACCAACCGCACCCATGATAAAACCCATCACGCCGTAGAGAACAGGCATGAGGATGCCGAATACGATACCGACCACTCCGGCAAGAGGAGTTTTCTGCGTGCCGGCCAAGGAACCGACAAGTCCGATGAGCAGAAAAAATGGGATGAAAAGTATCCCCATGCACCCGTAGACCAAGCCCATGATTTTGGCGACTGACATGACTCCCACTGATTTGACAATGTGCATCATTTCTCCCCGTTCCGCCGCGGTATTCCAAGCTCGCAAATCAGCTGCTGGGATTGGACCAGCCGCCGCCGCCGGGCGTTTCAATGCGAATCCGTTCACCGGAACGCAAGCGCGTGCTGAACTTTCCAGACATCGGCTCAACCGAGCCATCACGGCGCGTGATGAAGGCCTTGCCCGGTGCGCCGTCTGCCCCGCCTGCCAATCCCCAGGGGCCGCGAGACCGGCGATCGGCCAGCAGAGTCACTTCGCAATCGGTCAACACCTCGATCTCGCGAACGATTCCGTCCCCGCCACAGTACTTACCTTTGCCGCCGCTTCCGCTTCGCAAAGAGTACTGCCGCACGCGCAGCGGATAGGCGTACTCGAGCGCTTCGGCAGGAGTATTCAGAGAATTCGTCATGTGGGTGTGAACGCCGGAAATCCCAGCTTTACCGGGCCGCGCGCCCATGCCTCCAGCAACGGTTTCGTAGTAAGCGAACGGCTCGCCGGTGCGGGGATCGATTCCGCCGATGGTGAGGTTATTCATCGTGCCCGAAGCCGCGGCGGGGATGCGATCTGGAACTGCCTGCGCCAGGGCGCGCAGCAGGACGTCGACGATGCGCTGCGAGGTCTCAACATTGCCTCCAGCAACAGCCGCCGGCGGCCGAGCGTTCACGATTGTTCCTTCGGGAGCAATCACCTGGATCGGCCGCATGAGACCGGCCGCCGCGGGAACGTCTTCCGCCAGAAGACCGCGAAATACATAGAAGCAAGCCGAAAAGGTGATCGCCGCAACAGCATTCACACTTCCTTCTACTTGCGGATCGCTTCCCGTGAAGTCGACGGTAACAATGCGGCCCGCGGGCCGACGAAATCCGGCATCTCGGCGTCGCGTTGGCTGGTCGCCATGAACTCGGACCGACACTGCAATCTTCACGGGCCGGCCGCTGATCCGGTCACCATCGAGGAAGTCTTCTGCGCGGTATTCTCCACGGGGAACACGTCGCAAGAACTCGCGCATCAACTCCTCGGCGTAGTCGAGCAAATCACCGGCCGCACGCTTGGCAGTTTCGACGCCATAGCGTTCGCAGATTTCTCGCAGCCGCTCAGCGCCGGTATGGCAGGCAGCAATCTGAGCGCCCAGATCGCCTTCACGCTCTTCGGGAGTACGCACGTTGTTGAGCAGAATGGCGAGCAGGTCGCGATCCATGGCGCCGGCCCGCATTAATTTGACTGGAGGAATGCGCAGGCCCTCCTGATAAATTTCGCGGCAGAGGCCCATCGAGCCGGGATAGGCGCCGCCAACGTCGGCGTGGTGGGCCCGCGAAGCGACGTAGAAATCGGGATCCGGATGGGAGCGGGCAACGCGGCCGCGACGAGCAGCCTTGCCTTCGTTTACATACACAGGTGCCACGAGGGTGATGTCGGGCAGATGCGTTCCGCCGCGAAAGGGATCGTTCAGCATGACCACATCGCCCGGGTTCATCGGACCAGCTTGAATCGCGGCCCGAACCGACATCGGCATCGAGCCAAGATGGACGGGCATGTGGTCGCCCATGGCGATCACCTCACCGGCACCGTCGAAGACCGCGCAGGAGTAATCGCGCCGTTCTTTGATGTTTGGAGAAAATGCCGTGCGCCGCAGCGCCGCACCCATCTCTTCGGCGATGGAATGGTAGAGATTCTTGAAGATTTCCAGTTCCACCGGATCGCGCGGCATAAGGCGAAGTGTACTACCAGTCGCTGGTCGACGATCGGGTTTGACGGTCGTTGGTAGCGATCGGAGTTTTGACGAAGCGAGTCGTGCCGACCGATCTAGCGAACGACCAGCCATACTGTGCCGAAAATTCCCGGTTCACCGCAGAATTCTGTTGACACTGGATTCATCCTGCCGCAATATCTTGGGTTATAGGGCCTTCCCACACTACGAGTTGGGTTGGCCTTTCGAGTACACGGGCCCAGTCCAAACGTTTACAAGGGAAAAATCGTTCACGGAGGCTCCTTCATGGCAACCAAGAAGAAGGCAAAAAAGAAGAAGAAACACTAACCGTTGGCGAGACGATACCTCGCGTACACCACGAATTTCACTGGCCTCTTAAGAGAAGCACCTCTTGAGGGGCTTTTCCTTTGGGCGGGAGAGATGAGCGGTGAGCCGCTCTCCGCGTGGGCTCGTTGTTGTTGTTCCGGCGAAAATCTCCGATGCCAACCGCCGCAGCTGTGTCACAATAATCAAACCCACGGATCTTGCGGGCGTGCAAAATCATGGCGGCCAGGAAGAAGAGCGCGGCGAGGCACAAACAGGATGAAGTGCTCATCCCCGACAAGCTGTATTTCCGGATCGGAGAAGTCGCGACGCTGTGCCGTCTGCCCGCATACGTGCTGCGTTTCTGGGAGTCGGAATTCCCGCAGCTGAAGCCGGTGAAGAGCAGCACCGGACAGCGCATGTACCGCAAGCGCGACGTGGAGAGCGTGCTGCGCATCAAGCAGCTGCTCTACGAACAGGGATTTACGATTTCGGGCGCGCGGCAGCAACTACGGGCGGAAACGAAGACAGACAAAACGCAGACCGCCATCCCATTTCCATCGCATTCCACGCCGGAGATTCAGAACATCCGCCAGGGCCTGCGCGAAATTCTGAAGCTACTCTCTGTCCGCCGCACGGGATAGCCGGGCTATGCTTCTCCCCAGTTGCGGCGCTCCAAGATGGTTGGGGGCTCGTAGGTTTTTCCGCGTGCGAGGCGCATTTCTTCCCGCATGGCCGTCCACAAGAGCGCCGGGCCCAGTACGGAGGGCATGATTCGCGAGACGATTCCTGCCTCGTGCCGGAATTGGTGGCGGAGTGTGCGGATTTTATTGCTGACGTCGCGATCGACCTTGCGGAATTGATGTTCCATCGCCCAGAGCGCCGCTCCATAAATGCCGCTCAGGCGGCGCATCTCGCGGGTGAAGCGTTCGCGGACGCGTGCGTCGGGCCAGTTGCGGTAGCGCTGGAAGCCTGCCATCAGAGTTCGCGAAATGCGATAGAGGCTGGGGCCGTTGAGTTCAAAGTCGCGCCAGAACGCCCAATCGAGAAAGCGCTTGGAATCTTCCCGTGAGATTGCTGCATGCTTGAAGTTGAATTTGAATTGCCCGTGCACGTCGGCGTAATCGACATCGCTCAGCAGGCGGCCCTCTTCCGACATCTGCTGGTAGAGCGGAGTGCCTGGGACCGGCGTGTAGAGCATGAATTGGTGGAAGTCGGTGTCGTGCGACACGGCATGCTCGATTTCAGAGATGATGTTTTCCGGAGTGTGGTGCTCGAGGCCGATGATGGTCGAGCCTTGCACGCGAATCCCGTGCTCGCGTAGCTCGCGCGTGAGTTCGCGGGTGTCGGAGCCTTGCAGCTTGCTATAGCCGGCGCGGGGAGATTCGAGGCCCATCCAGAGCCAGGAGACGCCGAGCTCGACGAGTTCGTGCATCTTGTATTTGCGGATCGCGTTGGCCGAGGCGAAGACCGACATCGTCCAGCTCTTGCCGTGTTCTTTCATGCGATCGAGCAGGCGCATGGCGCGCTCGCGATGCAGCAGGAAATTTTCGTCCATGACGAAGAACGATTGCACTTTGAGTTCGCGTTCCATCCGGCACATGATGTCGAACAGTTCGTCGCCGGTCTCGAAGAAGTTGACGAACTTGCCTTTGCCGCCGAAGAAGGCCGAGGTGGTGCAGAAGTTGCACCCCATGGGGCAGCCGACGGAGGGAATGATGGTGGCGGCGGTAGCGCCTTTGCGTTCGGGCAGGCGGATTCCCATGATGCGCGTGCGGAATCCGGAGACGATATGGGGGTGGCGGATCGGTGCGTTCTCGTCCTCGCCGAGATAGCGGCGCATCCAGGAGATACCCTCGCCCTTCACGATGTGATCGGCATCGATCATCTTTTCAATGCCGGGAATCGCGGCCACATGGCCGCCGACAACGATGACGGAATGGGGCGAGAGCTTGCGGATCATGCGGCACATCTCGCGCACCTTGCCGACATTGACGATGATCGAAGAGATGCCGACGATGTCGTAGTGGTTGGTGTTGAGTTCGCGCGCGAAATCATCCCGCGTGGGAAAGTCGAGCACGGAACATGGCGCGGAAATATTCGCCTGGATCAGCATGATTCCCCAGGAGCGATGAAACATGCGCAGCGAGAAGCTGCCTTGGGCGCGCGTCACCTGGTTGTGATAGAGCTCCATGGGATTGATGGAGCGGCTGCCGAACTCGTCATCCTGCGCGTACGGTCCGAAGACCGAACTCAGCAAAACGCGGGCCTGAGTTCCTTTGGGATGTTTCTCGAAAGTGCTGGAAAGGCGAGGACTGCTGGCTGGCACGTCGCTGGTATGGATTTGCACTTCTTCTCGTCATCCGTTTCCCCCCACATGCCGTTGAAACAATCGTAACCGCAGGCGGCGGCTGCGCAACGGCGCACCGCAAGAAAACACAAAAAGATTACAAAGCACGGGATGTGTTCCAACTTGAAAACGAGCTTGCTGCTATCCATCAACTTGAATCCGCCCGCCATCTATCCTAGAATCGCTGCGCCGTGGCATCGGAGCCGTTGGAGATCGAGCGCCTGGACCGGGGAGTGTTGAGCTTCCGCGGCCCACTCACTATGGAGAACGTTTCTCCCTTCATGAATGCGGTGCGGCGCGAAGACGCTCCGACGATGATTCTCGATTTGACGGGTGTGCCTTACCTTGATTCCTCCGGCCTCGGATCGCTGGTCAGCGCCGCCACGACTTGCACCAAAGCGGGACGCCGCTTGGCGCTCACTGGGGTGAACAAGCGAGTACAGAAGGTTTTCGAAATCACCAAGGTCGAGCAGGTTTTCCTGATGTTCCCTACGCTCTCGGACGCGCTCGAGGCTTTCACCAACGCCGGCACGGCGTAGGCTAGGCGGCGCGTCCAGGATTTGGTTTCTTGCCGTTCCCGGCATTGACCGCATCCAGGCGGATGCGCGTGATGCGGGCCGTTTCCTCGACCAAGTCGCTGGTGAAGCTGCCAGCGTCTCCAGCCATCACGGAACCCGCGGCCAGCGCGAAACGGAGCGCGTCTGCCTGATCATCAAAATACAAAACAACTTGTCCCGACATAAGGAATTCTCCCGGTAGAATCTGCTTTTCTGACGAGGCGGCGTCTTCGACCAGAGCAACGTTTCGCGTGCTTCCCCTGATTTTCGGAAAATGCCGCCCATCCTCAAAGTGTTTTTCTTGGTTCGGCTCGCGCCGGTAGTGCAGAGCGGGTTGGTTGCCAGTCTTCCAGGGAGGTCGGAAACGACCTCAGTTATGATGTGGGCAAGCAGCAGTTACACATTGTGCCTTCACATATTTTTTTGGCACACGCTTTTCCGTCACACGTCTTTCCGTCACACATTGAAACGAGAGAATCTTCATGCCTGTACTGATCTCGATGCTCCGCGGCGTGAACGTGGGTGCGCATAACCGCATCAAGATGGAGGCCCTTCGCGATCTCTACGAATCTCTGAAATTCCAAGATCCCCGCACCTACGTCCAGAGCGGCAACGTGATCTTTCGTGCCAGGGAGAACAGCTCGCGGCAATTGGCCAAGAAAATCCAGAGCGCGATTCAGCAGACTCTCGGCTGCAGTCCCGAAGTGATTCTTCGGACCGTCGATGAGCTCAGAGAGGCCATCGCCGCGAGCCCGTTTCCAGCGCGTCGCGGATTAGACCCCGGCAAGATTCTGATCACATTCCTTGCCGATGAGCCGGGCCGCGAAGCCGAAGGCTCCCTCGCGGAGCTGAAATCCCACCCTGAAGAAATACATCTCAAGGGCCGCGAACTCTATATCTACTTTCCCGGCGGGATCGGGAAATCGAAGCTGCCGTGGTCGCAAGTCGAGAAGCTGCTGAAGGTCACAGGGAC
>Ga0335073_10002811_pt1 | contig 23924 bp, 25 predicted proteins | sample Lox_Sample_22_FD_207093 | JGI IMG/M metagenome (GOLD analysis project Ga0335073, IMG submission 207093) | Soil microbial communities from Loxahatchee National Wildlife Refuge, Florida, United States - Lox_Sample_2.2 | ecosystem: Environmental > Terrestrial > Soil > Wetlands | place: USA... | reverse complement strand
GTCATTGGCAGTTTAATTTGCGACAATTCCTGAGAGGAGAGTGGTATCGATGACAGTAGCAGACGTTTGAATGACTGTAAATGGAAAGAACGAGACGCCTTTGGAATCGATTCCATACTTGAAACTCGAGTCGCAACTGACAACGGCCTTCAATTAGAATAAATTTTAGCTGAACGCAAAGTACCACAGGTGTCCCCGGAACGTAATAGGAGATCCCGTCTACTTCGACAGTGGAGGCGGAGAGAGAGACGACAGCCCCCAAAGCCCTTGTCGCAAGAGCGGTAAACGACAACGAGTGCATTTTCCGCCGACAATTGAACTTTTGCTGAACTTTTCGACCCAGACTTTTTTGACAAACACGATTATATCGTGCTCCGCTCTCCTGACTTTATACTCCCCATCCTAGGGGAACCCCTCCAATTCGGCATTCACTTGTCCGAGAATACACGTCCCACCTCGCGCTGCCCCCCAAAAGCGTGTCTACTTTCCCGTTTTCGAGGTACGGTTGCGCAATATCCCCCGTCCTATCGCTTATTAAAATCGAGTGGCATGTAATTCGATGTGGACCGAACGGCCCGTCGGGCATTGTCTGTGCGAGCCGTTAACGAACCGGGTATTTCGAGACGGTTGATGAGCGAGTGGGGTGGGGGCTCGCAAGATAAGAAAGTGCCATGGTGGGAAGGGATTGGTCCGCGTTGATTCTAATTGCGTTATCGATAGACGGCGGTTGAGATAAGAGAAGCGTGATTGTCGTCGGAAGAAATATGTGAAGAGGGGTCCACCGCGATTAATGGCTAAAAGTGGGGATCGAAGGCTATGTCGTTGAGCGATGCAGGATACGATGTGGGTGCGGCTGAATGCCGTTCGACGCCATTCTGAGATCGAACATCTCCCAAATTAACGCAATTAACCGGAATTGTTGTTTGGGTCACGAAATGTCGGGAATCGGTTTTGGATTATCTCAAACGAGACTCATATCTCAAATGACCCGGTAATAATAACCGGTAACCTTCAGGTCAAGGGTTATGTCGTATCCTCAAATGAGATCGTGTTCCTTAAATTAATACGAGAAGAGGGCTGTTGACCCGGGTGGACCGCCCTCCACTTCCGCAATCTATTCTTCCAAACTTTTTCCAACATGTTTAATAGCCATATTCGAATTTTGTCAACAGACGATTCCAACAAAGAGATCCGAGATTCGAAACACAGATGGGTAGCTGCAAAAAAGAGAATAGTCGGCGAGGAAAAGATGAAAGGATTTGTAAGAATGCCGATGTAAAACCTTATCATCTCGAAGTTTCTATTCTTTGAAATTAGTCTTGCAAATGATTTCATGATCTTGAGATAACACCATGTAAGTAACTCCTTCCCTTGGACATCGCTTGTTGGGACACTGGAAAACCGCGTGAATATTTCTAAATATTTCTTTATTTACTGCAAAATGATCGACGGTCGAAATCGAGATATTTTTTCTCTCTCCTGACGGCGGTGAGTCGTTGTGAAGGGCACCAAAGCAGGGACCCTGCAGAGTCTCGAGGGAATTGCTGGGCTCGTCTGAGCAGCCTACAGGATGAAGGAAGAAGTCATTGACCAGACTCCAAAGCGAATGTATTGATTTCATTCCCCCCTGAACGTGCCGACAAGTTCTGATCCCAGTGCTGAGCTCAAGTTTGAAACTTTTGCTCCCAATGAAATCGTCAAAAATGGAGTTGTCGAACTTACAAATCGCGATTTGTACTTGATCAATGAAACACAATCGACTGAGCGAATTCCCGCCCGTCATGGTGCGCTGGACTTACGGCTGGTAACCTCCGCCAGGTTGCTGCAGCTGATCCTTTCAAGGGAACTTCGGTGAAAACTGGCACTTGCGAAACCTGTGGCTTGAGTCAGCAGCACTGCATCGGGCACTTCGGGTTTGTCAAGTTGACTCTGCCTCTGTTTCATATCGGATACTTCAAGAACACCCTAACGATATGTCAATGCATTTGCAAGGTATCGCATCAACTGGAATTAATCTGACATTGCAGGAATGTGCCCGAATACTCCTGACACCTTCACAACGACAACAGTTCTTGAAAGAATTACGGAGACCTGCTCTCTCATCGGTACAACGTGATGCTATTACTCGGAAAGTTACAGAATTATGTCGCAAAGTCAGGCGATGTCCATACTGCAGTCAAATCAACGGACCAGTGAAAAAGTTTGCGGCTCTTCGTATCATACACGAGAAGTACAAGAGCATCGGTACGAGCATAGATCTGGTCATGCAGAAAACGCAATTTGAAAAGTCTTTTGAATATGCGGCTACTGTGGCCAACGATCTCAAACGAAACATACCGAGGGCAATCGACAACATCGATCCACAAACCGCCCTGAGATTATTTCAAATGATTTCTCCCCAGGTTGAAATATTGATATATCCTTAGACTGACGCACAGGATTACGACCTCTTGGGAGTAGCGAAGGGGAATGAACCCGCAAATCTAATTTGGCAATATATTCCTGCCCCTCCAGCTTGTATTCGTCCCACCGTCCCTGGAGATACGGGCACCACGGAAGATGATTTGACTCAACAACTTTCTCAAATCTTATGGTCAAACGCGCATCTTCGTAAAATTATCCATGACGGAGCGGACATTCGTACCATCATCACCGGATGGGACCAATTACAGCAAATTGTCGCGATCTACCTGAACTCGACGGCACCAGGGCTATCAACCAACCAACCTAACGCGAAACCCCAACGAAGTTTTGCGCAACGACTGAAAGGCAAGCAAGGTCGGTTTCGTGGTAATCTCAGTGGAAAACGAGTTGACTTTTCCGGACGGACGGTCATTAGTCCAGACCCCAACTTGAAAATTGATGAAGTTGCCGTACCCGATCGAGTCGCCATGATCATGACTTATCCCGAGAGAGTAAATGCACATAATAAGAAGGTGCTACAAGAGGCAATCCTCAGGGGTCACGACAAACATCCTGGTGCTATTGCTGTCACATTCGCCAATGGGTCCAAAAAGTTTGTCTCCTTGCGACGAATGTCACTGACATGCAGATCTGTGAAATATGCCGACCGAAAACAGCTTGCCAAAGAACTGAAAATTGGGGACATCGTGGACCGACATATCCGAGACGGCGATATTGTCCTGTTTAATCGACAACCGTCCCTCCACAAACTCAGTATTCTCTCCCACCGCGTCAAAGTTCGGCCGTACCGAACATTCCGTCTCAATGAGTGTGTCTGCGAACCATACAATGCCGACTTTGATGGCGATGAGATGAATCTCCACGTTCCTCAAACAGAAGAAGCCCGAATCGAAGCCACTCAACTCATGGCCGTCCAAAACAACCTCGTATCTCCTCGAAACGGCAACCCTATCATCGCAGCTATCCAAGATTTCATCACCGCGTCATTCCTAATGAGTCGAAAGGATAACTTTTACGATCGAAAGACATTTGTGCAGATCTGTTCATACATGGTCGATGCGAATGTCCACATCAATATTCCGCCCCCCGCTATATTGAAGCCCAAGGCACTGTGGACGGGAAAACAAGTTTTCAATGTCTTGATGAGACCGAATCGATTATCCCCAGTCAAACTCAATTTCGAATGTCGTACGAAATCGTTCCGAAAACCAAAGGCTGGATTAGCCAATGATATGTGCGATCGAGACGGATATCTCATCGTTCGGAACAGCGAAGTAATGTGTGGAATCTTTGACAAAGAGACCATCGGCGCAAAGGGAAAACGAACTTTATTCTACGTTATCATGCGAGATTATGGTGCTCAGGAGGCGGCAGATGCAATGTCTCGCCTTTCGAAGCTATCAGCTCGATGGCTCTCTAATTTCGGATTTTCGGTCGGTATCAATGATGTACAGCCCGGTGGATACCTCAAGGAACGGAAAGACGAGCTCATCGAGAAAGCATACCGCGATGTCAAACATATGATCAAAGAGTTTCATCGTGGGAATATGGAGGCTCAAGCCGGCTGTGATGCAGATCAGACGCTAGAGAATAGGATCTCAGGGACGTTGAACAAGGTACGTGAAGAGGCTGGACAGATTTGTGTGGATGAATTGCCGAAGACGAATGGACCTCTCATTATGGCCACGGCAGGATCCAAGGGATCGTTCATTAACGTATCTCAAATGGCCGCTTGTGTCGGTCAGCAGATTCTCAGTAATAAGCGAATTCCCGATGGGTTTCAAGACCGATCATTACCGCACTTTAAAAAGAAATGTATCTCACTTCACAGACTATTCTGATTGATAGCGAAGATGCCCGCTGCCAAAGGATTCGTGCGAAACTCGTTCTACTCGGGATTGACACCTTCAGAGTTTCTGTTTCACGCTGTGACTGGAAGAGAAGGTCTCGTTGATACGGCGGTCAAAACTGCCGAGACTGGGTACATGTCAAGACGACTCATAAAGTCTCTCGAAGATTTATCATGTCAATATGATATGACTGTTCGAGATGCTGTGGGAAATCTGGTACAATTCAAGTTTGGTAACGACGGTCTCGATCCAACGAACATGGAAGGGGATGAGGGCCCCGTAGACTTTAGTCGGTCGTGGACGCACATTCAATTCTTGATCGATGGCAAGGAAGACAATGCCTTGACTCCGGGTGAAATTTTGCCCCTTCTCGATTCCCAATTGAAACAGCATTGGTTTGAACAGAGATCCTCGCCAGAGTTCGTGGAGGAGACCACTGCATTCGTTCGAGCGCTGGTTGACAGGCTTGTTTCGATTCGACGCGATTTTGGAATCACCGCGCCTGATCCTGAAGCAATGGATCTCGATCCCGATCCATCGGGTACTGCATCTTCGAGCTTTTTGACTAACCTAGATCTTGCAATCATTGCTGTCAACAACATTCTTAAAGTGACCCAGCCCCAACTCGAAGCATTCCTCCTCCTTCTCTTGGAGAAATACCATAAGGCGACCCTCGAGTACGGTACCGCTGTGGGCGCTCTTGGGGCCCAGTCTATCGGCGAGCCTGGAACCCAGATGACCCTGAAAACCTTCCACTTTGCTGGGGTTGCAAGTATGAATATCACCCTGGGTGTTCCTCGTATCAAAGAAATTATCAGCGGAGCAAAGAATATCAGTACACCTATAATTACAGCGAAACTTGAAAACGATTCGGATGTCAGCGCAGCAAGAATCGTCAAGGCTCGACTGGAGAAATGCTGCTTGGGAGATGTATTCCCCGTGTCCGACGGAGATTGACCAGTAGATCACACAATACATTGAGGATATATTCGGACCCACCGAATGCTGTATTCAAATTCGACTCGATTGGGATACCATCCGCAAATTAGGATTGGAAGTAACTGTCGAGGGAATCAGGAGAGCAATTGTGGATAGCAAGAAACTAAAGATCCACCGAAGGGTATCTGCCGCTCTCCAACAGCTACTGACTTCTAGGACGTGTGGACGCGTGGTTCAGATGTCATCAAGATCGGTATACCAGATGATATCACGGACAGAGGAGATATCTGGTCAGTCTTGCAGCGTTATGTCCGTGAGCTGCCAAAAGTCATCGTGAAGGTACGATCACTTCCGATGCCGCTAATCTCAGGGCATTCCATCGATTTCCCGTGCTGTCATCAGTGAACTTGACAACAAACCTGGCCATTATCAGCTTCTCGTCGAAGGTTATGGATTGCGCGAGGTGATGAACACAGATGGCATTGTTGGGACAAGGACATCAACAAATCATGTTGCTGATATGCGTCATTATCTTGGCATTGAAGCTGCGCGGCAGTCCATCATCAACGAAATACAGTATACAATGAGTATGTGCCCTCTCCGAGCAGTCCATTAATAGCAGAGGAGCACGGCATGGCTGTTGATCCTCGTCACATTATGTTGCTAGGGGATGTGATGACTTACCGAGGTGAGATCGATGGAATTAATCGCGTTGGTGTTGCCAAAATCAAAGATTCGATCCTTCACAAGGCCAGTTTCGAACGGTATAGCTCTATTTTGACGATTCTAAGAGACAGAACTGTAGATCATTTGTTCGATGCCGCTGCCTATGGAAAAGTTGATGCTGTTGAGGGTGTTACGGCGTCGATTGTTATGGGAATCCCGATGACGCTCGGAACAGGAAGTTTTGACTTGAGAAATATTGCGATGAGTTTGCCTGCCAGGAAGGTGCCGTTGTTCGAAAGTAAGGTTGGAAATTGCTTGTCATAAAATTGCATAGCGTAGAAGGCAACTCGGAAGGAACCTTTGCATTAAGTCTGTAGAATGGAGTTATCTCTGTTATGTCTCACCCATATTCAAATTTCTGCGGGTTTCGTTTGTGTGACGGGTCCACTTGCCGACAAGTTAGTAGCGGATCGCCGAATCATTTTGGTGCTTTACCCCACCCTTTTCCCCTTTCGTTGGCTTAAAATCTCCCTCGGACACTTGTCGCAACACTTTCCCCCCGTTTTCAAAATGCCTGAGACTGTCAAATCCATCCCATTGAAAGTTATCATTGCCGGTGCAGGCATAGGCGGTTTAGTTACGGCAATTGCGCTTCATGAGATTGGTGTGGATGTACACATTTATGAAGCTGCGCACGAACTGAAAGCGGCCGGCGTGGGAATCAACCTGCAGCCTCATGCGGTCCTCGTCCTCCGCAATCTCGGCCTCCTCGACGCACTGGATGAGCAGGGGATTGAAACTGCAGAGGTGGTGTTCATGAATTGTCACGGTCAACATATATTATCCGAGAAGAGAGGGAAGGGAGCTGGCTATGATGTACCTCAGTACAGCATTCATCGCGGAGAATTGCACGCTCTGCTCTTTCTGCGGACGAAAGAACTGATCGGCGAGAAGAAGATACATTTATCCCATTCTCTAGAGTCATTTTTGGACAACGGCGACAGCATTACGGCAAATTTCATTGATCGATACACCAATCAACCCCTGTCGTCCGTGAACGGAGACGTCCTCATTGCCTGCGATGGAATCAACTCGGCCGCCCGGAGACAATTGTATCCCGACGAGGGTCCCGCGAAATTTTCCGGACGAATGCTATGGCGCTCATCTGTTGAAGACAACCCGTATCTATCTGGCAAAGCTATGCTCTGGGCTGGTAGAGCAGATAAAAAGTTCATTGCATATCCGATTTCCAAGCCTGCGCTCTTACGCGGAAGGTCTCTCATCAACTGGATCGCTGAACTGCGAATTCGAGAAATCGATGACCCCGATACTACTCCACCGACTAAAGCCGACTGGACGAAATCAGTCCCGAAAAGCGTCTTCGCTCCGGATTTTGCAGACTGGGATTTTGGGTGGTTGAGTGTACCCAAGTTGATTGAGATGTCGGGAGAAGTGTTCGAGTTTCCAATGTGCGATCGCGACCCGGTCGATCGATGGTCGTTCGGCCGCATGACTCTTCTTGGCGACGCTGCACATCCCATGTATCCCATTGGAAGCAATGGAGCCTCTCAAGCCATATTGGACGCGGAGTGCATGGCCCATTGCCTCTCCTGTGAACCCGATATGGTACGAGCTTTAAAAACATATGAAGAAACAAGATTGCCACCAACGAGCGCTATAGTCTACGCTAACCGGGGTCAAGGCCCGGACTATGTACTGCAATTGTGTCATGAGCGATGCCCGGATGGATGGAAGGAAGAAAATGGAGTGGAGAGTGTTATACCCAGGGAAGAGTTGGACGCGATCGGGGAACGTTATAAAAAAGTTGCTGGATTCGATGTTGCAAGTGTAAATGAAAAGGCAAGAAGGACGGCGAAATTCGACGAATACGGGCCACGGAAAACAGTTGTTCATGAAGCTGAGGACGAGTTGAAAATGTCAGATAAAGTTGAGACTGGAGTCGAATTGAGCTAGCAGAACCCTGGATCGATGTAAAAGTCGTGTCAATGAAGGTCCTTAAAAGTTTGATATCGCAATAGATTAATTGCTACGGCTAATTTCAAAAATCCGTTCTAATAAAACAATTAACTATACACCGCCGCTCTCAGGATTAACTGATTCGACTTGCTCCAACACACCTTTCTCACCCAATTTGCTTGCACCGTGTTCACGAGCTTGCTCAGAAACAACACATTGGTAATTCTGGAATTTCCTTGCTCCAACCTTGTTGTGGAACATTTCATCAATTTCTTCCAGTGTACGATCCTTGGTCTCGGGGATGAAGAAGAAGATGAAGATTGCGGTGACGAGATTGGACACGAACCAGATATAACCGTATTTCGGTCCCCAGTTGAGATCCAAGGGATTGATGAAGTACGGGGCCGTGAAGGCACAGACCCAACCGAGCAGGAAACCGGCACCGGCGCCAAAACCGAGAGTATACGAACGGAGACGGGTCGACGGGATTTCGCCAGCAACGAGCCACGCAACCGGACCGGTCCAGCCACCGTAGAAGAAGATGTAGATGCAGATGAAAGCAACGAGACATTTGAGGGCGGAGGGTGAAGTGGGAGCAGCGGTGTAGACGACAGCAATTATAAGCATGCAGAATGCCTGGATGACGAAGGCGGTGATGAGGATTGTGCGACGAGAGAGATGGCGGATGATGATGGTCATCATCATGACGGCACCCAGACCAATGCAAGAAACGATGATGCTGTCTTGGAAAGGTTGAGTGGAGCCGGACATGAGGAAGAAGTAGGTCCCGTAGATGAGAAGGAACATAGATCCCGAAGCCGCTTGGAAGCAGACAGCAATGATGGAAAGGATTGACCGACGGAGATCAGTGCCTCGGAACATGTCCCAGATGGATGCATTCATGGCGAGTTCTTGTTCGAGGGCCCAGGCTTCCTTAATTTCTTGGAATTCTTCCGCAACCAAGGTCTCATGGTACCAACTGCCGCGCAGTCGCCGGAGGGCGGAGAGTGCAAGAGCCTCCTTACCGTGGGATATGAGCCATCGAGGAGAGTCAGGGATGAAGGGCGAGATAGTGGTTAGGAGGACAGGGACGATAAACAGAAGCGCAAGAGGGATCTGATAGCAGAGTCTTCCGTCAATGGTTGCGGTGTAATTGTCGATGACGGTTCCGATCGTCGAGCCCATTGAGATCCAGAACTGGAACATGACGAGCATGGCACCGCGCAGATGAGGGGGAGCGCATTCTTGGAGATACAATTGAGTGAAGGTCATGAAAAGACCGCTAAAACGTTAGTCACTTCCAAGGAACAGGGTATACTTGGCAAAACCCAAGAGAAGACGGCCAAAGTAGAGCGCCCCAATGTTCTTGGTGGTGATCATGATGACCACGCTGATGACGCAGAGAATTGAGCCTGCAAAGATCGACCATCGACGGTTGATGTATGTGCCGATAGGACCGGCGCAGCACGAGCCGACGAAGGCGCCCAAGGTCATAAGGGAACTGATGAGTTGCTGAACGAGGACAGTCAAGTTCCATCCTGTAGGAGATGTAGGATCTGCGACACCGAAGACTTCTAGGAAACCAACCATAGCCTGGAATCCACCGATGATGGAGAAGTCGAGTCCATATTGGAAAGATGCGGTGGCAATGATGCAACAGATCAAAACAGACTTCCTGTTTTCCCAGAGGCTGGTTTGAGTGAGATCGTTTTTAGTCGACATGACTATCTCGGATCGGGTGTTTGAAGAACCTTTTGCTTGCGAACCAAAACTGGGGAACGTGCCCCATTTAATAGTTGGGGCAAATGAACCGCGTGAGATTCATTGGCCGATGCTTGGGGAATGACCCTTCCCCCAAAAGCTCTTCCCCGCGTCAACGACTGCCGGGAGACGTAAAGTACGGGGTTTCTCCGCAAACCGGGTGGGCCGGTCTGTGGCTTGGTGAAAAAGGTGGCGTTTACAGAACAAGGGCCCACGGATTGACCGGGTAATAGCATTACGCAAAGTCTCCGATGATTAATTGCCATCAACTGCCGCACAGACACGGTGTGAGAACATTAACCTCCGAAGCGCGAAGGTGCTCGCTTCTCTGACACATCGGACACGTCCACCAATCATTCGCAAAACCGACATCAATCGGATCACTTTGAAGCCGACCACAATCCCGCCCGCTGTGACTAAGCCGAAAGTGAGAGCCGTGCACGAATCCAACAATATCCGGTACGACGCGTACCAAAGCAAAGTAATATACAAAACGTCTAACAAGCTTCATGCCTTCCGGAAGACCTTCCGACGTTTCCGATGAACATGCAGATAGCCGTTCACCAGATTTTACACTCGTACAGCTAAAGATCGTGAAAACCGAAAAGTGAAAAGCATGTAAATGTATATATTCTTCACTAGTTCTTCCAGATACAACTCTGGCTCCGGACCCTAAGGACCCTTTGCAGGGGCGGTGTTATCATGGTACGATCATCATCAAATGACTGAGTTTCCACTATGAGATATGAGATATTAGCTGTCAGCGTCCCCCAGATTCACCGAACCGGGAACCATGCATCCGCTCAGTAATTTAGCCGAAATTAATTCGGCAAATCGATGATCTAGAGAACGCGGGCGCGCCCACCAGGTCTTCCAGGAATGGATCGGCGTTTGCGTTGGAGGCATGTGTTACCCCACTAACCTCGTCGTTGCATGTTCGGTTCGTGCCGCGATTCGTGAAGGAGGCGCAGGTTGCCCACAGTGCGCTGATTATGCGGGGTGGCCCATGCCCCCGTGCGCGCCTGTTAGGGAGCAAATACAGATACCCAATTTACAAGCAGAACCGTTCTGAACCCTGGGACCACCTTCGATTGCAAAATTAAACCCACTTGGAACGATAATACTCTACCTCTAGATGTTAGACATATCTAATATTCCCAATATCGAAACAAAAAGGCCCATTATATTAACAATATGAATCGGGATTCACCCCCCTGACTTGGTTCACCACGTAGGAAAGCAAAATGCAAAAAGATGCCAATTGAAACGAGAATGTTCTCAGAGAAAGAACGAGAACGCAGACAAAAGGGAGGGTTGAGACAAGTTAAGGCTGCCGCTCATCCTGAATCGCTTGTTTAACGATCGTGATATCGAAATCGAAGGACCGTAGAAGTGGTAGATTGAGGCTTGGAGGGATTTCGGGATAGTACAGGTATTGGGTAGGGAGGCTCCACAGGGTAACGGGGATCCACTGAGGATGCATCTTTCGATCAACTTATCCGAATTTCACACTTTTCGATTTTTGATATAGTGATATCTCAGTAAACTCCCTACAGTTCCCTACGTCAAATCAATACAACATTACCATCCTAGATCTCATCTTGAGGATTCGAGTCCAAAACCATATCGACCAGATACTCGTCCCATCTAAATTGAGATTCCATCAATACGTCTTCCATTCCCCATCCCTCTCCACCATTCTCCGAGGTTTCGGATAGGTCTGCTTGTGGACTTGAGCCTGAAACTGCCGACACCATTCCTTTCTCCGCTAATGTCGCTTGAATCGCCGCGAAAATTCCATATGCTTTCCCCTGATCTTTCTTCCTCAGAGCTTTTGCCTTCGTTTCATTCGCAGCGGTTTGGATTGCGTTCACGATGGTACCGGCGTAAGGATGATCGGGTTCTCGGATAAGCGTACCTCCCATCAACGCAACCCCACGGATAATATGCGTATCCATGAATTCTTCAATGAACCAAGCAAACGGTTCTAGCACATTGGAAAGATTCATGAGTTGGGTTTGGTAAGAAGTGGTAAGCCATGCAGCAGTAATTGAAGCGTCTTTAGAATACTCGGAGATTGATCTGTAGGGGCGATGGAGCGTGATGAAATGACCCTGAGTGACGACAGCGATATAATAGCGACGCAGGATTTGGATAGGGGTTTCGCCGACCGCTGGAATGTAATTTGGTGGAAGCGTCAACTCTTGTGGGAGATCGGCTACCAGATTGCGAATCTTTTCGTCGGCTTGCTTGATGGCGGCGATGCTTTTATGAAGGCCGAGCACTCCGGGAAAACAGGTTGAAAATGCCGCATGGAGCTTGAAAATCCAGTACAGGAAGGTGTTGTCTTCGTCGGGAATTCCATCCGAGGGGATCTCTTGGGGTTGGCAGTCGTACGTCCCTTCCGAGATCGTCTGTGGATATCCAAAATGAAGAGACTCTGGTTCATTAGCCGGGCTAACCGATATGATCACCTATTTGATCGAGAATAAATATATATGACCAAAGTCGCCTAGAAAAGTCAATTCAAGATCTCGAGCGTTCCTACCTTCTAAGTTTGCGTACTTTCTCATCGAACTCTTCAAAGGAATCGGGATCTCGGTGCAATCCTGATATGCGAGCCATGTTGCAGACCAATCCCAGCAAGTTCCATCTTGCAAGATCAGCGTCCTCCAGCGAGCTTAACAGAAGCAGTCCTTGAATATTTGTGAGGCTGCTCATCCGAAACAGATTGCAATCACTCAGTGCTAGTTGTCCATATTGTTTCCACCTCTTTGCGGCCTTGAGCGCACCTATTTGCCCATTGGAAGACACAAGTGCGAGCAATTCGCTCGACGCATTGAGGGATCTCGCAGCAATGGCAACCATCAGAAATGTAATGGCGAGTAGTGACTTGGGCGGTGGTGGTGTCGTCGACCATATGAGGGAATACGACTCGCAGTATGAATTGAAGTCGATGACTGTGAAAATTGTGTTGCAAGAATCAAAGTATCTTCGCACGAGTTTATCGCAAAGTGTCTTTTCGGGTAACAGGGCAACTAGACTGGAGTCCACTGAAACCACATTGAACGGGAATCCAGTCACGAGGTTGTCGTCGTCGTGCATCAATTTGTGTATCTGATGCCGGAATTCGCATGACTTGTCCCAGTTTCTTCGGTGAATTTCCGGAAACTCAGCAATGATACCGTACCGACAATTCGGACCATAATACAGAGCTCGATCGTCCTTCTTTTTAATCCGCAATTTCGAAAATTGGTCTGTAAGGGAAATTTCAGCGTCTTCAGGAGACTCAGGAGTGTGTGAGGCGTCCGCGATAGAGAGTGTCGACGAGATTTCCCTGACTTGCGCCTCAAGGTATTCGAGCCGAGTTCGGAGTGCACGTGTTTTGTCGTCTTCCGGGGCTTCCACGTAAACGCAAGAGTCTTCGTCTCCACGCTTGATACAGTTCTCGCACGCTGGATGTTGGCGGTCGCACTTTAAATTAGCTGACGTGGCCAGAGCGATGTTACTTTGAGCTTACGCTTTCGACATGCTTGGCATGACTGAGGAATGCGATTTCGAGTACGTTTTACTCGTTCAGAAGATGCAGGAGATGTGTCAGACTCGGTCTGGGGTTTCGGATCGCTGCTTGCTTTCGCTTTTGGCGGCATCGCGGTGTTTAGAAACCAATTCGGGTGGATTTTTGATTTTACGGATCTCCTTCCGCGATCGGCGACCTTCCGGCGTTAGCAGAGGTGCCACCAGATCCACTCATCTCCGGATGCAACGGAAGGCAGCCAACCAAGCAGATTGGACGTTCATTTGTAATAGACTTAAACCCAAAAATTAAAGGGCCAGGAGACGGATTGTAACGTTCCATTGAAATGACCGGATGCCTAGACGCGAACCACAACCACAAAACACAAAAAAGCACAGACATCTATTATACAATCCGAGATAAGCCCCAGCAATCCAATGAGAACCGATATCAATACAGGTCAAAGCCTACCTAACCAAGCAATTCAGTTCATTAAAACAATCCACGTATCAATCTTGTGACATCATCAACCTTGTCGGATCATATTACACACAAAGCCAAATATATGCAGTCTTGAGAATCGACACCATCTCCTCTCCGATTCCGAACTCGAAAAGCGCAAAAATTCGCAAACTTTCATGTATAATCCACGATGCATGAGGACTAGGTGATTGTACAATTGCAACAACCGTTTCCGTTGGTTCGACGGGGAATGCCAGGAATTTTCTTGCCCGACTCGACTGGATCAAATTAGTCACCGCGTAATATAGGCGGGGGGTGGGGGGTGGGAGTGGGTGGGGGGCGCAGTACATTCATCGTCTACAAAATCAGCTGGTCGTACACTTAAGTGCACTATATTCGGTTTACCGGGACCAATATTGCATTCTGAATATCAATATCCGAATAAAATCGAGTAGTGTACCTGCTAGTGTGCTTTTGTCGGCCAATAGTTTACCTCCATAGATTAGGCGTAAGAAATTTGGGCTTGGCGGTAATGCGTCAGGCCAGTCTACGCAATTCAGTACAAGTCCTGTTGCATCGAAGGGTTGTGATACCTGAAGGCCAATCTTTCCATACAGCATTCTTTAATTGACTAACAAGAAATCCATCCCCCTCGACAGGTGACTCTGCCTTCTCGAGCAATTCCCGATTCACGGATATCTGCGTTCGATAACCTGATGCAGCCGAGAGAATTGTTATTTTGAAAGCATTGGGGTCTATTTCCGTGATATTCGATTCTCGTCGAGAGACTTGCGAGCGGGAAGTTGGTGGTAATTGCTCTTGCTCGGACGCATCAGGCTCTAATGAAGGTTGCGGTTGCTTATCGACAGTTTCCTGATGTGGTGGCGGAATGCCTGTAGGCTCGGCGGTGGAAGAGAGAGTAGTTTCATCGACTGATGCAGTCATCATTCTCGCATTTATCGAGATGGCAGGGTCTCTGAAGAAGGCAAGTTCCGTCCAAGTTTGTCGTACGTTTGAATCGCCACACGTAATATTGTGATGCAATCACGTTTGAGACGGGCAGATCAAGGAACCCGAGCGGAAGGGCAGTGGAAGGGGTGGGATTGAGGGGGTTGTTTGCAAGGCCGGGGCAGGCTGTTTAAGAGTCGAGGGAAACCGTGTATGCCTTGCACGAGGCGTTGTTTGAAGGACGGCTTTTTCCTTGGTTGCCTCCTTCGGTCTCCCACACCGCCGACGCACCGTGGCGCTGCTTAGTCAGAACATCACGCACGGGCCCCTTCCGTCACGATACCATGCAGCGTCTCTTTATCTTTCCAACCTAAATCCAAGCACAAGTTGAAAAGAGGACCAAACGAAGAATACAGAAAACTTTGGTCAAACTCTTTTAAACAGTTTGAGATGGATCATCCAGCTCGAAGAGCTTGGAAGAGCACCGGAATTTCCAGAAATCTGATGATGTGACAATTATATGATTATCCGCACATCGGGAACACGTATACTCGGCGCCTACGATATAAGCGATCGTGGAATCAACCATTTCCCAACAGATACAGGTACAAGTTAACAAAATAACGCCATCTCCTTCGCCAGTCTGAAAACTTTTGAGATAATCATCTTTCCCTTCCATCTCCTTCAGGATAATAACCACCTCCGTACCCTGACGGTGGGTGCCATCCTTCTTGTCCTGGCGGAGGATGTAACGGAGGACTAAATGCTCCACGTCCAAATCCTGGAGGTGGCCCTCCATATGGCATCATCCCAGGGGGAGGTGGGCCATATCCTCCCCCTGGCGGGGGAAGCCCAGGGGACAACGGGTTTGGTCCCGGAAACGGAAATCGATTTGCTGGCGGTGAGAAACCTGGAGGAGGTTGCATCCATGGAGCGCCTTGTGGCGGTGGTGGCGGTGGTAATGGTGGTGGGGAAAGATCGAACGGTGGGAAACGTGGATCTGGATGGTGAGATCGTGGGAGTTGTTGAGGTGGTGGCGGTCGATTCATTCGCGGGTGCATATTTTGCATGTTCCCCTCAAAGTCTGTCGGTGAAGGCCGCGGCTGGTCTATTGGACCGTTATTGCGATTCATAGGCATCGGGGGTCCTTGCAATGGAGGACTCGCGAATGGAGGAGGAACCGGACCCATGGGTTGACCCTGCCGAAGTAGCCGTTGGAAAAATTCGTCCTTGGATTCGCTTGGTCCTGGACCATCCTGCATTGGATGTGGCGGCATTGGTTGCATAAGAGGAGGCGATTTATCCATAAACTGACATTATGAAACTTCAACACATGAGATATACCTCTGCTAGGTTTGGTTTCCCACCTCCGCCGCCTTCACCTCCTCCCCCAAGCATTGCCATGATGCGTTGAAAGCCCTCACGATCTTCTACAGATGAAGAAGCTTTCTGTGCGTTGCCGTACATTGGATTGCTGGGTGTCCTATCTACATGTGGGCGAGGTTCCTGGGCAAATGCGACGGGTTGACGGGGTGGTTCCTGAGCGAAAAGTTGTCGGAATCGAGATGCTCGACCAGCCGTCGGTGCACTATCAAAGAAGACTGATGACGCCGGCGTCGTGCTTGCAGTCTCATCCAGTGTTGGCGTATCAAGAGCGAAAAGACTGTCGACATCAACAATCTTGGATTTATCGACTTTTGGTTGTTCTTACGTTAACCATCTTACAAGAAGAGAGAATAATACCATTTGACGTGCCATTTTCAAGACCGCCATTCTTTTCTGTTTCAATAACTTCCTCTACTTTGGCATTTGCGCCACGCATCTTCGTGATCCAAGCTTGAAACTCCTCAGCACTATGTCCCTTGCCCGAGCTCCCTCCGCCACCGAATTCTTCGTCTTCTCCTAAAAAGTCCGATTGCTCAGGTCGTCCATTCCTTGAGTAATCCGAAGACGAGGGTTCTGGTCTCTCGCTCCTCCAGTTTTGAGACTCACCCTCGCGTTGATTACGAAAACTCGTAGCCTTGGCAGGCGGACCGTCGAAAGACTCCCGCGGTCCCCTTCGTTCACCACGTTCGGAACGATCTCCACGCTCTCCACGCTCTCCACGTAATGCACGTTTCTCAAATCCTCTAGATGTATTGCCCCTCGTGGCAGACCGAACTTTATTCCATCCTGGTTCTTCTTCCTCTTCTGGCGGTGACGTCGCGGGTACAGCATCCTCTTGGGGTGGAGATGTGCGGTTACGGGATGACGATAGCGTGGAGTCTTTGTTCATGGTTTTACGTAGAGGAGGAGAATGTAAAGAGGACGCGAATGACATTTGTGGAGGTCCTAGAATAATTGAATCACCGCCTAGACAAACTTTCAGATTTTGAAACGAAGGAGAGGGAAGTACGTGACCGTCGCGAATCTGGGGAACGGTATTTCGAGTCTGCTTCTACATTGCCACTTGACAAGCGTCAATCACATCTTCACATACAAGAGGGAGAAGTACTGTGCTTGAGAATTTTGGAGGGCTCTCTTTTCAATTGCTGGTTGCATTATCCATTGTTCCATCTGTGCTGGCAACTCTGGTTTCGTGACGAGAGGAGAGTCGCGAAGAAAGAGCAGCTCGTCTATCGAATAGTGTAGTGATTCTATCGGCATTGTGGTAAAGGGATAAAGGTGGATATCGGGGAGATGAGTGTGTTGTTGCCAACCCGGCAGGCGAAGAAGGAAGCTTTGTCCGTGTCCTGGAGAGAGCAACCGGATTGGGGAGAGTAGACGATGGTCTGGTTCACAATCCTTCCACGGATTTCGGACGCCGATCTTAAACCCCTTGCTGGAGCCAGGACTGACGGATGTCGCCTAAATCATATAGCGCATTCGTAGCTGGAGCACGGCGCGATACCTAAGCTGGGCAAAGTCGGTTGAGTGGGCTCACCAACCGGCAGGGCCAAGAGTATTCTCGACCATCGGTCGTTGTGCAAGTCCTATCCACTCTTTCAAATTATGTCAAATACCATCTGATGCTATCTCCCGGTTCCTTCACCTAAATAAACCTTCCTCGCTAGGTGGACTTCGCTGATAAACTCTCTTAACGCCCGAATCTCCCACCGGCCAAAAATGAATCCAATAAGACCATCAATCGTCCCTGTCACCATCACTACCACAGCACCCAACAAGATAATGAAATGACCGTAACGTGGCTTGACCCACCACTGTCCAATTAAGAGTCCACCGAACACTACCACGGACGCCCAAAAGTGCCAAATGCGATACTTTGAATGACGAATCTCACGAGCAATATAGTGCTCCGTAATTCGATCAATAGTATCAAACATTGCATGCGATAGGACTCCTTCTTCTGTTATAGTCGTCTCGCCTGCGTCTTTCGAATGTTCCTTCAATTGCAACTTGACGTTGATCCCGAAATGATCCGAGTAAGAACAGTTGAGATGCGGGATTGGTTCAGTGAAGACGACGGTGCAGTCCTGTACGGCCGCACGATCTTGGTTTACAAAGACGTAGTCGAGACGTTTGGCAGAGGGATCGTCCATGTCTTTTGCTAGGTCGTACGCTCGCCAGGTATTTAGATTGGAATCGCAGGTCACGCCTAGCAGCCGAATTCGATCGCTATCGGAAAGATGGGAGGTATTGGAGCCACCTGTAGAGGGAGGGCTGTCGGGATGGACAGCGAGCCACGAATCGTTGACGAGACCGTGTGATGTAATGAGAGAATGAGCCATAGATCCAGGTTGAGCATTGAAGTCACCCACCTACAGGTTAGCGGTGTAGACCTCGAGAATCACTCCGATTGCAACGGTTCCACGTTGTACAGACGCTCGAAGGAGCTTAGCTATATCCCAAGCTTGAGCTGTTCTGTGACATAAATAAGTGTCCTCGCCATGTCCATATGGTGCATGCAACTACCCTTGTCAGTGAAACAGAGCGTGAAGACCGTACATGAGTGTTAAACACCTCGATCAACTGTCCGGAAGGATGTCGTATTAGAGCACTCGCAACACCTTTGCCCACATACCAGTCACCTCGCCAAAACGCTGTTGGCCGACCATTCAAAGGATACCTCCACATCGTTGTACTTTCGAGGGGCCATTTACTCAGAATCGCCAATCCACCTCCGAGGACACCCGAATAGTAGAATTTGGCAAACGGCAGGATGTGGGAGGTTTTCCTGGCGAGGTTTTCAAAGTCTGAGTAGACCCATATTTCTTGGAGAGCGACAATGTCATAAGTCGACTGGGCAATGCAATTCGCGATGGCATCAAGTCTGGCTGCTCGATGTTTCGACACGTACTTTAGACCCCTAGAAAGGTCAGCTCTCCATCGGGGAGTTCGGAAGAACCAGCAGTTCAACGAAAGTATGGAAATAAGTTCCTCATCAGAGGTCGCCATGGCTGGAGCTCACTGTTCGTGGTGGTTGTTTGGTAACGATCGAGTCGTTGGTTTGCGCGACGATGAGGTGTGTGTAAAAATTGGATCGGCGCAATTCTCCGAGGTTTATTTTTAGGACGCAACGTGATCATTGCTCTAACCAGCTATGCGCTTTTTGAATTTTTACATGCAAGCTTCTCAAAACATTCCCTTCCAACTCCACACACTTGAATTTAACTGTCCATAGATTTTCACAAAAATCGCACACCGTTACGCCCGCCCAACGTCATCAACCCAACCGATCTCCAACAGTATTGTCGGAACAAAAAGTTGATTTTCGTCACCCTGGGGTGCGATCATCTTCAATAGCCCCGTGAAGGACTCGTAAAGGTGACGTGAGCTTGATGCTCTGGCAACGTCTCCACGCTATCATCTTCTTCCTCACTTACTCGATCCACTCCCAACTCAAGGTCGTCTTCATCTTCAAACGCACGTAGCAGACTATCCTCCTGTCGACGTTTCGACTCATTGATGAGCGTTGCTCGACGGACATCACCGTTACTCCGTCGTCCTTGGAGACTCCTCCGACCTTGTACGGCAGCGGAGATCCCGTTTTCGAGAGGGAATTCCATTTCTCGCTCAATGGCGCTGAAACCGTGCGGATCGGTGCGGGAAAAGTTGAGGAGATAGACCCCGGAGAAAATAACTAGAAATCCACAGAGAAGAGATATCGTATTTATGGCGGAAGTAGTGTTGAAACCTTTGAACAAGACGAAGGAAGCGCACAGCGTTGCGGTGGTAAAAGTGACGTAATAGAGAGGATTTACACTAGTCGTTAGATAAAAATGAGGACAGGGTGCGGGGTGAATACAGGGTGGTGGAGAATTGATCTAGGGCTTTGTTGAAGTAATTCATTTGTACTAAAATGCAGACAATGCAGACGATAGCGAAAACGTAGGTTGACGGATGGGTGAATTGATTTTGGCCGGCAATAGTGAGTTTGAGCGCTATTCCGAATCCTTGAATCGACATGATGGAAACGGACCCAACTGTCGAGCAGATGGAGAGATAGACAAGCGGATTCTTCTTGCCGTATATCGGACATACTTTGTATATCATTACAGCGGCAAATACTACCACTAGAAGGCAGTAGAAAAGAAAAGCTAGGATCAGTCATTTTGACCTGGAATGCTCGGACCTGGCTGCAGTGCATAATGCAGTATTTCGTCAACCGTCTCCACCGGAACGTCTGGCGGCGCATGCAGTACAATGATGACCGATCCGATTAGACAGATAGCGCAGCCTATGCGTCCTAATGGTCCCAACTCTTCTTTCAAAAATATCGCTGCCAAAACAGCCCTACAGTCAGTGACACTACCTAGTCATAAATACCCGATCAACACGCTCAGGGCACCCAGCGGCGTCACCAAAATAGCCGGTGCAAAAGTATATGCAGCGAAATTGGCAGCTTCGCCAATGACCACTGCAGCGTCAGCGCAAACACGTCAAGAAAATGATACTTGTTATCATGCCAGCCCACCATATTGGATTTTGCATATATCCATAGTTATCTCCTGAAAAGCCATGTCGCTCTGAAGCATCTATAAGACCCTACGTCGTCAGAAACTCTCTGCTGCGATACGTTGATGTTGTGGTGCGCACCTTTTTGGTTATGACAAAACTCGTTCCTACACATTTTGATGAACACGCGGTCAAAGGGAGCGATGCGCGTTATGCGCGGCGGAGATACCTATGGCGAGAGACGAGCTTATCGCCAGTCCAAGCCCAATGTACTTGTCCTCAATCATTCGACGTTATGTGTCCTGCACAGCAGTTGACAACAACTTCGACTCTCTAATTCCTTGTCTTCCACCCTTGTGAAACACGGATGGTCTTGGCCGCGTCTGAAAAGGGGGGTTGTCAGTCAATCGATCCACTCTAGAAGTCTTTTTCTGTTCGCTGTTTCGCCTCGACTATGACCAAATGCAACCTCCTAAAGTCCGCCTCTTGTGTGACACAAAAGATCGGGATGCCTTGAAGCAACTCTTGTTGGTGACGGGTGTAAAGAGAAATGGTTTTTGTCTGCTTGGGTCCTGAATTTTCAAGCCTGTTTCGCACCCTAACCCAGTTCATTTCGCGCCTCCTTAAAATGCTGCCAAAAATAGAACACTCCTATCGCAATTGCACTAGATTGAATTCGCATACGTATGCCGAGTCAACTTCCCCTTTACAGCGACTTCGAGGACAACCATAACGACAAATAGACTGGGTTTATCAACATGCTTTCATTAATCTACGTGGATCTATTTAACTGTTTTGGACTTCTTGTTTGAGCGGAAATCCTCCAACGCGCTCGATGCATCTATCCCCAGAAACGCCTCGTGGGTATCACCATTCACCAATCGATCAGCATAATTGACACTCCCACTCGTGAGATATCTCGCACTGAATCCTGACATCAATGGCTGCGCAAGCACATCTTCCAATTCAGCCTTCCAAGCGTGTACTTGTGCTTTGGACACTTTGTGCACCTGCTGCTTTCCAGATTTGCTTTCAGTCAGAAATCAACTGTACAAAAACAATTACCCTTTTGAGTTGATCACCTCCTCAATCTCATCGGCATTAACACCCAAATCATCAGCAGCTTCCGCCAACCATTTTTCCTCGAACCCTTGTCGTTGAACTTGCCTATTCGCCTTTACGATGTTCTGAGCTAAATCGACTCTGTGTTTCAATCGCGTCACTTGCAATCTGTCGATCGGAAAGGCGTCCAACATCTTGTTGAGATACTTGATCTTGTCAAGTTTATTCAACATCTGCCGTAGTGGTTTCTGATCGTCGGGAGCACAAAGAATTATGGAAACACCCTCTTCGACTCCTCGAGCAGTCCTGCCAGACCGATGGATGTAAAGATCCGTCGCCCTTGGAAGGTCATAGTGAACGACGTGTTGGACATTAGAAATATCGAGTCCACGAGCAGCTACATCGGTGGCGACAAGGATTGATTTTGGTGAGGACTTGAAACGTTCGAGAGCTTGGAGACGTTGCTTCTGGATGAGTTCGGAATGGAGTGCGACGGCAGGGAGACGGAGGGTGGTAAGAAGAGGGACGATACGACGAACAGCATCGATGGAGTTGAGAAAAACGAGTGTACGACCAGGGTATCTCAGAAGAAAATAGTATAAGAAGAGATCTTTCTCGAGTTTGGCACATTCAACGATCCCCTCGTGAACTTGGGTGGTAACGGCGGTGTCGGGATTGGCATCGACATACCGAGGTGGTTGTTCTCGGAACTTGAGCTTGTGCAGGAGAAATTCTGAAGAGTCAGCACCTTCCTGTCCATAAAAATACCTAATGCATCGTCTTTCGACATCACATTCGCTTCAAACGTCTTTTTTCCCTTCAACTTCTGTTGAAGCTGCTTCTGGAATGTAGCAGAGAATACCAGGGTCTGTTTCGCATGTCCGCTATTCACAAAATCAAGGATTTTCTCGATTTCGCCGAAATGACCATCCTGTAACAGCCGATCCGCCTCATCCAGTACAAGAAATTTCATCGCCTTCATCGCAGAGGCAAGGTTGAGGTTCCTCACGTCATTCGCGTTGTCAAATACCTCCCAGAGCCGTCCTGGCGTACCGACAATGACACTAGGCCGTTTTTCGAGAAGACGAATTTGTTTCTGTACGGCTAGTCCGCCGGTGATATTCACGACTGTCATTGCGCCGTCGGAGAATTTGGCAATGTCTTCGAGATGAGCGACGATTTGTTTGGCCAGTTCCCTTGTCGGCGCAATTATGAGAGCCGACGGTGACGAAGTTTTCGGATCGGAGAGCGACAATATATGTTCAAGGATTGGAATACCAAAGGCCAGTGTTTTGCCTGACCCGGTACTTGCTTTGCCGATCAAGTCGTGGCCTTGTAATATCCGAGGGATAGCGAGAGATTGTATCGCAGTCGGCGAAGCAAATCCAAGGGCATTGAGAGCTCGTAGTGTGGGTTGCGATAGAGAAAGTTTTGACCAACCTGAGAGATCGACATCTTCCGCCAGTACCTCGAGTGTTTCGAAAGTATTTCGCTCGGTGTCAACAGTTTCCTCTCCATCGGATGCCTGACCAGATTCCACTATTCCACCCCATTCTTCCTCCGACGTGGTCTCTTCTCGGGCTTTCTTTGTTTTGGCGCTCTTTGACTTTCGTGATTGCGAATGGTTGTTCACAAGCTAGTCCACCATCAGCTTTTCGACAAAGGGGCCGCTACCTTGAATTGAATGACTTTGCTTCCGTCCTTGTCGACATAGTCTACGTCGACACCTTCAATCTCTTCGAAGTCTTCGAACTCGTCGTTTTGCAGGGAGATCTTCTTCCAGGCCAGCTGATCGGCGTTGACGGCCACCCCTTCCTCTTGACCTTTCCTTGTCCTTGTGGCTCGTTTTCTGCTTCCTTTGGTAGGAGGCTCTGTCTCATTATCTCCCCGTTTCCGTTTCTTGCCTTTGGAAGAGTCAACAGCGTCCCGTTGGTGCGACATTGTCAAGTCACAAGAGTTGACGATGACGGACAAAAGTTTTGCAAAATTTCTTGGTGCCTGGTCAGAATGAAAATATTTTTGCGGTCAGCAGTGGGGTGAGATCGCACGGAGCTCTGGGGAAGACGATCTGGGAGTTGTGGACTGGAGATATCCAGCAGGCGGAACTGCCAGAGACCTTGCCTATTGATATTCGCGAGTCCTTTGGAGGTTATTGTATTTTCGAGAAGTACAACTTCATAGATGTGATAAAGCGTGAACACTGTGGCAAATAAGCTGTAACGTTAAACGTAACCGTCTCCCGGAAACTTCTCCTTTTAATTGCCCCCACGCCAAACAAAGCTGAATTTTTTTGATAACACCGTTCTTAGGTGGTCACATACCGAGAATCGGCAGTGTGAAGCTTGAAAGCTGGCGGAGATGGCACGAAAGCTTTCCCACCAACATAAAATTGAACTATCATCTCGAGTCAATGGGTGTTTTGG
>Ga0335073_10002810_pt1 | contig 23924 bp, 18 predicted proteins | sample Lox_Sample_22_FD_207093 | JGI IMG/M metagenome (GOLD analysis project Ga0335073, IMG submission 207093) | Soil microbial communities from Loxahatchee National Wildlife Refuge, Florida, United States - Lox_Sample_2.2 | ecosystem: Environmental > Terrestrial > Soil > Wetlands | place: USA... | reverse complement strand
GCGCGCGCCTTTCGCCCAAACTGCTCCGAGATCCCGACCAGCATGCGCGCCAGCTCTTCGGCCTGCGCCACGTCGCGCATGAACGCCGCGGTTCCGCACTTCACGTCGAAAACGAAGGCGTTGGCCCCGCCGGCGATCTTCTTCGAAACGATCGAGGCGGCGATCAATCCAATGCTGGGCACGGTCGCGGTGTGATCGCGCAGATGGTAAAGCCGCTTGTCGGCGGGGACGAAAGCATCGCTCTGCGCCGCGATCGCGCAGCCCACACGCTCGACCTGTTCTACGAATGCTTCCAAGGAGGGCGTGACGTTGAAACCTTCGATCGCTTCGAGCTTGTCGATCGTCCCGCCGGTGTGCCCGAGCGCGCGCCCCGAGAGCTTGGCGACACGCACGCCGCATGCAGCCACCAGCGGCACCGCCACGAGCGAAACAATATCGCTCACGCCGCCGCTGGAGTGCTTGTCGATCACGAACATGCCCTCCGGGTACGCTAGCGTTGCGCCGCTCGCCACCATTGCACGCGTGAGCGCCGCTGCCTCGGTCGGCGCGAGGCCGCGCCACACGCTGGCCATCGCCAGCGACGCCATTTGCGCATCGTCGATCTCGCCGCTCACATACGCTGCGACGATCGCTTCCCAGACCGAGGCCTCGAGTTGCTCGCCATCGCGTTTGCGTTCGATCGCGCGGCGCATCGACACGTCGTCCATTGCAGTGGTCTTCGGCGCCGGCGCGAAAATAGCTCCGTGCCTTTTCACGCCGTCGTGGACCGTGTCGAGATCATTCCGCCACTCGATCCCGCGTGGCTCATCGTTTTTATCATCATTTTTGCTACATGTGCTCTCGCAGCGGCGCGCCGTCCCGCGCTCGGGATCGCGGCACTCATCCTTCTTACGCCGTTTGCGGCCGAGCACTCGATTTTGGGAACCACGATCTCCGCGCCGAAGGTGGCCCTGCTCGGTGCTATCGTCGGCATATCGAGCGTACCGAGTCGATGGGCCGTACTCATTCGCCGGCCCGCCGCCGGTATCGCAGTTGCATTTTGCATCCTGGTTGCGGCGAATGCGCTAACCCTCGCCGGCGCCACGCATCGCGCCGAGGTCCTTCGCGAAGCCCTGAAATGGACGGAGTATTTGCTCTACTTCTGCACCGTCTACGCCGCTTACGTCGCGCAGCCGTCGTCCCGCATTCTGCGGACCGCGTTTTTTCTCACGATCTTCTTGGTCACCGCAGGCGCACTGTCGGAGATTCTTACCGGAGCCTCGTGGGGTATATGGGTCGGCGGGAAGCCGTTGCCGCGCATCGCCGGCGTGCTCGAGGGGCCCAACCAATTCGGCGGTTATCTCGAAACGGCCATTGCAGCACTGGGCGCGTGGCAGATCCGAAAGCCCGACCGTATTACATCCATTCTTCTTTTAGTGAGCGGAGCAGCGCTCGTCTTGTCTTTTTCACGCGCAGCGATCCTATGCGCGGTAATCATCGTCGCCGTCTTCGCTTTGATCGAGCGCAAAGCCGTGACGCGCCTCTGGCCCCTTGCACTCGGTGTTGCTGCCGGATGGGCAGAGGTACTATTTTGGATCCAGCAGGCGCGCGTGCAGCCGTCGTTGATTTTCGACCGCGCCACGGACTACCAAGCCGGTGAAGCAAACGGCCTGGGGAATCGTTCTGAGTTATGGCACGCCGCGCTCTATTTCTTCCGCACGCATCCGCTGCTGGGGATCGGCGCAGGAAATTTCCCGCTCGAACTGCCTTTGGCCGGGTTGTATGGCGTCCGTACACTCGCCAATGACTGGTATCTCGAGGCGGCGGCCGACGGCGGCATCGTACTGCTGAGCGCAACCCTCGCTTGGCTCGTCACCGTGGCACGAACCTTGCTGCGCGTCTCTGCCCGCTCTCCCTGGGCAGTTGCCGCGACTGCCGCAACGTGCGCGTTCGCGGCGCACGGGTTCTTCGACGACCTCGCCTTCTATCCGAAGGTCGCCGAACCGTGGATCGCTCTGATCGCGCTCGGCATCGCCGCGCCGCCGGAGCGCGAGTGAGACGATCCGGGGTTGCTCTCACCGCGCTCGTCTGTGGGTGGGCGGCGTTTCTTTCATGGCTGGGTTTGTGGAAGTTCGCCATCTATCGAGCGGATGTCGATGACGGCATCTTCACGCAGGTCTTGCTATCATTCGGCCACGGCTTCTCGAGCACGGTTGAGGGCGGCGTCAATCACCTGAGCGTGCACTTCTCTCCGATCCTGTTCCTGCTCGTCCCGCTTGTACGTGCGGTCGGAGACGCGCGCGCATTGATCGTGGCGCAGGCACTGCTCTGCGCGCTCGTTGCGATCCCTGTTTATGCGATCGCGCGGCGCAGAGTAGGCGCCGCTCCGTCGGTACTCATCGCGGCAATTGCACTTTGCTATCCTCCGCTCTGGGCTTTGGCCTTTACCGACTTTCACGAGGCTGCGTTCGTTCCGGTGCTTGCCGCGACGCTGGCCTGGGCGTTGGATGCCGGGAAGCGACGGGCCGCATTCTTTTCGGCGCTAGCGCTGTGCTGCACGAAAGAGGATCAATTCGTCATCGTTGGTGCGATCGGCATCATCGCCGCGCTCGTGTGGCGCTCGGACCGCGGCCGCGTGCAGCTCGGACTGACGCTGAGTGCGCTCGCCGCGGGCATGGCGGTCTTGTATTTCCTCGTCCTGCGTCCGCTCTTCTTTCCCGGCGTCCCCTACTGGTCGCTACACTTTTACAACTGGACCTTCACGGGCGGATCGCCGCTCGGTTACGCGCCGCTCGCATCGCCTATTCGCGTTCTCTATCTCTTCTGGGCTTTTGCCCCGCTGCTCTTCATCCCGCTGCGTTCGCGGCTCGCACTGCTCGCAATTCCGGGCTTCATCGAGGTACTCGCCTCGCACGAAGCGATTACCATCTCGCTTGGCACACATTACGTCGCAGCATGGATGGGTTACGTACTCGCAGCTTTTGCCGCGGGTTGCGCCGAGCTCGTGCTCGCTCGCGATCGATGGCGGCGAGCGATCGTCGCGGCCGCCCCGATCGCTTGTGCGCTCACGCTGTTTTTCAATGATCCCATGGCGCGCTGGTACTTTCTCTATCGCACGCCGAACGAGCACGACGCAGCACTCGGTTCGCTCTTGCGTTCGCTTCCCCGAGACGTGACGATCGGCGCCGACGACGAAATCTTCGCCCACCTCGCCAACCGGCGTGAAGCATCGATCGGGCTTGCAAATCAGCGTTTTCTCGTGTTCGACGCCGACTACGACTCAGAGCGCTGGAAAATCGGCGATCCGCGCGTACGCGCGCTCCTGCAGGCCGGTACGTATCGGAAGCTGTACGAGCGGGACGGCGCGGTCGTCTTGGCTCGCGCGCGGTAGCGCTGCTCGTGCTATAATCAGGCGCCCGTGACCGCCCAAACCGTACCCGACCTCGCGTCGCATGACGCGCTCCTGCGAACGCTCGCAAGCTCGCCGCGCGCGCTTGCTCCGCTCGTCGCCGATCTGCGCACCGGGCATGGCGTCTACGCCCTGCACGAAACCGTCGCCGCGGCGCGCCCCGCGCTGCTCGCCTCGCTCTACCGCACGCTCGAGCGTCCGATGCTCGTCGTCGTTCCGACGCCCGACGTGGCCGAGCGCGCGTTCGCCGATCTCCTTTACTATCTCGGCGAGGAGGAGCCCGAGCAGGTTGCGCTGCTGCGCTCGCGCGATGAAGCGCTCGGCGCGATCGAGAGCCCGTCGGAGCGCAGCGCGCGCATGACGCTGCTGGCCGATCTCGCGGCCGGCAAATATCGCCTCCTCCTCGCACCGGTCGCCGCGCTACTACAGTACCTTACGCCGCGCGCGCTCTTCGAAGAGGCGCGCCTTACGCTGCACGCGGGTGACGAGCCCGGTTTCGAGCGCCTGCAAGAGCGCCTCTTCGCACTTGGTTACGAGCGCACCGACGTCGTGAGCGCGGTCGGCGAGTACGCGGTGCGCGGCGGCATTCTCGATCTTTTCGCCGCAAGCGAAGACGCTCCGACGCGCATCGAATTCTTCGGCGACGCGATCGAGAGCATACGGCCCTTCGATCTCGTGACGCAGCTCAGCGAAGGCACGCGAGAAAAGATCGAGATCGTTCCGTGGCGCGAGAGCACGGGCGAGGCAACGCTCTTCGATTATTTACGCGCCGACGCGATCCTCGTGCTCGACGAGCCCGGCATGCTCGCGACGGTCGAGCGCGCGCTCGACGAGGAACGCTCGCGCGAGCAGAGTCTGCTTCTCGCCGAAGACGAAGCGGTTCCGGCCGTGACGATTCCGCACCCGACGCTCGCCCAACTCGCTCCGCGCATGCGCAATCATCCGCTCTTGATCCTTCCCGGCGCGATCGAACGGCACGATACACAGTGGGTGCCGCAGCCTCACCGCGCACACGTGCTCGAATGCCGTCCGGCCGAACACTTCAACCGCCAGATCGAGCTCTTTTCCCAGAGCGTGCGCGAGTGGGTTGCGGGCGGCGAGTCGCTCTACATCGTCAGCGGTGCGGTGACGCGCACCGCGGATCTGCTTCGCGCCGCGGGGGTCGCGCACGATCGCGTGGTCATCGATCATGGGTCGATCGAGACGGGCTTCGCGATCCCCGGTCTGCGTTTACGCGTGCTGGGCGATCGCGAGATCTTCGGCGCGCCGCCCAAACGCGTCAAGCTGCGCGCCGTCAAGGAAGGCGTGCCGGTCACGCTAGCCGATCTGCGTGTCGGCGATTACGTCGTGCATGCGGTACACGGCATCGGTCAGTATCTCGGTCTGCGTACCGAGACGATCTTGGGCGCAACGCAAGACTACCTCGATCTCGCGTACGCCGGCTCGGATCGCATGCTCGTGCCGGTCACGCAGATGCATCAAGTCACCAGATACTCCGCCGCCGAAGGGCAGTCGCCGCGTCTCTCCAAAATGGGCGGCGCCGATTGGGCGCGCACGAAGTCGCGCGTCTCGGAATCGCTTGCGAAGATCGCCGACGGTTTGGTCGCGCTCTACGCCGAGCGCGAGCTGAGCAAAGGCTTTCAGTTCGGGCCGGACACGCCGTGGCAAGCCGAGATGGAGGAGGCGTTTCCCTACGATCCGACACCCGATCAAGCCAAAGCGATCGGCGCGGTCAAAAGCGACATGGAACGCGCGCAGCCGATGGATCGTTTGGTCTGCGGCGACGTCGGATACGGCAAGACCGAGGTCGCGATGCGCGCCGCATTCAAAGCCGTCGCGGAAAAGAAGCAAGTCGCCGTGCTCGTGCCGACGACGCTGCTCGCCGATCAGCACTACCGCAATTTCAGCGCGCGGTTCGCCGGCTTCCCGATGCGCATCGAAGAGCTTTCGCGCTTCAAGAGCAAAGCCGAAGCGCGCGCGATTCTCGCCGACCTCGCGCAGGGTAAGGTCGACGTCGTCATCGGTACGCACCGGCTTTTGCAAAAGGACGTCGCGTTCGCCGATCTCGGTTTGATCGTCATCGACGAGGAGCAGCGCTTCGGCGTTATGCACAAGGAGCGTCTCAAAGAGTACAAGACCTCGGTCGACGTACTCACGCTTTCGGCCACGCCGATTCCGCGCACGCTGCACATGTCACTTATGGGCGTGCGCGATCTATCGTTGATTCAAACGGCGCCCAAGAACCGCATGTCGGTCAAAACCGTCGTCGTGCCCGCGGGCGACGCGATCGTTCAACGCGCGATCAACGCCGAAATCGACCGCGGCGGGCAGGTCTACTATCTGCACAACCGCGTCGAATCGATCTACGCGGTGCGCAACGCGCTGCAAGAGCTGGCGCCGCGCGCGCGTATCGCGGTCGGTCACGGGCAAATGCGAGAGAACGAGCTCGAACCGATCATGCAGTCGTTCATCGACGGCGAGACCGACGTGCTGGTCGCGACGACGATCATCGAAAACGGCATCGACATCCCCAACGTCAACACGATGATCGTAAACGACGCCGACAAGTTCGGCCTCGCTCAGCTCTACCAGCTGCGCGGACGCGTCGGCCGTTCCAATCATCAAGCCTATTGCTATCTTCTCTATCAGGGACATAAAGCGCTCACCGAGGAGGCAAAGGCGCGGCTCGAAGCGATTCGCGAGTTTACGCACTTGGGATCGGGCTTGCAGATCGCGATGCGCGATCTCGAGATTCGCGGGGCCGGCAATCTCTTGGGCTCTGCGCAGTCGGGCTTCATCGGCTCGGTCGGATTCGACACCTACTGCCAGCTGCTCGCCGACGCCATTGCCGAGCGCCGCGGCATGGCTGCATCGCTCGACGACCGTCGCGAAGCGGTGATCGACGTGAAGATCAGCGCCTTCATTCCGAACGATTACATTCCGCAGGTATCGCAGAAGATCGCCGTCTACCAACAACTCGCGAAGGCGCGCACGCAGCAAGAGGTCGAGGAGATCGGGGCCGGCGTGCGCGACCGCTTTGGGCCGCTGCCGGTTCCGCTCGAGCGCCTGGTCGAGCTCACGAAATTGCGCGCCATCGCGCTCCAGCGCCGGGTGACGCGCGTCGTCGTCGACGAGCGGCGGCTCACCCTCGGGGTGGGTACGGGCTTCGAACTCGACCCCTCCGCGATTCCCAAGCTCCAGTCGCTGACGAAGAACCGTTTTCGCTTCGGAGAAGGCAAGATCGTGGTCGACCTGCCTGCCGTCCCGGCGGGTCAGGCCGCCGAAGCGGTCTGGATGCCGCTTTTGAGAAAACTCTTAGAGGCGCTCTGAGAGGGCCTTCTACGAGGCCGACCGAACCCACCAGCCCATCTGCGGAGCCAACGAGCTCCGCTTTACTACGCACTGAGCTTCCAAGCCGGAGAAACCATGTCGAACCACCGCATCGCCGCGGGTCTTGCCACCGTGCTCTTGGCCGTCTCGATCACCGCCTGCTCGGGCGGCGGCACGATTGCCACCGTGAACGGACAATCGATCAGCAAGGCCGATCTCGACGCAAAACTCGAGAGCAGCCCGCAAGCGATCCAAACCCTTCAGCAGATGGTGCGCGAGATTCTGCTGCAGCAATACGCGCAGAAGAACAACATCACCGTCAGCGACGCGGAGATCACGTCGCGCGAGGATCAGATCAAGGCGAACTTCCCGCCCGGATCGTGGAACGATATGCTCAAGTCGCGCGGCCTAACCGAAGACGACGTGCACAAACTGCTCTCCGACCAAATCATTCTCGACAAAGCCGTCGGCAAGAACGTGAAGGTCAGCGACGCGGAGATCAAGGCCTACTTCGATAAGAACCACGCCGCGTTCGACAAACCGGCGCAGGTCGACGCGCGCCACATCTTGGTTGCCGACCTCAAGACCGCGGAGAAGGTCGAAGCCGACCTCAAAGCCGGTAAGGACTTTGCAGCCGAGGCCAAACAGTATTCGATCGATCCGGGCAGCCGCGACAAGGGCGGCGAACTCGGCGAGTTCCGCCGCGGACAGATGGTGCCTGCGTTCGACAAGGCCGCCTTCTCGCTTCCGGTCGGCGTGATCAGCGCGCCGGTCAAGTCGCCGTTCGGCTATCACATCATTCAAGTCGAAAAGCGCGAACCCGGCGTCGTCGCGACGCTCGCGAACACCAAGGACAAGATCGCCGATATGCTGCGCCAGCAGCAAGAAGCGCCGCTCATCGCGCCGTTCATGACGGACCTGACGAACAAAGCGAATATCCAGATCAGCGATCCGCGCTTCGCGCTCGCCTTCCCGACGCCCGAACCGACGCCGCCCGCCGCACCCGCCGGCGCGGCGCCGAACGGAGCCGTTCCAGCACCGTCCGGTTCTTGAGTAACGGAGGGGCCCCAAATGGGGCCCCTCGCTTTTTCTCGAACCACCGCTTCGCATGCTGGTATCTATCGTCGGCCTCGGCCCGGGCGAGCCCGGCTACCTGACGGCCGGAGCGTTGGACGCGCTGCGCGCAAGCGCACGCACCGTCGTGCTGCTCCCCCCGCCCGAACTCGCCGCCGCGCTCGAACGCGAAGGCGTGAGGCTCGATCGCTCGTTCGTCCCCGATCCCGCTGCGCTCGCGCGCGGCAGCGCCGACGCCGTCGCGCAGTTTACCGCGGCCTTGCGCGATCCGGCGGTCGAATCGCTCGCACTCGGCGTGCTCGGCAATCCACTCTCCGATTTCTCCGGCCTGCCGCCGCTCTTGCGCGCGCTCGAAGCCGAGGGCCACGCAACGCACATCACCCCGGGCATGCCGCACGCCACGCTCTCCGCCGCGATCGCCATGCCGCTCGTGCCGCTTCCGCCGCAATCGCAACATTATTCGTGGGACGACCTGATCGAGATCATGGCGCGCCTGCGTGACGGCTGTCCTTGGGATCGCGAACAAACGCATCGCACGCTCGTCCCTTACCTGATCGAAGAAACCTATGAAGTCGTCGAAGCAATCGAGGCGGACGATTTGAACGCGCTCTGCGAAGAACTCGGCGATCTCTTGCTGCAGATCGTCTTCCATTCGCAACTTGGATCCGAAGCCGGCAAGTTTACCGTCGCCGACGTCGTCGACGCGCTCTCGAACAAGATGGTGCGCCGCCATCCCCACGTTTTCGGCGACGCGGTCATCGAGGACGTCGATTCGCAGTGGCGCAGCTGGGAGAAGCTCAAAGCCCAAGAAGCGACCGGCCAAAAACGCAAAAGCCGTCTCGAAGGCATCCCGAAGCATCTGGGCGCACTGCAGCGCGGCCAGCGCATGCAGGAGAAGGCATCGCGGGTCGGCTTCGACTGGCCCAACGTCGGCGGCGTGCTCGACAAGCTGCACGAGGAGCTCACCGAACTCGCCCAGGCGCAACGCCTCAAGCAAGACGATCCGCACGTGCGCGAAGAACTGGGCGACGTGCTCTTCACCGTCGTGAACTTGGCACGCTCACTCGGCATCGACGCCGAGACGGCGATGCGCGAGGCAAACGAAAAATTTTATCGGCGCTTCGCGTTCATGGAAGAGCGCGCGGCGGCGAAGGGCAAAAGCCTCTCCGATCTCTCGCTCGACGAACTCGAGGAACTGTGGCAACTCGCGAAGACCCAAGCAGCCTAACCGGCCTGATTCGGCTGCGCATGAGCGCGCACGACGCGCACTACGGCGGCGATCTCGTCGACGGCGCGCGCATGCTCGCGCTCTTCGGCGACGTCGCGACCGAGCTCCTGATCCGGCTCGACGGCGACGAGGGGCTCTTCGTCGCATACGACAGCGTCGAATTTCTCGCTCCGGTCTATGCCGGGGACTACATCGAGGCGTCCGGACGCATCACGAAGGTCGGCAACACCTCACGCACCATGAGCTTCGAAGCGCGCAAAGTGATCGCGGCACGAACCGACGTGAACGAGAGCGCCGCGGATTTCTTGACCGAACCCATCGTCGTCTGCCGTGCGACCGGCACGTGCGTCACGCCCAAAGAAAAGAAGCGCTGAGGCGTCATCCCGAGCCCGGAGCCAAGCGTCACACCAACCGTTCGTGCGTTCTCTTTTTCCAGAACAGTTCGTAGTACGTGAACTGCGCGCAGAGCATGAAGCAATAGAATGCCGGATAACCGACCCATACGCCGGGTAATCCGAAGTAGCGCATGCAGACGAATGCGACCGGAACCTCGATCAGCCAGATGCCGATGATGCCGTTGATCGTCGGCACGAGCACGGTTCCGCTGCTGCGCATCACGCCGCTGATCGTCGCGCTATTACCGAAGATCAAATACGACCAGAGCGTGATCATCAAAAGCTCGTGCGCGATCGAGACCGTTTGCGCGTCGGTGATGAAGAGTTCGAGCAGCGGGTACGCGATGAGATAGCATGTCAGAACCAGCACGCCGCCCACGGCGTAGTTCAGCGCCACCGCCGAACGGATGACGCTGCCGAGCTTATCCTCACGCTTGGCTCCGATGCATTGAGCGCCGAAGATCGAGGCCGCGATGCCGATCGAGATCGCCGGGAACTGCACGTAGTTGACGATCTGATTGACCGCGCCGTAAGCAGCCGTCGCCCGCGCTCCGTAATGATTGACGAAGCTGATGATGGCGATCTCGGCGAGCGAAACCATGATGACCTGGATGCCGGTCGCCACGCCGATGCGTATCACCGCCCAGAGGATCTTGGGATCGATGATCATGTCGCGCGCCATCTCGAGATCGAAACGCAACGGGCTGCGCCGCCGCGCGAGCAGCGCCAGCAGCGCGATCAATCCGACGCCGTTCGCGATCACGCCCGAGATCGCGACGCTCACGACGCCCAGATGCGGCAGGCCGAACCAGCCCGCGATGAAGGCCGGCGTGAAAAAGATCGCGAGCACCGCGCTCACGATGAGAAAGTAGAGCGGTGTCTGCGAATCACCCACGCCGCGCAAGAACGTCGTGTAGACCAGATATGGGAAGAGCACCGGACTCGTGAGGAAGACCACGCGCGCGTACTGGTCGGCCTGCGGTACGATCGAAGCCGGCGTGCCGAGCGCAGCGAGCATCCAGGGCGACCCCAGCGTTCCGACGATCGCGCAGAAGATCGAGAAGAGCATCGTCGCGCCGAGTACGGTGCCGGCGACTTTTTTCAAACGATGGTCGTCGCGCGCTCCATGGGCTTGACCGATCAAAATCGTGCTGCCGCTCGCGATGCCGATGAGGAAAGAAAAGAGCAGGAAGATGACGGGGAAGACCGCCGAGACCGCCGCGAGCGCGCTCACCCCGATCATACGCCCGAGGAAGATCGAGGCAAAGGTTTGCGAGGCCGATTGCAAGATGTTGCTGATCATGAGCGGCAGTAAGAAGAGCAGCATGATCTGCCACATGGGTTTGGACTCGTCGAAGATATTCACACCCATGCGGCGGGCAGGACTCGCGCTTGCCATCGCCCCTCCTCTTCTCCACCGGCGCATGGTAAACTTCAAGGACGACCGATGCGCCTAGACAAATTTATGAAAGTAGCACGCCTTTCGAAGAGGCGCAGCGAAGCGCATGAAGCGCTCGAGCACGGACGGATCACAAAGGATGGCAAGCCGCTCAAGCCCGCGTACAACGTCAAGCCCGGCGACGTGCTCGAAATTCACTACGCGACGCGCAGCGTTACGGTGCGTGTGCGTGAGGTTCCACTGCGCATGACGCCGTCGGTGAAAGCTGCCGAGCTCTACGAGGTCGTCGGTGAGCGCCGCATCGATCTCGGCTGACACAAAGGACGCGCTCGCGCGCGAAACGCCGCCGGCGCCACACTGCCGCGCCGCGCTCGTCACCGGCCTTGCGCTCTACGGCGCAAACGGTGCGCGCACCACCTTCATCACGCATCGCAACTCGATCGCGCGGCTCTTCTGGTCGCTGCTCGAGGACCGCAAAGCACACCCGATCGAGAGCCGCGCGGTGACGCGGCTCGCGCGGCTGCCGACCTTCGCCATCTCGCTGCCTGCGGGGTTGCGCGAACTGCCGCCCAAGCCGACCCTGAAGTGCGACCGCTTGATGGAGATTCGCGCGGCGTTTCTGGCCTGCGGTTCGCTCGCGGCCGGTGCGCACGGCTATCATCTCGAGTTCGTGCTCCCGCAGCGCGAGCTCAGCGATCGTCTGGTATGGATGTTGCGCAGCACCGGCCGCGCGCCCAAACACACCACGCGCAAGCGGCGCGACGTCCTCTACTACAAAGACTTCGAAGCGATCGTCGACGTGCTCACGCTCATCGGCGCCTTCGGCGCGGTGCTGCACCTCGAAGACGTGCGCGCCCTGCGCGAGACCAAGAACCGCATCCATCGCTTGGTCAACACGGAAGCCGCCAATCTCGAGCGAGCCGCAGCGGCCGCCGCCGCGCAGCGCCGGGTCATCGAATACCTCGAGAACGCGTACGGCCTGGCCGAACTTTCGCCCCCGCTGCGGGAGATCGCGCAGCTGCGCCTCGCCCATCCCGACGAGTCCTTGGCCGAGCTCGGCGCACGCTGCAATCCCCCTATCGCCAAGCCCACGGTATCCAGCCGCTTGAGCGCGCTCAGCCGCCTCGCCGCGCGCCTGCGGACCGGCAGGGCCTAGTCAACCTAGCCCGGTAGATGCCGGGGCTATGCGAATCGGGATCAACGGCTTCGGCCGCATCGGACGGAACTTCGCCAAGGCGCTGCTCGAGCGCCATCCCGGCGTACAAATCGTCGCCGTCAACGACCTCACCAGCGCCGCGGAGTGCGCGCACCTCTTCAAATACGACAGCAATTACGGCACGTTCGAAGGCGAGGTGAGCGCGAGCGGCGACACGATCCTCGTCAACGGCAAGCCGATCAAGGTGCTCGCCGAACGCGATCCCGGCAAACTGCCGTGGAAGGATCTCGGCGTCGACGTCGTCATCGAATCGACCGGCCTCTTTACCGACGCCGAGAAGGCACGCGCGCACATTACCGGCGGCGGCGCGAAGAAAGTGATCATCTCCGCGCCCGCCAAGGGCGAGGACGTTACGATCGTGCTCGGCGTGAACGAGAACGTGTACGACCCCGAAAAGCACAACATCATTTCGAACGCGTCGTGCACCACGAACTGTCTTGCGACCGCGGTCAAACCGATCGTCGATCATTTGGGCTGGGTCAAAGGTTTCATGACCACGATCCACTCGTACACGAACGATCAGAACATCCTGGATGCGCCGCACAAAGATATTCGCCGGGCACGCAACGCCGCGACCAACATCGTACCGACGAGTTCGGGTGCGGCTAAGGCGCTCTATCTGACCATTCCCGAAGTAAAGGGAAGCTTCGACGGCTTCGCACTGCGCGTACCGACCCCGACCGTCTCGATGGTCTACCTGGTAGCGCAGACGAAGACGCCGGCGACGCGCGACGAGCTCAACGCCCTGCTGCGCGCCGACGCCGAAGGCCCGCTCAAGAAATACGTGCAGTACACGGAGGAAGAGCTCGTCTCAAGCGACTTCAAACGCTCGCCGTACAGCTCGATCATCGACTCGAAGCTGACGCAGGCGATGGGTGATATGGTGCAGGTGTGCGCGTGGTACGACAACGAGTGGGGCTACTCGTGCCGCCTCGCGGACCTCACCGCGATGATCCTCGACAAACTGCCCAGCAAAGTCTAGGGAGCCTCGCCCTCTGAACTTCCATACCATCGACGACCTCGACGTACGCGGCAAGCGCGTGCTGGTGCGCGAGGACCTCAACGTACCGATGTCGGGGGGCGAGATCGCCGACTACACGCGCATCGACGCCGCGATTCCGACGCTGCGCACGCTGATCGAGCGCGGCGCGCGCGTGATCGTGATCTCGCATCTCGGGCGCCCGGACGGCGTGCCGGTTCCGAAGTACTCGCTCCGGCCGGTAGCGCCCGCGCTCGCGCAGCGGCTGGGAGTTCCGGTCGCTTTCGCCGAGGATTGCGTCGGACCGGCCGCCCGCGACGCCGCGGCCGCGCTCAAAGACGGCGGCGTCCTGCTGCTCGAAAACGTGCGCTTCCATCCGGGTGAAGAACGCGACGATCCCGATTTTGCGCGCGAGCTGGCGTCGCTCGGCGACCTCTACGTGAACGACGCGTTCGGTACCGCGCATCGCGCCCACGCCTCGACCGAAGCGCTCGCGCATCTGCTGCCGAGCGCGGCGGGTCTGCTCATGCAGGCCGAGCTCTCGGCACTGGCACGGCTCACCGGCAACCCCGCGCATCCCTACGTCTGCGTCATCGGCGGCGCCAAGGTGAAAGACAAGGTCGGCGTCTTCACCAACCTCATGAGCAAAGTCGACGCCTTCTGCGTCGGCGGCGGCATGGCGAACACGTTTTTGGCCGCGCGCGGAACGCACGTCGGGCGTTCGCTGCGCGACGACGATCTCGAACCCGCCAAACGCATCTTGAATCTCGCCACGCATCACGACATCACGCTTCATCTTCCGATCGACGCCGTGGTTTCGAGCGCGTTCGACGCCGACGAGAACGCGCACGAGGTCGATATCGAAGACGTGGGCGATGCGATGATTCTCGATATCGGCCCGCGCACGGCACGCGCCTACGCCGACGCGATCGCCGGCGCGAAAGAGATCGTCTTCAACGGACCGATGGGCGTTTATGAGAAGCCTGCCTATCGCGCGGGAACCAAGATCGTCGGCGATGCGATTGCCCGCGCGACGCGCGCCGGTGCGACCAGCGTCGTCGGCGGCGGCGACGCGGCTGCCGCCGCGCACATGCTCGGATTTGCCGACGCGATGACGCACGTCTCGACCGGCGGCGGCGCGACGCTCGAATATCTCGAAGGCGTCACGCTGCCGGGCGTCGCGGCGCTCGAACACGACTGATGCCGCGCACGATCGTTGCCGGAAACTGGAAGATGCACAAGACGGCGGCGCAAACGCGCGCTTTCTTCGAGGCGTTCATTCCGCTTGCCGAACACCTCGTCCGCCGGGTCGAGATCGTCATCGCGCCGCCGTTCACGTCGCTGGCCGCCGCCCACGAGGCGCTGCGGCATCATCCGCGCATCGTGCTCGGCGCTCAAAACGTGCACTGGGATCTCCACGGCGCCTTCACCGGCGAGATCGGCGAGCCGATGCTGCGCGAGTTCGACGTGCGCTACGTCATCGTGGGTCACTCGGAGCGGCGCACGCTTTTCAACGAACTCGATCGGACCGTCAATCTCAAGGTCAAGACACTGCTCGCGCACGGCATGACACCGATCGTCGCAGTCGGTGAAACGCACGAAGAGCGCGAAGCGGGAGCGGCCGAGGAGCGGGTCGTCACGCAAACGATTGGAGCGCTCGAGGGTCTCGACGTCGAGCAGGCGCGCCGCGTGGTGCTCGCTTACGAACCGATCTGGGCGATCGGCACCGGAGCGAATTGCGACCCCGTCGAAGCCGACCGTATCATGGGCATCATTCGCGGCAGCGTCCCGGGTTTGGACGAGGTGCCGATTCTCTATGGCGGCAGCGTGAAACCCGAAAACGTCGCGCTTTACGCGGAGCAGCCGAACATCAACGGCGGATTGGTGGGCGGAGCCTCGCTCGACCCGAGCGCGTTCGCCACATTGATCGAAAGCGCGGCCGAGCGTGCATAAGCCGTTGGTGCTCGCCGTCCTCGACGGATGGGGATGCAGCGATTCCGCCTTCGGCAACGCAATCGCCGCCGCGAAGCTGCCGCATTGGCGCGCCTTCTTCGAAGCGTATCCGTGGACCACGCTGGATGCATCCGGTGAGTCGGTCGGCTTGCCCAAAGGCATCATGGGCAACAGCGAAGTCGGACACATGAACATCGGCGCCGGCCGCATCGTGCCGCAAGGCGTCGTGCTGATCGACGCGGACATCGCGTCGGGCGCCTTCTCCGTCAACCCCACGCTGCTCGCGTGCATCGAGCACGTCAAACGCAACCGCTCGACGCTGCACTTCATGGGACTGCTCTCCGACGGCTGCGTGCACAGCTCGATCGCCCACCTCTTCGCGTTGATCGACGCCGCCGTCGAAGCGAGCGTGCCCTTTGCGGTTCACGCGTTTCTCGACGGACGCGACGTACCGCCGCGTTCGGCAAAGACCTACATCGACGCGCTCGACGGTAAGCTCGACTCGATCGGACGCCCCGGTTCGATCGCATCGGTCGGCGGCCGTTTCTACGCGATGGATCGCGACAAGCGCTGGGAGCGCACCGACGCAGCCTTCGCGCTCTTGACGCAAGGAACCGCGCAGTATCATGCACCGTCTGCACTCGCGGCGCTTCACGCCGCCTACGAACGCGAAGAAAACGACGAGTTCGTCGTGCCGACGATCGTCGGTCAGACGCGCACGGTCGGCGACGGCGATGCGTGCATCTTCTTCAACTTTCGCCCCGATCGCGCGCGGCAGCTGACGGCGCGCTTCAACGAGTACGCATGGAGCAACGGCGTCTTCGCGACGATGACCAAATACGACGAGACGTTTCCCAATCCGGTGCTCTTCGGACCACGCCCGCAGTACGACACCTTCGGCGAGGTGATCGCGCGGGCCGGCCTCAAACAACTGCGTCTCGCCGAGACCGAGAAATACGCGCACGTGACCTATTTTTTCAACGGCGGCCGTGAAGACGTGTTCCCGGGCGAGGATCGCGAACTCGTTCCTTCCGATCGCAGCGTGCCGACCTACGACCTCGCGCCCGCGATGCGCGCGCGCGAGATCACGGATATCGCCGTGCGCGACGTCGAGTCCGGCCAGCATGACGTCATCATCATGAATTACGCCAATGCCGACATGGTCGGCCATACCGGCAAGTGGGAGCCGACGATCGAAGCCGTCGAGGTTCTCGACGGCTGCTTGCAGCGTTTAGCCGACGCGGTGCTCCGCGCCGGCGGTCTGCTCGCGATCACCGCCGATCACGGCAACGCCGAGGAGAAGCTCGACCAACAAGGCAATCCGCTGACCGCCCACACCACCAATCCGGTGCCGTTCATCCTCATCTCGAACGACCTGCGCGGCACGCTCGCGCCCGGCGGAAAGCTGGGCGACGTCGCGCCGACCTTGCTCGCGCTCGAGGGATTGCCGGTGCCCGCTGCTATGACGGGAACGAATCTCTATGATCGATCGCCGATCGCCCAACGATAAACTCCTAACCGTCGACGCTTCACGTCTGCAAGACGCAGCAGGCGGACCCATCGAGTGCGCGATCATTCTGGGCAGCGGCCTCTCGTCGGCCCTGCGCGACTCGTTTGCCCACGTGTCGATTCCCTACGACACGCTGCTCGGTATGCCCGTCGCGACACTGCGCGGTCACGCCGGCGAAGTCTTGTGCGGTACTCTACGCGGCAAACGCGTCGCGGCCTTCGCCGGACGCGTGCATCTCTACCAGGGCTTCTCGCCGATGCAGGTCACGACCGGCGTGCGCCTCGCGCACGCGGCGGGTGCGCGCGTGCTGATCCTCACCAACGCCGCGGGTTCGCTCCGCGAGGATTTCGTGCAAGGCGACGTCATGATGATTGCGGATCACATCAATCTCACCGGCCGTAACGCCCTGATCGGCTGGCCGCACGAGAATCCGTTCGTCGACATGGCCGACGCCTATTCGTCGCGGCTGCGGGGGATCGTGCGCAGCGTGGCGACGCCCGAACACCGCTTGCGCGAAGGCGTCTACGCCGGTCTGCAAGGCCCCAATTACGAGACCGCCGCTGAAGCAGCGTATCTGCGCACGATCGGCGCCGACGCAGTCGGCATGTCGACCGTGCTCGAAGCGATTTTCGCGCGATTCCTGGGCATGGGCGTGCTCGGCTTCAGCATGATCACCAACATGGTCGCCGTGCCGGGGACCAGCCACGTCGACGTGACCGAGCAGGGAGCCCTCACCGGCCCCGTCCTCGCGAACCTGATCGGCCGCTTCTTAGAAAAGCTCTAGATCCGGCCGGAAATCCGGCCAAATCTAGCTCTTTTCTCATATCGGGTCAAGGGCGTTGTCAGGATTGCACGCCATACTGCCCCTAGAGGAGCGGCAGTGATGTTCAAAAACCTGAGAACGGCGTCCGACGAGATGATCCTGGCCGAAGCCCTGATCTATTTCGTGTTCATCGGCTCGCTAGCGCTGGCCGCCACCCTGGCCTCGCAGTTCATCAGATAGAACGCACGAGCAGCACGCGCAGCGTGGTCGGCCCGTAGGGCACGTCCGCTTTGAGCCCGACCTGTCCCGTCGCGAGCGGCGCGTAGATCGCGCCCGAGTTCACGCCGTACAGCACGTACGGCAGCGCGTTCGAACCGAAGAGGTTATCGACCGAGATCTGCAGCGCCGTGTGCGGCGCGACGGGCTGACGCAGCGTCGCGTGACCGACGAAGTACGCCGGGATGTTGAACATGTTGTTCGAGCCGTAGTAGGTCAGGCCGAGCGAGGCGTATTGCCCCCACGACCCGCGGCGGTGAATCTCCGCGTAACCCATCGAGTAGGGCTCGCTCTTGTTCGAGATGTTGTTGTAGCCCGAGCCGTTCGAGATGTAGTTGATGCCGGGAATCACGCCGAGGTTGGTCTCGTACTGCCCCGCGGCCGTCGAGTAGAAGTTGCCGGGAACGTTGTACGCATAGGCCCGCGCGAGATCGCCCGAGACCGTGAATCCGTACCCGACCGCGGGATCGTGATGCAGCCCGATCTCGATGCCCTCGTCACGGCTCTGCGCGAGGTTCCCGTTCGTACTCGTATAGACTTCGTACGGCGTGCCGTTGTAGGTGTAGGTCGTCCCGGTATCCGTGATCTGGGTGAGGAACTGGTTCCAGATGTTGGTGAGGTAAAGGTCGACCGAGAGGATGTCGTTTCGCCGCAAGCGCGCGTCGCCGCCGATGTCGTAGGCAAATGCCGTCTCGGGTCTGAGCGTGCCCGAGTTGACGGGAACGGTCACCGTGGTACCGACCGCACCGCCGCCGGCCAGCACTTCTTCCGCCGTCTCGGTGTTGTTGTCGATCAGCGACGGATAGGGCGGCGCGATCGAGGAGCCCGCCGAAAAGCGCAGCGAGAGATTCTCATCCGGACGGTAGACGAAGCCGAGGCGCGGATCGTCGTGCGTCGAGGTCGTCGTCGAGAAGTCGAACGACGTGTCGGACGGCGCGGTCGGCGCGTACGTGGAACGGTAGACGTTGTAGTAGTTCGCGAGCGTGAGCTGCGCTTTATCGCCGATCTGCACGACGTCGCGCAGCAGCCAGTTATCCATGTCCTGCCGCGTGCCCGGCGCGATCGAGTATTGCACCGCGCCGCTTCCCGGGGCGATCTTGTAGGATTGGGTCAAGCTCGTGTCCGCGTCGTAAGCGGCGGTGAGCAGATTGTTGCTGCCGATCGGATGATCGTATTCGAACGAGCCGCCGCGCAGGTGGTCGAAATCACCCATGCTGCTCACGTACGCGCTCGTGTCGGGAACCGTAACCTGCTCGCTCTGTCCGTTGAAGGTCGTCGCCGTGCCGGCGAGCTTCACCGTGCCCCACAGCTGCAGCGGAAGTGTGTAGGAACTGGCGGGATTGGAAAGGTCCGAGTAGGTCGGCCGTTCGAGCACGGCGCTGTACCAGCGCGCGAGGAACGTGTCGTTGCCGAGCGCGGTGCGGAATTGGCCCTCGAACATCGGCTCGTTGTCGTTGAGGTTTTGATTGGGCAGCACGGCCGACTGGTTCAGGAGGAACTGCCCGCCGTTCGCGAACGGCGAGCCGGACGCGTCGTACGAAAGACCCGGCGTGAACGTCGAGTAGATTTGCGTCAAGCTTGCGGCCGGACCGTTGTACTCTCCCTGGATGCCGACGTATCCGAGCGTCAGCGTCGTCGCGCTCGAGAAATGATAAGCGAGTTTCGCGAGTTCGCCATTGCTCTGATAGGTCGACGTGACGTCCTGACAGCACGCCACCAGCGTCGTGTACGCGGCGGAGGGATTGCTGCCCTTGATCGATCCCGGCACGGGATACGGCCCGCCGTATCCGGTGGGCGCCGACGAACTGAGCGTCGAGGATGCACTAACGCCGTTGACTTTCGAACCGCTGGGCAGCGTGACGTAGGTGGCATAGTCGTCGAGCGGACCGTTCGTACCGCTGCGCACCAGCGCCACGAGATAGCCGACCTTGCCGATCGTATCGGAGATGCGCATCTCGGCGAAAGCGCCCTGTTGGTTGTCGATGCCCGCGATCAACGTGTCGTGCGGCGTGAGCGACGGTTCGCCCGTCACGAAATTTATCGTGCCGCCGATGCCGTAGTTGATCTCGTTCGCGTAGGCTGTCGGCCCCTTGATGATTTCGACGTCGTTGAAGAGCAGCGAGTTCACGAGCGGCGTATCGTAGTCGCCGCTCTTGCCGGCGATGAGCGGAAAGCCGTCGATCAGGTTGGACTTCTCCCAGTCGAATGCGCCGCGCAAATTCGGCGAGGTGATCGAACCAGGCGCACCGCCGTTGCCCGAGTCCGGGCGGTTCGAGATGACGCCGGGAATCTCGTCGAGCACGTGACCGATGTTGATCTGGCCTTGATCGACGAAGCTCTGCTGCGTGAGCGTCTGCGTTGCCGTCGCCGTCGTGTTGAACGAGGATCCGGCGCTGGTCTGCACCGACGCGATCTGCTTGAGAGTATCGAGCGAGCGCGCGACCAATGTCACTGTCACCGGCTTTGTGCCCGGCACGGCGATTCCGGCGTACATCCACTCGACGAACCCGCCTTTGCTGACGGTCAGATCGTAGGTGCCGGCAGGCACGTTTGCGAGCGTGAACGCGCCCTGCGCGTCGCTCTCCACGCGTGCGACGCTTGCCGGACGAATCGAAACCGTCGCACCTGCAATCGGCTTGCCGCCGGCATCGCGTACCGTTCCGGTGATCGCACCGGTTGTTTGCGCCTGCGCGCGCGCAAGCGTACTCGCCAAAAAGGTAACGATCAGGAAAAGCCGCAGTAGGTGCTTCGTGTTCATCCGGATGGGTCTCGCCTTTCTTTTCGCCCTATGTTTCCCAATACGCGTCGCCGCGGCTACGACGCTTGTCGTAACGGTCGACGACCAGAACGGGCAGCCCGTCAGCGGAGCGCACGTCACGCTGGCCGCAAAGCCCGCGCAGACGGGAACCACCGACGCCCGAGGTAACGTGCGGCTGCGGCTTCCGGAAACGGGAAGCTACACGCTGCAGATTCGTGCTTCGGGTTTCCATATGGTGACAGAAACCCTGCACTTTACCAATCAAAAAGGCGTCAAGGTGCGGCTCGAGCCTTCGGCCGGCGCGTTGCAGGTGATCGGTTCCGTAACCGGACATGCCCGCACGCCTTTTAACGCCACGCCCGTCGCGCAGAAGGTCTATCCCCGCGAAGCCTATCGCGATCAAGGTCAACCCGACGTTTCGAGTGTCATGAATCAGACACCGGGCGTCCTCGCGTTGACGAATTGGTACACGAATACGGCATCGCCGCTCGCTCCCTCGTTCGCCTCGGTCCGCGGCGCGCTTCCCTACGAAACGCCGGTCCTCATCGACGGCGAACCGATCCTCACGCCCCTAGGGTCGCTCGACTTGAGTCTGCTGCCGACCTACGTCTTGCAAGAAGTAGAGGTCGTCAAAGGGCCCGGCGACATCGCCGGTGCGGGCGGCGGCGCCGGCGGCGCGATCAACTTCCGCACGGCCGACCCGACGCTCGGGCAGCGCGGGACCTACGAGATCGAAGGCGACTCGCACGGCGGCTCATTCAGCGATCTCGCATATGACGGCACCGAACCGGGCGGGGCTCTCGCCTACGCCTCGATGTTCTCGATCGACGGCGAGAGCGATTACGTGCGCAAAGCCGTACTCTTGAAGCTGCGCGAAACACCGTCGACCAACGTCTCGATCACCGGAACCGTCATGAGCGTGAGCCTGGACCGTTCCGAGCAGGCGGCCTACGTATTCCTCGGGGATTCCTATTCGTACGAACATCTTGGATTTGCGGACCTCGGCGCCTCGCTCGATCGCGGCGACGACGCCTACTCGATCCATCTCTTCACGGCACAGACGCAGCAGGGTCTCAACACTCCGAATCTCGGCTATTCGCCGATCGCCGACGAGAGCGGAGCGACGCTCGCATGGCAGCACGCGAGCGGCAAGCTCGCTCTTGCAACCAGCGCGCGCGCACTTTACGAAGACGTGCCGAGCACCGGCATCAACCAGACGCAGTCGACCGCGCGCGAGAGCTTGACCTATCGTCCCGATTCGCGCAGCGAGGTGGATCTCTCCGGCGAGTTGACCGGCGATCGCACGACGTTCAAATCGTTCAGCGCACCCGCCGCGCGCGCCGGATACTCATACAAGCTCGCAAGCCAGCTCGCGCTGCGTGCTTCCTACGGCACGAGCGCTGTGCTCCCGCCGCTTTACACCATCTTCAATTCGCTCGAGCGCGCGACCGGCGTCGATGCCGGCGCCGAATGGCGGCTTCACGGCAACACGACCACGCTCTCCGCCGATCTCTATCGCAACGCGACGCAAGGAGTCTACGGATTCGCTTTTCCGTGCGGCTGCCAACCGCCGATGACGGAGAGCGGCGCGGAGTTCGCACTCCAGCAATTCAAACGCGTCGGCATGGGCTTCATCGCTACGCTGCAGCTCCCGCGCACCTACACCGCCCTAGACCCGCGAAATCTCGGCTACACCTCGATCGCGCCGTTTCACATTCCCTACGCGCAGGGCTACACCGAGATCAGCTACAAATGGCCGCGCGGTTCGCGCGCATCCATCGGCGCGCTCTACGTCGGCTCGAATAACGCCTATGGCGCTCCCGCCTTCGCAACGCTCAACGCGAACCTCGAGATATCGGTCGGCCCGCGCGCGAAACTGCAGTTCTCCGCGCAGAATCTCACGAACGAGCTGGCAAACCGCGCTCCGATCTTCCTCCCGTTCTCTCCGCAGTATGGTCTCGTGCCCTTCACGCTGCGTTTCATGTTCCGGCAGTCCTTCGGTACCGGCTCGCTGTACGAGCACTAACCGCTCCAGCCGGGCAGCCACAAGCGCTGCATCCACTGCGTCTGGGTGATCGGAATCGCTGAAAGAATCGGAAAAAAGTACACGAATGCGGCGGCGGCCAGCACGAGATAGCCGATCGCGACCACGCGCGGTGCGCGCTGCATGAGTACCGCGTTGCAGATCGCCACCAGCGGCACGTTCACGTAGAAATGATAGATGAACGCGATGCGCGGCGAGAAGGCCCAGGGCACCCACTGCAACAGGTAGGCGAGCACGACGAGCGCGTAGCCGCGATTGCGTTCGTGAAAAGCCAGCAAGCCGGCGAACGGAACGCTGACGAGACCCAGCCAAAGGAGGATGGGATTCGGCATCGAGTAGATCATCGCGGCCGTGCAGTTGGGACACGTGCCGGCGTAGTTCGCGTAGTAGAGGATCGGCCGCAGCTCGAGCGGCCACGTCCACCAGAGCGAGGCGTAGGGGTGCGTCGCTTTCAGATGCGCGTGATAGAGAAACGCGTTGACCTGCATGGTGACGATATCGCTCACCGTGTAGGGGCGCGGCGGGAGCGTCTGCAGGTCGCGGAGTCCGATGAAATGCGGAATGTACGCGAGCGCGTAGACGATGCCGATGGCCGAGATCACCGCTGCGGTCGCCAGATCGACGGGGAAGGGCGACGGACGGCGCGCGATCCACGCGCGCACCGAGGCATAGGCGATGACGACCGCCGCGACGCCGTAGGCCATCACACCATACCACTTGCTCGCTACCAGCAGCGCGCCGGCGACGGCGAAGGTGACGAGCCAGCGCGCGCCCGCGGGCCTGTCGTGAAAAAGCCGGTCGGCGGCGTACAGTGTCGCGGCGATCACGACGGCCAGCACGATCTGCGCGGCGAGTATCTCGGTACGAAAGCGCAGGAGCACGACGACGACCGCGGCTGCGGCGCTTGCCGCGAAGATCGCGGCCCGGAGCATCCACGAGCGCGGCTGCGCCTCGCGCGGCGGTGCGTCGGATACAGCGTCCCAGTAGCGGCAGAACGCATAGAGCGTGAGCATCGAGAAGCATACGACGAAACCTTCGGGAGTCGCGATACGCGATTGCACGTAGTGCATACCGTCGAGCCCGAAGAGAATCGCTGCGTAGCAACCAAAGAGCGTCGAACGCGTGATGCGCTTGGCGAGCACGAAGCAGATCGCCACGGCGGCCGCGCCCGCCACGACATTGAGAAATCGCCATCCATAGGAGGTGTCGCCGTGCTGCAGACCGCCGAAGAGAATCACGGAGAGCGTGATCAAGAGTTTGGTAACCGGCGGATGCGTATTTTCGTAGATGTAGCGGCGCTGCAGATACTCCTCGGCCGCGCGCGCGAAGTAGACCTCGTCGAAAACCTTGCCGGGCGGAATCCAGTAGCGCACGAAGAGCAAGACGAACGAAGCGATGCCCAGTGCCCCGGCGATGACTGCATCGCGGGCTCGTTGTGAAAACGCCAGAATCATTACCGCCTCTCTTCATACTAGAGACGGTAGCTCCCGCTCGGGTCGATCGAGACGCGGCTGCCGCCGATGAAGACGCTGCGCACGCGATGATCCCAGAAGGTTAGAATCTTGACCACCACCGGGCGCAACGCCGCGACGATTTCGCGCGCGCGCTGCG
>Ga0335073_10002809_pt1 | contig 23927 bp, 19 predicted proteins | sample Lox_Sample_22_FD_207093 | JGI IMG/M metagenome (GOLD analysis project Ga0335073, IMG submission 207093) | Soil microbial communities from Loxahatchee National Wildlife Refuge, Florida, United States - Lox_Sample_2.2 | ecosystem: Environmental > Terrestrial > Soil > Wetlands | place: USA... | reverse complement strand
GACAATTCTCGGAACACCCTACTACATGTCGCCGGAGCAGGCCGTGGGCGGATTGGCCGGTCCGGGCTCCGACATCTTCGCGGCCGGCTGCATCCTGTATGAAATGCTCAGCGGAGAGCGGGCTTTTAGCGGCGATTCCGTAGTGGACATTCTGTACCAGGTGATCCACGTGCAGCCGCAGCCGCTCGAACCGGCTGAAATTTCGATCTTCAATGAAGTGATCCGCCGCGCCTTAATGAAACGTCCCGAGGACCGCTACAAATCGGCCGCCGACATGCTTCGGGAGGTGAGCAAAGCCGCGGCGCCGAAGAATGTCTGCGACCGGTCAACGGACGGCCCGGTGACGCGGCTGATTGTGTTGCCGTTCCGAATCCTTCGCAAAGATGAAGAGACGGAATTCCTGGCCTATAGCCTGCCCGACGCCATCAGTTGCTCCCTTTCCGGCGTCGACAAACTTACGGTGCGGTCGACATTGGCTGCGCTGCGTTTCGAAGGACAGGCCCCGGATCCGAAACGGATTGCCGCCGAGGCGGATGTCGATGCCATCCTGGCGGGAACGCTGTTGCGCGCCGCCGGTCAGCTCCGGCTGTCCTGGCAATTGATGGAAGCTCCGAGCGGGACCTTGATTTCTTCGGACGTGCTGGACGTGTCCATCAACGACTTGTTTCAGGTTCAGGACGGGTTGGCTCAGCAGATCGTGACCTCCCTGATGCTGCCCCTTACCGCACGTGAACGCCGGGTTCTGAGGCACGACGTGCCGGGAAGCGCCAAAGCCTACGAATATTACCTGAGGGCGAATCAGATCGCGGTGCACCGCACCCTCGAGAATATGAGACTGGCGCGCGATCTTTACCTTCAGTGCGTGGCGGAGGATGCCAACTATGCGCCGGCATGGGCCAGGCTGGGCAGAGTCCATCGCTTCCTGGAGAAGTTTGGCGGAGAAAGCGATGAGAACATTCGGCTTGCGGACGAAGAATTTCGCACCGCATTTCGTTTGAATCCGGATCTCACTTTGGCCCACAACCTATACACGCCCATCGAATGCGACCAGGGCTCCGCGGCGCAAGCCATGGTGCGGTTGTTGAAACGCGCCCGCTACCGCCGGCACGATCCGGAATTGTTTGCGGGCCTGGTTCAGGCGTGCCGCTACTGCGGCGAGTTACAAGCCTCGCTGGCAGCCCACAACCGGGCCCGCCGCCTCGATCCGAACGTGGTGACCAGCGCCGAGCACACGTATTTTTTGTTGGGAGAGTATCCCAAGACGCTGGCCTTCTATGACAACAAAGCCGGATACTATCTCGACGCGGCCGCGCTGGCCGCGCTCGGCCGTAACGAGGAAGCATTGGAGCGGCTGCGTCATCGAAAAGCGGAGGGAGCCCCGACCGGAATCGTCGGGGCCGCCGTGGAATCTCTCAGGTGCTATCTGGAAGGGGATATTGAAGGCTGCTTGATGGCTGTCCCCGCGCTGGAATCGCCTGACCGCGTCGATCCCGAATCCCTTTTTTATATTGCCCGCCATCTGGCGCGAATCAATCTGGGCGAGCGTGCCATCGCAACCCTGGGCAAGGTAATCGATTCCGGATTCTTGTGCGCTCCATCGCTGGGGAACGATCCCTGGCTGGCGTCGCTGCGGAGTGATCCTGGATTTGGCGGCCTATCCGAAAAAGCTGAGCAGCGGCGGATCGAGGTCCATGCCGCTTTTCTCCAGGCCGGTGGTGAAGACGTACTGAGGGAGAGCTGAGCCGCGGAGACCGAGTCAATTCGCGGCCGGCCGTTTGGCGGAATCGATGACAAAGTACGAGACGGGCACCTTTTGCGATTCCATTTGCAGCCCCAACTGGCTCTTCAGCGCGGCGGCTAGTGAGAGACTGGTGCTTTCGTCCCAGGAGAGTGTGAAATCATAGAAGCCTGTCAGGCCGGTCTTGTCGATGCCCGGTCCGTTTCCGCCGAACGTTGAAAGATAGCTGACCAGCATCTCCATGGAGCAACGGTGCGCCCTTACGGTTGTCGGCTGGCCCGGTGAAGGTTTGCCGCCGCTGGCCAGCTTCAGATCGGAATCCTGGCTTTTCGATTCCTCGAGTTTCGGGCCGCCCCTGGCAATTGTGAGGGCGAAACCGGATTCTTCCGCAGGCTTGCGGTGGTACTTCATCTGGAACCGCTCCACAAGCAGGTTCTGCAGCATTTCGAGCAGTTGCTTCTCGGTGGTCTTTGCCGGGTTCTCAGCTTTCGCCACTACATCGAAGCGCTCGGCGCCCATGGCGACCCATTCCGGACCGCTCTCAATGAACGACATTGGACCGACGCCCCAAGCGATGTCGACCAAGTGGCTGAGACGTGCGCTGGTGATGACACATCGGCCAAGCGGTGGAGCCCCGTCCTTCTCGCCTGGCGTGTAACTTGTGTCGATGCCATGGCAGCCGCCGCGAACGCCACTTAATTCGGCGGCCGGCTTGATGGAGGCGACTTCGAAATGCAGCGGCGCAGCGGGCTGTGCTATTGCCCCCAGGGCGAACAGGCTGATTATCACCGCGGCGATATGGCGGGCAACTGGCATGGCATTCATTGGACTGGCTGACGTCATTGTAGGATAGCGATGTAGACAAATGAAAATCGCGACCTGGAATATTAACTCGGTGCGCCGGAGGCTTCCGGCGGTGATCGCATGGCTGGAGTCGAACCGGCCGGACGTCTTGTGTCTGCAGGAGACGAAAGTTCAGGACGGCGACTTTCCCGTGGATGCCTTCCGCGATGCCGGATATCATGCCGTTTTCCGCGGCATGAAGGGCTACAACGGAGTGGCCACTCTAAGCCGCAGAGAACCTGAATCAGTGCTCCATGGTCTGTGCGAAGGCCCCGACAGCGAGGACGTGCGGATGCTCCAGACGGTGTTTGACGGCATTCCCATCGTCAATACGTATGTTCCGCAAGGGCAAAAGGTGGGGAGCGAAAAGTACGTCTTTAAGCTGGAGTGGTTTCACCGCGTGCGACGGTATTTCGGCGAGCGGCTGGACCCGGCCAAACCGGCGATCTGGCTGGGGGATCTGAACGTCGCTCCGGAGCCGATCGATGTGTATCATGCCGACCGCCGCGTTAACGATCCCGACTTCCATATCGACGCCCGCGAGGCGTTTCGCCACGCGGTGAGCTGGGGATTCATCGACGTCTTCCGCAAGCTGCATCCCGACCGCGTGCAGTACACCTATTGGGATTACTTTCGCAACGCCTTCGGACACAATTGGGGATGGCGCATCGACCACATTCTCGCGACTGCGCCGCTCGCCGAACGATGCCGTGCGTGCGATGTGGACGTGGAACCGCGCCGTGCTCCCGAAGCGTCCGATCATACGGTGCTTTGGGCGGAATTTGAGAATTAGCCGGGCGCGGCAGGGTCAAGTTCACTTCACGTCGGCGCCGCGCTCGACGAATAACGCGCGCAACACGGACCGATGGCAGCGCCTTTCATCCTCACAATAGCAGCCCACCGAAAAGTTCGTGGAACGCGATAGCGCCGCGAGCATGTCCAGTTCGCGGCTGCGATCGGGCGCGTTCATCTCCTTGCGGAATTTCCGAACGAATGCGGCCCACGCGCGACTGTCTTTGGCATGGAGGGCCTCCTGCACGAGATCCGAGCTCGGCGAGAGATTGGGGAACCAGACATCGTAATAGTCCAGGCGGGCGAAGTCCGATTTGGGCACGCCACGCGGCGGCCGTCGTACGGTGCCGATCCGCAAGCCCTCCACGGACTTGCGCGGCGTGCCCAGCCGCACGATAAAGACAGACATGGTCCTTCAATTCTCCGATGGTTTCTCGGCGTGATCGATGACGATGATCTCCACCGGCTCTTTGGCCGACACTACTTTCAGCCCGACCTTCTGCAGGGCGGTGTAAATGGTAGGCCCGGCTTCGCCGACCGGCACGCCGGCCGAGAGGTCCTTCAGGTTGCGGCGGTATTCCAGCGTGATGTCGTAGCCGCCCTGAAGGCCGGTTTTGTCGAAGACCGGCCGGTCGAAATTGGAAGCAATGCGCCCCACCAGGTCGGTCATGGAGATGTTGGTGTAGGTGGATTTCCAGATGCCGCGCGAAAACGTGCCGCTGGCCTTGCTTTCCGTGTCTGGCGCGGCCGCCTGCAACTTCGGACCGTTCTTGTCCACCACGAGAGCGTATGCTGGCATCTCCCTGGACTCGCGATGGAACTTGACGTGGAAGCGGTCGGCGAGGAGAGTTTGCATCATCAGCCTGGCTTGCTGTGGCGATAGGACTCCATCGCCTTCCGCTTTGGCCTGGATGTCGAACACGACTGGATTGCCATCGCGATCGGTCCATTCGGGGCCGCCGGAAACTGTGTGAAGGCGCATCCCGTAGGCGCCCATAATAAATGTGGCCAGCGATCCCGAAGTGGTCACGCGATTGCCACTGATCTGGAGGGCGCTTGGGCCGCCGACCTGGAGCCCGGTCATGCCAGGAGGAAACTCGTGGACCTTGATCGACGCCACCTCGAAGGCGGGCGCGGCGGGCTGGCTCCACGCAATCGGACAGGAAAGCACCAGACAACCGCTCAGAATCATCGCGTGATTCATGGCTTCCCTCCGACAGGATACTTTACAGTACGAGCCGGCCGGGCCGCAACGGCGGAGAGTTACTCCTCGCGCAACAAGGTCGACGGGTCGAGCGAAAGCGCGCGCTGTGCGGGAATCCAGGTAGCCAGAAGCCCCAGCATCATCATCGCCAGCACCACGCCGCCCAGCACCATCGGGTCGCGCGGAGTCGCCTGGAAGACGACCGCGGCCAGCACGCGCGCCGAGAGCATTCCGAGAATCAGTCCCAAAACCGAGCCGATGGCAAGCAGCTTCACGGCCCGTCCCAAGCCAGCCTGCAAGACTTCGGAACGTCGCGCGCCTAAGGCCATGCGGATTCCCAATTCGCGCAAGCGCTTGCTCACCGAATAAGCGGCCATGCCAAAAATGCCGGAAACAGCCAGCACGGCGCCCATCAGGCCCAGCACGCCCAGCGACACCGTCGCCACGCGGGCGGCGAACCAGGCGCTATCCATTTCCTGGCTCCAGGTTTGGATGGTGACGGGCAGGCTCTGGTCCAGGTTGCGCAAGGTCTTCCGCAGGATCGCCGCCATCTGACGTGGCTCGCGGTTGGACCGCACAATCAGCCAGGTCACGCTCGAAGGGGACTGCATGAGCGGGTGAAACATGGCCATCTCCGAATCCTCGGTCAGGCTGCCGTACTTCCCGTCTTCGACTACGCCGGCCACTTGTACACGCGTTCCATCCCGCAACTTGAAATAGTGGCCTACCGCGCCCGGAACCGAGCCGAAAATCTTGCGCGCGAACTCCTGATTCACGACCGACACGCGCGGGGCGTTTCTGTCGTCATGCCAATCGATGGCGCGCCCAGCCAGCAATACGGTGCCGGCCGCGCGGAAATATTCGGGCGAGATGTTGTACGACATCGCCCGGCCCAGGGCATTCGCGGGCCGGAGGTCGGTGGTCTGTTCCGCAAAGACGACCGGGGCTTTGCCGTCCTCTCCCAGCGGCGGTTGATCGGTCAGCCCGACGGACGTCACGCCCGGGATGGCCGCAACCGCATCCATCATGCGCTTCTGCATGGCCGGCACGGCGTCACCGTTGTAGCCCGCCATCACCAGATCCGTGTCGGCGAGCATGACATTGGCGGGCTCAAACCCGAGTCTTGCATCCATCGATCGCGTCATCCCGCGTACGGCCACCATGGAAGCGGTCACGAGCACGGCGCAGATCGCGATTTGTCCCACCAATAACAGGTCGCGAAGCGTCACCCGTCTGCCGCCGATTACTCTCGTCCCCGCTTTCACGACTTGGTAGGGATCGGTCCGCATCACCTGGCGCACCGGAACGATGCCGAAGAGCAAACCGCTCAGCAGAGCCACGACCAAAGCGAATGCGTAAACGTTGCCGTCCGGCGCCAGCAGCAAATGGATCGGAAAACGCGGCACCGGCTGCCACACGCTGAGCCAGTCGAGCAGTACTTTACTACCGATCAGTCCGGCAACGCCTCCCAGGAGTGAAATCAACACGGCTTCGGTCAACAGCGTCCGGAGAATGCGGCTGCGGCTCGACCCGAGCGCAAGGCGTAGCGCCACTTCCCGCGCCCGGTCGGAAGCGCGGGCGGCGAAGAGGCTGCCCAGGTTGGCGCAGGCCGCGAGCAGAATCAAACCCGCCAGCAGTGTCAATGCCGCAAGAAACGCCCGCACCGGCCGGCCGAGATAATCGCCATACAGACCGGGAGGCGCCAACTGGAAGGTCATTTGGCTATCTTCCTTGGGGTAGGTCTTCTCCAGGTAGTTTCCGATCGAGTTCAGGTCGGCGACGGCTTGCGCGGGCGTGACCCCAGGTTTCAAACGCCCGAGCGCCTGAAACACGGAGCGATTATTGGCCCGCGAGTCCAACAGGTTCACGCCATCCATCTGCTCCTGGTCGACCAGCGGCACGTAGCCTGCGGGGAAGAAGAAAAGGATGGCGCCCTGGAAATCCGGCGGCGTCACGCCAATGATCGTAAACGGATGCTTGTTGAGGCGGACGACGCGGCCCACGACGTTGCGATCGTCCTGGAAATGGCTGTGCCAGTATCCGTAAGAGAGCACGAGATAGGGGGCGCTGTTGGGACCGTGCTCATCGGAAGCGTGGAAGAATTTGCCGAGGTAGGGCTGAACACCCAAGGCATCGAAGTAATTCCCTGTAGCTTCAAGTAGCCAGGCGCGTGTAGAGGTGTCGCCGGTATCCAAGCCAACCGAAGCGACCCCATAACCGGCCAGGGATTCGAAGCTCCGGTTGCGGTCGCGAAGATCGGCATAGTCGGGGTAAGACAGGCGCCCGAAAAATGTCGGCCGCTGCAATCCGTAGAGGCTCTCGGCATGAGGCAGGCCGAGCGGGTGCAGGATCAGCCGGTTGGCGACGCCGAAGACCACGGCGTTAGCGCCGATCGCCAGGGCCAGCGTCAGGGCAGCCACGGCGGTAAAGCCGGGAGACTTCTTCAGGACGCGAATTCCGTAGCGGATATCGTCGATGGTGTCTTCGATGAAGCCGACGCGGCGGGCTTCGCGGCACTGCTCCTTGCGTTGGGTCAGGCCGTCCATGGCACGCAGGGCGGCGCGGCGCGCCTGAAGCGGCGGGAGGCCCTGCGCGAGGAACTCGCTGGTCTTATGGTCGAGGTGATCTTGCAGTTCGTCGTCCAGGTCCCGCTCGACGCGCCGGCGGCGAAAGAGCGAGCGAAGACGGAGCGGCAGCGTATAAAACCAATGCTCGATGCGCATGCGTCATGCCTCCTCCAGCCGGACGACTTGCGTGATGGCGTCGGATAGCCGAGTCCAATTGGCGGCTTCGATTTGTAGCTGGCGACGTCCCAGGCGGGTGAGCGAGTAGAACTTGGCGCGCCGGTTGTTTTCGCTGGGCTTCCATTCGGAGGCGATCCAACCTTCCTGTTCCAGCTTGTGCAGGGCAGGGTAGAGCGAGCCGTCGCTGACCTGCAGCACTTCGCCGGAGACAACTTTGAGTCGCTGGCTGATGGCCCAGCCGTTTAACGGTTCGAGCGCCAGGATCTTCAGAAGAAGCAGGTCCAGCGTGCCCTGGACCAGGTCGGACGGTCTGCTCACGGCTCCTCCTATCGGTTACCGAGTACAGCGTATCACGGATTCCCCTCGGTAAGCAAGGGGAAATGGCGATGGCCGAAGCAATACGCCTGCTCAGTGATGGATCGGAATCAGAACCGGTCCTGGCGGACTGGAATTCACGGTCGGCGGCGACGATGTTCCGTCGATTGCAATCGAGATGGGATACACTCCCTCGGGCATGGAGCTGAAGGATTGGGGCAGGGTGAAGTTGACCTGATACTCACCCGGAGCCACCAGGCCCGCGAACGACGCGAGAATTGTCACGGTCCCAACAGTCACCGACACCCCGTTGAGCGGTGTGGTCGTCACGGTGGTTCCCGCGGGCGATGCGGCCAGGCCCGTGGCGAACAATTGCACCACGTCTCCCGGAACCGCGTTGCGGAAGCCCGGTCCAATCGAGGGATCACCGGCGATCTTTCCATCCAGGAAGACCGCCGCGGCATAGTTCACGCCGTTCACGATGACTGGAAAGATCCCCGGCGAACTCGCCACGGCCTGAGCCGTCATAACGTTGCTGGCAATGCCATCGCGCGCCACCACCACCGCGACAGTTCCCGAAACGCCGGCCGGCACCTGGAAGTTCACCTGTGTCGGACTGATGTAATAGACCGCCGCCGGCGTTCCGTTTACCAGCACGCGAACACCGCTCAATAGCGTCGGAAGCGCGTTTCCGAGGCCCGTGAAATCGGCCGCCACCCAGGGGCGCGTCGTATCCGACAGATTCATCCCCTTCACCTGTGCCCACGATCCCGGCACGAGCCCGCCCGCCACGTAGGTGGCCCCGTTGGCCGGCGCCGAGGTCAGCACCGGCGCCGATCCCATGAGTCCGAGCGACTGCAGCGCCGCGATGTTCGCGGCGCGGAACGCGCCCTCGCAGATATTATCTGAATGGTCGACCAGGTTGAAGCGGCGTTGATTTTGGGCGTGCGCCGGCGCCAGCCATGACACGAACAGACCCGTCAGTAGCAGCCCGAATCGCACGCGACCGGCGCAAGTCTTCGGGTAGTCCATCTCCGACATGTTGTCTTGGAAATTATATCCGAGACAGCCAGGCAGCCGGGCTCTAGAAGTAAATCTTCACGGCCAACTGGATGATTCGGGGGTCGGCTGCCCCGTAAATGCCGCCGAAGTTGCCGTCGTTTCTGGTTACGTCGGGATCGTTCAACTGGGTGTGGTTCAAAATGTTGAAGAACTCCCCGCGCAATTGCAAACGTAGGGTTTCGTTTTTCGGGAACGGGTAGAAGTTTTTGATCAATCCCGAATCCACATTGAACTTGCCGGGGCCGCGGAACGCGCCTTTGCCGACATTGCCGAAACTCCCGATCACCTGCTGTGCCACCGGCAGGAATAGCGAAGTGTTGAGCCACGGAACGCAGGTAGCGGACCCGCATCCTCCGCGTGAAGCCGCCGGAGCCACGCCGCCGTATTGATCCAACGGTCCGACGAATGTTGCGCGGTCGCCGTTGAGGGCTGTCTCGGACACGTCCTTCCCCAACACGATCGTCATGGCGTCCCCGGTCATGTAGGTGAAGATTCCGCTCCATTGCCAACCGCCGAGCACCGCGCGAATGGCGGCGCTCGATCCGGTCATCTTGGGCAGGTCCCACACAAAAGAGGCGACGAAACGATGTGTGCGATCCTGTCCCGGAGCCGGACCGGTGTCAAATTTGCCCTGGTTCGGGTAACCGAACGGCATGCCGGACCCCACGCTCGACCCCAGGTCCGTGATGCCGCCATTGGAAGCCAGTGCGATCTCCATGGACTTCGAGAATGTATAGTTGCCCAGCAGCGTAAGATTCTTCAGAATGCCCCGGCCGCCTCCCGGGCGCTTCTGCACGTTGATCTGCAGCGCCTCGTAGTCGGACATGCCGGTGTTTCGGTTCTCGAGAATGTCGACATAGCCCTGGAAAGGCCGGCTGGCATCGGTTCCCACCCCGGCAGCCCGAGGATTGTAATCGATGTCCTGACGGAGATGGACGCCGCGAAGTCCGACGTACGAAATGTTGACGATGGTGTCCGGCAGTAACTGATGCTCGACCGTCAGGTTCCAGTCATAAGTCGTCGGCGTAACCCACTTCACGCCTGGTTCGAGACTAAACAGCTTCACAGGCAGGATCATGGGCACGCCGGCGGGGGGAAGCGTCTTGAGCGTATAGAGCAGGGGCCATGTGGCCGCATACTGTGGCTGGCTGGCTAAGGGGTTGGAGAATGGAATGAGGTTATTCGGCGAGTTCGGCTCCGTGATGGTCGTCGCCAAACTGAACGGCTGGTTGATGGAGGCATCGTTCAGGAAAAGACCGGGCAGCCGGGTGGAATAGAATGCGCCGGCGCCTGAGCGCACGACGGTCTTTCCGTTGCCGAATACGTCCCAGGCAGCCCCAAGCCGGGGCGCGAAATTGTTGTAGTCGGGCGTATTGCCGGTTGCCGGGAAGTTCAGACCATTATAGGAATCGCCGACGAACATCATCCCCGGAGGCGCTGTGGGAACAACCTTGGAACGTACTCCGGCGTAGTAAGCCGATGGCCAGAATTGTTCCGTGCGTCCGTAAATTTCCTTCTCCACGAACTGGGGCTCCCATCGAAGACCCAAAGTGAGGGTGAAATTCTGCCGAAGTCTCCATTTGTCCTCGCCGAAGAAACCGATGACCTTCTGCCGCGAGTCGGAATAGTCGCCCGACGACTGGCTGTACGCATGCAGATGTCCCACCACGAAACTGGCCAGCCCCAAATTGGAAAGTGTATCCGCAAATTGCCAGTTGCCATTCTCGATATCCGTGTTGCGGATATTGGACTGATCGTATTCCACGTTGCCGCCGAACATAAACGTGTGGAGTCCATGCGTCCAGGTGACCTGATCGCGGATCTCATAAGTGTTGCGGATGAACTTCGCGTCGGTGAAATTACCCAGTCCAAAGTAGCCGTTGGTGATGCTGAAAGCGCGGATTCCGCCTTCCGACTTGGGCAGTTGCGGCACCGTCGCCCCGAAATCGTTGAACTGCGGAGTCTGGCCTCCCTGGCCTCGGTCTGAAGCCGAGCGCATGTAGGTCGCCACGAAGTTATTGACGAACGTCGCTCCGGGAACCCAGGTGTAGCCGGCGGTTGCGTTCGTGGAACGCACCGTAGACCCCGGCGTGCCGGTCAACAGCAGGTTGTTGCAGCAATAGCCGGGCGCATGATAGTACTTGTCCGTGTAGTAGCGGGCATAGAATTTGTCCTGCCCTCGGAATATCCTGTCAAAGCGGCCCACGTATTCGTCGAAATTCTGCACCGTTGGGACGCCGTAGGTGATGCGCCCGTTCGGCAACGCTTGTGAAATCGGCAGATATTTCGACAGGTTCACGGCGACCGGGCTCACCTGACTTTGCGGAATGATATCGCCCGGATATGCATTACCGGTCGTCGGGTCGTTGATCTGAATTACTTTCCCTTGCGGATTGACTGCTGAACTCGCGTTCAGGTAATTCGAGAAATCGCCTGTCAGGTTGGCGGCGGTAGGGAGAATCGTATTATTGGCGTTCCCGATGGTCCGGATGCGCGTTCCCTGATAACCGAAGAAGACGAAAGATTTGTCCTTCTGAATCGGGCCGCCGACCGTGCCGCCAAATTGATTTCGTTTTAGCGGATCCGTCGCGGCCGCAAAAAAGTTGCGCGCATTGAATTCGCGGTTGCGCACAAATTCGAACACATCTCCGTGCCACTGGTTGGTTCCGGACTTGGTCACCACGTTCACCACCGCCCCCGCGTTCGTCCCATACTGCGTATCGAAACTGTTGGTCTGGACGCTGAATTCCTGGAGGGCATCCGGGAACGGGAACGGATTATTGGTGTTGCTCATCAGATCCTGGTTGCTGCCGCCATCCAGGTTGTAGCTGATTTCGTCGGGACGGGCGCCGTTCACCGACATCGCCTCCGTGCCCGGAACCTGTTTGGTGTCTCCTTGAGTGGTGCCTGCGGAATTATTGGAATCCAGGACGCCAGCAACCATCTTCGTAAGATCGGCGGCATTGCGGCCGTTCAAGGGCAGCTCGACCACGCGGGAGCGCTCGATCACCTGGCTCAACACCGGGGTAACGGTATTGACCAGCGTGGCCGTGGCCTCGACCGTCACCCTCTCCTGTGTTTGCCCCAATTGCATCGAGATCAGGAGGGAGCCCGTCTGGTCGGCGAGCAGCGTCACGTCCTGGACATACGTCTTGAACCCCGTGGCTTCAACCGTCACGCGATACGTCGCGGGCGGAATGGAGGGAATGGTGAATTGGCCGCTGACGTTGGTGGTTGCGGTGCGTTTCACCTCCGTCCCCACCTGGGTCATAGTAACGCGGGCTTGGGAAACCAGGGCGCCGCTGGGGTCGCTAACGGTGCCACTCATGGCCGCGTTGCCGCCACCTTGACCATATGCTCCAGCAACAATCAGAATAACGCTGCCACAAATCGCGACGAGTTTTCGCATACAACCTCCAAATAATCCATGGCCCGAATTAATTGAATGTTCTTAGAGGTCGGCTTGATAGGAAAGAAGCGTGCTTCGTCTCAATGTGTCCAATTGAGACCGGGAGGAGATCGGCTACCTCGATGCCCCCAGACTAGCGTTAGCCCTCGAACGTGTTGAGAATTTCAACAGTCGACGGCTGAAGCCGCTTCCCATTTCTTCACCCACCCCGGAACCCCGTTCATTGCGCGGAAAATGATCTCGGCACATCACCCGAGCCGGAGACTCCGCCATTTGTTCAACGGTCGAAGTATCTCATTGGGCTTGAGATGTGTCAAGCAAAAAAGGCCTTCTTAGACTCATCCGATTCAGCAACTCCCGATGAGACGTTAGCCGTTAGTATGTGGCGCGCCTTTTGCCGCCGTCCAACGATCCGCTCGATTTCGAGACCAGCTTGACTTCGAGCCTGTGCTCTTGGGCGGCGCCTTCAGATGATGGAACGAAGCCGACGATATATTGAGATAAGCCGTCGTTCTTCACGTTTTCGAGGATCCTTTCCAAGGCCGCGGCATCGATCGACGTGTATTCCACCGAGCGGCCGCCGGTCATCTTTCCCAAGGCTTCGAATTCCCGCATGCGGAAGAGGTTTCTGGGATATTGCGGCTCGATGTGACCCAGGTAATTCGTCGCGACCGGGTAAATCGGGATTCCCAGGTCGAGCGCTTCGTTGCCGACGTCTTCGGGGACGGTGGTAGTGGCGCCGATTCCTTCGGAAAACATCACAAAGACCCGCGCCACCTTGTCCTGCGCCGCGGCTACGTCGTTCAATGTCCCGATAGCTGCCTCCATGGGCCAGCCGCGATGTTCGGCGGATACGAAGTAACTCGTTGGGTAGTCGTTGGTAAACGGACCGCGGCCCACTGCATCCCTTTTGGGGGGCATGCTCAAGGAAAAGGCCTGAATGCCCTCCAGTGTAGGTCTTGGTGTCAGGAGGCCGCGAATGGCGGCAGTGACTCGCCGGGCATCGGTTCCGGCCGGGCACAGCTTGTAAAGCTTCTGACCGAAGCAACTGTAGACAGAAACCCGGATGTCCGCGGCTTCCTTCTCCAGAATCGCCTGGGTCAGTTCTTGGTTCCACTGTGGGATGAAACGGTAGACAGCCGCTGGATCCCAGAAGTATTCGATTCGCGGATTGATATCGAATAAGAGGACCAATTCCAGCGGCATGCGGCCCAGCGTCGCCGGACTGTCGAAGATCGAAAACTGGCGTGGCTTACCGTCCTCCAGCAGCACAATGTCAGACTGTTTCAGATCCGCCACGTAGTTCTTGCCGTGCGTCACATGGAAAGAGAGCAGGACCAGGCGGGTCTGCGAATGAAACATGACTGCCGGGATCTCGTCCTGGGATGGTTGCGCGAGAGCCAAACTGGCGCTGAACAGAATGACGGCTAATGTCACGCGACGCATCGAAAGCACCTCTGTGAGCTGCTCTCGACGCTATCACGGGCGTTACACCCAATCAAGGTGAAGCTGATGAGCGGCCTTACTTCCTGGTGGGCGGCGCTGACATCTGTTCAGTGGAAGGCGGAACGATGTTCTTCATCCGCAGGTACGTCACCATGTTGCCGTAGTGCTCCGCGCTGTGCATGATGTTGACGGTAAGCACATCGAGTTTCGGCATGTCAGTTCCGTAGAGCTTATACATCTGCGTGGCCGAAGCGTCGGTCATGCTGTTGTAAGCGCGGTCACAGTAGGCAAACGCGCTTTTGAGCGCGGCAATCAAGTCGGCCTTTGAGGTTGTGCTCTGCTCGATCTTCAGATCGGGATTCTTGTCGCTCAAAACCACCGAGCAGAAGATGTACTGCGCGTCGGCAACGTGTCCCACTAACTGGCCGAAACTGCGGACGGTTTCGGCAGGTTTAAAGCTGTAGTTCTCCTCGGGCATTTTTTGGGCAGAACCCAGCAGCCAGTTCTTCACCTGTCCGTAGGCCGTTCTATTGAATGCGCTCAACGGGTTCTCCTGGGCCCCGGCAACGGCGGCAGTCAGGACAAGACAAACCAGTATGTTTCGCATGAAAAGCTACTCTTCTCGCAGCAAAGTCACGGGATCGAGGGACAGGGCGCGCTGCGCCGGAATCCAGGTGGCCAGTAGGCCGAGCAGCGACATCGCTACAATCACGCCGCTCAAAACCAGCGGATCACGAGGATTCGCCTGGTAGACAATCGCGCCGAGCACGCGCGTGGCCAGGGTACCCAAGACGACCCCCGCCACGGAGCCCAATGCCAGGAATTTCACCGCGCGGCCCAAACTTGCCTCGAGAATCTCAATGGGTCGCGCGCCAAGAGCCAAGCGGATGCCCAACTCCCGCAACCGGCGGCTGACCGAATACGCCGCCATTCCGAACACGCCGGTTACCGCCAGCATCGCGCCCATGGCTCCCAGAATGCCGAGGGCCACGGTCGCCAGACGCGAAGGAAACAGCGCGATCGACAGTCCTTCATCCCATGTCTGGATTTCCGCCGGCATGCCCGAGTCGAGCCTCCGTAAGGCACTCCGGACCGCCGTCGCGAGTTGCCGGCGATCGGCACGTGACCGCACGACGAGGTTGGTTCCTCCCGATGGTGGCTCCTGCACCGCGGGAAGAAACGCCGCGGCCCGGGCATCTTCCGTGAGCATGCCGTACTTTCCATCCACCACCGCGCCCACCACCTGGATTCGCGTGCCGTCCTGCGTCCGGTAATACGCGCCAATCGCGTTGGGGACGGAGCCAAAGACGCGGCGCGCAAATTCCTGATTCACGACGGCCACGCGCGGAGCGTTCTGATCGTCGTGCCAGTCCAAAGTCCGGCCCCGGATCAGTGCGGTGCCCGCCGCGCGGAGATAACCCGGCGAAACGCGATACATCGCCGGGTGGGCGATCGCCTTTTCCGGTTTCCGGTCGCTATCGCCGTCACGAAAGACGGGCGCCAGATTCACGTAGGTCGTGAGCAGCGGAACAAAGTCGGTGATTCCCACCGATTCGACGCCCGGTATCTTCTCCAAGGCCTCGACCATGCGCTTCTGCATTGCGGTCACGGCTTGTCCGCTATAGCCGGCCATGTTCAGGTCGGCATCGATCAACAGCGCGCCCCGTGGGTCAAATCCCAAGGTGGCGTGCATCGACCGCTGCAATCCGCGGAGCGCGACCATCGAGGAAGTCACCAGCACGGCGCAGATGGCGACCTGCCCCACCAGCAGGAAATCCCGCGTCATGATCCGCCGGCCGGGGGTGACGTTCAATCCCGCCTTGACAATCTGATATGGATCCGTTCGCAGCACCTGGCGAACCGGGACGATTCCGAAGAGCAGTCCGCTCGCCACCGCCAGAGCCAACGCCACCGCGTAAACTTTCACGTCGGGGTTGACCGGGACGTGCATGGGCGCGGTTGGAAGCGGCTGCCAGGAACTGATCGCCCGCAGCAAAACCACGCCGCCGAACAAGCCGAGAGCCCCGCCCATCAGCGAGATCAGCAGCGACTCCGTGAACAGAGCCCGAAGAATGCGGCCTCGTCCCGCGCCCAGGGCCAACCGCAAGGCCACTTCCCGCGATCGATCGGCGGCGCGAGCGGAAAACAGACCGCCGAGGTTGGCGCAGGCCGCCAGCAAAATCAAACCGGCGAGGATCAGCAATCCGGTTAGAAACGCCTTCGCCGGGTTTCCCAGATAATGGCCGTAAAGGCTGGGACGCGCTAATCGAAAGCGGGTTTGGCGGTGCTCCTTGGGATATGTCTTGTCCAGTTCGGCGCCGATGGAGTTCAGATCCGCCTCCGCCTGCTCCGGGGTCACGGCCGCCTTCAGATGGCCGAGCGTCATGAAGACCCAGGGGTTGGTGCGGTCGTTCAGAAGGTCGGACCCCATCAGGCTTCCCCATTGCACCTGCTCGCCGTTGACCAGCGGCACGTAGAAATCAGGGAATGCGAACAATAAGGTGCCATGGAAGCCGGCGGGAGCGATGCCGATTACAGTGAACGGGTGCTTGTTCAGGTGGACGACGCGGCCGAGCACGCCTCGGTCATCCGAAAAGTGATCGTGCCAATAGGCATAGGAGAGGACCACGTAGGGCGCGCTATTCGGGCCGTGCTCGTCGTAGCTGTGAAGGAAGCGGCCGATGAGCGGCTGAATGCCGAGGACGTCGAAGTAGTTGGCGCTCACGGCCTGTCCAAACGTCCGCACCGAGCCGGCGCCGGTATCCAGTCCGACCTCGGTAAGACAAAACGCCGCCAAACCTTCGAAGCTGCGATTCCGATCGCGTATGTCGACGTAATCGGAGTACGACTCCATCATGGTGTATTCATCGGCGTGCTCGAGTCCGTACAGGCTTTCCGCGCGCGGCACATTCAGCGGCCGCAAAACCATTCCATTGAGGACTCCGAATACCACGGCGTTGGCGCCGATGGCCAAAGCCAGCGTGACCGCCGTGACCGCGGTGAAGCCGGGTGACTTTCTCAGCAGGCGCGCGCTATAGCGGAAGTCGCGATACAGATTCTCGATTCCGCTGAGCTTCCGCGTATCTCGGCACTCTTCCTTTCGCTGCGTCAGCCCATCCATGGCCCGCAGGGCAGCCTGGCGTGCCTGCTTGGGGGGCAGACCCTTCTCGATGTGCTCCGCGATCTGCTGTTCCAGGTGGAATTGGAGTTCGTCGTCGAGGTCCTGTTCCACCCGGCGCCGGCGGAACAGCGATCGGAATCGCAGCGGCAGGGTGTAGAGCCAATGTTCCAGGCGCATGACCGGTCGTCCCCCTATCGGTTACCGAGATCAGCATACTATGAACTCCCCTCGGTAAGCAAGAGGAAAGTGGGTCCCGACGAAGGTGCCGCCGGAGAGCTACGATTTCAGCGAAAAAAACCCGCTCACATTCTCCCAGAGCAACTGTGGAAAAGTCTTGTCCAGGTATGACCGGATCGAGACGTAGCACTCGTCGCATCTGTTTTTGCGCGTGAATTCGCCGATCATCCGTTCCCGCTGCTCCAGCGGATAGCGTTGGAATTGCATCGAGCAGGGCTGGAGGGCGCCATCCGCCGTCACCACCAGGAACCGATGACCAGCTCTGCAGCCGGGCATCCCCCCGTTTTCGAAATAGCGGCGAGTAGCGTCCAGAGTGCTGCGGCTGTTGACAATCCAATTGGTCGCGTCGCGGCGCTGCTCCACGCCGTCGAGGTGGGAGTTCAAGGCGGCAAGTTCCCCGGGCGAGCCCGGAAAGAGATCGCGGCAACCGGTCCGGCGAGCTGAATACGCACTGTAACAGAGGTTCACACCCCACTCGCGAGCTTTGTCCGCGATGGCGCTGATCTCCTGCAGATTCTGGCTGGTGATGCAGGAATTGAGCACGATGTCGTCGTGTCCCAGGCGGGCCAGGCGCGGAATCAGCTCTTCCAGGTGACTATAAAGCCCGGGATACGCTCGGAAACCATCGTGCCGTTCATCCGGGAAATCCAGGCTGACGGAAAACTGATCGACGCCGGCGCTGCGCAATTCCAGATACAACTCCGCCGTCATGAGCGACCAGCTGGACACCAGGATCGTATACGGCAGCCCCGACGGCTCCTTGATGTTGCGGACAATCTCCACCAGATCGTTTCGCAGCAGAGGCTCACCGCCCGATACCTGGACGACACAGGGGCGCAGCGCCTCGACATAGCGCCGGTAATCGGCAGGGGTGAGATGGCGCGAATCGTCACGCCGTCCGCCATGATCGCAGTGGGTGCAGTCGCAGGTGCAGGAGTCGGTGACTTCGAACGACACGACGATGGGATGGTTGGTCCACCAGTTTCGCGAACCTCGCGCGATGATGTGGAGCGATTGTTGAAAGGGAACCTTGCGCATAGCGTTTGTACGGTAGCGCGGCCGACATCCGGTCCGCGCCACGCTGTAAAACAGGTAATCAGAGTAAATACTATCTTATAGCGCTTCGCCCGATTCTGGTTGGCCGTCGGAATACTCCTGAGAATTTCCAAGGACGATGAGAATAATCTCTACACCGCGGCACTACACCCACGAAAGCGACAGTCGATTTCCTTTGGGCCTCGTGAGGGGCGGGCCACCGCCGCAGGCTTGCCACCTGGAAATCGCTGAGTGCGCGGCAGGAGATTTTCATGTTCCGAAAGCTATTCCGATCCGCCGATCTCGAAGACGACGCGGCCAACAACGCGTCGCAAACGGCCGCCCTCGCCATGGCGGTTGCTGACTTCTCGAACCCCCAGTCGAACACCGCCCACCCGGTTCCGGGATTATCCGCGTCTTTCGACCAGATCTACCAACACGCGTCGTCCAAACCGGCCCGTCTGGCGTACGACATCTTGAAGGTCTCCGAAATGCTTACCAGCCATCACCTCGCCGGCATGTCGCAGGAGACCAAGCGGGCTTCGTTGCTGATGGCGCTGGAAGCCGCCCGCGTCGACATCGAAGATCTGCTGCAGGACGCCGTTGCCCGCCAGAGGGCCCTCAACGACTATGAAGAGGCGCAGCGGTCGGCGTTACGGGACTTCGAAGCCCGAAAGCTGGAGGAAAACCGCCAGATCCAGGCCGAAATTGATGCCTTCACCAAGGAGTACATGTCGCGCATCCAGGCAAACCTCGACGACGTCGCGCGGGCGCAGGATGAACTCCGCAATTGGCAGAAACAGAAGCAGGACGAAGCCCAGCGCATCACCGAAGCGGCCACCTACTGCGTTCCTCCGGGAGCGGCGGCCTCCAATGGGACCATGGCGGCCATGCTGGAACGCGCCACCGCGGGCCGGAGGTAGGAGTACCCGAGTGTGGATTGCCAGTTCGTCCCTGATCCTTCTGCTTTTGACCTGGTGCCTGCGGACCGCCAAGTCCAGGCCCTTGCCCAAGCTCGACCGCAAGGACATGCCCCGGGTGAGGCGTTACGGGGAGAAGGTCCACCGCGAAGAGATCTATCCGCACGAATAACCAAGGAGGAGCGAAACATGAGTAAATCGGATTCGGAATATATGCAGCCGGTCGGGTTGGACGTCGGCACCAGCCGGATTGTGGTGGCGCGGGCCGGGGATAAGAGGCCGGAGTGCATGTCCCAGCTCAACGCATTCCTCACGATGCCCTATTCCCGCCTGGCGGAGAGTCTGCTGCAACGCGAAAACGTGTTCCACGAGGTTCGCAGCGACGAGATCCTGGTGGCCGGAAACGACGCGCAGAAGTTCGCCGAAGTCTTTCACGTTGAGTTGCGCCGCCCGATGTTGAACGGTGTGCTCAATCCTCAGGAGCCGCACAGCCTGGGTGTGGTACGCATGATCATCGGCAGATTGGTGGGAACGGCCGGCACGCGCGGACAGAGGGCCTTTTTCAGCGTCCCGGCCGCCGGCACAGGCGGCGAGGGTGGAATTCACTATCATGAGGCCTCCCTCCGCCAGATCCTCCAGGATCTGAATTACGAGGCCACGCCTATCGAAGAAGGCCTGGCCGTGGTATTCGGCGAACTCGGCAATGCGAATTACACCGGTATCGGCGTCTCCTGTGGCAGCGGGCTCAGTAACTTCTGCCTGGCGGTTCTGTCCGTGCCGGTGATCAGCTTCAGCGCGCCTAAGGCCGGCGACTTCATCGACTCCCAGGCGTCGCTCGTGACCGGAGAGCGCGCGACGCGCCTCCGCATCATTAAAGAACAGAACTTCACGATCTCCGGCCTGAATGGCGACCGCGTGCACAATGCTCTGACGGTCTACTATTACGAGATGATTGACCACCTGGTACAAAGCTTGCGCGCGCAGATCTCTTCTTCGCAGAAACTCCCCAAGCTCGATCATTCGATTCCGATCGTCCTGAGCGGCGGAACGGCGATGCCGGCCGGATTTGTGGACCGGTTCCGCCAGGTGATTGAAGCCGCGGAATTCCCCGTAAAGATTTCCGAAGTGCGCATGGCTGCGGATCCGCTCACCTCCACCGCGCGGGGCGCGCTCATGGCCGCGCTCTGCTGAGATAACCCAGGCAGCGGAAGCACTCTTCGCAAGGGCGGCGCCAGAGAAAACGCGCCGCAAATTCAGATCGAGCTCGGACGCGAACCCCGCCAAGCCCGGGAACCTCGGCGTGAGTGCGGCGCTGCGCGCACCCGTGCGTGCGCCGCGACGTCAGCAGATTCTTCCGCTTGACCTGCTACACTCAAGAAGAATCCTCATATGGCCGCAAAAGAAAAGGAACAGAAGCAACCTCTGCCTCCTCTCGGAACCTGGGCGCCTGCGGTTGCATTGGGCTGGCTGGTTCCCGGAGGCGGGCACTTCCTGTTGAAACGGCATGGTCGCGGGCTGCTGCTGCTGGTGGCCATCACCAGTATGTTCGTCTGCGGACTCGCCATGCGCGGCTACATGTTCCAGCCGCAATCAGGCGATCTGCTGACCACCCTGATCAACACCGGCGGCTTCGTCGGCGACCTCTGCGGCGGCGTCCTCTACCTGCTGACGGTCGCGTTTGGATATAGCCAGGTGGATGTGCCCGGCCACGTGCACGACTATGGGACCAAATTCCTGGTCACCGCCGGGCTGCTGAATCTGCTGGCGATGGTGGACGCGTTCGAAATCGCCGCCGGGAGAAAAAACTGATGAAGATGAATCTCTCCCATTTCGAGGCTGCGCTGCTGTTTTCGCTGTTCGTGTCGGTTGTCCTGGGAGTGGTCACTCGCAACACCGATCGTGAACGGCTGCAGTACGGTATTTATACCTTTATTTGTTTCCTCGTGGCGCTCTTCGGCCTCGGTTGGCTGATGTATCTCGGACATGGGTAGCAACGCCGCCGGACGACCCAATACGATCGTCTTCTCCTTTACTGCGTCGCGTAGCTCACCTGCACGGTCGTCGGTCCCGTCCCCATGATCACGATGGCGTAATTGCGCTTGGAATTGGCGTCGTTAATCTTCAGCGCCGTGCCGAGAACGGTTTCGCCGGTAGCGTCGATCACCATGCCGGTTTCTTTCGCCTTATCCTCGTAGAACTTCCGGACCTCCGCCGGCGAGTCGTTGGTGGTGAACGTGAAGGTGCCCGCATCGCCGTGCTCGTCCGTGGATGTGGCGGCGAATGCTCCGCCTACCTTGCCTCCCGGATAAATCGGAACCCACGACGGCACCTTGCCGGCCGCATCACCTCCAACGGAGATTGAGGCGTTCTTGCCGTCCTCCTGAATGTCCATGTTGAAGCGGCCATTTCTGACGTCGTCGAAGCGTAGAGTGACCACTTTTCCGGTCTTGCGATCCCTCACGGTAATGGTTCCGGCCCGATCATCCGTGTTCAAGACTTCGACATCGGGATTGAAAGCCGTGACCATCTTGGAAATCGCCAGTCCAGGATTGCGTTTCATCAATTCCGGATCGAAGCCGGCCTGCTTGACCTTGTGTACGAAGACGCTTACCACGACGGCAACGCCGATGACCCCGATCAGCACGAGTCCGCCAATCACCATGAACACGATGGCGACCGTGCTCATTCCTTTCTTCTGCGGCGGCATCCCGCCGGGCGGAGGCTGGTAGGGCCGAATCTGCGGCTGCGGCGCCTGATACGGAGGCGCTGCCTGAGCCGGGAATGGCTGCTGCTGCGGCGCCTGGTAGGGTTGCCCCGTCGGAGGAGGAGGCGGCGGTGCCGCGGACGGTTGAAACTGCGGTGGAGCGGCCTGATACTGCGGCGGTGGAGGCGGCGGAGCCTGCGGAGGAGTCGCCGCGGGTTGAGGAGTGGAAGGGGCCGGCGGCTGCGGCGGTTGGGGCGGCGGCGCGGCGGCGGCCGGTCCTGGCGAATTGGCGGGCGTTCCGCACCGTCCGCAGAAGGGTCCGGTAAGGGCGGCTCCGCATGTGGAACAAAAAGCCATGTGTTCCTCCAAGAGCCTTACTCTACGCTAGTTAGACGGTTTACGCAACGTTAACGAACGGATTCGGCCGGGGGTGGATCGCGGTGCCAATCGCGCGTTGAGGGCCGGTCCGGCCGGTGATCCGGGCTGGGCTACATGCCCCGGCGCCAGGCGACAAAACGAATCGTCTACCCCACTCATTCAAAAAACGACTGCCTGACAAACGGGGGACATCGCGTGTCGGTTTTCACCTTCTCGAGGAAGTTCCCCATCGTGGTTTCCACGTCGCGCTGTAGCAGGCCGAAATTCCAGCCGTTGCTGCGGAAATTTCCGAAATTGCCGTTGGGAGTGGGCAGCGCACCGCCGCTGGGCCCCGGAGATTTCACCCGCATCGCCTGGTAAGCCGCGATGTACGCGGCTGTCTGAGGGCCGTAGTAGCCATCCACCGCAATGGTTCCTTGCCCGGGAACCGACAAGGCGCCTCCGCCCTGATTTCCCATAGGAGTCTGCTGCCCGCTCGATAGCAGGAGCATCGCGAACTGCAAGGTCCCGACGTCGCTGCGGCCATTGCCGCCATTCGATCCTACATTACCATCCAGATTTATGCCGATTCCAAACGAAGACTTCAACAGACGAGCCATCATCCCTCCCCGGTACTTGCAGTCTACCTTGCGGGGAGTATACCAGACCTTTCCGAATTTGCGGCACATCTCAACCGTGTTTTCAGGTACTGCATCGGCTGGGACTGAATGCATCAGCGGTCACGATCGAACCGGCCGCCCGATGTTTCCGGCGCTATAATAAGCCCGACCATGACGCGTCGCGACTATTTGCAAATGATGAGTGTGGCCGCCGCCGCTGCCGCCGCTAAACCATCCGCCGCTGCCTCCGGCGACGCCAACCGCGCCGAGCGCATGAAGTGGTGGCACGAAGCGCGCTTCGGCATGTTCATCCACTGGGGTCTCTACAGCGTCATCGGCCGCCATGAATGGGTGATGGAGAACGAGGGAATCCCGGTCAAGGAATATGAGCAATACGCGCGGATGTTCAAACCCAAGCCGAATGCCGCCCGCGACTGGGCCCGCCTGGCCAGACAGACCGGGCAGAAATACATGGTGATGACCACCAAGCACCATGAAGGATTCTGCCACTTTGACAGCAAGCTCACCGACTATTGCGCTCCCAAACAAGGCCCCGGCCGCGACCTCGTCAAAGAGTACGTCGAGGCTGTGCGCGCCGAAGGGCTGCGCGTCGGCTTCTATTACTCCCTCATGGACTGGCATCATCCCGACGGCGCCCGCTGCGCCACCGACGAGCAGGCTCGCCGACGCTTTGTCGACTACATCCACGGCCAGATCCGGGAACTGCTCACCAACTATGGCAAGATCGACATTCTGTGGTACGACGTCGCCTGGCCGCTGGATGCCAAGGGCTGGGAATCGGAAAAGATGAACGACATGGTCTTCCAGCTTCAGCCCGAGATCATCGTCAACAACCGCAATAAGCTCGAAGGCGATTTCTCCACGCCGGAACAGCAAATCACCGCCGATAGCAAACACGCCTGGGAATCCTGCATGACGCTGAACGATAGCTGGGGCTATAACCGCGGCGACGACAACTGGAAGTCACCGAAGACGGTGGTACGCAACCTGATCACCTGCGCGCGCGATACGGGCAACTACCTGCTGAATATCGGGCCCCGCGGCGATGGCTCCATTCCCGAAGAATCCGCGCGCATCTTTACCGCCGTCGGCAGGTGGATGCAGCGCAACGGAGCCACCATCTACGAGTCGGATACGTGCCAGCCGCGCCGCTCGAACTACGCGTCATTCACACGCAAGGGCAACACGCTCTACATGCACGTTTACTTCTGGCCCGGCAGCACAGTCTCGATGGGCGGCCTGCGCAACAAGGTGAAATCGGTGAAGCTGCTCGCGGGCGGCAAAAACGTCGCCTTCGACCAGGACGATTTCCGCCTGCGCATGACCGGACTGCCGGAACAGGCGCCCGATGATCCCGTG
>Ga0335073_10002807_pt1 | contig 23930 bp, 17 predicted proteins | sample Lox_Sample_22_FD_207093 | JGI IMG/M metagenome (GOLD analysis project Ga0335073, IMG submission 207093) | Soil microbial communities from Loxahatchee National Wildlife Refuge, Florida, United States - Lox_Sample_2.2 | ecosystem: Environmental > Terrestrial > Soil > Wetlands | place: USA... | reverse complement strand
CGCACCTTGCCTCTTGCTGGAGTTGCCGTGCCAGGATGGCCGAACTAGAAGGGACGATTGCCGATTTCGCTAGAGCCTACAGGCAGACTTTGGACCCCCAATTACCCTCGATCTCTGGCCCACGTGCCCTCTTGGGAGCGCGATTAGCTGAACTGGCTTCTCAACGGGAGAGCAGTTCGTGGCGCCGCTTTCTAGGCTTTTTCTCCGTTACGCGCAAAGCTGCATTCGTAGGTACTGCGTTTGTCGTGGCTGCACTGGCAACCAGCTTCCTTGTCTACCGTTCCGCCTCACACGGACCAAGCCCTTTTGTTGCCGCACTTGATCGTGGAGTGCTCCCGAATCGGAAGCTGACTCCAGGAGCCACGCGGGGAGTTACTCCTATCAGCGATGTTTGCACGATGGCCCACGAAGAAGTTGTCGAGGAAGTACCCACATCCCTCAGTCAGGAGGTCTTTCGTAGATATGGAATCGTGAACGCTCGGGCAAGCGATTATGAAATCGACTACCTGATTGCTCCGGGATTGGGCGGCGTGGGGGATATCAGCAATCTGTGGCCCGAATCCTACGCTTCCGGGACGTGGAATGCGCACGTCAAAGACGAACTGGAGGAACGTCTTCACGAAATGGTGTGCAATGGCCAAATCGACTTGTCTGTGGCACAGCGCGACATCGCCATTGATTGGATCGCGGCTTACAAGAAGTACTTCCATACAGATCGACCCCTCGCGCCGCCTCCGAATCTCAGTTCAGTAAGGATTTTCGATTTGGGAACACAGATTCGGGTGTACACAGTTAGTATCGGCGATCAATCATGAGTTGCTGCCATCCGATGTAAGATGCGAGATAACGATCATCCTTCTGCGGAGGACCATTGTGAAAACCAATCGGACGTTTGCGTGGATTGTCGCCACAGTGTTGTTGATTGGAACGGTGGGCGCTACCGACGGTCTTGGTCAAAAGGCCTCCAAGAATCCATCCGGGACGAGGGTGTGGCTGATTGCCATGGACACCGACCACGATGGGACAGTCTCCAAGGAGGAATTCTCGGCCTACATGGAGGCTCAGTTCGACAAGGCAGATGCTGACCATGACGAAACTGTCGATAAAAATGAAATGGAGCAGCTCCGAAGAATCTTGGGCATTACAAATGCCTCCTCTCAAGAGACCTCAACCCGCGGTTCGTCTGGACCTAAGCTATCAATGACGGCTCTGGACAAAGACAACGATGGCACAGTCTCCAAGCAGGAGTTCATTGCTTACATGCAGGTCCAGTTCGACAAAGCTGATGGCGACCACGATGGCACACTGGATCGAAACGAATTGGAGCAACTGCGAAAGAACCTTGGAATTGCGGCGAAGTAACACTCCCTAAATGAATATCAGATTGCGTGGCCGAGAGCTCACCTTCACGGATGCGCTTTTCCAGAGTGCGCCCGCGGTGCCTGCGTGACGTAGATTGTCCCCGAAATTGCCGTCTTAAATCATTAGTGCTCACTCTCACCATGAGAGTGAGCACTAATGATTTTGAAGATCACCCCAGGAAATGACTTTTGTGGGCTTTTCTGTGGGCTTACACGGCGCGTCTGGTTTCGATGTGTCCGTATATTACTTCGGTATTTGCCGATTCCTCTGCGCCTCCCACTCTGTCCATCAGAATCCAAGCGTAAGACCGCCGATAAACGATCTGCCAGGACCTGGCACCTGTGTCGAACCCGAATTGTCGACCCAATAACGTCCACCGAGCGGTAACGCGTAATTCCGATTGCAGAGATTGTCGATGCCGAGATCGAAACGCAGCTTGGTTCCTTTCGCGAACTCGAACTGATAACTCGAATGCGCGTTGATCAGCACATAGCCGCGGGTACTGAGCTCGTTGCGCACTGCCTCCACATTTTCCTTAGCGTCAACGGCTTGCATTGCGAGCCGATTCGACCACGCGCCGCGCTTATGTTCCAGCGTCAGCCGACCATTGGCCGGCATGATGTTGTACAGGTTGTCGTGCGTCGTTAGATTCCTTCCGCGTATGTAGCTGAACAAGCCTGCCACTGCGAACTCTCCCACCGGCGAGTAATTCCCTAAAGGCAATCGGCCCGAAGCATCCACTCCGGCGACTTGCGCCGTTTGGTTGGCAAACTGTAAGGTCACGTACCCGGAAGTAGCGCCATATCGCGCCTGGGTGCAACTATTGCTTGAAGCGATGGGTGGGCATCGAACCACGTTGATATAGTCTTGAACGTAGGTGTAGTAGGGAGTGATTTTCAGTTCTTCCTGCGCATTCTGAGACTTCTGCCAGATGATGCCTGCGCTCGCCGTATCCGCCACTTCAGAATGCAAATTTAAATTCCCGACATATCCGTTCCCGTCTCCAAACCAACCATTCATGGAGGCCGCCATCCAACTCTGTTTTGCCCACAGGTAGCGTTCGTAAAGACTGGGCGAACGGGTTTTGCGAGAGTAACCAAACTCGAATAGCGAACGCGCACTTGTCTGATAACGACCCAGCGCAGTCCAGTCAAAATGATTGTCCAATCGATAGTGATTGCTCTGGTTGAATGCCGTCGCATCCGCATAATACCCAGCGCTGCCGGTCTTGCTCGGATCCATGTTATAACCGGAAACATCGCCGGTGTTCATCAAGACTTCGTCATTGCGAACGCCAAATACTGCTGTCCATCTCTGACCACGATGTAGTTCCCACTCCACAAACGTACCGAACCGGTGGCGCCGTCCATTGCGCACGTTCCAGAACGTGTCCGGCCCCATCACGCTTACGTAGTTGACAACCGCCGGCCACCAGTCGTTAAGGGTGTAGCGGTGGAAATCAGTTCCCACACGCAGAAAGTCGCGGGAAAATATCGGCACCTCGGTTTTGACCGAATAGCCAAGATCTCCTCCCCGCACATTCATTGGCATGTCCATTCCGCCCCGCTCCGGAAGAGAGTTCATTTCATGGCGGGTGCGTTCATCGTAAAAACGGGCATCGATTTTTCCCCAATCGAACTTGCCCGCGTAGCTGATGTTGAGAAGCTCGCCAACATTCTTTGTCATGTCCATGTAGTCGTTCGGAAATCCCTGCTCCGGAATGTCCTGATATCCCAGGCGAACTGTGAGCAGATGATTGCCGAATTGTGCCGCCAGAGCGAGAGGGTGGTTTCGCGCTTCGTAGAGAGAAGTCTCTACGCGGACCCCTGCTCCGCTTTTGTAGTCGTCGGCGTTCACGTACGAGCCGTTATATCCAAAGTTGAAACGTCTGCCGGCAATCGACCAAAAGGCATCTCCACCATTTATGATCCCGTTGGTTCTGTGAAAGGCTGACACGCCGCCATGCATAATGAGTTTGTGCCCTGCGGCAAAGTCTGGCAGGGGCGACTCTACGTCGATGCTGCCCGCGATGCTATCTCCTCCCTGGCTGACCGGCGTAACACCTTCCACAACATGGACGGCTGCGACGTTGCCTGGAACGATGTACGACAAGACAGGGTTCATGTGGTTGGCGCAATGAGGAGTAATGGTCATGCCGTCGACCGTAGTCTTGACTCGGTCGTCCGCCAGACCATGAATCGCAGGCAAGCTGGATAAACCTCCGTTGGTGTAAAGACTGAGGCCGGCGACCTCATCCAGAAGCGATGCGGTGTCATCACTCCGAACCCGGCCGAATGCGATTGCGTCGGAACTGACTTCGCTAGTCTGGCCGGCTACAAGAATAGAAGTGTTGGTGGAGGCGATTTTCAGGGTGATGTCAACCGCCGCTGTTTTTCCTGCACCAACAACAACCTTCTCTTCCGCCAGCGCAAAGCCGGCGGATTCCACCACAAGCCGGTAGCTTCCCGCCGGAACGTGCCGGAAAGAATATCTCCCCTCCTGATCCGTCAGCGTGTGTTGCGTTAATTGCGACTTCGTATTCGTGACACTTACCTTTCCATCAACCACCACCGCGCCGGAGGGATCTTTGACCGTGCCCGTAACGTCGCCGGTGATTTCTCGTTGTTCCTTTGAAGCTTCTGCCGCAGCGGCTGCCGCCGAGACTGTGTTTGGCTTGTTGCCCTGCCCCAACGCCTGCTGCCAACTAATCAGTAGAAGCAGAGCCAAAATTCCGGCGAGCCACCTGCCGCGGTTCATTTATTACTCCTTGGTTATCAAGCGTCATAAAGCCAAGCGCTGGTAGGGGACAACGGCAGCACCGTTGAACAACAGTGGTTCAAGCGATCTGCGGTTGTTGTTTTATCGACGATCTCGTTTGCTCTACCAACCTAGGCGACTATCTGCCGTTGGTATCGCCCGAATGGTTAACCCAGCTGCCGGGACGACGCGTGTTCAGCTTTACCTCGTCGTCCCGGATTGAGCAGATTCACCGGGTTACTGCAGTGTTAAGCTTTGGGTCGCGCGCGCTGCCGGCGCGTATGTCGAGTTTCCATATTGATCGGCAGCAATAATGCAGGTCTGGCCGCTCGTGGTGTAGGTATACGTACCGAGGCCGCCGGTGTCCTGATAGATAAAGCAGACCTCCGGCGTAAGACTGCTATACGTGATGGTTAGACCAGAACTCGCAGTGGCTTGCGGCGTTGCTGTTGGCGTCATTCCGTCTCCTCCCGCACTCAAAGCAGGCGCCGTACCAAAGGTGATCGTCTGGGTTGTCGACCCAGTAGCGCTGACGGTCTGCGAATAGGGATATCCCATCATCGTTCCACCGCCATCCACTCCGGTCATGCAGGTTTTTCCCATCATGCCCAGATTTGTGCAATCACCATAAGCTTCCAGGTTTATCTGCGTGCCGGATAGCGACGCCACAGGATCAGTCACGTTTATGTCGACCGTTACATAGGCATTGCCTACGCCTCCTTGATCCGGATTCGTCGCGCCCGAACCGTAGCCGTAGTACACAGTTCCGCCTGTAGCAAAACCACTGGGTTCAAAAACATTGGTCGTATTCAGGGCAAAAGTCGACACCAGCTGGGCACCATTGTTGTCGCTGACCGACGAAAGCTGGTTTCCGAGAGCGACCGTGGTCATTTCCGGCGTTTGCACGCCAGGTTGCTGGGTCATGCTTTCCGTGAGCACACCGTATAGGTTGTAGGGCGTTTGCGTGGTGGCGTCGTAGTTGAAAGTGCCATAGAAGATCGAGTAATTCGGAGCAGTCATTGGCTCGACGAATGTCGTCACAATGTTGTAGGTCTGGACATTGTCCGACGTGGAAATACTCTGGGCGGCCTGTGGTGCGGCCGAGTACGTGGAGTTCCCGCTCTGATTCGCGGCAATGGTGCACAGTCCGCTCGTAATGTCGGTTACGAGCCCGGTGCTACTGTCGACAGTACAGACACTAGCTGTCAGGCTGCTGTACGTCACGGGCAATCCCGAACTGGCTGTAGCTGTGACGGTTGCTGTTCCGCCCACAGTCAGACTCGGAGCCGAACCGAAAGTGATCGTCTGCGCTTGTTTTGTGCTTCCGCCGCCGCAGCCGCTTGTATAGAAAGCGGACGATAGAACTAAGATGATGCCAACGAATAATCCGACTGGACTTCGATGTACGAATCGCATTCAGAATTCTCCTTTTGATTGCTGTGATCCTTTCCGCATTATTCTTCTCCCGCTCGTCCTCAGCGGACCTCGCGAGGACGGGAATGTAGCTTGTAGGCAGTCCGCCTTGCGTCGCTAAGAGCCCACGCAATTCACTCTGCCGACTTTTGGAAATAGGCGCTTACTGGATGCGCTTTCAACCGCACTGCGAGGGCAACCGGACGCCAGGATGGTTTCGGAAATGTAAGTGTTCTATTGCAGCTCGTCGAAGCTTATGCGCACATGCGCACGGCAAGACTGATCCTAGGCACGCAGCGAATCAGGCTAGCATGCGAATCTCGTCGCAAAGTGCGGTAAATTGTCGCTGCGGCAATTTGTCGCACGGCAAGAAGCAAAGTACATTCGTGCAATTATGTTGTGCCGTTTTGCGAATAATGCCGCGCAAGAAAAGGAGCACGTCACGCCGGAGTTGCGAAAAGCCCCGCTTATCCTCGGGTCGGCGCAAGGACGCGCCGTCTACTGCAGTCGTTCTTGTGAGCTTTCCGCCCCACCTAATTGATCGAGCGGCACAAGTTTCGGCTTGTCACTTCTGAGGTGGATACTTCGACAGTTTTCTCTGCAGAGATCGGCGATGAAGGCCGAGGAGTTTGGCCGCATGCGAGATGTTGCCCTCACAGTCTGCGAGCACGCGCTGAATGTGTTCCCATTCGACACGTGCGAGGCTGGGGACGCCGGATGATGCGAACGAATCGGTTTCTTCTATTGTGTTCTCGGCGGTGAGCTTCTGGTAACATGCCAGAATCTGGTCGGCGTCGGCCGGTTTGCTGAGGTAGTGATTAGCTCCGAGTTTGACCGCCGAGAGAGCGGTCGCGATGCTGCCGTAACCAGTTAGCATGATGATGCAGGTTGTCTCGTCTAGCTGGCGAAGTTCGCGAACAATTTCCAGGCCGCCCGTCCCCGGCAGTCGGAGGTCGACTACTGCTAAGTCCGGACTCACGGTCTTGGCCAGCTGAAGAGCGGTCTCAGCGTCGGCTGCCGCCTCAGCCTGCCATCCCCGACTCGCCAGTGCACGGCGCAGACGATTCCGAAATACTTCGTCGTCGTCGACGACCAACACCGCTAATGCATTCTCAGTTCCTGTTCCCGAGTCGGTCATGCTCTCACCGCTTCGATGACGGGCGCGAGCGGCAGATCCAGCCTGGCGGTCGTGCCCTTGCCCGGTGCAGACTTAAACACGAGTTGACCGCCCAATCGCTCCGCCAGGTTGCGTACCAGAAAGACCCCTAATCCCATTCCTCGGCCAGGCTCCTTGGTTGTAAAGAAGGGCTCGCCGACATGTCGAAGTGTCTCCGGAGCCATGCCTGAACCAGAGTCGCGCACCTCGAAGCTAAAGGTATCCCCGTCTCTTGATACGGCTACATCAATGAAAGTCGCCTGGGGGCTGGCATCGCACGCGTTGCCGATGAGCGCAACCAGGGCCTGGCAAATCGCTCGTTTTGGAAGGATCGGTCTTGCCTCTAGCACATCGTTGTCGGCGAGAATCCTGAGCAGATCCTGCGAAGCGAATGCGCTCCGGATCGAATTGAGCAACTCTTCGATGGTCACGGCTTCCGGAACTTCTCCTGCTGGTTCGGCACCTTTGGCGCTCATGCGAACCAGAATCTCCCGGCACCGATCTACTTCGGTTCGAATGAGTCGGCTGTCTTCGGCAATGGCATTGTTTGAAGCACTCTGTGTTGCATATCGCTCCAGTTCTTTGCTAGCAACGGCGATAGTAGCGAGTGGAGTGCTCAATTCATGCGCCGCGCCGGCTGCCAGAGTGACGAGCGCGGCAAGACGGTCCTTTTTCGCCAATTCCTCTTGCATACGCAGCAACGACTCCTCGTGGTGCCGCAGCAATTCCGAGATCTTTCCAGAGAAGATTGTGACCAGTCCTGTCGCAACCGTGAAACCCACCCACATGCCAATCAGATGAAGGCGTGCTCCCTCGCCTTGATGGTCCATCCCGAGTTTCGGAATCGGTCGATATTTCCAAAACAGCAGTGCAAAACAAAGGGACGCCAAAACTCCCAGGCCCCACGTCTGTCGTCGAGTCATGATCGTGGCGGCCAGCGTAATGTGCACCAGATAGAGGAGACTAAATGGATTGGTCGGCCCGCCGCTGAGCATCAGAATTGCCGTGAGGCAGAGCGTATCCAGCACGAATAGCCAGTAAATTAGCGTGGACTCGCTGGCGTGAGCTGGTGTGCGAGATTCACGCTTTTCGAGCCAAACGTTGCTGATACCGATGAGCAGCGGCGGAATTACCATCCAGCGGATTGGCAGGTCAATTCTCAACAGCCAGTTCGTGAAGGCGACGGTCACGATCTGGCCCAGGACCATGGCATACCGCAAGCGGATAATCCATGGCATCGCAATGCGTGGAATCGCGTTTGACCGGTCCATCCCGAAGAGCCCCCGAGCATCCTATGCTAAACCGCACAGCCATCCGACTGCTTTAGCTGCGACATTTTGCCGCATTCTCAGAAGTCCGGCTCTTAATTTAGCCTATATCGGTGGGGCACGCAATTACGGGATGCCCAGCTGACATCTCGCGATTATAGCGGCGCGAGTCCTTGGCATGGCGGCGCACAATGTCCGGTTTCAACGGCACAATCATCACGAAAAGCTGTATGATGAGGCACCATTTGTAGGGAGTAAGACGTGGGGTTCCCTGGTTATCCATCTCTAAGGTAATTCTCTTTATCGATTGACATGCGGCGACTCGTAGCAGCCTCTTTACTCGGCCTCTTCTTGTGGAGTTGAGTTGCACCGCTTGCACTAGCGATGGCGACGGACACCACTCCCGTCACGCAGGCACCGCGGGCGCACTCCGGAACAGCACATCTGTTCGGACAAGAAGAGGATCCGGGAGGACGGTAGGAGCAGCGGTTTGATGGTTCGTGCGTTCGTGCTGTTGTAAGCCCTTTCATTGCCTATCCCGGAATAGCGGAGATTATCGCGCGGGTCGAGCAAACTCTGTCAACGCGCGCGCCCGCGATAGCGGCGACCTTCAGTCGGCCTTGACAGAGTTTGCGCCCGCGCTACGCTGCCATTATCCGGGGCAGGCAGGTTTCTAAAGGCCGATTCCAAGACCCAGGCAGTGATCCTGTCGAGGCGCCTTAGAGATTTCCTGCTGCGTCGTAATTGTCTGATCTGCGCCGATCAGTGGCCCCTGCGCAGTTTGTTTCGAAATATCGTGGCCGAGAGCGGTGGGCAGCTTCTCGCGGTCATTGGTGAAGATTTGAGCATCGAACGCTCCACGGGAAACGCCCACGTACGCCATACGGTTATTGAGCAGGTCTTTGGCGGCCAGTTCAGTGTCCACATGAATTAGCACTCGGTCCGCGGTTTGTCCCTGGCTGGAATGACTGGTCATGGCGTAGCCCCAGTCGAGATGCGGGTGCTTATTGGGATCGATTTGGAGTGTGCGGCCGGAGTCCATCTTCAAGCTCAACCGCTCGTCCCCGTCAAAGCCCCCAATTACCCCGCTCCAAGCCGCCCTTCAGCATGACTTGACATTCTCTGGAGCGATGGCAGTCTTGGTGTTTTTCGCTTTCGCGATGCAGTGCACCTCGACGCTGGCGGTCGTGCGGCGAGAAACCAATGGCTGGATGTGGCCAGTCATCCAGTTTGCGTATATGACAGCTATCGCCTTCCTCGGAGCCTTCGTTGTCAACTACGCGGTGTCTGCGCTGAATTAACTCCGGCGAGACACGCGAGCAATTCGAACCGAAACCGTCCCTCGTCCTAGACAACGGACTTGCTTTAGCGACCGAAGCTGTAGCGTAATGTGAATCGCGCCTGAACTGGTTCGACCGGGTGCATCACCCTTGTGAACGCCGCATTCGCGTTCACAGCAGTTGCTACCTCCTCCTGCCCTGCGAGGGTTGTAGGTGGTGCTACTGGCAGCCCCAGTCCGGCTGCTGGAGTTATTTGTGAAACGTAAGCGTAGTCGACGTCGTGATCCCGGCGGTTGAACAAATTCAACACTTCGCCGACGAGGCTCCAATGCTCGTTGAGCTTGTAACTCGCCCCCAGATTGACCAACGCCGTTGAGGGCGAAGTATAGAGTGCGTCGGACGTCAAAGGGCGCGGACCAAAGTAGCGCAGACGCAAACTTGCCGAAAAGTGTTTGTAGTCCTGAAGTGTGGCGCCCGCTGCAACCACCCATCGCACCGCTTCCGGTACTTCCTTGCCATATTGATTTTGCAGGTAAGTGCCACCCCCGGTCGGAATCAACCCATAGCAATTCGAGTTTTTCGCACAAAGTTGAGGACCTGCTGGCGTCGACGTATAAAACGTCGAATCGTCTGAGTCCTGTTGAGTAAAAATGGCGCGCGAGTCCGCAAAGTCAGCGTCGAAAACCAGATGTTCAGTTGGCGTGTAGTAATTTCCGACTTCGATGCCGTAACGGTTGCTCGACTGCAGTGAGGGAGACGTGCCTCCGGTGTCGCCATCCTGCAGCAGCTCGGAATTGCTGTGGAGATACCAGATCTCAACCGTGCTTTGCAGTTGTGGGACGGCCGCAGTCCGCACGCCCACTTCCGCGCCCTTGGTTGCGACCAGGAACGGGATCCTGGTAGGGGTCAGCGTACTGTAGGTGGGAGTGTTGTAGTAAGGATTGTCTGGCGAAACCGGTTCATACAGTTGCGTTGAGCCGCGCACGTCGTTGGTGTGGTAACTGAAACCACCCTGTACGTAGAACTCCGTATTCGCCCACGGGCCGAAAATCAAGCTTGCCTTGGGGCTTGGCAGGAACTGGCTGACCGATTGGTTGCTGTTCGGATTGTAGTTGGCAGAGTAGGGGTCATTGGGATAGTTAGGGTTGGTGGGGTTCGAAAAGCTGGTGATGGCGCCTTTGCCGTCGTCGCCGCGCAGGGCCAGGATCGAGCGGAATTTTTCCGCCCACTGGATCTTGGTTGTAACCCAGGGGCTAACGATCGTCTCGGTAAATTTGTTCAAATCCGTGGCCGCGGGCAAAATCGCGACCTGATCGAGCGAGGAGGGTTCATCCAGATAGTTGGCTGTATAGAAAGTCTTATCCGTACGCGCGCGATCTTCGGTCCGAAAAAGGCCGTTGTGGATCCAATCGTTGCGAAGCTGCATGCCGAGCGTCGTTTCGGTCCTTCGGCCGAAGAGTCTGCCGACGATCGTATGGCGGAAGTCGAACCCAGCCACCCAGCGCCGGTCCTGCTGCTCGAACTGATCGCCCTTATAAGGATCGACCAGATAATAAGTGAAATCGGAGAACAGATTGAGATCGTAATAGAAGCCGTAGGCCATTAATGAAGTTTCCAAACTTTCGCCTTTGTGGTGCCATTCGCCCTGCAAGCTATAACGCTGTGATCTGCCGCCGTCCGTAGGGTTCAGGGCACCAAAGAAGCCCTGATAGTTACCGATTTGGCCGGGCGCGGTAGGGGTGAAAGCTGTGTAGGGGAGTTGATCGCTGGAGTTCCATCGGGCTCCATCGTAAGCGCGGGTCGTAATGCTGAAACCGTTGGCATTGTCGCCCTGGCTATAGGTTACAAGGCCGTTGAACTTATAGAAATTATCGGAATGCACCCATGGTCCGCCATCGTGGTACGCTTCGCCGCCGTAGAGTAAATTGCCCTTGCCCAGTTTTTGCGACATCCCGAAAACGAATCGCGCAAACTGGTACATGCCACCATCGACCTGGAAGAAGTTCCGGGGCAGCGTCTTGTAAAACACCACGTGGGCATTTCCCGCTGACCCGTAGTCACCAACATCAGCGTAGTAAGGACCTTTCTCGGCATCCACCCGCTCGACAAACTCCGGAATGACGGTGTTCATGTCCGAATACCCCTCGCCGTGCGCGTGCGATGGCAGGTTCAGCGGCATGCCATCCAAGAAAATGGCGATATCGGTGCCGTGGTCGAGATTGAAGCCGCGGAGAAAATACTGGTTGGCCTTGCCGCCGCCGGCGTGTTGCGTAATGATGAGACCGGGAAGCGCCTCCAAAACTTCTCCCGAGCGAAGAATCGGACGGTTTTTGAGCTCTTCAGCGCCCACGGTTACCTGGCCAGCCGAGCTGGCAATCCCGACAAGGTTATCCGAGCGCTCCTTCACTTCAACCGTAGTCGTTCCGCCGCCCACCGCCAGAGAGATATGCAGCGGCGCCGGCGCCTCGGTAGTCCCGATGGTGACGCCGATTTGTTTGCCTTCAAAACCGGGAGTCGAGACTACGACTCGATACTCACCCGCCGGAAGGCCAGAAATCGTGAAGGAGCCGTTCGTGTCCGATCGTGTCGTCCTTTGTACGGCTCCGTCCGCGCTTCGGACCTGAACGGTTGCCCCGGGAATCAACGCCCCGGACGTGTCGACGACGATTCCTGAGACCTGAAAAGAATGCTCCTTGCCGCTCGTGGCGACCGGCGTCTTCTGCTGCCCGGCAACCAAGGCTGGAGGTACGAGTACCGCCGACAGAATCACGAGCGGCAAAAAAGTAGTCCACAGTCTGTGCATCTTGCGCCCTCACGAGAGATATGGAAAACAGTGCGTCATACTATTTGGCACTTCGTGCTACCTGGCGTAACAATATTCTCAATATCGTGTTACTTGCTTGGAATTTTACATCCTCTACTCGGCGGTACGCCATGTCTGTGACGGAGATCACATCTCAGCTTGATGTCGCACCGCATATTTTGGGACGAGTAATACGCTGACTGGTTATTGTGCTACCCTGAGGCCGGAAGGATTCAACAACGCACCTATGGCTCTGCTAAGCAGAATCGGAGTTTCACTGGACTCGGAACTACTCGATCGGTTTGACAAATTCATCGCTGAAAAGGGCTACGATAACCGATCCGAGGCGTTTCGCGACCTGATCCGCGACCGGCTGGTGGGGACAGCGGTTGTGGCGTCGAAGGCTCCTGTCGTAGGAACCGTGACGTTGATCTACGACCATCACACTCGACTCCTCCCCGAAAAGCTCGCCGATCTTCAGCATGAACATCACGAAGTGGTCATCTCGACGCTCCATGCCCATCTTGACCACGACACTTGCCTTGAGGTAGTTCTCCTCCGCGGCAAGTCTCGCGATGTTCAACAGCTAGCCGACAAACTTATCAGCACAAAAGGAGTCCGCCATGGGCGCCTGGTCATGAGTTCCCCAGACACGGTCTCGCCGCTTCGCCATTCTCATCACTGATCGCTTATTCGAAAGACAATCCTGTGGCCTTTGGCATGCTGGTAACGCATTTCTCTCCTAGTCGCGCCTTTGCTTAATGTTCCTCGCTCCATGATGGATTCAAGAAATCGATTCGACGTTGTTGTTCGTCGACCTGGAAAACAGAACTGCGTTTTCAAGGGGCATGTGATGTACAAAGTTGGGTCGTAAGGATCTGACCTATGACCACCTTTGCAAATTGATGCCTGACGCCGTGGCGGATATTAGCCTTCTTTTGTCATTTACGCCAGGCGCTCGGATGCGGAGAATGGGAGCCTTATCCGCTTGGATATCGTTAAGAATGGTGAATGCAGTCCTTTGCCAAACTCACGATGCCATACAAACATGGCGGCAAAGAGGAACATCCAATGATTGCCGAGAAGTTTCAACTCAAGGTGAGACTTGCTGTAGCGCTCGCAGCCATGACTGCTTCGCTGCTGATGTCGGCATGCGGTGGCTCGGGGTCCCGTGTTGTCTCCGCACCAACGGCGTGCGCGACACTGTCCGCAAAAAACATCGGGGGAGCAACGCTCACGACTGCTGTCATCCCGCCCAGTGGAAAGGTGCCGATGTATTGCAGGGTAAAAGGCACTCTCGCACCTGCGCTGAACTTTGAAATTCGGCTGCCGAATGCCTGGAATGGCAAGCTTTACTATGCGGGCGGTGGCGGCTACGACGGAGTCATGACAGAACTGGTCGTTTCACCACTTGTTCAAGGCTATGCGGAAGTCGTCAGCGATTCTGGTCATCAGGGTGACGGAATGTCTGCCGCGTTTGCTTTGAACGATCCCCTCGCGGCCCAGCTCTTCGGCAGTCTCTCCGTGCCGACGGTCATGTCGACAGCTCTCAAAACCGTGACGGCAGCTTATGGTGTGCCACCAGCCAAGTCTTATTTTGAGGGCTGTTCCAATGGAGGGCGGGAAGCATTGATGGCGGTGCAGCGAAATCCGAACCTTTTTGATGGCGTCATTGCCCGCTCACCCGGTTACAACTGGGTTGGGTTCATGGGTGCGTTCAACCGCACGGCAAAAGCATTGGCTGCTCCCGGGGGAGCGTTCACTCGCGCCAAAACGGCGCTGCTCGCGAAGCATGTGCGCGAGGCCTGCGATGGACTCGATGGTCTTGTCGACGGCATTGTCGCGAATCCCGCGATGTGCACGGCGAAAGTTGCGAACGTAACGGCTTTGCGCTGTCCAGGGGGTGCTGATACCGGAGACACCTGCCTTTCCGATGCGCAACTCGCCGTTGTCAAATCTTGGACGACCGACGCGGTATTTACCGGCAGTAACACCTACCGCAGCAAGGGATACAACCTGACTGGCAACGAAGACGATCCGGGAGGCTTTGGGATCTGGGTTTCTGGCGACGGTGATGTTAAGAAAGCCGGACAGTATATGTTTCAGGATACCTCCGTTAAATATGTGCTTGCGCGTGACCCCAACGCGGACTCACTGAAGTACACCTGGGATAAGAATCAGAGCGCACTTTATTCAATGGCAGCGCTCAATGATGCGACGCAAACCGATATCCGTCCGTTCCTCGATAGCGGCGGCAAGTTGATTGTCTGGCACGGCGGCTCTGATATGGCCCTCAGCGTCAACTCGACCATCGAGTATATGGCGAATGTAGCGAACTCCATCGGCGCGGCGAGCGCCTCTGCGTCGACTCGGCTTTACGTGGCTCCTGGAGTCAATCACTGCGAAGGAGGGGCAGGGCCAGACCATACCGACCTGCTGACGGCTTTGGACCAGTGGGTAACCAAGGGTATCGCTCCGTCCACTTTGACGGCCGAGAAGCTGGATGCGCACGGAGCGGTAACTCGAACTATGCCGTTGTGCCAATATCCGCAGTACCCGAAATACACCGGCCCGTCCAATGACGCTGCGGCAGCCAAGTTGGCGACGAGCTACACCTGCACGTCGCCCTGATCGAGACGAGGCTTCCAGGTAGCGAGAGGTTTGATTAGGCCCTGATCCCGAATAACGTCGTTAGCGAGAACCGGCGGCGGATTCTCCGCGATCGTTTCGGCCGTGCAACTCCCGAAACAGCATAGGAGTCATACCAAACCGACGATCAAACGCTTTCGATAGTTGAGCCCCGGTCAAATATCCGACTTTCGTGGCGATCTCCTTGAGCGTCATACCCGCCGCCAGATAAACGCGGGTCTGATCGAGCCGCAAGGTCTCGACGAAGCGTGCCGGCGACACGCCGATGCTACGGGTGAACTTTCTTTGGAACGTGCGCTCCGACATCGAAACACGCGCGGCGAGCCTCGGCACTTCTAACGGCCCAGCCAGATTCTCGCGAATCCAGTCGATCAGCTCTGCGAACGGCGCCTCCGCATGAGTTTGGGCATTCAACACGGGACTGAACTGGGATTGGTACCCAGGGCGTCTTGCATACAAAACGAGGCGCTTAGCGATCGCGTTAGCGACTGTGTCCCCCAAGTCCGAGGCCACCATGGCCAGACTCATGTCGATTCCAGTGGTAACTCCAGCCGATGTCCACAACCGGCCATCATTGACAAATAGCGCGTTCGCGTCCACATGCGCCTCGGGACAGAGTTCCGCCAGCTCCGAGCAAACTGACCAGTGAGTGGCTACCCGCTTGCCGCGCAGCAGGCCGAAGTGCGCCAGGGCAAATGTGCCCGTGCAGACGGAGCCGTATCGGCGCGCTTTCGTGCTTGCCGAGACGACCCATTTTCGGACCGACCTGTCGGCCACCAACTTTTGCAACCCGGAGGCATCGCCTCCTGCGATCAGCAAGGTATCGATCGCTCGCGGCGACAGCCCTTTTAGCGGTTTGCTGACAAGGGCCACCGCGCTGTTGGTCTGGATCGTGCCGCCCTTGGAGGAAAGTATGTGGACACTGTAATGCGTTTTTCCGGAAGCGTTGTTGCCTGACTCGAACACCATCGCCGGTCCGCTGACATCGAGCACCTGGCAGCCGGGGAATGTGAGTATGACGACGTTGCGAGGCTTCGGCATTGGCGGATATTAGCTTACTATTGGCATTTACGCCAGATGGCCAGACTGCAACAATCAGTATGCCGACTGCTGCGTTTCTATAAAAGAGGATGTGAGTTATGAACGAGAGTGGTATTTCCCGGCGCTCTTTTACCAAGGGAATTAGTTCAGCATTCGCTGCGTCAGCTTTCTTGGAAACTGGTCTTGCGCAGAAGCAGCGTTTCCCCCGTACGGAGGCGGAAAATGATGCCGATGTTGCAGCACATGCTAAATCGCGCCTTCAAATCGGCATGCTCTTATATCCTGGTCTGAGCGCTCTCGATCTCGTCGGACCACACCCTTTCTTTGCGGAACTGTCGAACAGCCAAGTCCATTTGCTTTGGAAAGACAAAGAGCCCGTTGTCTCGTCACTGGGATACAGCATCGTTCCGACCACCTCGATCAAGGACTGTCCCCGCGACCTTGATGTCGTGTTTGTGCCCGGCGGTACGTCGGGCACATTCGCGATGATGGATGACGACGAGATTTTGTCGTTTCTCGCTGATCGAAGCGGCCGCGCACGCTATGTCACGAGTGTCTGCACCGGATCACTGATCCTTGGGGCCGCCGGGCTCCTAAAGGGCTACCAGGCGACGTCTCATTGGAGGTTTCGCGATCTCCTTCCCATGTTCGGTGCGACGCCCGTTGAGGAGCGTGTGGTGACCGATCGCAATCGCATCACTGGCGGTGGCGTGACTGCGGGAATTGATTTTGGGCTGACCATCGCGTCACGCCTTCGCGGTCGTCAGGCGGCGGAAGTGCTGCAGCTCTATAACGAATACGACCCCCATCCACCATTCGCAGCGGGAACGCCGGCCGTCGCACCCGTGGCGGCCAGGGACGCTGCCGATCGCGCGCTAGCCTCGGCGTATGACCAAGGTCGGGCCGCTGCTGCGCGCGCCCGCGAACGCCGGCATCGAGGCTAACTGCCTGTTTTGCTTGCTCGATCAGTATCACATGCCCTATAGATCTTGGTTCGGGTCGCAAACCTCGCGCGAAATAGCCGAAGTTTACACATTCGCGTGGATCGTGAGCTCTGAATCCGGTGGCTGGTGTGGGAAGTTGCGGTCCGCTTTCACTCTCCATCCCCGGAATAGCGGAGATTATCGCGCGGGATGAGCAAGCTCTGTCAAGGCGCGTGCCCGCGATAGCGGCGACCTTCGGTCGGCCTTGACAGAGTTTGCGCCCGCGCTACGCTGCTATGATCCGGGGCAAGCAGGTTTCTAAAAGCTGATCCCAAGACACATACCCTGCTCTTGTTGCGGTGCCTTAGAGATTTCCTGCTGGGTCGCAATTGTCTGATCTGTGCTGTTATGCGGCCCCTGCGCAGTTTGTTTCGAAATATCGTGGCCGAGAGCGGTGGGCAGCTTCTCGCGGTCATTAGTGAAAATTTGAGCATCCAACGCTCCACGGGAAACGCTCACGTACGCCATTCGGTTATTGACCAGATCTTTGGCAGCCAGTTCCGTGTCCACATGAATTAGCACTCGGTCCGCGGTTTGTCCCTGGCTGGAGTGGCTCGTCATTGCATAGCCGTAGTCCAGATGTGGGTGCTTATTGGGATCGATTTGGAGTGTGCGGCCGGAGTCCATCTTCAAGCTCAACCGCCCGTCCCCATCAAAGGCCCTAATTACACCCAGTTCGCGATTTGCCATTCGGAGATCGTTGGCCGGGGCCGTGAATTGAATGCGGTCACCTACCGAGAATCTTCTTAAATCTTCGCGGAAGACAGAGACGCCGCGCTGTCGGCGGGGATCGTATGCGCGATCAGTTTCGTTCTGTAGCCGCACGGTGAGCCGGTTGCTGCCAGCATCAATGCTCCGCACGTGAGCATACTGGCCTTTTCCAATCCCGGTCTCTTTCGACCCGCGGGAATAGCGGAGAATATCGCCTACTCTGTACTTCGCTGCCCACGTACGGTCAGCGCCTGTCAGTTCCTGGCGCGGAACTAGTGTTCGCACTGGATGCTCTTCGGCTTTGACTAGGCCCTTGCCTTGTAATTCGGCGTGAATGCGTTCATTGATCTCCATTCGGGAGCGATTATCCGGGGACACTACCAACGTGTTCTCTGGTGATTTTGCGTACTCTTTGGCGATAGCCGAAACGCGCTCCTCATGCCCTCTAACTTCGTGTACCCGGCCCTGCTGATCGAGATTGTCAACGGCTTCCCTTACGTCACCCCGTGCGAGCTGTTGAACCACCTCCCGGAGTTCGAGATCTTTCTGCCGCACGATCTCTTCCAGCTTTACGGTCTTCATGCCAGAATCTTGCAGCTGTGCGAAGGGGCGTCCGGCTTCGACCGCTTCGTGCTGTCGCCGATCCCCGACCAACAAGACTCGATCATTCGGACGCAGCCGCTCGATGAACTTATGCAATTGCCGAGTGGAAGCGAGTGACGACTCGTCCAGCACGTAGAGCCGTTTCTCACCCGTGTCTGGCTGCTGCCCGCGCGTCAAATGTTTTTGTAGGGTTGAAGTCTCGATTCCTGCCTCTCCAAGCTTCTGCGCCGCGCGGGATGTCGGCGCGAAGCCTTCGACCCTGTAGCCGTCAAGCTCTGCACCTTCGCGGATCACCGCCAGCGTGGTGGTCTTGCCCGCGCCGGCGACACCGTCCAGCCCAACGATCTTTTCCCGCGAGAGAAGGATCTCGTCCACCGCTTGGAGCTGCGAAGGATTCAATTCTGGATGACGGTCTTCGGTGGCGATACGGATCGAGGGCGAAACGAGCATTGGATCGCTATAATCGCGTCGGTTGCCTTCCAACATTCTGCCGACGATCTCGCGTTCCATCCCTGCCATAACTCTCGTCGTGTACTGTCTGCGTGCGCCAATCTGCGAAAGTTCCTGGAACTCTCCTGTGTTGACTCGGCGCTGAAATTCCTGCTGGATGTTGCCGTAGGTGGTTTCTCCCATGCCGCGTGCCAGCGCTGTTTCCAAGATTGCGCGCCCGTCCTGCGCCGCGGATCGCTCGAAGACGTGATCGCGTGCCCAAGTCACAGCGCTCTGCGCCTGAACTCTGTCTTCCTGCATCCTCTGCGGACCGTGTTGGCGAGCGTGGGCCACGACTCGATCAGCTTGGTTGCCATACTGCGCCGCTAGCTCCCGATGCCGCAGCAATACGTCTGCTTGGGACAAGAGTTCCTTCCGATCCCTCGTGTGGTGGGCGGCAATCTGCGCTGCCGCTGCGCCATCGATTCCTTGCTCCCGCAGATGGTCCTTGATTTGTTCCCGTCGTGGACTGGATGCCTCCAGATACTCTTTGGTGTAGCCACGGATCTCGGGCTGCCCATGCTTCCCGCGCTCCAATTCATATCCCAGCATTTGCAGCCGCATTGCGAGTTCGGATCGGTAAACCGCCGTCACGTATCGCTGCGAAACGAACAGTTCGTGAGGCTGGAGGCTGCGCGTGGTTCCATTGGCCTGCTCAGTTACGTTGAAGATGACCGCATGGGTGTGAAGCTGGGGCGCAGCATAGCCATCGACGGGACGCGCGGTATCGTGCTCAAAAGTAGCAGCAACAAACCTGGCAGTGGTCTCCGGCGCGTGAACATTTCCTATACGCGCTTGCGCGTACCGCTCAAGCTCACGAAGCGCTGTCCGAACGCTCTCCCGATGGGCTTCCCGGACTCGTTCATCGCCTCCCACAAGTGCGGTGAGCGACACTGACTTGGGCGCAGAAAACGTCGCGTCCCACCCGGCGCGATGTTCAGCGCTGGTTACCTCTTTTCCGAACTTGCCCTCGTAGGTTCGAGCAACTTGATGCCTCACGAGTTGGTCTTGCGTGTGGGGATGCTGGCCTTCGCTTAGGCGCGCGAAGTGTTCAGATTCCACGGCCCCGGCAAGCTTCCACTGCTCGGCAAGCTTACCCTGCCATTCGCTGTGGCCTTGCTGGTCTCGGCTCCAGTAGTTCTGTTTCTCTGACGTAAACTCACGCTCGTGATACGTTCGCGCTTGGCTGGCCGACAGCGGTTTCGAGATGGTAAGCATGATATAAACCTCATTTGTCGGCTCGGTTGGCACGGGCCAGTGCAAGGAAGTCCGCGAGGATTTTGTGAGCTTTCTGAAGCTTCATCGTGTCGGCCTGATCGCGAATCTTGACGATGGAATCGGGCGGCAATTGCGTTCCTTCTGACGCCGCTTCCGCGTTTGAATGAAACAAATTCAGGAGCGTGTATCGCAAGGCCCAGACCTCGGCTAATAGCAATTCAATAGGATCAGGCGGCCTCTGACGCGCTGCCCTTAGCGCAGTTTCGCGTAGCCATTCGGCGAGAGATTGGCCTGCATTTTCAGCGGTAGCTTCGACCTCAGCCAGCTCTCCGGGAGTCAGGCGCGTAGCTATCGTTTTGGTGCGGAAGCCGGGCCTAGCCTCATCTCTAAGAGGCGTCTCGCTCCGAATCGGAAAAGGAAGTTCGGGAGTACTCATGGGAAATCCTATTCATGGTTCTTTGCAAATGCCTGCCAGTAGGGCTGTTTACGACAATTCATGAAAGCGTTTGCGGATCAACATGTTTACGCCAGGTGCACTTACGGATGCTTTTCCGTTTACAAACGTAAACGCCAAGGACGCGCGGGAACTCAATCGCGAAGAAAAATCCTTATCCAAAACAAGTTCACGCTCGTAAACATTGCGACGCTCTGGAGCGCTCCGCAGTTCCCAGTTTGGGGGTGACGTGTCCATACTTCTTCCGGTGCGAAGCACCGCCTTGCTCACATCTCGCCATATTCCAGCGCCAACGTGTCCCACGCCTGCATCACGTCTGGCGACCGCCATGCACGGCGAAACAGATTCTGAATGGACTTCCAGTGCTCCATCGGGAAGACAAAACTAACTCCGTTGTCACAGGCACAGAAATTCACATCGAACTCCTGGTTCTCCGTGATTCCAACATGGGCGTAGAAATAGTGCCCTTTCCATTGCGCCAGCGGCCGAGTCAAATCGAGCCCTTCCAGCATCCGTCGAAATTCCGCAGTTCTCGCGTATCCATTTACCGGATAGCGTGGCGCAAGCGGGCCAGGAAAATGAAGGTAGGGAGAGAAATCGGTCCCCTCTTCTCGCACCAGATCAAGGCGGTATCCGCCCTCCTCGTGGGATGGCAATCCGCGCTGCATTGGGCCTTCGAAGTCATCGTCGTCGCCAGCCGGTTTCGGTCGTAAGGGCTTGCGGTGAACTGCGTAATGGCCTCGGGCACACACCCGCCAGAGGGTATTCCAGTGCGGCCAAAGTACGTCGTTAAGCCGCTCGATATTGGAGAATTTTTCCTCGTCCAAAAGTGTGTAGAGATTGCGGACCGCGAGTAGCGGTCTGCGGCGTTTCTGAGCCGGGTCTCTGAGCATCTGGATGGTGCGGGTAACGACTCTACGAAGGTCCTCGCTATCGACGGCATTCGGGTCCTTCGTGGCGACCTGTTTGTCCTCGGGAAGCGTCATCAAATAGAAGAAATCTAGGGACACCTTCTTCTTTCTGATTGCAATTGCATAGGCGGCGAGAAACGCTTCCAGAATGTCGGCCAAAGACTCGTAGGAAAGCTGGCCCTGTTCGGTACTCGCAAACGACTCCGCACCCTTGGCGCAATAGTATGCAACGAGACTCCATTCAGCCTGCGTCAGCGGTAGGTTTGCCTCCGCCTTCCCCCGAATATTGAGCAGAGAATCTGTCGGCTCCGTGAGCAGGTTTGCCAGTTCAAGACGATCATCTCTCGCCGCCTCCAGCAGTTGCTTGGCGGCCTCGGATGTCGAGACGGTTTTGCCGGTCTTATGGGCAATGACTTCCTTCAGTGTTTCCAGCCTGGAACGGAGCGCTTCGGAAATACGGATGGAAATCACCGGCTGATGGGCCGTCGCTGCTTTCACTGCCATGAGTATCCTCGATGAAAAATATGTAACGTTACATATTGACTGTAGTGGTACTTATGCCCTAGTGTCAAGGGCAACGTTTGTTCCCCGGTCAGATGACCCACGTCACCCTCTGACTGAAATGGGACCCGTCAGAGAATCCGGGACGGAGTAGAAAATGAATCCAGCCGAAGACAACGAACCCTTTGTAACGCCTGAAGAAGCGGCAGCCTTTCTAAAGATCAGCCCGGTTACAGTCAAGAAGATGGCTCGCGAAGGCTGGCTTCCTGCACATCCGATAGGCAACGGAATCCGTAAGCGCTGGCGTTTTAGGATTTCCGAACTGGTTTCCCACATGCGTTGTCGTGTAGAGTCGGAAGCGTCATCCGTGCGCGTTTTAAGGAGGAAAGCTTCTTGAAGCGCACACAGCAAGATGTCGGATCGATCGTCCGCAAGAAAAAAGCGCGAGGCCCGGATGTTTGGGTTTGGCGCTTCTACGAAGTGGATGAAATGGGCATTACGCGAAAGCGCAGCGTAATGTTGGCGGGAGATGCAGAGGAATGGCCGACAGAAGCCCACGCGTGGCAGGGATCGAGGGACTTTCGATCCCAGCGAATGGAACAGTCCTGCGGCCAATCATTCGGAGCATTGGTGAAGCGATACATGCACGAAGCAATGCCCGAACGATATTCAACCAAGAAGTCTTACGCGTCGATCTTGAAGAGACACATTCTGCCGCAGTGGGGGAACTCTCCATTGGCAGAGGTGAAAAAGCCTTTCAAGGTGGAACAGTGGTTGAAAGAGTTGAAGCATTCTCCCAAAACGAAGTCCAACATAAAGGGTCTCCTGCATCGCATTTTTGAGTACGCGATGAAATGGGAAATCTTGGAGACTCAGCGGAACCCGATGCAGCTAGTTGAAATCAAGGGCGTCACGAAACGCATTCGCAAAAAGATCGTCCTCACGGTGGAGCAATATCACGCTCTTCTCGCTGACCTTCCTTACCACATTCAGGTGATGGTCATGATTGCGATGTGCCTGGGCTTGCGCATTAGCGAGATCAGGGCATTGCAATGGCAGGACTTTGACTTGAAGCGGAGGATTCTGACTTTGGCGCGATCCATCGTCGGCAAGCATGTCTGGAACGGTGGGAAAACCGGGGCTTCGGAAGACGACGTGGCTCTGGATTCCAAGCTGGTTTCCGTTCTAGAAGACTGGCAGAAGAGATGTGTTCCGACCCCTGAGGGCTGGCTCTTTGCGAATGCTGATACGAAGCGACCTGTGCATGGCGATGTGATTCAGAAAGACTACTTGCGACCGGCGGGTGAAACGGTCGGACTGCTGGGAGTGGGCTGGCACACGTTTCGCCACACCTATCGAACGCTCATAGATGATGTAGGCACGCCTCTCGGGGTGCAGCAGCGCCTTATGCGGCACGCCGACATCAAGACCACGATGAACACCTACGGCTCGGCATTTGAGAAAAGCAAGCGCCGTGCCAACAGCCGGGTAGCGGCGCTTGTTCTGCCACCCGCGATAAAAAAGCAATTGAAGGATAGGGCGAAGGAAGTTTCCCTGCAGAATTTAAAGCCCGAAACAACCGCAATCCAGTGATTTTGGGATTGGGGACTACGCCTGTAGTCCCTAAGAATCTCTAAGTGGTTGCGGGGGGTGGATTTGAACCACCGACCTTTGGGTTATGAGGATAATTTCGCCGTGTACAGGGTGCTAATCGGTAGAAATCATTTCCCGGACATCCAGCTAAGTCTTTGAAAATAGAACGGACCTGCTAGACCGCTTTTGCTCCGTCTTGCACCCTCTAGGACAGGGTTCATGCACAGAAGATGCACAATCGTCATCCCGACTCCTGAATTTCGAGCGCGTACTAGCGCGAGCACATCCGAGGGCAAGATCATCGCTGTAGCGGCTTCCTAAGCGCAAGGTCAGCGTGCTAGGCGGCGTCCCAGGACCGGGGACAAAGACGGGGCTGGGAGTCCAAAATTAGACAAAAGAAGAAGGCCCGCCGATCCTGACGGGCCTCGGATTCGAGCGGGATCAGTTCACGGTCGCGGGCGCTTGGGTCGCTATTGCTTCCTGCATTTCGGCGGCGGTGTGTTCCTGCGTCATCCTGAGCGCGGTCCGCACGTCATTCGGCGCGACGATGGCGTAGCGCCGGTACATCGAATCTGTCTTGTGTCCCGTGACCTGCATCGCGATCGCTTGCGGCACTCCGGCATTGAGCATATTTCTCGCTGCACTTCGTCTGAGATCGTGAAACAGACGACGCACTCCCGCCAATCGGCAGGCGGTCCGCCAGCTCTTCCTGAACTCGCAAACCGGCTCTCCCTTGCG
>Ga0335073_10002806_pt1 | contig 23933 bp, 33 predicted proteins | sample Lox_Sample_22_FD_207093 | JGI IMG/M metagenome (GOLD analysis project Ga0335073, IMG submission 207093) | Soil microbial communities from Loxahatchee National Wildlife Refuge, Florida, United States - Lox_Sample_2.2 | ecosystem: Environmental > Terrestrial > Soil > Wetlands | place: USA... | reverse complement strand
CCATTGTTACTTGTCCTGCTTTCGCTTTGACCGTGTACCACTTTCCGATACGAATGTCTTGCATTAACGGGGACAATTACGTGGGGGCAGAATACCTTTATCGATGGCGACACGGATATGGTATGGGACGTCCCATTCGCGAGCGTCGATGATATGTTCGATGGCGTCTAATATCGGTCGTGATCCGGCGGAATCCTCGATATCATCGTCAAATTGAAAACTCGATCTGCTCATTAGTCCTGTCATGAGGGGTAACATACTGAACGACTTCAGTGTAGGCATCCATGGCGTCCATTTTCCTGCGATTGGCATCTGCGATGGGAAGAATAGCCCGTCGCACCACCAGCAGATCCGGTACGTTCTGAAACTGTAACTGCAGAAAAGTCCGTCGGTATCCCAGCAAATGATTAGGCTAAAAGTCAACACATGCAGTTGAGTAAAAGACGATTGTACCATTCTTAAATCCTCCTTTGACACTCGCACGACGGTCGCAATCAAATCCTCATATCGTCGTCTCAAATACTCTTCAACTTCGGCCTCCATCCCCGTCTAACATCAATCCACCGTCCACTAATATGGGGCCAAACCTTACACGCAATCAAAAAGTATGGGTTATACTGTACGGTGGCTTTAAACCCACCACCTTCCTCATCCAGAAAATAGAAATCCACAGCTGACTTTTGTCCTCCCTTTTCCTCATCGACCAACATTGTCGAATGCATATTGATCAACCATCCGACCCGTTGCTTCCTGCCGCCTTCGTACCGCTCAAAGCCCATTTTGCGGTCGATTTCGTTCGAGTAGCGTGTTGATTCGACTCGTTCGTCGCGGGAGGTGGATTCATTGGTTGTCTCTTCTGTCGCCAGAGTCTTGAGTTTGTACGGGTTCGCGTTGTCGCGATTGTTGTTGCGGTTGAAGACGCGAGGGGCGTTGCGTTTACGGACCGCCATGTTCACTGAACAGCTCCTGTGGCTGGGAGAGTGCGTGAGGGAATGTTGTTCGGTTTGGTGGTGAACGGTGAAGTCGTACCTTTTTCGATGGATTGTGGTGGCACACGACGCGGGACGCGACGCCCACTAATTGATCCATGTCCCTAACCCTGACGCTTTTTGTGTGAGACCCATAAGCCGGGGATGTGAAGGAATAATTGGAGGCAGGCTGCTGTCCTTTCATAATTATGTTACACGAGGACATAATCAGTTCTTTCATGAAAGTAGATTTCAATCAGCCATTGCCTAGCACTATTGGATTGTTCTTCGAGACGACTGACAACGTTTGTCCAATTTATCACGAATGTGAGTTTCATTTTATCGGAATCCTTGGTGAGATTGCGGAGATTCGGAAATGACACCTTTGTCGATGTTTGAATATGGTAGCGTATGGCCTTGTATAATTTCTCTCTGGTTAGAAGCTTTATTCAGTCATCCTGACGTGAGATTCACTCCGAATCGGGGCTGTCTTGGCAGTGTCACTGACTTCGCCGCTACCACCGAGGATATAACTAGTTTATGTTGCAAACTCGGAATTGTCGGGTCTAATTGACAGCTTCTTCGTTTTGATAATCCGCTCCCATGGATAAGTATAGGGGAGCATGACCTGCTGTCTAAACCAGGCATCGGAGACTCGGAGTATACCGCTAAGATTTGCGGGCCCCTAAACGCGTCGAAGGTGTCAATCCCGCGAATGCGGTATGCGGTCTTATGCAAGCATGCATATTCTGGGTGTAGAGTCTCCGAAATTTCACTTTAAATATTCACCCCCTGAGACTTCCACCACCACCACTGACCACAAGGAGCAACGACCCGCCATCAGCTGTTAATATACCTGCTCTTGGCCCTGCAATATCCCGCGCAATACCCATCCTCTCCATCCCTGGGGTAATCTATAGTCGGCCATTTTACTCTGTACAGTCGAGTTTGCGTCAGTGTGGGATGAATTAGTCTTTGTACGTCAACAGGGGGGAGGAAATGTCACAAGATTAAATTGGTATTAAAGAAAAAAAAAACTTTAGGAAAAAACGCCCTCGGTCGATCGCCCTCTCGGCGCTCGGATACAGGAGCCTAAAAGGACATTCAACGACAAGCAGACATTGACGTACCAACTAACATCATCTCCATCTCCCTTCCCCTGCAGAAAGAAGTGTGAGCGCATTTCGCCAACATAAAACGATGACTTCAGCCGCGACAAAGAATCGACAGTCCTATGGCCTCACTCTCCCTCCGTCCGCCGATTCACGCGATTCTGTCGTCAGCAACATTCTCTCCTCCCTGGCCACACTAGACGAAACCGCGCAATTGCAGTGGATCCAAGAAACTTCACGACAAGTCGACTCGGAAAGGGCGTATCAACGACGGGAAAACGGCGGCGGCAACTCCTCAGCGGGACGACAGCAGGACGGCTACAATGCACTTAATGGACAGCCATTTGAAAATGGACAAGCACCGACACCCGCAGTGGGCTACAGAGATAGAGCGAGGAATGGGTCGTTTAGTATTCCCGCTCCGAGTCCTGCTGTGCCGATGGGACGGCCCTCGAAACAGGGGTTCTTCAGGAGATTTATGGGCATTGGACCAAAGGTGCCCATTGAGGGAGATCTTCTCATAACTACACAACCACCGACGCACATGTCCAAAAGCACGAGTACCATGCAGGTTCATCCATGAGACCCAATTCCTTTTTCTGACAGAAGGTCCGGGAGATCCAAGACCCCTCCTCGCGAAAGCCCGTCGTCTCTCAACCCAACATCCCCGACCAATCTCGTCTCGTGAAAAAGAAGTCATCCAACTTCTTCCGACGTCGTCCAAAGGTTTGCCCATTTCACGTTGTATCAAGTCTCACTGAACAATAGTCCGCTGGCGATGGAATGACAAAATCGTCTGCCCCCTTCTCACATCAAGGTGCAGTGCCACCCCTCCCGGTAGTCCTTGCACCTCTCCCTCCACCCGACCGCCTCAGCGCTATAGATTCTTCAATGGGCAATCTCCGTTACGCACTTGAAAATTACCAAGTTTCAAATGGCTCCGTGGCTCCGAATGCACAACAGCCAACCCCTCGTCAACACCATCACACGCCGCCGGAAGCAGGCTACCACCATCGACCACCGCACATTGACTCTGATGCAAGTGCCATCTCTGATATATTCGACGCTGTCCAGCAGAATCGATTGACTTCGAGTGCCACTTCACATACCTCTGATTCAGGTAAATGTCTGGGAAAGTCTCCTGAACCAGATAAGGCGAAACAGGTCATGGGATTGAACCCTGCGAAGCCGATTTCTGGACCGCAGAGGAAGACACAGGTGGATGATGGAAATATAACTGCTTTGGAGAAGGAGTATGCGGATGCATTGGCGCCGCAGAAACCCATATTTGAGGTTGAACGGACAAGTATGGAGGACAAGGGGAGTGAGGATATCGATCGAGTCAAGGAAACCGCCAGGGATATTTACAACGGGACGGAATTGTTGGTGGCTTTGAATGATGCTGCGAGGTGGTTGATGAACACCAATGAGTTCAACACCAAAGTGCGGACCGCGTACATGGAGTTGTTTGATTTTATGGGGCTCGATATTTTGACCGCTGTCAGGTGGTTGCTCCCATTGCGCATTGCTCATCGCAGACGATTGTGTACACGACTGTTGCTCAAAGGTGAATCACAGCAACTAGATCGCATTCTCGAAAGTCTGGCAAAACGGTGGTACGAATGTAATCCCGAAAACGGAATGAAGGATCCAGGTATTGGTATACATACATCATCATCTAATGTAGACGTCGTCCATGCCCTCTCCTACTCGATATTCCTCCTCAACACCGACCTCCACATCGTCGACATCCCCTCCTCTCAACGCATGACCCGCCAACAATTCATCAAAAACACCATGAACACAGTCCTCTCCCAACTCCCCGTCGCCAAACGTATGAGCACTGCCCCCGTCCGTAGTCAACCTTCAATGTTACCTAAAGGAAAACTCACCACTTTTCCATCTGCCTCATCCCCCAATTTATCCCATCTCGTCACGTCCCCAAATGTCAGTCGCTCGGGAAGTATGTTGAAGGTGCAACAGGCAACGGCGATGGCGAGAAATCCTTCTGCGCAGAGTTTGGATCATGGGGCGGGGAGACCAAGTCGGGATTCTATGCGGACTGCTGCTACAGCCGAACGATTGTCGTGGAGTTTGTTTGAGGAGAAAGTTGGTCCGTTTGGCGGGATGGCGGCACTAGGGTCGCATAGCGCATGGGAGGCGCAGATGGAGTGTGTCTTGAAGGTAGTTGTATCGGTATCCGTCGCTAATCTCAGGATATCTATAACTCTCTGAAACAGACTCCATTACAACAGGCTCAGTCGATTCCGTCCAATGATTCCAATACGGCTTTAAAGACTACTGGGCTCGGAATTACTCGGAGCGCCAGTCTTTTAAGTCAGGCAAGCCATATCTCCGATTCAGGGAGCAATAACGGCGCAAATCCTCCCAAGAGTCTCGGGCGTGATTGGCTTGGACGAAGTAGATCGCAGCCTCGATTACCTCAATATCCACAAGAAAGTTACATTTCCGTCAGATCCGCCGGCCGAAGTAGTTTTGAAGATCGAGGGAAATCTCCTCCAAACAGTGGTCAAGCAAAGGTAACTCTCCTCATATTCTGCCTGCCAACTCGTAGCATAAACGCTCTGGATCGAACGGTCGGGCAGGATCGTCTTTATCAGTCGAGTCCTTCAACAACGGTCACGATAGCGGCCCGTCAATAGGATTCGCAAACTCCCTCTCCCAAACCATCATTCGCGAAGAAACTCACTCTGGTCAGACCTCCTTCATCGATGAAGAAATCCAAGAACACGCCCTCATCCTCTCTGGTCCACCCTGGGCAAAAGAAGGCGTCCTCAAAAGTAAACGACACCTGGAAACCCAAGACAAAAAGTCCAGAGAACGCAATTGGACAGAAAGCTTTGTCGTCATCGACAAGGGACAAATGCGACTCTTCCAGTTCGAGTCTCATCGTCCAAAGAACACAAGTCATCTCGGAGGCGGGAATTGGCAGCGAAACGCAAACATGATTGGTTCTTTCCTGTTAAGACAGACTCTCGCATCGGCGTTGCCTTCCCCCGGGTACTCGAAAACACGACAGCATGTTTGGGCGTTGACGTTACCTTCTGGAGGAGTGTTCTTTTTCGAGGCGGGGACGGCGGAGCTGGTTAGAGAGTGGGTAGAGAGTGCGAATTATTGGGCGGCGAGGACGTCCAAGGAACCTCTGAGAGCGGGGGTTTCGAATATGGAATGGGGATGGGGTGGGTGTTTGGTCGATGATGATGTCACGGACGATGGAACGGCGAGTATTGGCGAAAGCCATCGTTCGACATTCGAAGGGCAACGATCGCCTACTCACAGTGGCAAGGCATCGTACGGAGGCGACAGTCAGGTACTCAAAGGTGACAAGGCTGTGATACGGGAATGGAAAACGCCGCCGTCGAGCTTGATGGCGAGTTCACTGACCGAGAGAAGTCAATTGGAAGTATGTCCTCATCTGTCTACTCTAATCCAAGGCTCTTGAGTCATTTGTCAAACATTTAGAAGAGGATTTTGGCCAGCATAACGACATTCGACCGTTGATGCTGAAATCGGTATCCAACTCCGTTATCCATTCTCATGCTAGTTCTCTCCGCGTCACCCCAACAGTACTCGTGCGCTAGCGAACTGGGAACGCAAATCTCAATATCTGCTACGCGAAATCGTCAAGTACAAAACTTATGTCGAGATTCTGTCTAGAGCACTTGTCCTGCGCGAGGATCTGATACAAAAATCACTCGCGTCCAAGCCGCCTCCTTCTCCTGACGAGGAGAAATTCCCGCCTCCAGAGCCTTGGTTCGATCTGAACCTCAGCGCGCCCAACTCTGTGAGCACTGAAACTACGATTCATACTAAAGAGACGGCAACGGAAGAACCAGTGAAGTCTGGTTAGGTATATACGCTATGTCGACGGGGGTGTTTATTACAATTTGGGTTGTCTATGGATTTGCAATTTCCTTGTTATATGTGTTTCGAGGGTTGGTTGTATACCCTTTTAGTTCCTGGTTCTGGAACCGGGCTAAAAAGAGCTTTATTTGCATTGTTAACATGTGTTAGTTAGAAGTTGATTGGAGTATACATCTGGATGAGATGGTAGAAAATCCACATGCTAAAAGCGTTCTTTGTGCTTGAGATCAGCTGGGGCCCTGCAGTTCATTTCGGAACTTTGCTTTCATAAATTGCCCGTACCACGTGCTCGCCGACTTCACTCACCAAGAGTCATACAAAGGATTTGCCTCCAGCCTCTGAAGTTGATGATACCATCCCACAAGTCTGATATCCTCGGTCGTATCTGGATACTCCAAGGATGACAGACTTGTATTCGCCGTTTGCCGCTCCGGTTCCATCACACCCATCCGCAGTGAGTCACTTCTTTCGATCATCCGCTTCCGGCAGAGACTCACCTCGAACATTAGTCGCCGATGAATTATTCAAATTACACATCGGAACACCTCCGATTCAAGAGAAAGAGACGAAGCCGTTCAACTTGGAAATCCCAGTGGGCAGAGCCAAGAAACGTCCCTCTTTCAATGAAAATTCGACAAGTCCCGAGCCAAACACTTCCAACCAAGATCCCTTGTTCGGAACATCACCGACCAAACGACGATCGCCCCGAAAGGCACCCGCACCCCTTCTCTCACCGTTGGAAGAAATGGACATCAGTGAAGACCCGCCATCTCCGACCCCAATTGGGGTTCGTTCAATGTCACCGCCCCCTCCCGATTTAGGACAGGACTCGGATGATGATATGGAGGGATTGGAAGAATTGCGTCCTCCCGATGAGCGGACTCGATATTTACGGCGAAAGAAACGAGCGGAACAGATTATCGCTTATCGGATGAGGGAGTTGAAAGATGATCGGGAATCGAGGGCTGCGAGACGGAGTAATCCTCTCAGCCCGAAATCTACAAAAGTCAGTAAAACAGTTTGTGTGAAAAAGGTCAAGTTTGCACTTTAAGGGGTTTGGCATGAGCATCTTATAGCATGGCGGGGGTGATTCATGGATATTTTGGACAGTTGGGAGGGCTACGGTCTGGTATTAGAACGAGTATCTTGTAAAGCTTAAGTGGATTGAATCGAATTGGCTAGTTCGTTCGCAATGAAAGTGAACGAAGGGTCATCGATATGACAACGACCGCCAATATCTATATTGTCCCATGCTCGTCAACAACATACTCAGTTAGCTATCGTGCCCCATGGAGGAACTAAAGAGGGTGACTGGACATATTAATGATATGAAGCGCACAGCTAGACCTTAGATGACTCGAGTAATGCTATATCAGTAATCACCCTCGCTGCCAAAACCATTTCGATCGATCGCTCTTTAGCTTCTCTTCCTTGTGCTTGGCTTCAGCAGCCATGTCCCGCAATGCCTTCTCCCCCAAAAATTGCTGTCTCGCCTTCTCCTTTGCCTTTTTATCCAGAGCTTCCTGAATCAACTTTATCCGCTCCTTCGCCCTTTCTCTCTGATAATGGCAACCTTCGAAAACGACAACACTAACCCCTAGAAAGCCTCCGAGGCCCCAGGATGTTGCTTTCCGCATTGACGCTCCGAGAACCATTTGGACGCCGCCTAGAATAAAGGCTGAGCCGATTCCGTATAGGAAGGCTGGACGAGCGCATGGCGTCTCGTGGAGATGCTTGAAGTCTTCGAGATGGATAGACTATGAAATCAGCAGGTCAATTGAGATGATAACACCTTTGCAGCTTCTATAATAGATGGTTTCGATGGGGACGCAGATTCACTGGCAGCAGATGGGGCCTCCTGAGCCTTGTCCGTCATGGAACGCTGGATTGTGATCGGCGGCAACAGCTGCTCGTTCGTTGTCGTGGTTACCCCAGAAGCCACCTTGCCATGAAAATTGGAGGGATTTTCCGGGACTTTGAGGCGGAATCAGGGGCTCATTCTATTTCGGGCGTGAGATGCCCCGTGCGCACCGGAAATTTGAATACGCACAAACCGCTTCAATACGCCAATGAGTGTCGCCTATGGTGTGGAATTATACGGGAGGAGCTCGACAATCATGGCTGTGTGAAAATTGCCTTGAAGGGTCCAAGCGCTACACATGTCATTCAAATACTTTAAAAACTCGGTCAGTCAGCCTGGGCAAAAACAATCTGTCTCGCGTCCTTTGTCAACGAAGATGGCAGAATGGGCAGCAATATATGCGAGTCTACCCAGCAAAAATGTGCAACCTGTGGATGAATATGCCGGAGCTCGGCATCATCCTAGACACCTCCGACTTCCCCGTCCAAATCGACCAGAAATTTCAAGTATTTGCGTCGAAATAGAGTCTGAAGCCTCTACTTCCGAAGATGAAGAGTTTGGAAATCATGGGAACGTGTCTGGAGGAACATCTTTCCGATCACGAGGAGGCCCAACGCCAGGTTACGCGAACAACACGTATTTGAAGCCTCCGCCGTCTATTCGGCAACAAAATCAACGGCATTATGTTCAACAGCGGCACCAGCAAGCGACATATTCAACGAATCATTTTCAGGCTACGCACACAGAACGTCATCCCAACCAACCGAATCGTCATCGGTCACCTTCTCTTCCACCCATCTATCGCACCCCCAACCCCTCTCCTGCGGAGTTACCTGTGCGTTCTGCATCCTCTGCAAAACCTCGGAAACATCGACCAACACCCTTGGAATTGGTCCCTCGCTTCCAAGGTTCGCAGCTAGAAGACAAAGTAGCTGTGCCTTCACCGTATTCTCCCGGGATTCTGTCTCTCTATTCCCCCGAGCCAACTCTTTCTCCGCAATCTCGAACTCGGTCACTACCAATTTATACGTTTCGAGCCTGCGACCTTCCATCCCCTTCCACCGGAGTTATTTCCATTCCAAGCCCTCTCCTTGAAAACGACCGCTCTCCACAATCCTCGACAACTTCGTTTTCATCAATTTTCTCGCCTGGAATCAGCCCCGGCTCAATTGACTCGGGAAGAACTAGTTTGTCGCCAAATGAGATGGCAAGCAAGCATCGATTTCGTCATTATATTTGAGACACGGAACATGAGTCCAGTATCGAAATCAAGATGTACAGTAATGATTATCAAGTCTAGAAAGCCAGGAGCAAGGGGAATTTGGTCCATTAATACGAAAACTTTCATTCTAATGTTTGTGATGTTACATTCGCCTCCTTCCATAGATACTCGCGCTACCGCCGGTTGAATCATCGCGATGCTCAGGATATCTGTCCATATGCTATGCCTATAAGCGACTCACATGACCCCAAATCCACCCTGTCCCATCTCCCCGCTCTTCTTTGATCGTCAATCTATCCCGGATCTTATGGATATCCCCGTCCGTCAATCCACAGACCTTCTTTACATATCCTTCCGCATCGCCATATTCGCACTTAATAACCTCGAGAGTTTGAATCATCGCCTCGTATCTAACATCAGCTGCGATCTCGGGGGCTGCACTTTGAGCTTAACATGTTGAGAATTCCGTCCTTGAAGGTGCCGTCTCCATTATATGTTTCCCGTGGTGATCCTTCGTGCGCAACAGCCGCGAGAATCTTACTGTGGTCTCTCTTCAGTCCAATTGTTGTGAGTTCGTATTCCCTTGCAACGACCTCATCGTCACATCCCAGAAGCTTCAGTATAATCGCACAGATCACACCAGTGCGATCTTTCCCAGCTGTACAATGCACTGCAATCGGATCGTCCGAATCTCGCAATTGTCGTAATATTGTTCCAAATGGCACCGCCCCATTTTGTAATATCCCGGTATAAGCCATCACAAATCCGTCTAACCCAGATGTATAATATCCCCAGCGAATAGCCATTTTCTCTGGAGAATAATCTTCCTCTCGAAAAACTGGGACATGAATCCATTCTACCCCTTCTATCCGTCCAATTCCGTTCTTGTTAATCTCAGGAATCGATCGTAAATCGTACACTTTTTTGATTTTGAGTTGACGTACAGCACGTCTTCCGTTGTCGGAAATATTACTCAGATCGGCGCAGCGGTAAATACGGTCGGGCTTGACGTATTCACCATGTACGGTCTGCCAACCCCCGAGATCACGGAAATTGGAGACACCTTCTATTTCTTTCCAACGTTTTATGTGGCCTATCATGTGAGCTCTTTGAGCAAAACGATCCCGTTCGCCTTCAGATCCGAGCCAGGTTGCGATGAAGTGGGCGACTTGGGAGTTCATGTTTTGTCGCTGGGTTTGCCCGTTTGCAGGGATATAGAAGTTGTGATCTGCGTTGGGGATGAGATGTAATGTATGTCGGCCTTGTAGAATGTTTGCCCAGTGCGTGGCATCGGTGACAGGCACAATCTACGTGAGTAACTGCTTTTCCAAAGAGGGTACATGATCCGCAGTGCCAAATATCGTCAAAACAGAGCACGAGGGAGGCAATTGAGCGACTACTCTTAGAATGCTAAATAATTGTCCGTACCCATCTTGTTGTCAGTATTTGATAAACTTATGATCTCTTCAGCTGGAGTTCGTCGTTCTCGAGTTTTCCCGCCAGGAAGTGTCCAAGTCTCGACGTACGAGCCACTCTGTAGTCCGCCGGGATAGAACGACTCAATCCTCGTTTTGAGCAATTCAGACAAGTACCGCCCAGAGCAATTGACTATCAATGGTATAGACCGATCCCGCATGAGAACGTAGTGAAACGCCGCATTTGCGCCTTTCATAAGCCTCGCACAGAATCAGGCACCGACCTCTCGAATGTCCTACTAAAGCCCATATTTGATATTGGTACTCTTCACGCATGTAGTTCAGCACATGATCTAGATCGTCCATATCTTCCTAGCAAGTCAGTTTCCCTGAAAATAAGACAGATTCACACCTTGAGGGTCCTCGGCAAATTGATACTCCGGCCACTGTCTCCGTTTCCACGGAAGTCAAACCGGAAGGAATCGAATGGTGCTTTCTCCGCAAGAAATCGTTGGTAACAATAATTCTTATGTCCCCTGTATCTCAGTATTTTCCAATGAGTCAAAGGTAAATACGCATGTCCATGGAGCATAATAATGACTTTCGTTCCTGGCTCAGGATTGGGCCGTTTTTGTTCTAGTATTCCTACAATGTCGTCATTCTGGGGACCAGAGATTGTTAAAGTCGTCGGTGCCATCGCTCCTAACTAGTGTCAGAGGTGAGGGATGGCGTGGTTGTTTTGGAAGGGATTGTTGGGGAGGCGCTGAAAAAGTCGGGGGAGGGGCTTCTTCGGAAAGGTTGCCAAGAAAAATGATTCCTGGGGCAGAGTTTTGGCGTGGTTGAAAATATTTACCACCATCGCGCTTGTTGCTCATTAATTCCGGTAGATCTACGAGATCTCAAGCTGCTTAACTGTATTCTCTTTCGCAGGTTAAGGTCCTCGATCCGAACGCTTCTGTGGGCCTTCGATCGAGGTACCTCAGAATTCTCAATTCAAACAATGCAGCTCAGTCCAGGGAACGCTGCTATATACACAAGAACCCAATCCCCCTGAATACTGCCTGATATAATTGAATGAACAGTGTTATAATAAATACATATTATAGAAGTAAGTTCAGTGCTACCGCAGTACTGAGCGGGTACATGTCAAGATATCGAAATCTTTAAGTCAATTCATCACATTCACTGGGTGCATCAATCATGCATGTTTTTGAGACGCTTTTTGGACTCCAGCTGCAGGAAGTTAAAGCGTCCCGAAAATCAAAGCTCTTAAATATCAGTTTGACTGTAATACTGGACTCTCACTTCGTTCAATTATATGTGGAGACTTTAAAGGGTCGGAAAACAGTCAGACGCTATGAGCGTCTAGGACGTCTTCTAACTATACACGATTCGATGCAGAGGGGGCCAGCGGCGGTCAATCAGTCGACAAAATACAAAGGGTATGGGGAGGTGCACAGATATTGCCTCGCACCAATCAGGAATTAAGAGTGTAATGAGGGGTGGCTTTACTCCAGTAATTTTCCCACACCTTTCCTCCTCGTCTCCATCTCACAGACATAACACGCTCAAACCGCATACAATCGACATTCATCTCCCCTAGAGTTGTCTAATATCATAACCAGGTACGACAATTGGCATCGATGGCAACTAATGAGAGTTAGAGATGGCGCAAACTTCAAGCCGAATTCGAAGCACTCGAGTGGAAGGGTGGGAATGTACCATTTCGACTTGTCTTCCCACCGTCAGTGCAGGCAGAAGATACCAGTCCTGTTGACGTGTCTTCCTTCGACCCTTCTCCAATCAACTCATCACCCATTATATCATCTCGTCTCCGCCTATCTCGCCTCAATAGATATCCGCTCAACCAATCTCGTATCAATTCCATTAATCTACCCCTAATTGTCGTCGAACCACCCCCAGATAGCCCATTACCCCTGGACACAAATCCTCTCAATGGATCTCCTGTCAATCCAACTCATCTCAATCCGATTGCCCTCAATACAGATGTCGTCGATTCATCTGCCCTCGAAACACCCACTCTCAACACATTGTCCACATCGTCCATCATGACACCACCTAGCCACACGCATGAACGTCTCCTCAAAAATGATATTGAGAGAACAGAAGTCATCAAAGAGTCAGACTGTCTCCGCTTTCTTCAGAATCAAATCCATCAATTCCGCTTCAATCACAATCACTTGAAGCTACAAGTGGCAAGGACCCCAGTGAAAATACCATGGATACAAGAGAATTACCAGAAAGTCCGCCAATCGAGCAGCTTGAACCCGAAAAAGCAACCGCCTACACACGGACAAGCTTCGGGGGAGACTTGAAAAACGCGCCATCGATTTGACCTGGGTAACGCGACCACTTCACGAATTCCTCAGCGTTTAAGCGGAGAGGGCAGTGTTCTAGCCTCTTCAAAATGGCTGTGCCTGATTTCCATCTTCACATCCCACGAACCGATCAAAAAGAATTCTTAACGTGAGCCAACAATCTCCCTGAAAAGAAATCTGCAGTCCTCGAGGATTGGAGGTGCGCAATTGGCGAAGATCGCAATCGCCTTTTGTCAATCGGAAAATCCTTATTGTCCACTGGACGAGGGTCTGAAGAGATGGGGGATCTGGCTCAAGACGTCCTCGCATTGTTAGACGATCTTCACACGGTAACTTCAGAAATCTCTGAGTCCTCCATTTTAGACCGTGTACAGCGTCGAAAAGGACGAAGAAATCGCATGATACCACAGAGTGATTTATGCGGGTGCAAAATCTTTGTCCGTACCGAACAAATTGAGCTGTTACCTGTGGCAAGATCCTCGAGAGAAGGGTACCGTCATCAGCGTGAATCTCAGCGCGCGACCATCCGCAATTTCGGCCGACGACGATCCTCGATATATCGAGTCGAAAGGGATTGCATTTCACTAACAGACGCCAACGGGAAGGCTTTCACATCTTGGCCAAAGCAGAGGATAGCATGGCCGGTGGAGCGCCTTCGGGCTCTGTTACAGAGGGAACAGATCTTCAAGATTTTGGAATACCATTGGGCACTCGACCCGATTGAGTTCAGAACCGATCTCAATCCTACACAAACAGCAACCAAGGTTAATCCCTTATCGGCATCAGTTAGTACTCTTCCATATCCCCAGCTAATTTCAAGGATCCGCCTATGTTGGGACCTCTATACCCAGACACCTCGCTATACCGCCTGTATTCTACTATTCCATTATAATACCTCTTCTCGGAAATTATACGTCGACCGGAAAATAGGATAAATCCGAATTTTCCGACGTGGGAGCGCATTTTGAATAATGACACCCAGCAGCACACAAAAATCATTCTTGCGAACCTGATATTTTGCAGAGAAATGGCAGAGACACCAGACAAAAAAATAACTGTCCTGTCTCTACGTCAGCAATTCTAGGAGGCTGTATACTATTTCAAGGGGGAGGAAGGAGGGATGGTGATATCTCAATGATTGATTGCTCGATATAATTCAATCTCATCGCGGATCTCGTGAGTAATCGATTTAATTCGGGTTAGCGTCGTTAAATAGCCAAGCAACTAAATTTGGGGGGTACACAAAATTGTGCTTTGGCCCAACTTATACCTAAAAATTGATTCCCATATCAACCGGTTCGGTGACATGGCCGAGTTGGTCTATGGCGCTAGCTTAAGGAAGAGTCATTTTCACGCTAGTGTACCGACGTCCCCAGAACCTATGTCTAATATCACAGGGGAAACCGCGTGGGTTCGAATCCCACTGTCATCAAATTTTTTGCCTCACCCGGCTTCGCGGCTTACATATTATCTTTGGAACTGTATGGTGTAGAGCAAGAACAGCCATAAATTCCACTCCGTCACCGTAGAAAAGATCAAATTTGTGGGCAAGATAAGGTTCTCTGCTCACTGGGGAGAGCTATCTGATTTGCGAAATCTATGGCAATCTGAACGGAAACATGGAAAAGTGTGAGGATCGGTCCCTTGTGACAAGGCATTATGGCTGGACGGTAAGACGGATTCAGCAATGATATCAAACATTCTGAATCCTTTGTCCTTTCATGATTCAACTATAAATAATTTTCATTAAGATGGAACTACTTCAAGGATTAGATCTCCACGACATCCGCCTTCTGGGTTTCTGGGCATTCCAGCGCCAGAGATTCTCACTTTATTTGTCCCCGCAATTTCAACGGTGATTTCCTTGCCGTCAATGCCTTCTAATGTGACTTCTCGTTGGCCGTCCTCGGCTGTGACGGTCCGCTTCAAGTCATAGACACTATCCAGACGACAGAATTCTTGTCCTTCTGCATCGACCATGCGATAACAAACGTCCGGTGGGGTAGTCGAATGGTCATTGATATTGAAATCCCCCGCCTCGGTTGCAGTGAAAAGAGTTCCGGGGACATGATGTCGCTGAATTTGAATCTTCAATTCTTTGTCCTCCAGTTGTAAATACCCCTCATGATCTTGTCCGTGACGAGTCCATTTCTGGAGAAACGTGTGACGATTCCAGATTTGAGAGAATGTGACTGGGATCTCACGAAGATGGACTTTGCGTGGGGGAGCGGTGCCGAAGAGTTCGTTTGGACGGTAGACTTTGGTGAGGATTCGAGGGTCGGATTTTGATTCTCGTGTCTGTATTGTGATGTCGTCGGTGAAGAAGAGAAGAGCTGAGGGCTTGGAGCCCTGTGGGAGAAGTAGTCGTTTCTTTTCTAGGCATAATTGGAGTTTCCAGGACTCTTCCGGAGCCTTAGGTTGGGCCGATGGACACGGGGGGGTGGATGTTTGTTTGGGTGGGATCTCGCGAGGAGAGTTTGAGGAAGAGGATGATTTTGGCGCTGGTGGTCCGCGGTTTAGGTGAGGAGGAGGTGTATGACTGAACTGCGCTGATTTTACGAAGGTGGCCTGGTAGTTGTTGCGTTGAGATATTGGTGGTGTGTTGCCATTTGGAGGACGTTCCACCGGATGACGAATGCGCGAATCATATTGAGGCATTTGTCTAACGGGTATTTGATAAGGATTCATTCGGTGGCTCTGTCTCCGGACGTGTGTAGCACCGTTAGGAGGAAAGCGTTGACGTTCGAGGAGGTGAGGTGGTAGGAAGGGTGGGGGCGGTGCGCGGTGGTGACGAGGATTTGAGTATCGCTTAAAGTTCGAGTTTGTCATGGTTGTATCGAATAGGCCAAGCAAAAAAACATCTGAGAGACGGACTTGTAGTGGTATTATATTCCTCATTTTGTCTGATCTTCGTTTGAGATGATTGCCAGCATCCGATCCCGAGCAGGGACGATCAAGATTGCCCCTGGGTGGAAAAGGTGATCTGATCGCCCGCCTTCCCCACACAACCAACCACAATCGTGGGCAAACGTCATCGCTCCTAAGCCGAAAGCGACTCACTCCTGACAATGGCACTCGCTGTCTCATCAAGCGACGAGAAGTATGAACAGAACCTCGCTGTCTACACGAATCCTGCCCACGATCTCAAAGTCGTGAAAACCGACACGCCTGAGCCTGGGGAAGGTGAGGTTCTCGTCCACGTCAAAGTGACAGGAATATGCGGAAGGTCTGTTCCCTCCCTTGAAGCAGCAGAACTGACATCAGCGACGTGCATTTCTGGAAGCATGGCAGAATCGGAGACACGATGGTAGTTCGCGGTGAACATGGTCTTGGCCATGAAAGCGCTGGAGTTGTGGTCAAAATTGGGCCAGGAGTCACGTCATTCAATAAAGGTTGCCTCTCACGTTGGCCAAATTTGATTTTTAGGTGACAGAGTCGCAATTGAGCCTGGAATCCCTTGTTCCAAGCCAGAATGTTATTACTGCAGAACTGGACGGTACAATGCGTGTCCTGACGTCAAATTTTATTCAACACCACCATACGACGGAACGCTGACCCGATACCATGTTCATCCCGCTGCGTGGCTCCATCCTCTACCGGCCAACATCTCCTTCGAGGAAGGTGCATTGTTGGAGCCGTTGAGTGTCGCTCTTGCAGCTGTATCACGAGCCGAGTTGCATTTGGGAATGTCGACGTTGATCTGTGGAGCCGGTCCGATTGGTCTTGTCACACTCTTGTGTGCTGCTGCAGCTGGATGCGAACCTCTGATCATTACCGATCTGGATCAAGGACGATTGGATTGGGCGAAAAGATTGGTCCCAAGAGTCCATGTAATTTTGGTCTCTCGTGATGACAGACCCCACGACATCGCAGCCAAGATCAAAGTCCATGGTGGTTCCGAAGGCATAGAATGTGCCATGGAATGTACTGGCGTCGAAAGCAGTATATCTACTGCAATTTACGTACTCTCTTTACTTCCTCCGGGCTTACGTCAAAGTCTGTTCGATTTGGCGGTCTGGTATTTGTGATTGGCGTCGGACGTGAGTTTCAAAATTTGCCATTTATGCATCTCTCCGTCAACGAGATCGACCTCAAATTTCTCTATCGATACCATAACACTTGGCCGAAGGCGATTCGACTGGTTTCGTCTGGGTTAATTGATCTGAAACCACTCGTTACACATCGCTTTCAGCTGGAGGATTCTCTGGATGCTTTTGAGGTTGCCAGTGACATCACGCGAGGAAGTGTCAAAGTCCAAATTTTCGGATAAGCTTCTATATCGGACCTGTGGGCTGGCGACGTCCTGGCCAATGGCAAATAAAGTGAATATTGAATGGCCTTGGAGTGTGATGTCGATACATGAAGCTCAATTAATAAAGATATCGTTCAAAATGATACTTTTGCACTTTAGGCAGCGGAATACGATGGTCGACCGGCTTCCGAATACGAATGTCCGATAAAATACCGTATTCTGATTTGTGTCCTCCACACTTGAGCTTGACAAGGATGTTCCACAAGTGAACGAGCCGTGCTGTCCGACTACCGAATTTCACTCGGGGTCAATAGAGGACGTGGGTATTTTTGGCACCGCAATGTATTGAGATCTGCGCATCATATGAATTTTAAGGCGTCACGTCACCGTTACCCATCATATCCGGCCTGCTGTTTCCGCCGTCATTGGTTTAACGGAACTATAATAACCGATGGAGACTATTGACCCAACAAAAGACTTTCAAGGGCCTACTGTTCCCTAGTCCATTCGCGGCAAACGAATCCGGTCATGTGCTCGTGAATCTTAGTCGATGACACTTCTACACTTTGCTCAGTGTGTCTCGCCACAAATTCGGGAGTGGAGAACGTGCCAACAGGGATGTACCAGGACATATTATATCTGATTGATTACGTCGTGCTTGGCGTTCCGGTCGCGTCGATTGTTTCGAGACGGGCTTCATGATATCAACGTTTCACAATGACGACGAAAATCTTTGGGAGAAGCCGAGGCGCTGTTCCGGTCTTTCCTGCTCTCTGCTATAAGATGGATCGATGGGAATAGGCCTATTTCAAAACACAGTTAACTTCGGTCATGCTCACCTTCCTTCTCGCCCTTGCGCCAGCCGTGGCGGCTGCCCCTCTGACGACGACCTCTGCGCTAAATCCGTACGTTACTCCTGGTCCCGATAGTCAAATTACAGTCGTAGCCAACGGACATACCTACGTAGCCAACGGAAATCTCACGCAAAACGAGACAATGCCATATACCCCCTACGGCGGCCTTGATACCAACGGTACACTCCCAGTCTATGCACCCCTTAGCGACTTCGATTACGAATCTCTTGCACTTGGTCTTTACCAAGAATACATCGAATTGGACCTTTTCTACTATGGTCTTGAAAAGTTTTCGGCGGAAGATTTTGAAGCTGCGGGTCTGAACACGGACGACCGGTTCCTCATTCAGTTCATGGCGGAGCAAGAGATTGGTCACGCAGAATTGATCTCACATATGCTCGGACCGTCGGCGCCAAAGATGTGCGAATATCAATATCCATTCGAGACGGTTCAACAATTTGTCGATTTCTGTCAAAGGTTGACTCGCTGGGGCGAGTCTGGAGTTTACGGATTCCTACCGCATCTCGACTCTCGTGCTGTGGCGCAAATGCTTCTTCAATCCATCACCACCGAAGCCCGTCAACAGATGATCTTTCGACAATTCGAGGGATTGTTCCCTATGCCCGTGTTCTTCGAGCCTGGCATCCCGCAATCATGGGCATGGACTCTACTGGCGCCTTACATCACCGGTTGTCCCAACGACACTCCCCGTCTCGCTTGGCAGAACTTTCCTGCGTTGACCGTCATCAATAATCCAAACGCCACCGCGAACGGCACCGATACGATGTACCCTCCCGCCATCACAAATAATCGCAGCGAACCCCTCTCGATGCCAGGAATGATGGTTCAACTCAGCTTTGAAAAGCCTGGCAAACCTGTTGGACCAAACATGACGTATATAACGGCGACCTCTGCTGGAGATCCGATGTTTGCGATATGGGTCAACCAGTTGAATGCAACTTATACTCCTCTACAAAACATCTCGGAAACTTCGGATGGATTTACGGCATACACGATGCAGCCTAATGGCTCTGTCTTCGCTGATATCAGCGAAGATGGTGTTGTCAATGGAACCGTCTTCATCGCGATTACCGATTCTGATCCCTTCTTCACGGCGCATAATATCAGCTTCGTCAATCCTCATGTCGTTGCTGGCCCAGCAATCTACCAGGCCGGCTAGGTATCAAGATTGGTAGTAGATCCATAGCCTTCACGAAATAAGACGTCAATCAAGAGATTTCTCTATTTTAATTTCCATCTCAATAAGATCATTCACAACATCGTCTTTATATAGCTATCTCAGCCAGCCGATGGAAATGCAAGAAGATAACCACCATCGACGGCGATAATTTGGCCGTTGAGATACTCGCTTCCTCTACTGCCTAGGAAAAGAGCTACACGAGCCATATCTTTGACATTTCCTGGTCTTTTGGCAGGTACGGAATCCAACTTTCCCAGAGTCGACTGATTTTGCTCGTCCGAGGTATTCTTGTCCGTCGTCATCTCAGAAGCTAAAGTCAGTGATAGCATTGATAGATGGTACGGAACAAGCCGGGAGCAACTGAGTTGACGCGAATGCGATGTTCAGACTACTGTCAGAAAGTCTCTTGGGTGTAATACAAGATTCTCAGCCATAAGGCGAGTGAGATGTATAGCAGCTGCTTTCGACGAATTGTAGCAGAAGTGATTCTGTGGGTTCTTTGTAATCCCCGAGATATTTGATACATTGACGATACTCGCCACTATTACGCTTGCGTTATCATCAATCCAATTCCGGTTGCACCCTTGTGTTAGCGCTCAATTAAAAGGCGATACCCCTGTAACAACGGCAACAAATCCTTTCACATCGAAAAGATTTCCGCATTTCAAGTCTTCTAGATTTTCCGGGATATTGCTTTGGTCCGACATCTTTCGAATTGATGTTGAAACAGACAGAATCGGGTTAGTTGGGACAATATGTGGTGTCTGGAGCAAGGGCGAGGAATTGATGCACGTTCTATTGACGTAATTACTAAAGTTCTTCGCCGGTGACGTGATGGATGTTTTTCGTGTGCGTTGAGAAAATATATTTCGGGCTGGTTCTATCCGCCCTAGATATAGTTTCAACATTCCCAAGGCTCCTTAGATTGAGGGAGATGAAATTTTATCTTCACCTATAGGAATAATTGGATAAAGTCCTTAAGGTTCGGTGCTCTTGCTGATGTTCTTTTTCATTTTGTGGGGAAGAAGTGTCGTCAACAATTTCGCGAAATGAGATCGGCGACGCGGTGGCGTCGGGACGACACGCCTCGAACCGCGCCGAAATGGCGGTCAGTCCCTACGGGTCTCGATTGCACGGAAACCATCGAGAATTTGTTCTGTCTCAAGATTAGATTACGAAATATGCGAATCTGCTATTCATTAAAGGTATCCTTCAGTTGCCCACCAATAAACTAGACAGCATTGACGGGCGAAACCAGATCTGCCGCATCCATGCACGCAAGTAACTCCTCCCAGAACTCATTCAACTAGGTAGTCAACATTCATTTCAGGAGTAATTGGACAAACCTCGATATCTGACGCCACAGTAATCTTCCCATGCCCTTCAATATAATTCCATAAGTCGCACACCGTTTGACCTCTCGTCCGTCCATCACCAGTCTCGACGTGACATATCATCTTCTTACCATACCATCTACCGTCTTTTTCGCTCTGTACACCTCTACCGACAAGACCCGCAATATGAACAGCACATACATCATGTATCGGTGGGCCCAGGGTGAATCCGAAAACATTTGCGTATCGCTCTGCGAAATATCGACCGAGATCGACCCACATTTGCCGGAACTTTGAGGGATTCGAGGTTAGTATACGTTCTTCAATTGCCTCCGTGAGAAGAGCCGAATGAGTCAGATCAAGAGGGACCATGATCAGCTTCTCTGCCAGGACGGGCGTTGAGAATAACACCTCGGCAGCTTCCGGATCACTCTGAAATTTGATTAATTGAATATAGATTCTCGGAATGGATACCCATATATTGAACTCAGCAACCGGTGTAACGTTTCCCACTGCCACAGCACCTCCCATGATGACAACGCCTTTCAGCCAGTCTATGATCTCGGGAAATAGACTGATAAGGATGGCTACGTTGGTCATGCTGCCTGTCGCTACAAGCATTGTTTCTCCCTTTGGCTGAGCGAGGATTCCTTCTGCCATGGCTAATACACCCTTCTTTCCACTCGTTTTGTCCTCCGGTCTTAGTTTTGGAAGTAGATCTGTTCCGTCAAGACCACTTTCTCCGTGAATGTTCTTTGCGCCAAAATGTTGCCGCGTCAGAGGTCTCGCCTGACCTGCATGTACCGATATATCTGTCTTGTTCAACGCTCGCATTAGCTGAAGACAGTTTTTGGTAACTTTTTCGAGAGAGGCGTTGCCGTGGACAGTGCTCACCCCTTTAAAGTCAACGGATAATCATCCAAGAGGTCTCGCCTATCAATTCCAGGTACGGAGAATATGTCGCGTAGAGTAGCGCGAATGCCTAATACATGAGGGGTTTTCTTGGAAGTAAGAGATACATCATCATGGCCAGGATCACATGTCCTGGTCTCGGACACTAGGAGTGAGTCTTCAGCCTAGATACGTAAGTCCAAAGATTGGCGAACAAAGAAGTGTTGAACCGACGATCCTCATCACGTGCTGAGGCCTGAGATGACTTGGACTCAAAGAAAACCTCACCTCAGGAGCCGGCTTTCACGATGAAGTCGAACGTTGCAGGTAGTCTCGCCTCGACCAAGGTTTGCTTTTAGTAATCGTAAAATCTCGAAAACAACATCGGAAATAGTATGCAACTGCTACTCTGGCACCTCTAAATATAATGCCCCACCCTCTCTCCCGTTCTCTTAGTATCTACAGCATTGGATTCGAGGTATAGGCCTCTCCATTTGGTTGTCGAACAATATCTGCTTTGGGATGGGCATCCTCCTCTTCTGCGAGCAAACGTTCACACTCGACTACAAAGTTAGAGATGCAATGAGATCGGGGACATACGTGCAGCGATACAGCCGCTTCCAGCCGACGTTATAGCCTGACGGTACCTCTTATCTTGTACATCTAGAATTAGCAAAGTCCATTTAGAGAAGGACAAACCTCCTGCAGCAAATACGCCCTTGATACTAGTATAACTTGTTCCGGGCTTGGTGATGACGTATCCTTCTGCGTCCATATCGAGTTGACCTTTAACGAGAGCTGTTGCGGGCTCGTGACCAATAGCATAGAACAATCCGTTCACTTCCAACGTCCGTTTCTGACCTTTTGTGGTGATGACGAGTTGGTTCATCAGACGTCCGTCACCTTTTGCTTCGACTGCTTGACTGTTGTACAGGATTTCGACTTTCGGGTGAGAGGAGAGACGCTTTGCCATAATATTGGAGGCTCGGAGGTAGTCTTTTCGAACGAGAACGAAGACTTTGCTTCCGTATTTGGTGAGGAACAGAGCTTCTTCGGCAGCCGAGTCTCCGCCTCCAATGACCGCAAGAGGTTTATTTCGAAAGATCGGAACCTACATGTTAGCCAATCTTTACGTGGTGGGGGAACACACAGCTCCGTCACAGACAGCGCACGCGGAGATTCCACTTTGCCAGTACGTGTCTTCGCCTGGGAGAGCAAGTCGTTTTGCGCTGGCTCCAGTAGCAAGAATGATCGCGTCAGCGGTATTTGGTTCTTGATCCTCCCTTCCCTCGAGCCAGTACTTGAATGGCCGTCGCGATAGATCCAACTTGGAGACGGTCTCTGAAACAATTTTGGTGCCGAACCGCACAGATTGTTCTCTCATCTTGTCCATGAGTTCGGGGCCCATAATTCCGCTTGGAAAGCCAGGATAGTTTTCGACATCCGTGGTCGTTGTAAGTTGTCCGCCAGCTGCAATTCCGTTCGCGAGGAAACCTTCATAGAGCACAGGTTTCAGTTCTGCGCGTGCGAGGTAGACTGCTGCCGTGTGACCAGCAGGTCCTATGTGGTGTCAGCAAAAGTTGTAACCTCCAACGGGAAGGCAGGGGAAGAAGGCATTACCTGACCCAATGATGACAACACTTGAATGCATAGCCATTTTCTGGACTGGGGAGCCTAATCCGAATGAAGCTGCTACGAGTGAAAGAGCGGACGACAGCAAAGGTCTGCTTTTATTGATTAGAGGTCTTGGATTGCGCTGAAACGAGATAAGGAAAGGCAACCTTAGCATCCACACCCAAAAAGCACAAAATTTCTCCTTTATATAAATCCGGTGTACGAATTTTAGTAAGGGTGACGCCGCTTGCGCGGAATGATGTGTAATTACAGATTACAATCGTATTTTCCAACAGAAATTTGCAAAATTGATTTGAAATTCGCGCCGGAGCGGAAATTAAAATTGCCCAGTAATTGGTCATTGATACGATCTGATCGGAAGCAATGGCCGAGGGATCTCATATTTCGAACTTTTTATGCTATATATGCTGGGTATTCTAATTGGGGGGAGAAGATCTAAGTTTCTGCCACCCTTGTATGCGCCATGGTGCGAGTAGAATTCCAGATTGAATATCTCCCATGGATCCACTTTTCTCATACAGAGCCGAAAGGTCATCTATCTCCATAGTGTGATCATGTTGAGCCAATTTGACAGCAAGCTTTGCCGTCACATCACCACCACGAGACAAATTGGCCCATTCTCGTGCCGAAGATGGGTCCATCATTATACTCGCACGAGCCACATCATCGATATTTCTGCCCCGTATCTTTGATATCGCCGTCAATAGTTTGCGAATATTGGTATTATCTTTCGCATTGATTTTAGTGTTCCGTAGAGACGTCTCGGATTGTTGCATGGCATTCGTATCACCATTAAGTATTCCAAGAGCGCCCAACGAAGCCAAGGATCCAACGTGCTGCGGTTCCTTTGTCAGACTATCATTAGCATACGAATGTCGAAGACATACCAATCGCGTAACTGATCACGAGCGACTTGTCTCTCCTTTTCTCCTCCAACGGCCCACAGAGCGCGCGCAACGAGTAG
>Ga0335073_10002805_pt1 | contig 23937 bp, 21 predicted proteins | sample Lox_Sample_22_FD_207093 | JGI IMG/M metagenome (GOLD analysis project Ga0335073, IMG submission 207093) | Soil microbial communities from Loxahatchee National Wildlife Refuge, Florida, United States - Lox_Sample_2.2 | ecosystem: Environmental > Terrestrial > Soil > Wetlands | place: USA... | reverse complement strand
GCGTCGCCGACGAATGCGGCGGCATTCCGCCTGAGGACCTGCCGCGGGTGTTCGACATCGCGTTCCGCGGCGAGAGCGCGCGCACCCCGGACCCGACCGGCGGCGCGGGGCTCGGGCTGTCGATCGCCCGCGGCATCGTCGAGGCCCACTCGGGCCAGATCAGCGTCCGCAACACCGGCCCGGGCTGCCAGTTCCGCATCAAGCTGCCGCTCGCCCGCCCGGCCGCCCCGGCCGTCTCCCGCCCAGCTCCGACCGCCCGCAAGGTCCACGCCGCGCCCTGAGCGGGCATCGGTCAGTCGAGCTCGGAGAGCGTCACCAGCACCTGCGCCAGCTCCTCCGGACGGCTCAGCATCGGCGAGTGGTCTGACCCCTGCAGTTCGTAGGCGGCGATCCCGAGCCGTTCCCGGGCCGCGAGCCTGCCCCAGCTAGGACTGATCGCGTGATCCTCCGTGCAGACGATGTAGCTCGAAGGGACGGGCGGCCAGGCCTGGAGTGGCGTCACCTCCTCGAAGGGATGACGGGATTGGTAGCGCAGCTGCCGGAGCGCCCACTCGCCGTCCTCGACGGAGGAGTTCTGGTAGAAGCGATCGCGGTTCAGGCCGTTGTTCTCGCCGACGAAGGGGGGCAGCTTGCCGGGCTCCACCACCCGCTGCTGCATCTCGCTGACGCCGGGCTGCGGCAGCAGGGTGGCGAGGAAGATCATCCGGCGCGTCGGGCGCGCTTCGGCCACCAGTGGTACCACCAGGCCTCCGAGCGAGTGCCCGACGACAACGATCGGTTCCGGCACCGAAGAGACCGCGTCGAGGACCACCGCGGCGTACTCGGTGGCACCGGCGTTGTCCTCTTCGATGGGCAGGTCGGGGGCAATCGACTGGTGGCCGAGCCGGGCCAGGCTCGGCTGCAGGCGTTGCCAGCACCAGCCGCCGTGGCCGCCGCCGTGGATGAGTGCGAACGTGGTCATCGATTCTGCTCCTGCGCCCCGCTCGTCGAGGGTTTCGATCCCGTCGCGGCCCACCATACGCGTGGACCGGCGTGGCCTCGAGTAGGCGGAGCCTGCCTCCAAATCCGTCTCTCGATTCTTGGGGCGCGACCACGTGTGAACCGCGCCCGGTGTTATTTGATGATGGCGGGATGGCCCGCGAGAACATCCTCGTCGAACGCCGCGGCCGGGTGGACCTGATCACCCTCAACCGGCCCCGCGTCCTCAACGCTCTCAGTCCAGCACTGATCGAGGAGGTGTGCGACGAGCTGGATGCCGCCGATCGCGATCCCCAGGTCGGGGCCGCGGTGATCACCGGGAGCCCGCGCGCGTTCGCCGCCGGGCTCGACATCGCCGAGATGGCTGAGCAGTCGCCGGTCGGGCAACTGGATCGCGACCAGACCGGCCGCTGGGCCCGGATCAGCGCCTTCACCAAGCCGCTGCTCGCCGCGGTCAACGGCTTCGCCCTAGGCGGGGGCTGTGAGCTGGCCTTGGCGTGCGACCTGATCGTTGCCGGTGACAACGCCCGCTTCGGCCAGCCGGAGATCAATTTGGGCGTGATGGCTGGCGCCGGGGGAACCCAGCGTTGGACCCACACCGCCGGCAAGTACGTCGCCATGGAGGTCAACCTGCTTGCGGCACAGATCTCGGCCCGGCGCGCGTACCAGCTCGGCATCGTGAACCGGGTGGTCCCCGCCGAGGTGACGGTCGACGTCGCGGTGGAGCTGGCCGAACGAGCTGCCCGCCAGGCGCCCATTGCGGCCCGGCTGATCAAGGAGTCGGTCAACCGCGCTTTGGAGTCATCGCTGTCCGAGGGCATGGCCCACGAGCGTAAGAACTTCTACTTCCTCTTCGCCACCGAGGATCAGAGCGAAGGGATGGCCGCGTTCGCCGATAAGCGGGCGCCCGAGTTCAAGGGGAGGTAACCCGGTGGGCGAGCCAGCGGACCCGGCAGTCCGATACCAGGTAGAGAACGGGGTCGGCTGGATCCGGCTCAACCGGCCCCATCGGCGGAACGCGCTCGGCACCGAGCTCCTGGAAGCGCTGCGGGACACCGTGCGACGGGCGGTCCGCGACGTGAGCGCGCGGGTCCTCGTCCTGACCGGCGAGGGGCCTGCCTTCTGCGCCGGGGCCGACGTCAGCGACTTGGCGCGTGACGGGCGGGGGGACGCGCTGGGCGACGACTACGAAGCGCTGGTAACCGCCCTGCGCTCCGCTCCCAAGCCGACGATCGCGGCCCTTCGCGGTGCCATCGCCGGCATCGGCGTCTCCATCGCGCTCTGCTGCGACCTCCGCGTCGCCGCGCAAGACGCGTTCTTCCGGATAGCCGTCGCCGATCTCGGGCTGACGGTGGACGGGGGTGCGACCTGGCTCCTGCCACGCGTCATCGGGACGGCACGAACCTTCGAGCTCTGCTACACGGGACGGCGGTTGGCCGCTGAGGAGGCGGAGCGGTGGGGCCTGCTCAATCGGGTGGTACAGACGGACGACTTGGAGGCTGCGGTGCGTGCGCTCGCCGAGCCGCTGGCGCGAGGCCCCGGGGCTGCCCTGGCGGCGATGAAGCGCTCGATCCTGCACGGCCAGGACGCGGACTTCGACGACACGGTGCGGTTCGAACTCCTACTACAGCGCAGCCTCGTCCGCGGCGCTGACTTCCACGAAGGCGTCGCTGCCTTCCTCGCCAAGCGGCCGCCGGTCTTCTGATGCTCACGCTCAACCCGGTCTCCGTCAAGGAGCGGCGTCCGCGGCCTCGAGGAACGCCGAAACCAGCTGGTTGACCCGGGCGGCCGCCTCGATCTGCGGCAGGTGGCCGACCCCGTCGATAATCTCGGTCCAGCTCCCCGCCGGGAGGCGGGTCGCGTGGGCCGGCGGAAGGATGCGATCGGCCGATCCCCAGATGGTGAGGAGGGAGACGTTGAGCGGCGTCAGGTCGAGGATCATCTCCTGCCGTCCCCCAGGATAGATCTGCCCGGCGATGGTGCGTAGCGCCTCCACCCGTCCGTCGGCGCGCTTCTGCTGCAGGACGTCCTCCACTAGCCGGCGCGTCACCAAGCGGGGGTTGGTGAACAGCAGCTCCAGCACCGCCCGCATCTCCTCCGAGGTCGTGGCCGCGATGAAACCCTCCACGAAGGCCGTGGAGATCTGCTCGCCGAGGCCGGCGGCGGCGAACAGGGTCAGAGAAGCGACGGAGTGGGGTTGGGCGAGCGCGAATGCCCCCGCGACGAGGCCACCCAGGGAGTGCCCGGCGAGGTGCGCGCGGCTCACGCCGGACGCGTCGAGGAAGGATGCCAGCGTCTCCACGAAGAACGGCACGTCGCCGCTGCCAACGTCGTTGGTCGATTCGCCCTGGCCGGGCAGTTCGAGCGCGAGCACCGTCCGCCTCTCTGACAGCGGTCCCTGGTTCAGCACGAAGGTCTTCATGTCTCCGCCGAAGCCGGGCAGGAGCACCACGGGGACTCCCTGACCCTCGCCGATGCGCAGGTACCGCAGCGATCGGCCCCCAACCACGAGCGTTGCGGGCTCGGTCGAGAACAGTCCGCCCGTGCGGCCGCTGTTGTTGTCCGTCATCGACGACCCCTTTACACGGCGGCGAGCCGGGGAGTGCCCGACCGCGCTGCACTGGATTTCGCATATGGCTCTGTCATCAATCGTAGATGTGAGGAGCTTGTGGTGACGCGCCAGATCTCTCAATCTCGTATTGTGGTGGAAAGCCAAGAGATCGCTATGGAGGCTTATGCAAAACATCAGTGATTCAACCGGTTCCCAGTGTCATTAGATAATACACGATGGAGGTTCGCGACACGTTGGGCGAAATCATAGGAAACGGCTTCCCTGGCTGATGGAAAGCAGGTTGCCCGCACCAAATTTTCTCATAGCGGAGAAGCCGTTGACCTCCTATCGCGTCTCAGGCCTGGCCGACGATCAACTTGAGGGCCTCGTGGCGCGCCCAGGCTCTTTCCCCGAACGGCGCTGAGAAGAGGAAGCCGGACGCCCGAAGGCCCTTGTACTGCGCGATGCGGTAATAGTCTCATGCGGGCTAGATGCGCCAAAAAATAACTGGGATATGCGGGCCGGGATATCCGGCGTCGGCCAGTAATGCATCTCCGCTGAATACTCGCCGCTGATGAAATGCCGAGACCACCGGAGGTGCGATCACCCTGGTAGACGGGGCGCTAGCCCCGCTGGTCTTGGTCAGGGAAACACCGGGAAACAGGTCACGGCTCTCCTGTCATAAGAAATTACGACGGCGACATCCTCTACATGTCGGACCCGGTCACGCGAAACCGCCATGACTTGAAGAAGCTCGCAGGCTCGGAATGCGGAAAGGGATTCACCGGGACCGGCAAGATAACCCACACCCGGCCGCGAGCCGAAGCATAGGGAACTGTACATCCACGAGAATCAATACCACGCCGAGGTAAGTTCTCAGAAGGGCGCCGGCAGCGCCGTGCTGTGGGCCGACCGACGACCTGGCGGATACCATTCACTGCATTCCGCCATTCGCTAGAAACCCTTCTGGATCCCTCCAGGGCAGCAGCCATCGGAATCTCCTTCTTTAAGCTCTCTTCTGATAAGCCTCCTGGTCGTGTCTTGTGGCTAGGACCTAGAAGCGCTGATCGATAATTTGTGCTTGCACCACGTCGTCCGGGAGAGCGGGCGCACTGGATACTTTGCCTACGTCGGAGCTCATCTAAGGATGGTGCGCTATGGCTGGAAAGACGTTTGATGACCTGGTGTCGGAATCTCACTACGGGTGGGGTGAGTTCATTAAGGGCGATCCGGTTCCCGCGGAGAATCTGTTCTCTCGGGCGCCGGACGTCAGCAACGCCAACCCTTTCGGGCCGGTCGCGCGCGGCTGGGACAACGTCGTTCAGACGATGGAACGGGCGGCGAGCTTCTACCGGGAGGGTGAGGTCGTCGGGTTCGACACGCTCGTCAAGTATGCGACCGATGACCTTGGCTACATCGTCGAGATGGAGCGTTACAGCATCAAGGTCGGCGGCGCGCCGGAGCGATCCTCGGTCGTCTTCCGCGTCACGAGCGTGCTCCGTCGCGAGGAGGACGGCTGGAAAATCGCGCACCGCCACGCCGACCCCATCACCTCCGCGCGGCCAGCGGAATCGGTCATCCAGTAATGGCGAAGCGGATTGAGACGACGACATCTCGGCCGTCATCATTCGCGGCGCCGGCGAGCGAGGCTGATGACCGCAGGTGAGGGGAGTGACAGCGGCGACCGGCGGCGTGTCCATGCGTGAGCCCGGCTATTCGGACGCCGATATCGGCCGGTTGGTCACTGAACGGGGTGCTAGTGCATGGGCGTAGAACTACGTGATCGCAACGGCGTCCTCTCGCTCTCGGGGAGGGTCGCCGTGGTGACCGGCGGCGGCAGCGGCATCGGGCTGGCGCTGAGCCGCCGGCTCGGTCTGGCCGGCGCACGGGTCCTGATAGCCGATCTTGCCGGGGACCGGCTCGAACAGGCGGTGAGCGGGCTGCGGGAGATCGGCCTCGACGTCGACGGCGTAACGATGGACGTGTCCGACGCGGGGTCTCTTGAATGCCTCGCCGAGCGGGCGTTCTCGGCCGGACCGGTCGCCGTCGTGTGCCTCAACGCGGGCGTCCCCGGCCCCCTGGGAGAACCTACCTGGGGCCTCGACCTGGCGGAGTGGGAGCCGGTGATCCGGGTCAACATGTGGGCCCCGATCGCGGGCTCGAATGTCTTCGTGCGCCGCCTGGTCGAACAGGCTGCTCCGAGCCACCTCTTCTTCACCATCTCGCAGGCCGGACTCTGGACTTCTCCGGCGTCGGCGCCGTACTTCACGACCAAGCACGCGGTTTACGCACTGGCGACCATCCTCCGTGACCAGCTTGCTACGTCCCCGGTGCGAGTCTCGGCGATCTGCCCGGGCGCCGTGCAGACCCCCCTACTGGAGTCGATCCGCGAGCAGTACCGGCAGGCGGCGGAGAACGGGACGCTGCCTGTGGACGGCCGTATCGACCCCAAGCGCAGGACGCTCTCCACCTCGATCATCGCGAAGGCGGTAGCGGACACGGTCGGCACCACGCGGTTCAACGTGCTCACCAACCCCGAGTACCGCCGCTTCTACGAGGAGCACGTCGGCAAGGTGCTTGACGAGTGGCCGCCGGCGCTCCCCGCCGGCTCGGTGCTGGTGCAGGTCGACAGGCTGCTGGCGGCGTCCGAGTCCGCGTCAGCCGGCGACGTCGCCGCCTGCTTCCGCGCGGACGCCGGGCAAGGCGACGCCGAGCCCACCGGACTGGCTCGCGTGCCACTCCCCGAGCTGCCGGCCTTCGCTCGGCGGTTTGCCCTCGACGCGCGGACTGCGGCGCTCGACGACGGCCGCGCCGAGGTGCGCTGGCGGGCAATCGAGCGGGATTCGGGCGACGTGGCCGGTGCCGGTGTCGACGTTTTCACCGGGGACCCGGACGGCATATGGGCGGCGGCGTCGACCAACCCGCTCGGGGAGGGGATGCGCTTCGCCGCGCCCGGTGACAAGGAGGCATCGTGACGTCGGGAAAGACAGCGACGGCGGCTCAGAACCCGCCGCCCGAGGAGCCGGATCCAGCCAGTTTTCCCCTGGCCGGAATTCTGGTCGCCGACCTGACGACCGATTACCCGGGCCATCTGTGCGGGCGGTTGCTGGCCGATGCCGGCGCCCAGGTCGTGCGCGTCGCCGATGCCGAGACGGGGCCGGGGTGGGACACCTTCCTGGAGAAAGGCATGCCAGCGGCGGACGCCGACCTCCGCTCGCTGGTCCGGCGCGCGCACGTCCTGCTCCGCACCGGGGCCGGAGACGGGGTACCGGCCGGCGACCGGCGCTCCGATCTGATCGTGGTCCAGCTGCCGCCCTGGGGGGCGGGACCCTACGAGGGATGGCAGGCCGGCGAGGTCGTGCTGTCCGCACTCTGCGGGCTGACCGACTGTACGCCCGGGTATCCGGACTGGCAGGAGGGGCCGATCCAGCCCCCGGTCGAGAGCTCGGCGCGCCTCGCCGAATTCGGCGCGGCGGTGACGTGCGCGCTGGCGACAGTGAGCCTCCTTCTGCAACGAATGCGCGGCGCCGCCTCGCCGTCGATCGTGGAGGTATCGCAGTTCGAGGCGATCACCGCTTTGATGATTTTCGACTGGGGATCGGCGGCATACGGCGGGGAAGCGCCGGGACGCCGGCGGAACGGCCGCCTGCTCGAGCCCAACTGCTTCGTCCAGTGTCAGGACGGGTACGCGGTCCTGGTCGTCACGAACGACAAGCAGTGGCAGCGGCTAGCGCAAGCCATGGGGTACCCCGACTGGGCCGCGGACGAGCGCTTCGCCACCATCATGGGCCGCGCTGAGCACAAGGACGACCTCCACCGGCTGATCGAGACCTGGGCGGTCGACAACAGTGCCCGGCGGCTGGCCATCGCCGCCCAGGAGGCGGGAGTGCCCTGCGCCTCGGTACTCAGTCTGGCCGACGCGATCACCTCCGAGCAGGTGACCGCACTGGGCTCTTTCGAGCCGGCTGACGGCGGCGTGCTCCCCGGTGATCCCGTGATCCGCAATGGCAGGCGCCGCCGCCGCTACACACCGCGACCGGTGGAGGCCGGCCCAGCGTGGTTCTCACCACCTCCGGGCGGGGCGGCGGGACCGCCCCTCAGCGGCATTCGCGTGCTAGACCTCTCGCAGCTGATCGCGGGGCCGGTGGCGGGACAGTATCTGGTCTCGCTCGGAGCGGAGGTATTGATCGTTGAGAGCCGCCAGCACCCTACCCCGCGGATGTACGGGCCCTTCGCGGGCGAGCCCATGTACAACGGGAGCGCCAACTTCAATCACGCCAACCGGGACAAGCGAAGCGTCGAGCTGAATCTCAAGAGCGCAGACGGTCAGCGCATCCTTTCCCAGCTCGTCCGCCACTCGGACGTGGTGCTGGAGAACTTCTCGCGCCGCGCCGCCACCGAGCTCGGCATCACCTACGACCGCATGCGGGCGGAGCAGCCGGACATCGTGCTCGCCTCGCTCAGCGCGTTCGGCCGGCAGGGACCCTGGGGCGGGTACACCGCCAACCACGCAGGTGTCGCTGCCTTCAGCGGGCTGGCCTCGGTGACGCTCGGCCCGGAGGGCGAGCCCCACCTCGCCGGAGGCGTGATGCCGGACGTGCTGACCGGGGCGTACATGGCCCTGGCCATCGTGGAGACGTTGGCGGCGCGTGCCCTGACCGGCCAGGGCGCACACATTGAGGTCAATATGCTGGAGGTGATCCTCAACGCCATGGGCGGGATCTTCGCCGTCGCGGGGCGGGGCGGCGCCGTGGTCGAGGCCCCGGCCGCGTTCTACGAGAGCGCCGAGGAAGGCTCCTTCGTGGCGGTCGCCAAGCCCCACAACCGCACCGAGGTGGAAGCGCTGATCCGCGGCCTGCCGGTCCAAGCCGCGTCCGCCCGCTTGCAGGCGGCCGGCTACCGCGCGTCCCCGGTACAGAACCTGCTTGCCGTCCTCACCGACCCGCACCTGGTGGCGCGCGACTTCGTCCGGACGCTCGACCATCCCGTGGCTGGACGGCATCCCCTGCCCGGCGTGCCCTGGCACTACGACGGAGTCCGGCCCCCGTTGGGGGTGGCCCCCCTGCTGGGCAGCGACACGCACCTGGTGCTGAGCGAATTGCTCCACCTGTCGCCGCAGGAGATCGAGGACCTTCGCGGGCGGGGAGCGCTGCAGTGAAGATCCACGAGTTCGGCCTGCTCAGCTTCGGGCAGCCTCATCACGTGGGGATGGTGGTTCCGGATCTGGACGAGGCGATCGCCGACATGGCCGACATCGGGGAGTGGATCCGGTTCGAGACCAACCCGCGCCGCCCGGACGTCGACGTCGGGGTCCCGATCATAGAGGAGACCGTCGAGGTGCCGTTGAAGGCGGCGATGTCGCGCGATGGGCCGGTGCACATCGAGCTGCTAGAAGGCGTGCCGGGCACGATCTGGGGTCCCCGTCACGAGGCGTACCTCCACCACCTCGCGTACGAGGTGCCGCAGGAACTGCTGGTCGACTACAGCCGGCAGCTGGAGGCCAGGGGGATGGTGCGGGAGGCGACCCGTGTCAGCGGTGCCACTACCGCATTGAGCGCCGTCTATCACCGGTGGCCCACCGGACTGCGCATAGAACTGCTGGTGTGGGGGCTGGCTGCAGGCATCGTGAGGAGAGGCTGAAGAGATGACCAAGAACGGACAGGCCGAGAACAAGGTAGTGCTGGTAACAGGGGCGGCGCGCGGCATCGGGCTGGCGACGGCGACCGCGTTCCTCCATGACGGGTACCGCGTCGGCGTATCGGACCTGGACTACGACGAGGCGAGAGTGGCGGTCGCCGGCCTCGACGCCGACAAGGACGCCATCCCGCTTTCCATGGACGTGAAGTCAACCGAGGACGTCAACGCCTGCGTCGCCAAGGTGGTCGAACGGTTCGGCCGCCTCGACGCGCTGATCAACGTCGCCGGCACCACCACCGACCACCCGCGCCCCTCGCAGGAGGAGCCGGACGCGGAGTGGGCGAGGCACCTCGACACCCACCTCAGCGGCACCTTCCGCTGCTCCCGCGCCGCCTACCCGCACCTCGCCGCCACTGGATCCGGCGCGATCGTCAACGTGTCGTCGCTGGCGGCACGGCTTGCCATGCGGCAGCGGGTGGCATACACATCCGCCAAGGCGGGCATCGAGGGCCTGACGCGGCTCCTGGGCGTGGAGTGGGCGCCGACCGGCGTACGTGTCAACGCGGTCGCGCCGGGCTACATCCTGACGCCTCGCCTGGAGGAGGGCTTCCGCTCCGGCGTCCTCGATGAGGAGATGATGGCCTCCAACGTGCCCCAGCGCCGTCTGGGCCGCGCCGAGGAGGTGGCCAGCGTCATTCTCTTCCTGGCCTCAGACGCGGCGAGTCACGTCACCGGCCAGACGATCGCCGTTGACGGCGGAGCCGGCATCGACAGCCGCCACTGAGTGGCTCCTGGCCGGCCGCGCGGGCTTTGGGGGTGGCGCGCCAAAACGGCGCGCTGCCAATTTGTCCCTTGGACCCAATAACAAGAACCGGCCGCGGGGGCTTTGGGGGTGGCGCGCTAAAACGGCGCGCTGCCAATTTGTCCCTTGGACCCAATAACAAGAACCGGCCGCGCGGGCTTTGGGGGTGACGCGCTAAAACGGCGCGCCCCCAACTTGTCCCTTGCAGCCAATCACAAGAAGAGGTGCCGCTGCATACGCTACGGAAGAGGGCGTCGTCCGCTGACAACAACTCGATCAGGGGTGAATACGTATCTATGATTCTGGATTCGACAGATCCTTTGTCTCCAGGGGATGTGCCTCCAAGGGATGTCCCGACGCAGACCCAACTCGAGATGTACCGACGCATGTTCCGGATCCGCCGGTTCGAGGAGCATGTCATGGAGTTCATGGACAAGGCGGAGATGGTCGGTGGTGCCCACCTCAGCCTGGGTCAGGAGGCGGCGATCGTCGGCGCCTGCATGACACTGCGCGACGACGACTACATGGTCGGCACGCACCGTTCACATGGTCACCCTCTCGGCAAGGGCGCGCCGATCAAACCCCTGATGGCGGAACTGCTGGGGCGACGCACCGGGATCAACAAGGGCAAGGGCGGATCGATGCACCTGGCCGACTTCCGGATCGGCAGCCTGGGTGAGACGAGCATTGTCGCGTCGGGACTGCCGATCGCAGTCGGCGGCGGGCTGAGCGCCAAGCTGCGCGGCACCGATCAGGTCGCCCTCGCCTTCTTCGGCGACGGCGCGGTCCAGGAGGGCGCGTTCCACGAGTCGCTCAACCTGGCGGCGGTGTGGAATCTGCCCGTCATTTTCTACTGCGAGAACAACCAGTACGCGATGACGACGCCGTTCACGGACTCGTCGGCAGTGCCCAACGTCGCCGACCGCGCGGCTGCCTACGCCATGCCGGGCAAGATCGTCGATGGCCAGGACGTGCTCGCATGCTGGCGGGTCACGCAGGAGGCGGTGGCTCGGGCGCGGAGCGGCAACGGGCCGAGCCTCATCGAGGCCAAGACCCATCGCTACCAGGCGCACTCCTACCGGGTTCGCGAGTCGCGCCCGCCTGAGGAGATCGAACAGGCCCGGCGGCGCGACCCGCTCGCCCTCTTCCAGGCGCAGCTCGTCAGCTCGGGCGCCGCCTCCGAAGCCGACCTCGCCTCGGTCCAGGCGGCAGTTGAGGAGGAGATCAGCGAGGGCATCAAGTTCGCGCGGGCGAGTGCGGTCCCCGAGCCGGGCGAGGCGTTCACCGACCTCTACGCGGGGGACGTCCCTGTGGCCCAGGGGGATCCCCGATGGTAGCCAAGACTTTCATGCAGGCGATCTGCGAAGCGCAAGCCGAAGAGTTGCGCCGCGACCCCACCGTCTTCCTGATGGGCGAGGACGTGCAGTGGGACATCTACGGCAAGACGACGGGCCTCCTCCGTGAGTTTGGACCGGAGCGCATTCGCGACACGCCGATCTGCGAGGAAGTGATCGTGGGCGCGGGCATCGGGGCCGCCATGACCGGCATGCGGCCGATCGTCGATACCACCATCGCCAGCTTCCTCTACCTGGCGGTCGACCAGCTCGTCAGCCAGGCGTCGAAGATCCGGTACATGTTCGGGGGGCAGGCGAAGGTCCCGCTGGTCTGCCGTTCCGCCCTCTACTACGGCGGGGGCAACGCCGCCCAGCACTCGGATCGCAACTATCCGATGTTCATGCAGGTACCCGGGCTCACCATCGCCATGCCCGCCTCCCCCCGGGACGCCAAGGGCCTGCTCAAGACGGCCATCCGCAACGACGAGGTGGTCCTCTTCTTCGAAGACGGCAACATCACCGGCCGGGAAGAGATCCCCGATGACGAGCTGATCCCGTTCGGCAAGGCCCGGGTCCGCCGGGACGGGGACGACGTCACGATCGTGGCGCTGGGGGGGTCGGTGCCGCAGGCGCTGCGGGCCGCCGACCGCTTGGAGGAGAAGGGCATCTCCGCCGAGGTGATCGATCCCCGGACCTTGGTGCCGCTTGACGAGGACGCCATCATCGCCTCCGTCGAGAAGACGGGGCGCCTGATCCTGGCCGAGCCGGCCTCCCGTACCTGCGGCGCCTGCGCGGAGATCGCCGCCATTGTCAGTGAGCGGGCGTTCAACGCGCTGCTGGCGCCGATCGGACGAGTGACTACGCCTCAGACCCACATTCCCTACAGCCCCGCGCTGGAACGCCCGCTCTACCCCAACGCAGACCGCATCGCCGCGGCCGCCCAGGCTGCATTCAAGGGGAGTCGCTGAGGTGACCCGGACCAAGGTCCTGATGCCGCAGTGGGGCATGGGCATGCGCGAGGGGACCATCACCGAGTGGCTCAAGGCCGAAGGCGACCACGTCGCCGAAGGCGACCCACTGGTCGAGGTCGAGACCGACAAGGTGACAGAGGTGGTGAGCGCGACGCTGACCGGGACGCTGGTGCGGATCGCGGCACAGACCGGAGAGGCGGTCGAGGTCCAGGGACTGCTGGCGGAGATCGAACCCGACGCCGACTCGTAGGCGACGCGCCGGCGCTTTCGGCTGAACTCTTGAGAGAAGTTATGGGCACAACTGCTCGTAGCGCCGCCACATAAATTCGATAGGAATCTCGGGCACAAGACCCGAAGACGGTGAACTGTGTCAGGGTCATGCTGTCATAAATGACAACTACTCGTAGCGCCGCCACACAAATTCGATAGGAATCTCGGGCACAAGACCCAAAGACGGTGAACTGTGTCAGGGTCATGCTGTCTTTAAACGAGTTATAGGCGTGGAGCGAGTTATCCGTTTTCCCCAAAGGGGGCGAGGTTGGAATGCTGAGAAATGCCAAGGCTTTTGCGATAGTGGCGCTTGGCTCGGTTATGGTCATCGGATGCAGTAGCGCCGCATCCAGCGGCGGCGGATCGAGCGGGAGCGGGAGCGGCTCGAGCGGGAGCGGCTCGAAGGCGCCTTACACCGTGGGCTATGCCGGTCCTCTCAGTGGGGACCTGGCGTTCGTCGGCAACCCCTACCGCACCGGCGCACTTGCGTACATCGATTACGTCAACGCGCACGGCGGTGTCAACGGTCATCAGATCGTGTTCAAGTCGGGTGACGACACGGACTCGCCGAGTGTCGCCGCGGGCCTGATCACGCAGTATGTGCAGTCGGACAACGCCATCGCGGTGATGGAGGGCGGCAGCACGACCGTGACCGGTTCCCTGTCGCCTGTCCTGAACGGGCTCCAGGTTCCCCTGGTGACGTTCTCGTGCCTGCCCACCCAGGTGTTCGAGCCGATGGCGACGAAATACTGCTTCGACCCCGAGGTTTCGGCCTCGTCGGAGGCGGTGGCCCAGGCTGAATTCGCGCTGAAGCTGGTGCCGAACGCGAAGGTCATGCTGGTGCCGACCAACAACCCCTACGGCCTGCAGTGGCTGCCGGCCGCCACTAACTACATCAAGCAGCACGGCGGCTCCGTCGTGAGCACCTCCTACGTGCCCCTGACCGGCGTCGACATGAGCGCCGCCGTCAACGCCGTGACCAGCTCCAAACCGCAGGTTGTCATCAGCGTGCTCAACGACAACCAGATGGTCACCTTCGGGCACGGCCTGGCCCAGCAGAATATGCAATCGACGCCGGTCGTGAACTACATCGACGGCTCCGACTCGGCCACTTTCCAGACCCTGGCCGACCCGAACTTCTACGCGGCGCGTGTCTTCCCCTACCCGCAGGACGAGCAGACCTCAGGCATGCAGGAGTTCGGTGCGGCGACCGCGGCGGCCAAGATCGATCCCAGCGTGCCCATCGTCCAGGACGGGTACTTCGCCGCGTACATCCTTGTCGCGGGGCTCAAGGCGTGCGGGGCCAACTGCACGCGCCAGGAGCTCTTCAACACCATGGACAACCTCGCGATACAGACCAACGGGCTGACGCCCGAGCCCTACGGGTTCACGGCGACCGTCCATCAGGGCGTGAAGAACGTCGGCATCTACCAGTTGAAGAACAGCTCGGGGGGGACCGGGCTTCCGCAGCTGGTCGCCACGGTACCCGTCGGTTCATAGGCGCCTGAGGTGTCGATGCCGAAGCCGGGCTCTGCCGGCATTCCGCAGCTCTCCGTCAGGGGCCGCGTCAAGTGAGCAACCGCAGCGATCCGGCTGGCGAGCTGGCCGGCACCGCCGATCCCGCATCGGCGGGCCGGGCGCTCGTCAGCCGGACCGTGTCATCCTTCTCCGGCCCGCGGCGCTGGCGGCTGACCGTCCTCGTGCTGGCCGTCATCGCTCTCGCGCTGGTGGTCTTCCCGCTGACCTCTAACCAGTACTACATGCACGTCGTCGACGCGGCGCTCGTTGCCTCCATCATCGCCATCCCCACCAATCTTCTGACCGGGCGGGCCGGGCTCTTCTCCATCGGCAACGCCGCCTTCATGGCGATCGGGGCCTGGATCGTCGTCGTGCTCGCCAACTCCGTCGGGTTCGTCGCCAGCGTCCTGCTGGCGGCCACCGTCTGCGGCGCGGTCGGGGTGATCATTGGCATCCCCTCGCTGCGGCTGCGCAACTTCTACATGGTCCTGACCACGCTGGCGCTCCAGTTCATCGTGGCGACGGCCTTCTTGCAGTACGAGATCGAGACCAAGAACCCGGGCGGGTTCTACCTGCCGGTCGCGTCCATCGGTCCCGTGCAGCTGGCCGACGTCAACGCCTGGTACGTGGCGCTGGCAGTCGTCCTGGTGGCCGTCTACGCGGTGACGTGGGCGCTTTTCTCCAGCCGCGTCGGGAGAGCGTGGCTGGCCATCCGCGAACACGACGTGGCGGCGGCCGCCATCGGGGTCAACATCACCTACTACAAGCTGCTCGCCTTCGGCGTCAGCTCCTTCATGATCGGGCTGGGCGGCGCCCTCGACGCCTACTTCGTGCGCTTCGTGTCCGCTGACACCTACACGCTCGACCTGGCCATCGGCTACGTGGCGATGATCATCATCGGGGGCCTGGGTTCGCTGCCCGGGTCGGTGATCGGAGCCTTCGTCTACACGCTCTTGCCTGTCATCGTCGAGAACATCGGAGGGTCGCTGCCCCAGACCGGCGGCGCGGGCAGTTTCATCGTCCAGAACGAGTTCTACATCGAGTCCGCGATCTACGGCGCGCTTGTCCTGGTGTTCCTCTACAAGCAGCCGCGGGGCATTGCCGGGCTGGCCAAGCAGCTGACCGTCCGGCGCCTGGTCGGCCGGCGGGCCGGGATGCTGAGCTTCGACGTGAGTGCGCTGGCGGCGAAGGAGCCGGCTCCCGCGAAGCCAGAGACAGGAGGGGCGACCCGGTGAGCACGGCACCTCCGCTGCTCGAAGCCAGGGAGCTGACGGTCCAGTACTTCGGCAAGATCGGCGGGATCCGCGACCTGTCGCTCTCGATCTCGCCCGGCGAGTGCGTCGCCCTGGTCGGCACCAATGGCTCGGGGAAGACCTCGGCCCTGCGCTCCTTCGCGGGTTTCCTGCCCGGGGACGCGGCGCGGGTGACCGGCGGCAGCGTCTTCTTCGACGGGAAGGACATCACCGGCAAGAGCCCGCAGCACATCGCGCATCTCGGCATCGCCACGGTCCCGGAGCGGGACAAGGTCTTCGTCGAGCTGACGCCCATGGAGCACTTCCGCCTGGCGCGGGTGCCCCGCCGGCAGGCGCGCGAGCGGCTGGAGCGGGTGCTGGAGCTGTTTCCCGACCTGCATCCGCACCTCCACCGCCGGGCCGGCTACTTTTCCGGCGGGCAGCGGCAAATGCTGGCCTTCGCCTCGGCCCTGTTCCGGACCCCGCGGGTGATGCTCATCGACGAGTTCACTCAGGGCCTCTCGCCGGCTGCGGTAAGCGTGCTCGCCAACGTGGTCAAGCGGCTCCGCGACGAGGGCCTGACGCTGATTCTGGTCGAGCAGGATGTGGCACTGGCCCGCTCGCTTGCTGACCGGATCTACGTGCTTGACGCGGGCCGGGTGGTGGCCTCGGGGACGCAGGCCCAGCTCAGCATGTCCGACCTCGCCCGCACCCTGCTCGGCCTGTCGGAGGGAACGCAAGGATGAACGATCGCGCTCGGTCCGGCGCCCCGGCGATCGAGGTGACCGGTGTCTCGCTGGCGTTCGGCGGCCTGCGCGTCCTCAACGACATGCACATGGAGCTGCAGGAGGGCGAGATCCTGGGCCTGATCGGACCGAACGGAAGCGGCAAGACAACGCTCCTCAACTGCATCAACCGGATCTACCGGGCGCCCGAGGGGTCGATCCGCTACTTCGGAAAGTCGATCGACCGGGCCCGGGCGGATCAGGTGGCGTCGCTCGGTATGGCGCGGACCTTTCAGGCCACGACGGTCTTCCGCGAGGTAACCGTCCTGGACATGGTCCTGATGGGTCGCCACGTCCGGATGAATTCGAACTTCTGGAGCGACCTGTCCGGGCTGCCGCACCTCAACGGCAACGATCGCCGGCAGCGCGACCAGGCGATGAAGTACATCGACTACGTCGGCCTGCAGGACGTCGCCGCCTACGAGGTGGGCGAGCTGTCGTACGCCACCGCCAAGCTCGCCGATCTGGCCCGGGCGCTGGCGGCGGAGCCGCGGGTCCTCCTGCTCGACGAGCCGGCGTCCGGGCTGTCGCGGGTTGCCCGCCAGTGGATGACGGACCTCCTCCCGCGCATCCGCAATGATCTCGGCATCACGGTCTTGATCATCGAGCACGACATGGCACTGGTGAGTCGTGTCTGCGACCGCCTGGTGGTGATGAAAGAGGGCAGCAACTTCCGCTCGGGCGACCCGCAGGCCGTGCTCTCCGATCCGGCCGTGGTCGGGTCGCTGATGGGCATGGCGGACGCACCGGCAGATTCCGAGGGGAAGGTCGACCCCGCGTGAACGAGCTCGCCGCCGTCGCCGTCGGGGCGGTCGCCCCGGCCTGCATCTACGCCCTGATCGCCGTGGGCTTCGTGCTCATCTACCGCGCCACCCGGATCTTCAACTTCGCTCAGGGCCAGTTCGTCTTCATCAGTGCGCTGCTGTTCGTGACCTCCTACAACCACTTCGGGTCCTTGATCGTGGCCGGACTCATCTCGGTGGTAGTCAGCATGGCGATCGGCGCCCTCATGTACCTGGTGCTGATGCGGCCGCTGCAAGGGCAGAGCATCTTCATCATGGTGATGGTCACGCTGATCCTGGCCACGTCCTTCCTCGACGGGATCATCGCGATCATCTGGGGCGTCAACGTCTACCCGCTGAACATCCACGGCTTCCGGGGCTCGATCCCGCTGTTCCTGGGTACGCACACCGACGCCATCGACATCACGACCTTCCTCGGCACCATCGTCGTCATTGGCGGGATCGCGCTCTTCCTGCGGTACGCGCGATTCGGCATCGAGATGCGCGCGGCGGCGGAGAGCACGCTCCTCGCCAGCTATTCAGGAGTCGGCGTGCTGTGGACCGCGACGATCAGCTGGGCGATCGCGTTCGGCACCTGCGCCCTGGCGGGCATCGCCACGGCCGCGCGGTCACCGGTTGACTCATCGATCACGGACTTGGGACTGTATGCGTTCCCGGCCATCATCCTCGGCGGCCTGGACAGCGTCCCGGGCGCGATCATCGGCGCCTACGCGCTGGCAATCGTGCGAGGAGCGACTGCCGCCTACGTGCCTTCGGGCGGACTGTACACCGACGTCGCCGCTTACATCTTCATGCTCGTCATCCTCATGGTCCGCCCCTACGGTCTCTTCGGGACCAGGGAGTTCCGGCGCTTGTGAGCGCCACTCGTCAGCTATACGCGGAGGGAAGTATGTCGGAAGTAACCACCAAGGTCGCCCGGGACGAAGATCTGGAGCAGCTGCGCAGAGACAGCATGCTCTCTTCCAGCGTCGGCATTCCGCTGTTCTCGAGCCTGCCTGCGATGGTGTTCCGCGCCCACGACCGGAGTGAGTGGTTCGAGGTCTGGGAGCGGATCCTCGGCGGCGCCCAGTCAGGTCTGCTGCGGGAAGGGATGCGCAAGCTGGGCATCCGGGACGACGAACCGCCGGCGGTACAGGCGGGCAAGTACCACTACCTGAGCAACATCCTGGGCGGGCTGCGGCTCGAATACATCGAGGAGTCGGAGAAAAAGGTCTGGCTCCGCTACCGCGGTCCCTACCAGATGATGCCGAACATCTCCGCCATCGCCTTCCCGCCGGGGCTGCGCCGGCACCAGTTCTCCACCTGGCACGCCCGGAACCGTCACTTCCTGGGCTATCCGCGCCTGGGCTGGGTGTACACCAAGACAGCCCTGGAAGGCGACCCCTACGACGAGGGGTACTTCATCGAGTACGACTACGACATCGACGACGTCATCGCCGACGGCAGTGCGGTCGTCCGGCACACACCGGAGTTCGACCCGGCCAAGGCGCCAAAGCTCGACCCGGTGCAGTGGCCGGAGTCGCGGCAGCTGAAGGCGCGCCGCAACTACGCCCTGGGGTACGTCGCCCAGTCAACGCAGGCGCTGCTCGACGTCTTCGGCGAACTCGAGACGTGCCACATGATCGACACCGCAGTGCGGATTCTGAGCATGCAGCTGTGCCGGGACTGGATTGCGCAAATGGAGATCACGGGCACCGATTTCGATGCCTGCCTGGCGCTGGTCACCGGTCTCATGGGGGCGCTGGGGCAGCGCTACCACGTGGAGCGACTGGGGGATCGCCACGTCCGCCTGGTGGTGCCGCGGGCTCGCCCCTTCGACACCTTCCCGGTCGAAGTGCGCGCCGCCTACTCCCCCCTCTACGAGACCTGCATTCGCTTCCTGAGCGGGCGCGTCCGCTGGACCTTCACCGGCGGCGACGAAGGCGAACCCGATGTGTTCGAGATGGAAGAGGCCGACCACTGGCTCTGGTAGCCCGCTCCCTCCGGGAGGGCTCTTTAGGGAGGAAACGATGATCAACACGATCACCATCGGCGACGTCACGATCCACCGCATCGTGGAGATCGAGGTGGGGTCGATGCCGGCGCTCCAGTCGCTGCCGACCCTGACCCCAGAGCGGCTGGATGCGAACCGGCACTGGCTGAGCCCCCGTGCGCTCGACGAGGAAGACCGGCTGATCCTCAGTTTCCAGTCCTACGTCGTGCGCACCCCGCAGCACGTGGTCCTGATCGACACCTGTAACGGTAATGACAAGGAACGGCCGGACAGTCACCCGCGCTGGCATCACAGGAAGGACCCGGCCTGGCTAGACGGCCTGGCCGGGGTCGGGCTTGCGGTGGAGGACATCGACTTCGTCGCGTGCACCCACCTGCACATCGATCATGTCGGCTGGAACACGAGTCTCGTCGACAGCCGCTGGGTCCCCACGTTTCCCCGGGCCCGCTACCTGTTCTCGCGCAAGGAGCTGGACTTCTGGACGACAGAGAACGCCCGGGCGCCGATCCCCTGCATCGAAGACAGCGTGCTGCCCATCGTCGACGCCAACCGGTGCGATCTGATCACCAGCGACCACGTCATCGACGACCACCTCCGCCTGGTGTCTACCCCCGGCCACACCATCGATCATTTCGCGGTGCAGGTGGGGCGTTCCGGCGCCGACGCGGTGATCACCGGGGACCTGATCCATTCGCCATTGCAAGCGCGCTATCCAGAACTCTCGACCAGCATCGACTATGATCCGGCACAGGCGGCCGAGACCCGCCGGAACTTCCTCGAAACCTACTGCGACACCGGCACGCTGGTCTGTTTCACGCACTTCCCGTCGCCGTCGTACGGGTACGTCAAGAAGTGGGACGAGGGGTTCCGCAGTGAGCCCATCCCCGACCACGGCCAGGCGCCTGACGCGATGACGTGGCGCCTTCAGCCGTGAAGTCGCGTCTCGCGGAGACGATACCAGTGGGGTTCCCCCGAACGCGCTAACGCTCTGCGCTTGAGGGCATTACGCTCCATCGCCAACTCGGCGTTCTCTCAACTCGGCGTCCCGCCTGGGCAGCCGGGCCAGCCCCGTGCGCTCATCCGCATCCAGCGCACCGGTGCCGTCACCGCGCCTTCCCGGAAGTCCTGATCGAACGTCCGGCATGCGCGCGCGCCCTGCCCTGCCCTGCGTGGCGGACCTGATCCTGCTCGCCGACGGCTGACCGATCCGGTGCGTGCAGGCCCTCCCGGCGACGGCGACATGCCCTTGACCAGCCCTGCAAGACGCTCTAAGATTTTTGCAAAGGCTTTGCGTAATACGCAAAACACATTTCGGCGAATGAGGCTAGGGTCCGAGGAGAGCGTGGGCGAAGAAGTCCAGTCGGTCGCACGGTGTCTGCGTGTGCTGAAGAGCTTTACCCCCGAGCGGCCTGAGTTCGGGGTGAGTGAGCTGGCGCGACTCCACGGCGTGCACGTCAGCTCCATGTCGCGGCTCCTGGCGACGATGGCCGCGCAGGGTTTCCTCCGGCCGGGGCTCGCAGAAGGGAGCTACCGCCTGGGCCTCGCGGTCATCGAGCTGGGCACGTTCGCCCGGGTCACCCTGGATGTGCGCGCGGTGGCAGCCCCCACCCTCTGGGAACTCGCCAGCCGAACCGGAGAAACAGTGAGCCTGGCGATCCGCAGCGGGTCAGAGGCCGTGGTCATCGAGCGGGCCCCGGGTTCGACGGACGCATTCGGCTACACCATCTGGGTCGGCCGCCGGCTGCCGCTGCACGCGTCTGGCCATGGGAAGGCGCTGATCGCATTCCTGGCCCCCGAGGAGCAGGAAGCCCAGCTGGCCACGATGGGGAAGCGGGGCACGCTCGAGAAGTACACGCCGAGGACTATCAGTACCGTCGCCGAACTGAAGAAGGATCTGGAGGAGGCGAGGATGCGAGGTTACGTCGTGTCACGAGCGGAGCTGGACCGCTACGGAGGTGGCGTGGCAGCGCCGGTGTTCGACCACGAGGGAATGCTTCGTGCCTCCATCGCGATCCCGGAGTTCGACCACTTGCTGGATGCCAGGCGCGAGCGCGTCCTGGCGGATCACGTGCTCGGCGCCGCCGCGCGGATCTCGGAGCAGATCGGGGGCCCGATGAGGAGCCGACGATGACAGCGCGAGAGGGCACACACGCGCGGTCGGTCGTGCCGCTGAAGCCGGCGCCTTGCCCTGAGCCCGGCTTGACGGCGCTGCGCGGCCGCGTCCCCAGCGCCGCGCTGGGCGCGGTGGACACTGCGCTGATTCAAGAACAGCTCGGGGCCACGCTGGCGGCCGCGGTGCTCGACGGCGCGCCACCAGAACAGGTGGCGGAGCGGTTCGGGGAGCTGACAGGCTGTTCCGTGGTACTGCTGGGCGCCGATCTCTCCACGATGCAGGAGGGTTTGGACGGGGACGCCGGCAGCCCTCCGCCGCCTGAGGTGGCGCATCTGCTGGCGGGAATCGCGCGCCGTGGCCAGGTCGCGACGCTCGGCCCGATGGCCAGCTGGTCGACCCGCCGCTCGCACGTAGCCCCGCTGCTGGCAGCGGGGCAGCTGCTCGGCTACCTGGTCATGTACGAACATCAGCCCCTCGACCCCGAGCTGGTGGCGGCATCGCTGCAGAACACGGCGACGCTGTGCGCGATCTCCATGGTCCAGGAGCGGCGCCGTGACGAGCTTGCGAACGAGTTGCGGTACGACCTCGTGTCCGGCCTGCTCGTCCGCCAGTCCCACGGCGTCGCCGACCGAAGGCGCTGGAGCGAGCTCCTTGGGCTGGCCGACGGGGGCTACTACCGTGTCCTCTGCGCGGATATCGCGGCGCCCGTCGCCGACGCCCCTGGGGGGTCGGCGACCTGCGCCCACATCTTTGGCGCGTTGGCTCGGGAGCTTGGCGCCAAGGTTCCGGGGGCCATCAGCGCGTACTGCGGATCGGACTTCATCAGCCTCGTTCCCGACTCGACGGCGGACGAGGAAGGGGCGACGCGGTCGGTCCGCGCCCTCACCAACGAAGCGGTCAAGCGCGTGCAGGCGCGCTTCCCGTCGGTCGAGCTCGCCGCTGGGCTGGGGCGGGTTCGCGTCGCGCCCGTCACCCTCGCCGAATCCGGTGCGGACGCCCGGAACGCCATCCTCGTGCAACGGCGTTTCAAGGGGGCGACCGGCGTCCTCTCTTTTGAGGAGCTCGGGGTCTATTCGCTCCTCTACCAGGTGGCCGATCCGGCCGAGCTGCGGGCGTTCGTGGACCGTGTCCTGGGCCGTCTCATCGCCTACGACCGCCGGCGCCACACCGACCTGCTGCGGACACTCCAGGCGATCCTCGAGCACAACGGCAGCCTCGTCAACGCCGCGCGCGTCATCGGCGTCCACGTCAACACGGTGGCCTACCGGCATGAGCGGATCGAGGCGATCACTGGGCTCGACCTGTCGCAAAGCGACGACCGGCTAATGTCCTACCTGGCCCTGAAGATCATCGACGGACTGCCGCGGGAAGCGATGCGCGCCAAGCTGCGCTGACCGGCGACCGTTACTGACACGGGCCCGAACCGGCAGCACGCGTTAGCGCGTCGCCGCGGCGGGGGCGCGGAGGGGGGCGTGCGCGAACTCGGCGACGCCCTCGGCGAAGCCGGTCTGGGCGCGGAAGCCAAGCTCGCGGGCCGCGGCCTCGGGCGAGGCGACCACGTGGCGGACGTCGCCGAGGCGGTACTCGCCGGTGATCTTGGGCTCCACCGCGCCGTCGCCAAACGAGACCGCGAGTTCCGCGGCCATCTCGCCGACCGTGTGCGAGGTTCCGCTGGCCACGTTGTAGGCGCGCACGGTGCCCGGTGCCAGCGCGGCGGTCGCGGCCAGGGAGAGCACGTTGCACTCCGCCACGTCGCGGACGTGCACGAAGTCGCGGCGCTGGCCGCCGTCCTCGAAGACCCGCGGCGGCACGCCGTTCTCCAGGCAGGAGCGGAAGATCGCGGCCACTCCCGAGTACGGGGTATCGCGGGGCATCCGGGGGCCGTACACGTTGTGGTAGCGGAGCGCCACGGCGGTGCCGCCGGTCAGCCGAGCCCAGTTCGCCGCCAGGTGCTCCTGCGCCAGCTTGCTCGTCGCGTAGGCGTTGCGCGGGTCGAGCACCGCGTCCTCGGCCACCGTGGCCCAGGACAGCGCAGCGTCACAATCGGGACAGCGCGGCTCGAACGAACCCGCGTTCAGGTCCGCTGCGGCCCGGGGAAGCGGCCGCACGCTGCCGTGCAGCGGGCATTCGTACGCGCCCTCCCCGTACACCACCATCGACGAGGACAGCACCAGCCGCGACACGCCGCGACGGCCCATCGCGTCGAGCAGGACGGCGGTGCCGGTCACGTTGACGTCCGCGTACAGCGGAAGGTCGGCGAGCGAGACGCCGAGCCCGACCATGGCCGCCAGGTGGCACACCGCGTCGACGCCGTCGAGGGCCTCGTCCACGGCGCCGGGGTCACGGACGTCCGCGACGCGGAGCTCGAGATCGTCAGGGATATAGGACGGCTTTCCGTCGTGCACAGCCGGGCTGAGCGAGTCAAGGCCGCGGACCTCGTATCCGGCCGCCGCCATGGCCTCCATCACATGGGATCCGATGAACCCCGCCGCTCCGGTCACTAGTACTCGCATAGCTGTGAGCCAAGCATGCGTCCAGGGTGCGGACGGCCGTCCGTGGTCAGCCGTCACAGATCCGTAAGGCCCGTTTCCAGGCCAAACGAGGCCGCCGCCGCTAGCGTCGGCGCCATGGAAACCGCTTCGCAACCCATTGACGTGGTGCTGCCGTGCCTCAATGAAGCAGGCGCCCTGCCGTGGCTGCTCACCAGGATGCCGGCCGGGTACCGGCCGATCGTGGCCGATAACGGCTCCACCGACGGTTCGGCGCGGATCGCGGCCGAGCACGGTGCGACGGTGGTGGACGTCCCGCAGCGCGGTTTCGGCGCCGCGTGCCACGCCGGGCTGCTGGCCGCCACTAGCGACCTCGTGTGCGTCATGGATGCCGACGGGTCGTTCGACCCGCAAGACCTGGAGATCGTCAGCGGCCCGGTCAGGAACGGGACAGTCGACCT
>Ga0335073_10002804_pt1 | contig 23949 bp, 21 predicted proteins | sample Lox_Sample_22_FD_207093 | JGI IMG/M metagenome (GOLD analysis project Ga0335073, IMG submission 207093) | Soil microbial communities from Loxahatchee National Wildlife Refuge, Florida, United States - Lox_Sample_2.2 | ecosystem: Environmental > Terrestrial > Soil > Wetlands | place: USA... | reverse complement strand
TTGCTTCTCCTTGACTGTGACGGGCCCCTTGCCCCTCATGGAGTCAATTTCCAGTTTACCTGGTGTGTGCAAAAAATTCTTCACCTTTCTTTAATGTGCTTCTGGAACGGCAATATCAAAGACGTTGGCTCAGCAACAGACACGAGAATAAGTAGTGCCGTGGAGAAAGTTGCTCGTCTGTTTCTTCGTTTGCAGCATAGTTGGGAGCGACCAGAAAACTCACAGGAAGCTCTCCGATTTAGTGGAATGTCTTTTGCCACATTTACTCCGTTGTGTGCTGCTGCTTCCTTTGGGTATAACCTCGTTTTGCGGGTTCTGCTTGACAATGGCGCGTTGATTAACGGAATCTCCTCAATTCGCTTCGCAGGTAACCCGCTATCACGGGCTCTTGAGTTCGGCAACAAACGGGTTGCATGCACACTGCTGGAACTTGGTGCAAACGTGAACATTCGCATGCTTACGAAGTCTCACGGCTGCACAGCACTCACTTCGGCCGCTAAGCATAGCTCTAAGCTTGTGGAGTATCTCCTGGACGAGTCCAAGGTCAATACGTATATGGTAGACGATTTTGGGCGCACATTCGTGAGTAACAATCTACCGAGGTTGAACTATCCAGACTCAATGATTGCAAGCACTATTGGGTAGCGCACGATACTGAGATCATCCAAAATATAACCCCACTGCTGGGGCGCCTAGAACATCTACGCGAACGCAAAGCAGACTTTTGGGATAAAGCCACTCTCTACAAGACAATACTTTATTTCTTGAAGGAGTTGAAACGATATCCGATGGTTGATAACTCTGTTCATGATTTCCTTGCACAGTACCTCTTCCACCTCGAGCCTGACTACAACTATGCTGCAGCGTTCTCTGAACAAAACTTGGCGCGTGGAAGTACGATTCAACATACTTTCCACTGTAACATTTGTATTACTATGATAGGGGTGGATATCAGAGGCTCGCGTTTCAAATGTTTGAACTGCTTGACTACAGATCTCTGCGCTGACTGTCACACCAACTGGGAGAAGAGTAATGGAGAAATGGATTTCTGCAAGGGACACATATTCTACGAGTTACCTCGGTCTTGCTGGTATCAATTCGAAGAAGGTGTCGTCCTGGAAGATGGATCGACATTGCCTGATATGATTGGCTTTCTTGAGGAGAAGTTCGCTGCGCTCCTAGAAAGTACAAGAGGTGAATAGGTCTCAATGAATTGATTGATGTAACAAAGATCAGATACATAGAATCTGTATACAATCGGATGTTGTATGGCCCATGCGACTAGAATTACTGCACACTCATATCATCACTTTACGGAATCACGCTGAGTTCAGTCTATCGACCATCTCAGCTACCTAGACTGTTCCCGCCATGTGGGGCCTCGCACTGGTTGCGCTTCCTGTACATGTACAAACCTACATGTACTGTACTACAATCCGCCACAGTCGTCTCGAACGCCATTCTAAAAGTACGATGAGGTCTAAACATAATACAATTCAAAACTGTACGATGTAAGTACGCTAATGTACAACACCCCTTCGTTCTCGTTGCAGACTGTTTTCCTGGAGGAGAAATGGCTGTAGAATAGTGACACAACGACCATATGTTCATAGACTTGAGAGAGAGAGACATGGGGCCCTAAACTGCGAATTAGCCTCACTACAGTGTTGCCTCTCTCGTCCCATGGATCGACGTTAGACTAAAAGCAAAAAGAGACAATAGCGGTTTCATCTAGTTGTCGAGCACATGCTTTAAACATTTGCCCTTTTCCACAACACTTTACAGCGAAAAATGAGTTCGACCTGTTGGGTGAATATTAAGCATTTGCATGTCTGGTGGCGCCATTACGAGGCGCTGGAGTGGAGGTTACTGAGCCGTCGCCATAGCCACGGACCCGTGCGTTTCGTTTGTGTCAACAAACCTCCGCCTGAGATCACTTCTCAACACCAGCACGAAATTCGCATAATATTATTGCAATCGACCTACAAATATGGCTGTGCCTCTATCTCCGCTCTCAGAGAGCATCTTGAATGTTCAATTGCCTTCCTCTCGAGATCAGTCGGCCCTGAACTCACCAAAAGCCGTTAAAGCCAACATTCCAGCTATGCAAGACCAAGAAACTGTATGGGACGAAGGACCGAGCTCTCCATTCCAGAGCTTCCTGCAAACCGAAGTATCTGTGGAACAATTGGCCAGACGTATAGCCTCCAAGACTGCGCATGAGCAAACTTCACCTGAAAAGAACTTGCCTGCTGAATCGACGGACATGGCAGATGAACTGGGGATCACAGACGCAACATCATTTGCAATCGCCGAAGATAGCACTAGCACTATGCCCTCATCTGAAAATTCTCCCTCGAACGTTATTCTCGGAACCTTCCACTCAAATCGAACGCCACCAGCAAAGACAGCTCAAGCCGTGCAGTGCATCTCTTACGAAGAAGACACAACCATCAAAACACAGTTTAGCTACAAAACTTGCGAAGAGAGAACCGTTCACGCTGAAGGATCAGCTTTCGCGGACGTGACAACACTTACCATGGATGGAGATGCAAACATAGACGACACCTGCTTCAGCACTTTCTCCGAAATACCCAACGCAGATATGACAGCATTTGCGAAGCTTGGGCAACGCAGTCCGACCAAGCAGATTCTCTACGAGAGACAGACTCCACGGCCAACGTCGCAGCGAACACCAGGCACTGCGCGTACGAGACAGATGGGATCATCGCCACGCTCGTCATCACCCACGCCTCGTCGCGGCCCATCGGTGCCGTACGTTGACAGCAACGACACCACAAACCTACTTATCGACTTCACACAACAATTCGAAGCTCTTTCCACAGGGCCCACCCAAGGCGCCGGACGCTCGCCCACGCGGCGCGCGAGCAAAGGCGGCCACCTGCTAAACTACCTAGCAGCGCAGCGCTCGCCACAGAAGGCCGGCAGCGGCGCCGGCGCCGCCGCAGCAGCACCACCGTCATCAACGCCAAAGAAGAACCTTCTGAACTTGCTGGACTTCGAGCTGCCGCCGGCGCCGACGCCGCGCAGCGTGCCGTCCATCACGATCCGTGAGCTGGAGTCGCTGAAGTCGACGTACGCGTCGGAGATCAGCGGGCTGAAGGCGACGCTGTCAGGGCGCGAGGCCGAGGTGGCGGCGCTGAAGCGCAGCGTTGCCGACGCCGAGCGCCGCGTGGGCGAGGCGGCCGAGGCGCTGCGCGAAGCCCGCGACGCCGCTGAGTGCGTCCGCCGCGAGAAGGACGAGTGGGTGCGCCGCGGCCGCGACTTCGAGGACGTGCTGAGGAAGGTCAGGGATGAAGTCCTTGCGGGCGAGAGGGAGCGCGCTGAGCTCGACGAGCGCGTGAGGGACGCGGAGCTGCGCGCTGACGAGGCTGAGAAGAGGGCTGTTGAGGCGGCGACGAAGATCGTGACTGCGCCGGCGGGTGGCGAGCATGGGACTGGAGAAGGTGCTGCCCCGTTGTTTACCGCTGAGCAGGTTCAGAAGCAGATTGACGAGAAAGTTCATGCGCTGAGTACAGAGCTGCATGCTATCTACAAGAAGAAACACATCACTAAGGTAGCTGGACTAAAGAAGGGCTTCGAATCAAAGACGAAAGAAAAGACGGCAGAGTTGCAGGCTCGCGTAGACGAACTGGAGACGAGAAACGACGAGCTGCAAGCTAAGATCGACGGCACCCTTAGCGGCAAAGTCATTCTTTCCGGATTGGCAGGTGCAAGCATGGAGGAAAAGGAGAAGACGAAGGAGCAATCGGCCCTGATCGAGCGGCAGAAGGCAGAGCTCGCTGGCAAGGAAGAAGAGTTGAGGACGGCCAAGCAGGAGTTCGCTGGGCTGATCAAGGAACTCGAAAGAGAACGCATCGAAAAGGGTGAGCTCGTTGCCGCCGTCGACGAGATGCTGTCACTCCAGTCTGACATGTCAACATTGACTCCCGCAGCGGCAAACAGTGCGGTTGAGGACTTCAAGAAAAGTATTGGACTGGGAGTGAGCCGTCCCAGTGGATTGAGAGGGCCCGGTTTTGGGACGCAGGGGCCGCTTGCTTCGCAACACCAACAGAGTAGGATTGGCGTGCCAGCAGGGTTGAATCGAAGCACGAGCGGCGGCAAAAGCCGGATGATGAGCAATATTGAAAGGATGGGCGGTCGAGCGGTAGATTGAGGTCGATTTAGAGTTTGGAAGCTTCTCTATCGTCGGGAAAAGTTTGCCAGTCTACTGGGGTGATTCGTCATCTTTGATGGAGAGTTATCAGGCTCTTCCCAGTGACTAACTGTTCTGAAATCTGAGGAAAGGGTTACATCGAGTCATGGTTAATGGAGTTGGCTGGTTGATGGCTACTTTGATTGGCACCGAGGGCGTGTCTTTCCTGAAGTAGTCCGATAATCCAGAGCTTTTGTATCCCGCACGGTTCGTGATTTGCGATATGTCGACGGGCCATTGGTGGCGTTTCAATGGGTTCGAGAATCGTTTTCACCGTTCTAAGTGCCAACGGTCGAGCTAGGATGTCTCTCATTCATCCCAGGACCCTATTGCTCTAATTAAGTCCAAGCCCGGTGGATCTTCACTATTTGTTCCTAGATTTAGTTCAGCCTCGCCCTCGAGACCAGTGAAAACCCACCGGGAATAAGGCAAAATCAATGGCTGTTTTGATCATGGGTGGAACGTTGTCATTGGAGAGGGCTCGGGGGACGACGCAGGAGTCATGTTCATTGGTTTCATAATCTCACTCAGACCAGGATAAGCGGCTTAAGGGAGCTCGCGTCGTGCTTATGGCTCGTCAGCTAAAAATGGTTGTTCGATACTGGGCTGTTACTAAGCTCTAGTCCGTTGGCCTGCTGGGTTCTGTAGACTTGGTTGCGCTTTTATCCTTCCGTCTGCAGTCGTATTGCTCGGGGACAGTCACCAGACACTCAACAGAACTTCCACCTCAAAAGGCCTGCCATGGTAATCTACGATTCCAGACAACTATGGATTCCATCAACGAAACTGTAATATTCCCAGATCGGCCTCTGTTCTTAACACACAGGAAAAGGGCAGGCAATTCTGGCACCATCGACCTGTCCTCGGCCAATCTGAACGGCTTCATGCCCGAAGCTTCATCCAAATCCGGACCAAAAACATCCACTTTCAATGTCCAAAGTCAACCGACCCCGGTCGAAGGGGCGACTACTCTTTCGCGGTATCGCAAAATCAAGTTCATCGACAATAATGTTGCCGATATCACCAAAAGAAGGTCTGCTCGACCTCGTCAGTTGAAATCAAAACGCTTGCGCTCACGGACCGACTCGATCAAGAGCGGCTCATCAAGTCAAACGAACGTTTCTTCGGACTCTTCCATCCAAGACGATAATGCTACCGACTCCGTTGAAGAGATTGTACGGCGACCATCTGTGGCCATCAGCGACGCCGTGATTTCGTCCGGGCTAACTCTGTCGAATCCTCGGAGTCAGAGTTGCATGTATTCTGACAGTATGGGAGCGACAATGAAGAGTATTATGCCCCAGTTGATCGGTTATTGTAAGTATGCCCCAAAAATAGTCTGTAGAGCCTCCTATTTTCTCGGTTTCGTCTTTCTCTCTGATCTGTCCTAATTCCGCGTTTAGATCTCAACATCATTGCCACAACAGTTTATCCTCTCTCTTCATATTTGCTCTTCAATCCAATGCGTAGTCATTGGTTCCCGATGGCAATGAATGATGAACTCATGTTTCACACGACTCTGTTCGCCTGCGTTACGCATATGTGCTACATGGGAAAGAATCTCCATCGTGAGAGTGCCGAACTTCTCCAGCGTATTGTACGCGAGCTCAACCGACGCATTGTTGAAGCCGGAGACAGCACTAATTACACCGATACGACCGTCTGTGCTGTTTCTTGTCTTGCCATGACAGAGGTATATTGTAATGAGGCGAATCGAGTATTGGTTACCACTAACCGCATGCGTTATGACGAGCAGGTTGCAGTTGGCAGCTGGGATAAGTGGAAGCTGCATATTGAAGGCATGAAACGTATGCTTCTCCTCAGGGGTGGCATAGGGACAATTGCCGAAGGCTTACGCATGAAGATTTACCGGTCCGCCTTTTCTCATTTTTGGATCCATTTAACAGTTTGCTGACGCTATGCAGTGCCGACATTGAAGGTGCTGTTGAATCTGGTATGCCACCAGTCCTTGGTGCTCCCGTTCCGACCTATCCACCACTCGAGGTGCCGTCACAGGTCGCTCAGGCAAAGGCTAATAACCCTTTTACCAACAAGCGCTCCATCTTGTCGTTATGCAGATTTGTACCTGAAGTTCTGGAGGTATTAAACGACATCATTGGGCTCAGCTCAGCTGTCAATACAGCAATGCACGAAGGCAAAGCCACTATTCATCCTGGTGCGATGGATGAACTTATTGTCAATCTGCAACACAAACTGCTGCAGTCACCAGTTGAGGCGTACGGTGACCTTAACAATGCTTCGCGATATGCCTCACTGCTCTATCTCAAGACATTATTGAGATCGAGTGACTTGCGTTGGATATCAGTTCGGCTCGCAACCAAGCTAGAGCAAGCGGTCCGCTTTATGGTCCCTTACGGGTATCCGATGCCACTACTCTGCTGGATCTGCTACATGGGCATGTTCGGATCTATTCCGGGAGCCGAACAGTGGAAGTGGTTTGGAAACACTCTCATCACATGGTATACCTCACGCAGAGGCAGGCAACCGGACTGGCCAGCCATCAAAGAAGAGTTGATGCAGATTGCCTGGATACCCGCCGTTCACAACGAGTCGGCGCGCACTCAGTGGCAGCTCGTTGAGAACATCATCATTCTCGGCGAACAGGTCCCGCCAGCGGGTTATTTCAGCGACACGCTGATCATTCACGAGTGAGCATGGGCGCTATGCTTTGGGGTATGAATTCAACACGGTGCTGACTTCCGGCATACCTGGCGCAATATCGGTTTTCTATCACGCTACATTCCGATCGGAAACACTCTGAAAACAAATGATAAAAAAGGAGCGCAATCTTCTCTCGCGACTCTTGTGCCACACTACACAAGGTTTTTGGTGGCCAGAGTAGTATATACTGCTAAAATAGCAGAACTTCAAAGTTCGAGCTGTGCTTTAACCTTTGAGAATCAATCGAGGAGGAGCGACGTTGGCAGGTTGTTCTAATTCGAGTATCCAACTAGAATCTTTGAGCGGGTCAGACGGCACAATATTGGGATGTCATGGATAGACGGGTACGGATAGCGAGTTCACTTTGAATGAACCGCTCGGTTTTCTTTTGCAGGGCGTTGGTGGAGCCTTGCGCTCGGGGACTTATGCGAGAGCACGTTTGCTATTGGGATGAATTGTAGATCCGAGACACAAAACACACACATGACAGGCATGTTGTGAGGGAGTTTGCCAGTAGCCTTCGGTAACATAAGAAATTATTCAATTCAACATGACAAAGCGTCTAACCATCGCCTGTATTTTAAGCAACCTGACGAAGGAAGAAAGCTCAAAAACATAATACAGGAATCTATTGGTTGATGCACCCATCTGACGCCTTCGGCATCGCCGAACACCTTACGAAAGGTAGCCGTAAGGTGGTGAGACACAAGAATAATAATCACACAGCCCTCGATATCTTATGCCGAGGTTAGACACATCCAAATCAGAAAACGAGCTACCCAAAGAATTTCCATACATCACTAGTCAAGATGATGGATGTCGTAGTGTCGCTTGTATCTCACAGACTTGAACCTCATATGCTTCCTACCCTTGTTGACCGAGATAAAGTTGGAAACTGGCAGCCCACGTTTGGTCAGTTCTTGCTGAATGACCTTCCACCTACCTACTGCCTTGTCCTTTGTGACTGGAGTGATTCTTCGCCGATGGAATCGAACGTTTTGCAGTGTGGCCATTGTTGGGTCCGCTTGTATGCTGGTGATCAGTTTTTTCGGCTCTGGTTTCTCGAGCAATTTTTCGAAGAGGGAGCCAACACTGTCGCACTCTTGGATGAAACTGTCCGGCAGCTTTACACCAGTCCGCTGCATTACTCGTTTGACGATCTAAGCTTGGTTAACATGAGCTCGAAGAGATCTTCCCGAAACACCATACCTTGAACTTCATAGCAGGATCTCTCAGAGAAATGCGCATCCATTCAGAGCCTGCAACTTCGATTGGGAAAGACTCCTTTGCTGCATTAGTCCCCTTTGTAGCCCCGTATTCGCTTGCATCTGCAATGTCACTCTCTAATATCGGCTCTTGTTCTGGTGCTTTTGAACCTGATAGATCTTCAGAAGTTGATGAACCGGCAATGGCTTCGGTGTGTAAACCACTCTCTTCGTCTTGTAATTCTGCCGTGGAGCTCTCTTCTTTAACGCTTTCAATTTCTGTAACGTTTTCCTTCGTGGAAAGATACCCAAGTTGCTCAATTAGCTTCTCCCTATCATCCTTTTTCGAAAACGAAATGGAAGGATTCGAATCGCTCTGTTCGATGCTGATTTGAACACCCCGTGGCCATTCGACTTTGGATGGTTTTATAAAGGGCATTGGCTTTCCCAATTCGGTGGTAACTAACGCTTCGACGAGTGACTTGAGGACGTGGTCTTTCAACGCGTCGGGATTTCTCTCGATCGATGTTGGAATGAAACTAGACATGTGAGACTTGCGCATGGCGGCGATTTGGGTGGAACTTACGGCTTAAGAGGCCTCCTCGGTTTCATGAAATTGTCAACCCATTCTGGAGTCCCCACCCACTTCAATCGCTCCCATGTAGTTGTTTCTCGCCTTTGTGCCGGTAGCCCAACATCTTCAGCTCTCCTTCCAGCTGTAGTCGAATATGGTGCACTAGTACTAAGAGCTGCGGGAAAGCGACGACTGCAAGCACGACAAACGTAGAGCCTTTGCGGAGATGAAAAGAGTGTATCTAAAGTTAATCGCTCAACCGGAGCCAATCGGGACCCGACAGAACGCATTGCGTGAGCGTGAGGAGATACTGTGTTGAAGGTGTTGAAAAGGCCCAAAGGTCAAAACGTTGCATTATGTAAGCCAAAAAGAAACTCCGACTCGGCGATATGTTACTGCAGATGAACGGCCTAGGATGCAGGAACCGCTTCAACCCCACAATCTACGCCGCATTGAATTATCTGCCGACTCTGAGTGCAGAAAGAGAGTCTCACCTTGAACTAGAACTCCAAGACACGCAAGCAAGAAGCAACCAGCCTTGCTGATATCACCCGCACCGCAACCGCGCGACTTCGTCCCCCACCGCTCCTCTAGTCCCGCCCTACTCCGCGGCGACATCCAATCCCTCAGCTCTCGACCATTCTCAACTCCTCTTCGACGCTGAAATCCCGCAATGTTCACTGCTGTCCAGTCCACGTACTCGTAGCGAGTCACTTCCCTGGCGGAGGGAGACCGCCACTACCATAAAATCGAAATGGCTAAAGACGGCATCGCTGCGTCAACGAGCTCAAGCTTGCCATTGTTCAGGAGTGTGAAAGACAACAATACACCTCCTATGCGAGGCCTCGTCACCTTCATAGCTGATCTGAGAAATGCAAGAGCACGTGAGCTCGAAGAGAAACGAATTAACAAAGAGTTAGCGAATATTCGACAGAAATTTAAGGACGGCAAACTTGATGGATACGCAAGGAAGAAATATGTCTGTAAAGTAAGTAAAAACGAGCTCAAAAGCCTTTGACCATATATTCTAACTTATTCAGTTGTTGTACATATACATTCTCGGCTGGAATGTCGATTTTGGCCACCTAGAGGCAGTCAACCTCGTCTCTGCTTCAAAATACTCTGAGAAGCAGATTGGCTATTTGGCCGTCACACTGTTCCTACACGAACAGCACGAGCTATTACATCTTGTCATCAACAGCATCCGCAAGGATCTCAATGACATCAACGAGTTGAACAATTGCTTAGCGCTGCACGCCATTGCCAACGTTGGCAGCAAAGAGATGGCAGACGCTCTGAGTGCAGATGTTCATCGCTTGCTCATCTCACCGTAAGTTTCTCTCTACAGTCCATTTTATGATGAAGCTTGACTAACTCTTCTAGTACTTCCAAGTCCTTCGTTAAGAAGAAGGCCGCCCTGACCCTTCTACGTCTGTACCGCAAGTCGCCTGCTATTGTCCAGAACGAGTGGGCTGAGCGAATCGTGTCCATCATGGACGATCCAGATTACGGTGTTGCTCTCTCAGTAACGTCCCTCGTAATTGCGCTTGTACAGGATAGTCCAGATCAGTACAAGTCAAGCTACGCAAAGGCAGCAAGACGGCTGAAGGAAATCGTAGTCGATCAGGAATGTCCATCAGACTACCAATATTATAGAGTGCCTTGTCCATGGCTGCAGGTCAAACTTATGAAACTGCTTCAGTACTACCCACCGGCGGAGGACACGCACATCCGCAAAATGATCCGAGAATCTATTCAACGCATCTTGGACGCGGCAATGGAGATGCCCAAAAACGTACAGCAAAACAACGCACAGAACTCAGTCCTTTTCGAGGCCATCAACCTGGTCATTCACCTGGACACCGAATCCGACTTAATGGTGCAAATTTCAACGCGTTTAGGCAAATTCATCCAATCTAGGGAGACAAACGTTCGATATCTAGGACTAGAGGCGATGACTCACTTGGCGGCTCGCTCAGAGACGTTGGATCCTATCAAGAAGCATCAGCAAATAATCATCAACTCCCTACGAGATCGTGATATCAGCGTTCGGCGCCAAGGCCTGGATCTGCTGTACAGCATGTGCGATCCTACCAATTCAAAGCCAATTGTCAACGAGTTGATGAAATACTTACAAACTGCTGACTACGCCATCCGGGAGGAGATGGTCCTGAAGATTGCAATCCTGACCGAAAAATATGCCACCGATATTCAGTGGTATGTTGACGTTTCTCTCAAGCTGATTGCTATGGCTGGCGACCACGTCAGTGATGAAGTTTGGCAACGAGTTGTTCAAATCGTCACCAATAACGAGGAACTCCAAGTATATGCTGCACAAACCATCCTACACTACGTCAAACAGGACCATACACACGAAACTCTTGTCAAGATTGGTGCGTATTTGCTAGGTGAATTTGGCCATCTAATTGCCGACAAGCAAGGCTGCAGTCCGATTGAGCAGTTCCTGGCCCTCCATGAGAAAATGCACCGATGCTCGTTCAGCACCAGTGCGATGATACTGTCCTGCTACGTCAAGTTCGTCAATCTTTTCCCGGAGATCAGGCCTCAGCTTCTCGAGACATTCCAGTATTACAGCCACAGCATGGACTCGGAACTCCAACAGCGTGCCTATGAATATCTGACACTAGCTACAATGCCAACGGAGGATCTTCTTCAAACAGTCTGCGATGAGATGCCACCGTTTCCGGAACGTGCCTCAGCACTACTCTCCCGTTTGCATTCCAAGCATGCAACAACAAGCGACAAGCGCACTTGGATTGTTGGAGGTCGCGATGCCAATGCCGATCCGAAAGAAATCCTCCTTTCTCAGCAGACAGGGCTCAAAAGGAGTTTCACGAATGCCTCTCCAATTGCAGCTGCAAAAGCCAAAGACGCTGCAGCAACCAATGGCAGTGCTCAGAATGGTGATCATGGCTTGAATGGTCTCGACATGAATGGTGACTCGAAGCCACTCAACCTTGCTAGTGCGGCTCATCTCAGCGCTGGTTGGGAGCCTGGCTACAACCTCCTTCTCCTGAAGTCAGAAGGGGTCCTTTATGAAGATCAGCAGATTCAAGTCGGCTTCCGATCCGAATATCGAAAGGAACTGGGATGTATTATTTTGTACTTCACGAACAAATTTGCATCCGGCATCAACTCCTTTACAACCACTCTCGACAATCCTTCAGCAACTGTTAAGACAGATGTCAAGGCCTTACCAGAGACCACTATTCATCCGGAGGGTCAGACGCAAACTACCATCATGTTCGAAGCCAAAAACGTCTTCATAGACCCTCCTACGCTCCGCATATCCTACCTTGCTGGTGCTTTGCAAGCGTTGACTCTGAAGCTTCCTGTCGTATTACACAAGTACATGGATGAAGCCCAGCTTTCTGCGGACGAATTCTTCAAGAGATGGAAGCAGATTGGTGGTGCACCTCGAGAGGCACAGCGAGTTTTCGGTTTGGTAAATCCTGATCGAAAGATGAGCCGTGAGTACACGCGCAGAATAGTACAGGGCTTCAATTGGGGTATTCTGGACGGCGTTGATCCCAACTCCAAAAACATAGTTGGCGCTACAGTTCTGCGTACAACTGAAGGAGGCAACTTCGGCTGTTTGATGAGACTTGAGCCAAACTATGATGCAAAGGTAAGCAAATCCTGCACGAATTTGGTTCTACATGCTAATCGATCCCAGATGTATCGACTCACCATACGTGCAACGGATGAAGCGGTACCACCAATTCTTGCAAAGTTTATGGAAGAACGGCTTTCCCAGGGAGATGAAGAATCTTAATACCCCATTTGCACCTGAGATCTTGTGGAGTAGAAAGATGCATTTGAATTTGTCAGTATCCGGCTTGATGACTCTAATAACGGCGGAAAAGCGAAGTTTTTGGGTTGTCGGGCAGAGATGGACGCATCTTTCCCTCGATACCACATAGCGATCCTGTTCAGTCTCCATGAAATTATTTGTATGCGTTTAATCTATGCTTTCACGCTCTCCATTTCGTCTATGATCTTAGCGTCTTTCTTCGGCGGCCTTGTTCCGAAGATGGTAGTCCCGATTCTGACTTCATCGCTGCCCTGAGCAATTGCTCCCTCATAGTCGCTGCTCATGCCCATGCTCAGCTCAAGCTCTTCAGCTGCAATTCCCAGCGACTTGGCCACCTTGTCTCTCGTGTCCTTTAAGCACTCAAAATCCTCGTTTTCATTCTCCGCAGTCGTTACTTGACTCCTCGCAATGGCTCCGATTGTCATCAAGCCCGATAGCCTCAAGTGTGGACAATTGTGTATGATGTGCCTACACAACTCCAGAGTATCGGCTGGTTCAACTCCGGACTTTGACTCCTCTCCACTAGTATTAACCTGTACCATAACTCTTAGCCTCTTCTCGAAGCCTGCTCCTTCACCATATTGCTGCTCTCCAAGGCCTTTTTCTTCAACCTTCTTCACCAACGCAGCTCTCCCCTTCTCTAATTGATCAGCTTTCTTAGCTGCATCCACGCTGCTGACACACCACAAGTTAGGAACCTGTTCAGCCAGCGGCTTACACTTATTCGACTGCAGGCCGCCGATGAAGTGCCATTTTATGCTGCGAGGCAATAGCGACGCCTTTTCAAGCAACTCTTGGTAATAGTTCTCACCGAAGTGGGATGTCCAATTTTCACCAGGTGAGGAAGGCAAGAATTTATGGAGAGTGTAGATGTCCGAGACCGGCTTGAGCTTCGATACGAGGATAAGTCGGACCTGATCGCTCCAAGTCGTTGTTAGCACTGGATGACTGTGAAAGCGTTGATGAACAGACGAGAGCCTTACCGGTCGATTGGACTTGCTGGAGGTTTGGATATGATGAACTACATTCGAGAGGTTATCTGCAAGCTGCTTTGCTCGCTGAGGATCAATGCGCATCTCTTCAGCCATAATGGTGGAAGAGCATAAGCTCGAAAGTGGAAAGTTGGGTCCTCTACAAAGCCGGAGTAAACTCCTATGGTTCGCGGTATCGTACCCAGCCTGATCCTCAAGCAATTGTCTCACATGCAGCTTCAATGCAATAACCTACCATCTCCATTCAATACTCGCTCACACTTCCGCATTTTGAAAGAGTTCTTATTCGTTGCCAGCATCAAGGTGAAAAGAACTAGGCAGCCGCTACCCGCTATTCACACGCTGTCGTTACTCGCAAGTCGTACCACTAGAGTAGCATCCAGCTTTCGCCCGTAAAGGCCATACCGAGCTTTGAGCAAGGGAAAGACACGTGAATGCTATTGGATAGAAAAACAGCTTGACATCAGATCGACTTCAGGACAGCTGTTGTTGAGCTTGAAAACAGCCGAGGCTTGACTTCACAAGCTCTTGAGTTTTTGACGTTGAAACTTTGGATAAAGGGTTGCGCGCCTACAAAGAACATCCATTACCTTCTTTGCTCTTTGCACATATTTCCGTGGATCAAAATGGCCGCCCTTGCTAAAACTATTCGGAATCTCGAGAATGCTCTTCTTAATCCTATAATCACCGGTCCAATCCTATTCATTCTTACACGAGGGCCAGACTCAATCCGGGAACCGTTGCTTCGCCAACTTGGAGTTCTGTTGAGCGATGTAAATATTGCCAGACTGCTTACAGGATTGAAGTGGGCAGTTGCTCTAGGAATCGTTCGAAAACTAAACCTCTGGTTGAATTCAATTGCCTTAAACAACTGGCAGATAAGGTCTTCTTCTGACCGGTGGATTTGGAATCAGGAGGTTGCGGTTGTTACCGGAGGAAGTAACGGCATAGGAGCGGAAATCGTTAAAGCACTGAAGCGAAAAGGAGTAAAGGTCGCTGTTCTGGACATCCAGCCACTACCGAAGGCCTTGGATGGATGTAAGCTCTACCCCTACTCGATCAATTTTGTTTGCCATCTCACCAATTCACGCCGTTGCAGACAGCACCATCAAGTACTTCAAATGTGATGTGACGTCGACAGACTCAATTCACGAAGCTGCTCAGGCTGTGCGTGAGCGATGGGGTGCTCCGACAATTCTCGTTAACAATGCTGGTATTGGCGCGTAAGTAGAGGAGCTTTGTATCTCCTAAGAAGATTTCTAACGTATACGTGTTAGGCCTGGAACAATTCTCGACAAGACAGATGAGTTCACCGAGAAGATTTTCAAGATCAACATTATCAGCCATTTCACCATGATTCGAGAATTCATGCCTGAAATGGTAAGGAAGAACAAGGGCCACATTGTTGGTATTGCGAGCATGGCAAGCTTCATCGCTCCTGCTGGCATCGTCGACTATGCAGCAACCAAGGTTGCCGTCTTGGCTCTACATGAAGGTTTGTTAAGCTCGAGAAGTTTACAATCCGGCTCAGATATTGACAGCCTTCACAGGTCTCAACCAAGAAATCAGACACGTCTTGAAGACTCCAGGCGTTCTCAATACCGTCGTCCATCCGTCTTGGGTTCGCACCAACCTGGTTGGTGGTTACGAGAAGCATCTTGAAAAGACCCAAGGACCTCTTATGAAGCCAGAGCTTATTGGAAAGAAGGTCACGGATCAGATCTTCAGCTGCAGGGGCGGTCAACTTGTCATTCCTAGCCAAATGGGTCTTGCCGCTAGTTTGCGTGGAATGAGCAATTGGATGCAGGAGTTCTTCAGAGACCTGGCGGTAGGAGGAGCGGTTTCACAATTCCCTGGCGCAAAGAAGTCTTAGAATGGAATCACGGAGTACGGCACGGTTTTGCATTCGGTACGAGGCTGGTATGTATGCTCTTGACTGCTAGTTACCTTATGAGGCTTTTGCCGTAGTTCTACTCCAGTGTCAAACTTAGAAATCAAACACTTTGGCAGAAGTTTGCTTTTTTCTTAGCGAGTGACTCCTTTGCGTTTAATCTTCGTAGAACCGCGACCAAAATTGTGATTGTTGGCTGTTCAGCTCTGCCGTGCCACCATCAGCTGGGCGCACGTCTTGGCGTTCCTTACAACCACCTCTGACGCCAACTTCACTCTCAGCCCTCAAACTCATCCCCAGCTCATCAGATCAAGCAAACCACACTGGTGAGGCTGGCTTGAGTGGTCTCGTCAACAGGATTATCTGCTGCAGCTTATCACTGACTTCTTTCCTCGCTATCGTTTCATTGACATTCAAACTCCGATACATTCGCCACGCCTGGTTCACAAGTCACACGTGATTAGTGTTTCCGTCACATCGAAACCTTATCATTGCTGGCATAAAATAGATCTCTTACCTTCGCTATCAAAGGATGGCTCCCAATATCTTCAGTTCTGGCAAGGCTGCCATTGCCGAACGAAGTTCGCCCTCTATGCCGATGGCGAACTTCAGCCGGCGAGTAGTCGGGTGCTTGAAGAGAACCTTCAGCCGTAATAAGGCCTCCAAATCCCCGAGCCATCACACTCAACGAAATTCCTCTGATTCAGTCATCCACAAGAAATGCCGGTCTCCCCCCAGTCCAGACACAAATGAGCCTCCCTCATCCGTGCGAGGTCTCCTCATCTCGGATCCGAGAGAAACAACCCTAATCGCCAAAGGTTCCGACCCGAAGACATTCGTTGAGATTGAACACCCTGCCGAAAGCTCTCAGATACCGGACCGACTTACCTTCCTAGGATTGCCGGGCGAAATCCGCAACAAAATCTACAGCTACGTGTTCACACCGAGCCTGGAGCGATGTGAGAGCACGTTTGAGCGGACATCGGTAGGACTGCCTCTGCTTCAGTCGTGCCGGCAGGTGTACCACGAGACGCACTCACTGGCGTACGGCGCGCACATTCTCTTCCTGCGCGGGCCCAACGACCGCGCGAAGAACCTGCGGCGTCTGGGAAACCTGCGGCCGACGCACCTCGCGCTCATCAAGACGGTGGCCATCGACTCCAACTTTCCAAAGGGGCTGCTCAGCATCCCGGCGCCGCTGGTGCTGTGCCCAACGTGCATCATCGCGCACCTGAAGATGCCGTCGGTAGGGCTGACGCAGCAGCTGCGGCAGCACGTGAACGTGCTGCGCGGCATCTTGTATAATCTGTGGGTCAAGCTGATGCTGATGGAGGTGAAGAGCCTGGACCGGCTGTGCCTGGTCGAGGGCGGCGGCGACCTCGAGTGGGTCGAGCACGTCCAGGCCGAGTTCCGCCGCGTCCGCGACGCCGAGCGCAGACCCCGCAAGTGGCGGCTATGGGAGCCGCCCACCCCGGATCTAGAGGCCGCTGCCAAGCCCGCCGTGAGCGCGTCTGAGGTGGCTGCTGGCCAGCCGAAGCAGCAGGGCCCGCCGGGATCGAAGGTCCAGACTTTCGTCTTGGTCCGCGACGAGTCGGAGGGCTCGCCGGATGAGAGAACCAGGGTTCCCGCCCGTGCTGCGAAAGTCGAGTTCTACCCGGATTGGGAGATGTTTAGGAAAGAGTATCTTCACTTTTCTGAGGTGTGGGAGAAAGAGAGGATCGGCGTTAATAGAGCTTTGAGCCAAGCGAGTTAAGTGTATGGACTGCTGAGAACGCCGTCTCACCTTAAAGATGATGCATGTCGCATATCGACGCGACGTGAACTACTGAGCTGAGTAAATTCCTTTGCATGGATGGTGTAAGGACTCAAGCATAACGTGATAGTCTGGGATCGGTTGAAAACTCTCCACGCTTAGTAGACTGAGCGATACAATATGTTAGACTTTCAATATTTTAGCTGATGACTGAGAGCACTACCAAACGCCAGGAATCGAGAATATGATCATTAGCCACAGAAGTGTGTGCTTCCTAACCCATCCAATGCTTTAACTCCCACGAACGTCTCCTTGATCCTGCGCCTGAGAACTCCCTTCATGCCGCAGACCTACCATTACTCCTTGGTGGAAAAAGGCGCCTTCGCCGCTTTCGCCTTCTCTTCTTCCCACCTCCACACGCCGTCCGTCTTGTCCGGCTCCAGCGCCTCGCTGACATGCTCCGCCAGCCTCTCCAAAAACTCGACATCCTCGGCGCGGGCGAAGTACCTGCGCTCCCACTCCGTGCCCTCCTCCCTCTCCTTGCGGCGCAAGTCACGCTGCTCGTCCTCAATGAGGCCCTTGTAGTGCGCGGTCGCATCCATATCGCCGCGGTAGATGGCCTGCGCGACGTTCAGCCACGCGCGGCGGCTCTCGATGTCGTCCTGGTCGTCGACGTCGGCGACGACGAGGTCAGTGGCAGCGTGGCGCTGCGGGTCCCACGCGTCGATCTGCGGGCCGCCCTTCTTGCCCTCGTGCACGACGAAGGCCTCGGTCCACTGGCCGTCGACGCTGTACAGCGGGCGCGCCTCCGGGTCGGCGGTGCGGTGCAGCACCGCCGTGAAGCTGTTCTTCTTGCCGGACAGCCAGCCGCGGCCGGAGTAGTCGATTTTGGCGGTGAAGCCGCTCGACGACTGGATGAAGGTGTGGTGGTCGAGCTCGACGAACGGCGACCCGCTGTACAGCCCCTCGATGTGCAACGACGGCAACGTGATCAGGTAGTCTTCGTCGTGGCCCTCCAGCCGCAGCACCGCGTGCCCCACTTGCTTCACCACGATCGTCAGCGACCGCGACACCGACGCCTTCTGCCCGTTGTACCCTTGCAGGTGCACCCCGTGCTTCTTGTTCCAGATGCTATATGCCGTCACCGGAGGGTGGTGCGACACTTGCTCGCTGACGAGCTGCGTCGTGCCCGCGTCGTCCTCCCATTTGGCAAGAAAAAGCTCGCCCAGGAAGGGATTGAGAGGCTTCTTCTCACTACCTAGATTCTCGCTTCTGCTGGCGTATTGTTGCTTGAGGGTGGTGAGGAACCATTTGAGGACGAGTAGTGCTCGCTTGGCAGGATCTGGCTCTGCTGCCGGTGCGACGAAGACGGATGGGTGCGCCGTCCAGTATGCGGAGAATTCGACCAGAGAAGTACCGCTTAGAATGAAGGGAGGTGCTGTGAGAGACGACAGGTCGCCGGAGAAGGAGGTGATGGACTGTTGTTTGATCGCATTGGTCAGTTAACTATAAAGCCAATATGGGATGTCTAGTTGCATGTAGCAATGTTCAATTGACAAGTACGCACCCTGAGAAACGACGACCAAGAGCCTTTAGCGGCGGCTGGGACTGCCGAACCCTCTTCTTTGTTGTTGCTCATACTTGAGATGAATATGCAAATGAAGGATTCACGTAGAGAATGTCAATTTATATCGCATGGAAACATGCAGCACTTATAGGAGGAAGCAGTAAGACGTAGGAATCAGCTAGGTTTTGCTTTGCCTCTCTTTGCAACGCACCGTAAATATCTGCTGCGCCTTGGGGTGTGGAAGTAATAGACGACGACACCAGTCGTGATTTCACAAAGTTGGAAATGACGTCTTCTCTGGCAGTCTACATTCTATGATTCTCCTTCGTCATTGGCCGTTTCCTTCCATAGCTCCACGTCTCCCGTCCACTGAGAGAATCGCATTAAAAAGTCTATGGTTGCATTTTCCCCACACTCCAACAGCGGCCCCTAGTGAATTCCGGAGAGAAAGAAAGCCGGTGGCTAGCCAATCATCAAAATGACCCAAAAAGATTGGACTTCCAATTCGCGGAGGAAGCCATAATCATTGCTACTTGAACATGTTTTTTGATGCTCGCAATTTCGAAGCTACCTTACACAGCAACAGCATACAACGCATATTGTACCGTTCAAGAGAAATTGGCTTCAAAACGTCTCCGACATGGCCTTTCCGGTCTTTTACGTCTTAACATCGGGCTCGGTGCGACCAATGTACTCCTGCAGCTTCAGCAGCTCCGTGGCCATCTTCACGTTGTCCTTGAGGTAATCCTGGGCATCTAGGTCGTATGTGCTCTCGTCGTTGGTGTGCTTTTCGATGTACAGCCGGATGGTGGCACCGCTACTACCCGTGCCGGACAGTCGCACGACAATACGGCTGCCGTCGTCAAACTTGACGTAGATGCCCTGGCCCTTGCTGACGCTACCGTCTAGGTCTGTGTACGAGAAGTCGTCGGCTTCCAGTACCTTCCGGCCCGCAACGGTCGAACCCACGAACTCGGACTTCTTCGGCCCAATCAGCTCCTTCATGTGCGTGATGACCTTGCCGGCTGCCTCCGTCTCGCATGCTTCGTAGTCGTAGCGTGTGAAGAACGTACGGCCATACGTCTGCCAGAAATCCTTCTGGATGCTCTTGATGCTAGGTGTGGTGCCGGTTTGTTCGCCAACGCCGGCGATAATGTTCAGCCATGCCATGATGGCCCAAACGCCGTCCTTCTCACGGACGTGATTGCTGCCTGTGCCGAACGACTCTTCACCGCAGATGTTCATCTTGTCGGCATCGAAGAGCCCGCAGAAGAATTTCCAGCCAGTAGGCACCTCGTAGCTCTGTAGGCCGAGCTTCTTGGCCACGAGGTCGACGGCACCACTTGTCGGCATGGAGCGAGCAAGACCGTAAACACCCTGCTTTTTGAAGTATGGGATCAGCTTAGCGTGGTGAGCGATGATAGCCAACGAGTCTCCCGGCGACACGAAGCTGTTCGCGCCGTAGATCATGTTGCGGTCTCCATCACCGTCAGAAGCGGCACCAAACTGAATATTGTTCTTGTCAACAGCTTCGACCAGCGAATGCGCATAGACAAGGTTTGGATCTGGGTGATGGCCACCAAAATCGGGTTTTGGTATGCAGTTCTGTGTCGAGTTCTTCAGACCGAGCTCGTTTTCGAATATTTCAACGCCATATGGGCCTGTAACTCCGCTCAAGGCGTCGAACAAGATCTTGAAGTCCGGATGTTGCTTGATGAATGACTTGATCAAATCGAAATCGAAGATCTCTTTCATGAAGTTGACATAGTCTTGAGTCGAATGGATAATCTCAACTGTGATTGGACCATATTCCTTTGTGCCAATCGTGGAGATGTCCACGGCGGGGATGTCTGAAATTTTGTACGAGGTGAGGTTTTTCGACGTTTCGAAGATCATGTTTGTGACGGTCTCTGGCGCGGGAGCGCCATTGGCAAGGTTGTACTTGATGCCAAAGTCCTCAGTTGGACCTACACGAGAAGACAATTAGCCTCCGGTTCTCAAATTTGGAAAGCCGTCACTCCTACCTCCAGGGTTGTGACTCGCTGTCAACAGAATACCTCCAGTTGCCTTCCGAATACGAATGATATGGCTAGCCGCGGGTGTGCTGAGAATGCCATTCTGTCCGATAATTAACTTCTTCACGCCGTACGCAGCTCCAATCTTGACAATGAGTTGCGTCACTTCGGGGTTCCAGTATCGGCCATCGCCTCCAATTACAAGCGTGGCTCCTTCAGCGCCTTCAGGAATAGACTGAATGATACTGGCAACGAAAGACTCGCTGTAATTCTCTTGTTGGAAGACCTTGACTTTCTTTCGAAGACCGGAGCTATGACCATCAGCAATCATGGTGGCGTGAGAGTGGAGATGAATAGGATGAAAACTTACGTTCCCGGCTTCTGGTCGGTGAAAGGCTTGAGACTGACTGTCTTGATAGACATGACTGAAGTTCTGAAATCGAATTGACCACAAAACAAAGGAAATATGCAAAGTTTGGGAGATTGAAAGGTTGTTGGGGAGAAAAATCGAGAAAATCAAGTGGGCGGTCTGCGCTCATTCTAGCTTGGGATGGAGCTGGAAAACCGCCGTCAATATTTGCACCCAGACCGCCACAGGGCTCGAAAATCACTGCGTCACTTCTGCAAGCGTCGCCGGGCTATTCCCGTCACGGAAATCTTCCATAGCATCGTGTTAGTAGGAGGTTGAGGACGATCTACGATTGTCTGGGCAAAGATCGGGGATCAATTGCTGGTCACCGTTTGCCTTCGACATCCAATGGTGTTGAAACATCTCTCGTTCAGTACCAACCTGGACAGAGCATCCTGGTTTGAAGCACGGAGGGCTGGCGAGGTTGAGAATCGGTCAACCAGCCTGCAAGCCACTATCCGCGCGGAACATTGGCAACGTGGGCTGAAGCCCCGATTCGTACGGCTCCGTTACAGGAACGGAAGCACCATTATGGACTGGCGTTTTAGCGTGCTTCATTTTTACATTGGTTTTCCGATATCTTCTAGCTTGAGACTTTGAGCGGGAATCAGAGACACCGTATTTTGTCTGTTGCATGCCTAAGCAAAAATAGACTTGGCCGTTAAAGTTTCCACAGGCCAAACATTCCTTCAAAGACGGAAGAAGCAAGTAGCATGCTGCACACGAGTGTAGCGGTAAGGACGGTGGCCTCAATTGTAACCCCTTCCCATCTCCCTTAGCGCCCTAGCAGCCCAGTCATCCACCTGGCGCATTGATGAGAGGCCATCTCCATCCGACCGGAACGGCCCTGGCCCGAGTGGACCGGACCCAAGAGTGACTGAAAGCGGTGCTGGCAGAGGTGCTGTGCCAAGAACGGCTTCTTCCTGACCGAATGCCACATTTCCATACGCACCCATATCGAAACAATCCCACGGCAGTCCAGCAAAGGTTGCATCAAACCAGCCTCCTGGCAAGATCTGTTGAAGATCTTGGATATGAGGGTCCTGATACTGAACCATCTGCATCTGTCTCGCCTGTAATTGCTGACTTTGGGAGGGCGGAATCTCGTTAGGTGTTTTGGTGCCGCTCGTTTCATCTATAGGTACGGCACCGATGATAGCAGAGTACTGTACGGCTATCTGCGAGAGGATGCGGAATGTTGGTGCCATCCTCGTTGCCTGTGACATTTCCAATGCCAGCTCTAGAACGGCTTTCGTATGTAGTTCGTCCCGCGAAGGCACAGAGTCGGCTGGTCTGACGAGAAGGTCGGTACATAGCACGAACTTGGAGTGATAAATGTAATATGCATCGATCCAGCTCACTCCATCCAAGAGACCGGCATCAAAGAGAAGTTTGAGGTAGTTGACGGATGCTTCAGCTGACTCTACGCATGCTCGACCTAATGTGATTATATCTTGAGGCATATGTGCGAGTGATGGCTCGTTGCGCTCCAGAGATTCGAGCTCAAGAGTGACCCGGTGAACGAGAATCGGTCGGGTGATGAGAGCTTTCGTGTAGAGGTGACCGAGATGTAGCAGCAACACCGCCCGAGAATGTTTAGCTGTCAAACCATAGTTATCTGGTAATAGATGTTTGGGGAGGTTGTTGTACCAGGATTCCAACTCCTCCAAAAGCTCCTTAGCTGAGGTGACAAGCTGGAAGTCGGATTCAGCTTCGTTATCCGGTGTTGGAAGAGGGTACATTATGAGTTTGACTTTCTCCATTAACTTAATAAGACTCAGGTAGTGGGTCGTGTACTCGGGTGGCGTGTCTCCACTATCAAACATAGACTCTTCAGGAAGGGTTACACTAACTTCCCTATCGTCTATATTGCTTGGACGGCCGAGGATTACGGCCAACAACTTTTCAAAGAGATAGGCAGTCCACCATACTCTCTTCCGGATGTTTCGCTCAATCGGATCGAAACCGGTATTGGTGCCTTCTCGATGCATGCCCAAAGCAACGGCCATTCGTGATGCAGCCCCAAGTAGCATCCAGGACGCATTTCGCTCACCAGCGTTATGCTCATACAGCTGCAACAGGAGCAAAGCCTGAACATTTAGAAGGCTGGTCGTGGTCAGAATGCGACCGAGCATGTGATGCACTAAGTTGGTATATCGACTCCGGATCAAAGTTGCTTGGTGAAGATCATACCGCTCCAAGGCCTGAGCCCCAAAGACGAAGATCATGGCAAGACAGGCCACCCAACCAGGATCCAAGTCCCGGAGAAAGTCTGATTTGCGATCCCAGACGGCTTCATATCGTAATTGGAAGATACTGCGATGGAAGATGGGGTAATTTATATGGACACGATCGAAGAAGGCGTTCATGAGTGCGTCTGCTGTGCTTCTGGGCGGCAAGAAATCGGAGATGCGTTCATTGGTGGTTCCACTGAATTGCGATGTTCCTGGGGTGCTTGGTTGGAGGCTTTCTCTTCTTTGAACTGCACCGTCCGGCTCGCTGGTAGCACCGTCCGCTGCATCCGTCTCTCGATCAGCTGTCCGAGGTTCCAAGGCTTTGCTGTTCTTCAGTCCCACGAACTCCGCCCGCACGGCTCTCTGTTGTTTTCGGGGCTGGCGACATTGCGAACAGGCCCCGCAGCGCGCCACCAATTTTCGAGCCGTGGCAGCAAATTCAAACGAGCTCGAGGGACCGACATAGTGCGAAACGCCATGAGGCGTTGGAATCAGCCGTTCTTCAACGTGCTTTTGCACAGGCCGAATGACAAAAGGATTGCTGCCATTTCTGTTATTTTCGTTGATGGCGTTGGA